>Ga0185307_1002118_pt1 | contig 10490 bp, 11 predicted proteins | sample LHCtaG_FD_128010 | JGI IMG/M metagenome (GOLD analysis project Ga0185307, IMG submission 128010) | Hot spring microbial communities from Little Hot Creek, USA to study Microbial Dark Matter (Phase II) - LHC4sed_matched (SPADES... | ecosystem: Environmental > Aquatic > Thermal springs > Hot... | reverse complement strand
TGTATCCCATCACCGCTTCTGCTAATAGGTGATTTAGAAACTGCTAATTTTAATACAGACTCTTGTGGTATATTGCCTGAATATGAAATTATTCCTGTAATATGTCCAAAATTAACTCCTGTAGTTTCTTGACCATTTTTAACACTTACAGGTCCAACAACACCAACTTCTGAAAATGTTTCACTATTAGGTAGTTTCATAAGACCTAAAACAAAATAATTAGTTGAATCGGGAAGAAAATTTATAGTGAAAGGTGTTGGATAATAATTATCAGATGCAGCAACAAAACTTGTAATTTCAACACCTGCTATTGGTTGAGAACCTTCTTGTGGAAAACCGTTAAATACTAAAACATTCATTCTTTGTTCTTGTTGTATAGGTCCGTAGTAATAAACAGTTCCTGATATTTTTCCAGTTGGATGTGTTCTAAGAGAAAGATTTATAACAATAGGTGTGGCAGTAGATTCTACTACTACAGGTTGTTCTGTAGTGTCATATGGATCACCTACTAAAGGGTTTATATTGCCTGCTGGATTAGATAAAGCTTCTTCTACATATGGTGGGTTCACATCTTTTATTACGTTTATATATAAAGGAAGAAAAAGAGGAATATTATTAAGGATATATTCAAATTGCGATGCTGTCACTGTGTAAGAGGACAAAATCATTTGACCCATACTGTCAACAATAGGTTCACCCATTTGTTGAGTAGATACCCATATCCAGTAGGTACCCTTACCAGAAGTTGTATCTGTAATCGTTCCTGTAATTGAGCCAGTCTCAGAACTGTATAGAGAAGAAGCGAAAAACAACAATGGAAACTGTAATAAAAATACAATCATTTTTATTCCCATTTTTTGTTTATTATTCATACAATTTATTCCTCCTAATATTATTAAATATAAATCACGGAATTTTTTGTACCAAAAGAATCTTCGTAAACATCTTTTTGCGGGTCAATATACGGTTGTCCATCTATTATATATATGTATTTATATTTACCAGGTTTTAATTTCAAATTGATTTCCCAAAAACCATTTTTCTTTGTTAACAACAAAGGTTCCCATTTAGTAAAATCCCCTGCTATTTGTACAACTTTTGCTTGAGGATAGTTTAATCTGAATGTAACTTCTATATTTTTAGGCGAAGTGTAATAAACATGATTTAATAATACTACTATAAATCCAATTGCTACTGCTGATACTGGAACAAAAAAATGTGTGATTAAATCTGTAAACAAACTTTTGATATCTAAAATTTTTTTGTCCTCATAAAGATATTCTGTTGTTTGATTAAGTTGCGGTAATGTAGAAACAATATTTTTAATATCTTGATAAGTTAACAAATGATTAGTTGTTTGAGACATTTCTTGTTTCCTTAAAAAAATTTTTTGTAATAAAATTTCAACTTTATCGCATTTCTGCTTCATTCCAATATTTAAATACGAACAATTTGTAAAAAAGTTACAAAAGATAAAAAAATTTTAAACATCTAATTCTTTTTTTATCAATTTTATGGCTCTGTGTAACCTTACTTTAACATTAGAAACTGTTGTATCAAGAAGTTCAGCAATTTGGTTTATATCTAATCCTTCAACATATCGTAAAAGTATTACTTCTTTATATTTTTGTTTAAGACGATTAATACAATCATAAACTTTTTTAATTTTTTCTTTAAAAAGGAATTCTTCTTCCGGAGAAACCTTATCAACAAATATATGTTCCCCTTCAGATATATCTAACACTTCATAATTATATTTTGAATTTTTCTTTCTTATAAAATCTAATACATAATTAATAACAATTTTGTATATCCAGTTTTTAAATTTGTATCTAATATTATATTTTGGTAAGGAAAAATATATTTTTATAATAAGTTCTTGAAGCAAGTCTTTAACATCTTCTTTATCACAAATATATTTTGTTATAATACTTATTATAAAACCTTGATATCTGTCAATAAGTGTTATATAACTATCTTTATCACCATTAAGTATCTCGTTTATAAGTTCAAAATCTGTTTTTTCAGTATTATTCATAAAAAGTTAGTACAACTTTTTTTGTAAATATTTTGTCTCTTGTTCAATTTCTTTTCTTACTTCTTGTTTAACTTTTTTATCATAAAGATCTTGTAGTTGTTTAACAATTTTGTTAGTAGGTGAAGTAGAGTTTGTAATTAACAAGTTATAAATTTCTGTAGTAATATCATATGTAGACAAACATTTTGTTATATTTTGTATAATGACACTCATTTCTTTCACAGGACGTGTGGAATATTTTAAGAATAACACTTCATATGGTGAAACAATTTTATTATTTTTTTGGTCAACAATTGGTGTAGAAAAATATTTTTTTAATATTGAATAATAGTTCATCATTGCAATAGCATCGTCAAATGTATATCTGTTTGATAACAAACTCATAAATTTTATAAATTCTTCTTCTGAAACATTAGAATTTAATATCTGTATTGTAGTAGTAACACAATACTCATAATCTTTTGGTTTAAACTTATCTAAAGAAACCTTGTCAACGAGTTCTTTTGCAGAAATTGATAACGAAACATAATTTTTCAGTACTGAATAAAACTTTTGAAATGAAACTTTTTTAACTTCTGCTTCATTAACAAGTTTTATAAAAATTGATTCAGGGACACTATTTTTTTGTGCAAGTTCAATTTGTTGCAGAACCTGTTCAATTTCTTGTTGTGAGTAATTAAGTTTTTTAAATTTTTGTGTTATAACAGAGTCGAACTGAGATAAAGCAAATAATGATAAACAAGCGAATAAAAATAGAAAAATAAAATTTTTTTTCATTACTAATAAAATATGAATTTAAATTTGCTCTTGTCAACTCTATGTGACAAAAATCACATTGAAGATCAGCAATACAATGAAAAACAACATAATACCAACTCCATTGCGTTCAATCAAATATAAATATATCAATCCATTTTTAGTAATCTAAAAAAGCGGGCGACGGGATTCGAACCCGCGACGTCCAGCTTGGGAAGCTGGCATTCTACCACTGAATTACGCCCGCAATTATCCACGAACTGATTTTTTTAAACTTTCAGCAAGTCTTTTTCTCCATTCACGCATCTCGTCAATATCTAACCTACGAACTATTAAATCCACACGACGATTTTTTGCTTTGTTTTCTGGTGTATCATTTGGTGCTACAGGATGCCATTCACCAAACCCTGCTGCAGTGAGACGTTTTGGATCAAACTTAAGCTCTTCTAACAAATATTTTAAAACATTTGTAGCACGTTTTGTGGAAAGCTCCCAATTGGAAGGAAATTCAGGTGTGTTGATAGGCGTGTTATCTGTATGTCCTTCAATTGAAAGGCGGTTTGGTTCATCCACAAGTAATGAAGCAATGTTTTTTATAACTTCTTTTGCTTCAGGATAAATATCTGCTTTTCCAGAATCAAACATATACTTTTCTGAAAATGTAATCACAAGACCTTCTTTTTGAGTGATTTTTGTAGAAACAAATTTTTCAAGATGGTTTTGGGCAACATAATTATCAATTTTTTCTTTAATTCTTTTTAACTGATCTTCAGTAGCTGCTGCAGATAATGCAAACAGCATTATAAAAAAAGTTAATAGTTGTGTAACCAAATCTGAATATGAAACCATCCAAGGAGGTGCAGGTCTGCCAAGTTCACCAACTTCAGATTTTTTTATTGGCATAAAATTTTATTTTTTTTCAGTAGGTGTTTCAGCAGTTTTTGCAGAAGCAGCCATTTGTTCTCTTGCAGCTTTTTCTTTAGCAAGAGCTGCTTTTCTTAACGCTGGTGATAAATATGCTTGCAAGTTTGCTTCCATCACTGATGGTGCTACACCAGATTGTAAAAGTAGAACGCCTCGAATAATAACTTCTTTAATAAAAATTTCTTCTTCACTTCTTCTTTTAAGTTTACCTGAAATAGGAAGAAACAACAAATATGCTGCCATTGCACCATAAAATGTTGTAAGTAACGCAACTGCCATTCCTGAAGCTATCTGTGCCGTATCCTGTAAATTTCTTAACATTAAAATCAAACCTATAATTGTCCCTATTAAACCAAACGCAGGTGAATATGTACCTAATGCAATAAAAATTTCTTGACCAATTTTATGTCTTTCTTGAATAAAAGCAAGTTCTGTTTCCATAAGATTACGAATAAAATCTGCATCATGACCATCTATTACCATTTGTAAGCCACGACGCATAAAATCGTTATCCATTTTTTTAACATCCTCTTCTAGTGAAAGTAGACCCTCTTTTCTTGCTTTTTGACACAAAGCAACAAATTGTTCAATAATACCAGCAGCTGATTCACCAGGTTCAGTAAATACTTTTTTTACAATTTTTATTACTCCTACAACCTGTGATAAGGGATAGTTTATCAAAGTAGCACATATCGCACCACCAAATGTTATAAGGAGTGACGGGAAATTATAAAATGCAAGAAATTGTGTAAAATCAATCCCCCCAGATCCACGAAGCATTATACCAAAAGCAATAAGTAGAAATCCTGCTGTTGCTCCTATAAGTGTTGTTATATCCATATAATTTCAGTGTAGCTTAATATAGTACACAATCTCTACATCTACTTTTCTTCGCCACCTTTTTTCAGATTTTCTTTCTCTAGTTCGACCTGTGCTTTGTATTTTACAACTTTTTCTATTACTTCTTCAACTGGTTCCTTTACAATAATCTGATTCCCAGTAGTAAGTGTAATTCTTGTTTCAGGTATTGATTCTATACTTTCTATAAATTCAGCATTTATTACCACTTCTACACCGTTGAGTTTATGAAGTTTTATCATTGTTTATCAATACAACTTTTTGTTAAAAAATTCAATATTTGTTGTTCAACTTCTTTAGGTGTTATACTTTTCATACAAATATTTTCTCTACAATACTTCATCTTATGAGGGGTACAGGGTGCACAATGAACTTTTTTTGTTATAACAAATACATTTTTACCAACAGGAGACCATCCAAATTCATCCCCTAAAATATAAAGACCTATCGTATTTACTCCTAAAACTGATGCAATATGTATCCCACCAGTAGCTACAGAAACATAACAACTAAGTTTCCTAACAATATTAACAAAATCTGATAACGAAGTTTTGTTAACTAAATCAATAACATTTTCTGTTTGTTTTATTTGATACACTTTATTTGTCTTACCAAGTAACACTATTGCAAAATTTTTCTCTACTAAAGAGTTAACAAGTTCTTCAACATATTCTTTAGGCCAGTACCTTGCATCATTAGCAACAGATGCATACGTGATTCCTATTATAGGTTTGTTATAAGAAAAAATTTGTGGATATTTAAAATTATTTATTTTTTTATCAATATAAACCTCTGGCGTCTTATCTAACACAGTGTAGTTTAACGATTCTAAAATATACAAAATGTAGTCAACATAATGTTTTTTTTGTATTTCTTTAATTTTATGAGTTAACAAAAATCCTCGGTGATCATGTGGATAACCAATTCTGTTTTTTATCCCTGCAAGAAAACATATCAATGCTGACTCAAAACTTCCTGAAAGTAAAAATGCAGTATCAAACTTTTCTTTTTTAAATTGCTGAATATTAACGAATTTATTTTTGCCATAGAGTAATACTTTGTCTACATAAGGACAATTTTTTGCAAGATCAAACACTGCTTGTTTCACTGACAAAACAATATAATCATTAGGACAATTTTTTCTTAGTTCTCTAAAAAACGGTGTGGCTAAAACAAAACTTCCTACAGTATCAGGTCCACGGATAAGTGTTCTTTTCATAGTAAAACACTATCTACTATTTCATTTAAATCAACTTGTTTTATACATTTATAATTTTTTATTTTGCATTCGTTTTTGTAGCAAGGTGAACACAAAACTGGATTATATACAATTTTTACATTTTCGTTATAAGGTCCATATTTTTCAGGTAATGTTGAAGTAAAAATTATTATAGTTTTTGTACTCACTGCTTGTGAAATATATGCGGGACCACTGTCAACAGATATTAAATAAGAGGAAATACTTAATAAATAACCTAACTCTTTCAAATTAAGTTCTCCACATAAGGATTTACAGATATTGTTATTTGCTAACTTATACATTATCTGATTAACAAATGGAATAGAATTTTTATCGCCAACAAAAATTATCTCTATATCTTTTTTATACTTTTTATTTAACAAATTGACAAGTTCAACATATTGTTCTATTGTTAACATCTTAGTTTTCCTTGTAGAAAATGGCGAGACAACAACAAGTTTTTTAGTAGTATCAATACCAAATTTGGTTAATTTTTGTTCAACAGAACTTTTTATTTCTTGTGTATCCCAACCAAAAAAATCTATTTTTTTAAGTTCATCTGGCAAAATCTTTGCTTCAATACCAATATGGTTCAAAAATTTTTCTACAAGAATTGCACATTCTGACCTATAAGGTCTAAAAAAATCTTTTTTTATAGTTTCGGTTAAAAATATACTACTAAACTCTTCATTTGTTCCTACAGAATATTTAACAAAAGAAAGTTTTGATACTAAAGAATTAAAAAATGTTGTCCTAAACAAAATTGCATAGTCTGATTTAATCCTAACAATATCTTTTAATGTTTGCCAACGAGATATTTTAACAATAACATTGTTAACATAAGGATTAGAATCTATCAATTCTAAAAGAGCCTGTTTTATAACAACATGTGTTTCTAAAGAAGAAACATATTTTTTTAAAATTCTTATTGCAGGTGTTACCATTAAAACGTCACCAATATAGTTTGGCATAAATAAAATAGCTTTCATTATTTTAATAATTCACTAAATTTTTCTAACATATAATTAAAAACTTCTGATGGAGAAATTTGTTTCATACATACATTGTCTTTACAATATGTTTTAATACCACAAGGTGAACATTTTATAGGTTTATATATATATCCTGACTTCTTATTATACGGATAAAACCATTTAGGGTTTGATGGTCCAAAAAGTATCAATGTGGGTCTGTCTAACCCAGCAGAAATATGTGCAACACCATTATCGTTACTTATAGTCAAATTTGAAAGATACAACACTGAACATAATTCTTTTAAACTTGTCAATCCAACAAGGTTTACATACTCTATATTACCCAAATTTTTTATTACATTGTTTGTTCTCCATACATCATCTTTTGATCCTACAAATACAAAAACTAAATTATTATATTTTTCTTTCAACATTGATATAAGTTTAACAAAATGTTCACTAGGCCAAATTTTATGTTCCCCTCTACTACTTACTGAACATACAATATATTTTTTTTCTTCTTTGTAATTTAATTTTCTTTTTGCAAGATCTTGTTGTTGTCCCGAAACCTTTATCCATGGAAGAAATTCTATTGGTTGTGGAACATTCTTTCTTTCCTTTTTCGCAAAAAATTCTACAACTTGATAATTTCGTTCAACTGCATGTAAGTCAGGATCAAACTTTGCTACAGGGTTCACAAAAAAGTTTGTAAGTTCACGGACATATCCTGTAGAAAAAATTCTTTTTTTATAAACTAAAAATCCTAAAAATGCTGTCCTAAATAACACTTGTAGGTCTATAATTATATCATAATTTTCCTGTTTTAGCACATTAAAAATCCTTAAATACTCTTTGATACCACCATCGCGTTCCCAACAAATAATTTTGTCAACATAATCTACTGTCTCTAATATCCCTGAAAACTTACTGAATACAAGCCAGTGTAGTTCTGCATCAGGATACAAATATTTCAAACCAATTGCTACGGGTAACGAATGTACTATATCTCCTATACCTGAAGGTTTAATAATAAGAATTTTTTTCATCTTTAAATAATCACTACATTCGTACATCTCCAAATTCACATATATACTTTTTTAATATCTCCATATTTCTTTCTGTTACACCTTTAAGTTGTAAGACAACTTTTTTCGCATTATCCCCATAATTTTTTATAATTTGTGGGTTTTCTAAACATTTATTTATAATTTCTACAAACTCATTCATATTTTTAACCTGTACAGCAGCATTGTTTGACAACAAAACATTTGCTGGCTCTAAAAAATTTGATATATATTGACCAAAAACAACAAACTTCCCTAAACTTGCTGGCTCTATCATGTTTTGCCCACCATATGGTAAAATTGTCCCACAAACAAATACAATGTCAGAAATACTGTATAACAATTTTAGTTCACCATAAGTATCTAAAATCATACATTTTGAATTACTATTTTCGTTAACAGAAGTTTTGAAACTAAAACTTATTTGATGTTTATTTAACAAAGATGTAATTTTAGGTATATAATCAAGGTGTCTTGGTGCTAATATAAACTTAACTCTATCATTATTTTGAAAACTTTTAATAACTTTTATTATTTCTTTTTCTTCTTTTTCTCTTATACTTCCAAAAGTAACTACAAAATCATCTTCTTTGAAACCAAAAGATTGTTTTTTAACATTAAAACTAAAATTTTCATTAATATCATCGTATTTCATATTACCAGTAATCTTTATTTTATTTTCAGAAATACCTAAATTTTTGAATCTTAAATAATCTATCCTTTCTCTAACAAGAAACAAATCTATATTATTGACAAATTCAAAAAATAACCATCTAAATGTATTTAAAAACATAAAAGTACCGCGAGAAATTCTTCCGTTTAGTAAAAAAACTTTTCCACCAAATTTCTTTACAAAATATATATAATTTGGCCATAATTCTGTCTCTAATATAATCAAAACTCTTGGTCGGATTTCTTTAACAAGTCTTCGTAATACAAAATAATAATCTATAGGGAACAAATAAGTATCTTGGTGAAATTTTTTTACAAAATTTTTAGCAGTAAGTGTTGTAGTTGTCAATAAAATATCAGATTGTTTCAAATTACAAACATCAATAATTTTATATATCAATCTCAAAGCGATTTTTACTTCGCCTAACGATGCACAATGTATCCATATTTTATATTTCTTATTTATTTTTCCAACTTTCCTCTTTGTTAATATAAAAGGTAATAAAAAAAATAATATTATTGTTAAAAAAAAATTGTAAATTATAATTCTCATAACTTCTCCAACTTAAAAAGTACTGTTAACTTTTTATAATATTAAAAAAATTAAAAATAAGATCCTTTTTGGTGAAATTAATTACGCAGGCTAAAGCCTGCAACTACTAAATTTTTTGGATTGCAATAATCATGTTATTGCAAATTATTACGCAAGCTAAAGTCCGTGGCTACCAAAAAATTAAACTTACATTTTGGACTACAACAACTGCGTTGTTGCATTTCTTTTGTAATTTCACCTGTACATTCACATTCAGGACAAATCGCATTTTTAGCAAACCTTGGTTTGCTACAAAATAAACAAAAATTGTAGTTGCAATGCTCTATTTTAGCAGACCAAGGTCTGCAACTACAAATAATATGCGCAAACTAAAGTCTGCAGTTACAAATTATTATTGTATCCCCTGATTTTATATCAGCGCATTACATCATCGCTAATTAAAATTAGCGAATACAAATTTTTTTGGACTGCAATAACCATGTTATTGTAATTATTCCGCAGGCTAAAACCTGCAGCTACCAAATTATAATTTTTTGTATCTCACAGAACATCATTTTTAGTTAACAGAATCCTTAAAAAGTAATCTGATGACAAAATTTGTTATTATTCCAGCAAGTATATCGTCAGATACTACTCCTAATCCACTTGGTAATTTTTGTAATTTATTTATTATTCCAAATTTTAAAATATCAAATATCCTAAATAACAAAAAAGAAATTAAAATTATTTGAATATCTGAAACATTTAATCCAACAAATGCTACTAAAAATCCAATAAATTCATCTATTACAACTCTGCTATCATCTTTTTTATCAAAGATTTTTTCTGCATAAGTTGATAAAAATATACCAAATAATACTGAAACAAAAATTATAACTAACTGATAACCAAAACTTAGTTTTGATAATAATAAAACCGTAGGGAGAGATGTTAACGTAGCGAACGTTCCAGATGCAGGCAGGTATCCAACAAAAAATACAGTTGATAAAACTTCAATTATAATTTTCAATTTTTAGAAAAATTTTCTACCAATAATTTTCTATATTTTATAATATACACCACACCTGACAACAAAGTAAAAATAGCAATTATTAACATAGCAACTGTAGGAAAAACTTCTAATATAATTTTACCCACCTCGTAAAACAAAATCTGTTTTTTAAATACTAATAAAAACAAAATAATTACAACCGTAATATTTTGTAAAAACGTTTTTATTTTAGCAAAACTATCTGCTGGTATTGAAGATTTGTTATAGGATACACTTCTTAACCAAGTAATTATATAATCTCTTACAACAATGACAACTACAGTCCACGACGGTATCTTCAATTCTTTGAATCCTAAAAAACAAATAAATGCTGTAGTTATTAACAATTTATCTGCTAACGGATCTAAACTACTCCCAAAA
>Ga0185307_1002117_pt1 | contig 10491 bp, 4 predicted proteins | sample LHCtaG_FD_128010 | JGI IMG/M metagenome (GOLD analysis project Ga0185307, IMG submission 128010) | Hot spring microbial communities from Little Hot Creek, USA to study Microbial Dark Matter (Phase II) - LHC4sed_matched (SPADES... | ecosystem: Environmental > Aquatic > Thermal springs > Hot... | reverse complement strand
CGGTGGCACCCCCTTCTTTTCGTTGCCCCAACCGTAGCCGTGACCGGCGCTGTCTGGGTCGGTGAAGTGAACGAGTAGCAAGTTGGGTTTGACTTGTTCCAAAATTTGCACTGCTTCGTCTGCAACTTTCAAAGCATTGCCACTGACTACCTTCTCAGCGTCAAGGGTGTTGGGTTTAGCGAATTGCCGCAACTTACTTTTGCTGACGACCATCGCTGTCCTTAACCCTGCCCGTTTAGCCAACTCAAAAATCGTCGGAACTTTGACATATCCCTCTTCCTCACGAAACCTATCGTTCCAGGTCACGCCGTGTCTTTGCATCGTCACTCCCGTGACCATTGAGGTGTGGGAGGGCAAGGTTGAACTTGGGACGATGGTTTGAGCGGTCCAAGAGTAACTTCCCTCAGCCAGCAACGCCTTCACTGTCGGCAGTTTACCCTCAGCGACCAATTGGCGGATGACAGAGGGCTTGCCTCCGTCCCAACTGACGATGACAACGGTTCGGTTAGTTTGTGCCCATAAAGGTGCAAGCACAAACCACGAAAGCGCTATTAGCCAAGCAAATCGCTTCATTCCTCTCACCTCCGATGCAAAAAAGTTTAGGACATGGGCGTTCAAATTAGCCCATGCCCTTTGTGGGAGTTTCAATGGTCAAAAACTTTAAGGTCTTCCCGGCTCCCACTCAACGCCGCGAGCGCGGTAGGCAGCAGCAATTTCAGCGGCACTGTTTCCTTCTAAGTCTTTCAACCACTTAGCATGTCCGTCACAGAAGTTCCAGATGCGTCCGTCCAAATGCCGTCGCCCCGCCAACCAGCGTCGCGGGTAGCCATAGCCGGGAATCATGTAGTAGACGCTGTAGGGATAGCCACCCCGCCCGATTTCGGACATGAAGAAGACCTTGGCGGGGGCAGCAATTTCGGCAAGGCTTTTCCCGCCCATCGCCCAAGGATTGGTGCTGCCAGGGCTAACGGATGGCCAAGTCGTGGAGAGCCAATAGTTAGTAGCGTAACTGAAGGGAAAAACGCGGATGCAATCTTCGGGCGTCATCCCTTGAAAAGCCCCTGGCCAATTGTGGGCGAGCAGGATGAGTTCGTAAGAGCCGCCCCGATGACCTATGCATTTGGAGAAGTTTGGGCGTTCGCTGTCGCTGGGGCAAATGCCTACTTGGAAGTTGCGGATGTAAGGTTGCGCCGACAGCATCCATGGCGGCAAATATGTGTAGTCGCCTTCGCACCAAGGTGTCGGGAAGAAACTGTCTGAACAAGTAACGGCAGGGAAGCGCTCATCGTAGTCATTGACATACTGCATTGCTGCCATGCCCCAGTTCTTCATGTTGTTGAGACAGTGCGTTTGGCGTGCTTTTTCTCGTGCTGCGCTGAACACGGGAAACAGAATTGCTGCTAGGATCGCAATTATCGCGATCACTACCAGCAATTCAATCAGCGTGAAGCCGACACGATGAGACAACCTGAGAGAAACTCCACGACCGACTTTCGTCTCGTTGGTCTGAAGGCATTGCATCTCCCTTCGCATCATTTTTTAATCCCTCCCTTTTGCCCTCAAATGAGGGCAGTTTGTTTTGCCGCTTTTAGTTTAGCACTCCCCCCATGTGTCAAGGTTAAGGTCAGGTTAAAAGACGGTTAAGGTCAGACCACGCAAGCGACGAAAAGCGAAGTCAACCCATGCATCCAACTTGCATCAAGACCTCGTGGGCTTTCTAAGCGCCCTCATGCGTTTTTGGGCGGAAGCAATTGACTTAGGCGTTGTTCGCACTGGACTCTTTTTGGTGAATGGGTTTTCAAACAACAAAGCAAGGGCGCTTTGAATGAACGCTAAACCACGAAGCAGTTGATCCAAAATGCCGTTGGTTGGGCGGAATTCTGGCAGGCAGTAATCCACGAACAATCAGCAAATCTTTGGTCACTGTCAGGTCTTCGGAGGGAGCAAATTGAGGCTGCGGTTGGGCTGAAGGGCTTTGTGAATTTCCGACAAGAGGCAACTTTCAAGGGTGACGGTTGGAACTTTCGGTTGCCGGAACGCAATCAAAGGCTTGCGGCAAACCGGACACAAGTTCGTCGCCCTCGGTCGCATGGGAGGTTGCTCGCATTGACGAAAAGCATTTTCCACAATGGTGAGCAGGTCTGACTTTTGCAAAATCTTGTCCAACTCGTGGGCATCAAACCAAGTTCCGCCACAACTTTTGCACCCTTCCAAACTCACGCCATCAAAAGTTCGCTGCCAAAGCAATTCATCGCATTTAGGGCATCGCCGCATTGTTATCGCCCTCCTTCCCGCCAAGCGCTAAAGGCTGGAGAGCACATCTCCTGATGTGCCGAGATTTTTCGGCGGTGCGGAGACACTGCCCTCCAGAAAAACTATTCGCCAATCGCTATTCGCTATTTGCCGTCGTTTCGGCTCGGCAGAAGCCCCACCCTCCCAACCACCGTCACGGCACATTCAATTTCACAACTCGCTCGTTGCCAGCGGAATCGCGCACACGAACTTCAACGGCTTCAACATTTGCTGGTAGTTTGCTCAGGTCAATGATCAGAACCTCGTAAGGTTGGTCAAACACTCCGTCTTGGCAAGTCGCTGCAATCCACTCGTCGCCTTCTGCACGGTATTCGGCGCTACCGACAGAAGTGTTGTCGTAGGCTGGCACAAGCAACTTGTTGCTTTCACGCTTGACAGCGTAAGTGCCCAAAATCGGTGGCGTATTGTCCACGATAACGGGGGCGATGATTTGCTCGGATGTTTGCGGGTCATCGGGGTTGGAAATTCGGTCGGAAGCGATAACTTTGAGCCAATAAACTCCGTCGGAAACCTTCGCCGTGTCCCAGTTCACGCTTGAAGCGGTTGTCGCACCACCGGGTTGAGATTGCTGAAGTTGGCTTTCGGGTTTGCTCTCTTGCCCTTCCTGCTTTCCCTCTTGCTTCTGTTGTTGAGGTTGAGCGGGTTGAGTTGTGCCCTCACGGATTTGATGCCAAGTCTTGCCGTTGTCTGAAGAGTAGAAGACCTCGTAACTCAGTCTGTCACGGTCTGGGTCTTCACCACGCCACCTTATCGTCACCTTGCCTGACAGAACTGTTCCTGCCGTTGGCTCTTGAACGGTCAACTTTGGAGGCTGGTTTTTGGGGAAGTAAACTACCGAAACTCGCTTGAGAACAGGTGCTTTTTGAGTGTCGCTGGTTCGGAGCAAAAATCGCAACTGCAGGTAGCGGGCAGGCGGGCAAGTTAAAGGACTTTCGGAGACGGAGACAGGAGGTGTCCAATCGCTCCATGTGCTGTCGGGGTAGGCAGTGTTTCCTGAGCGTGCCTGAACCAGAACTTGAGCGCCTTCGGGGACATCGGCGATGAACCTCAAAACGCCCCAACGGGCGATTTGACCTGCGTCCAAAATTGGCGAACTGTAAATGCCTTCACTGTTGCGGTGCAAAGCAACGACTTCGCCTGAGCCTGAGGGGATAACGCAAATTGCATCTCCACTTACCGCCACCGAAAGCAAATGGGTTTGCTCGCTATCGTAAAGCCAAGTGGCAACCCCGTCAGAAGTGAGTCGGTAAAGTTTCCCGGGTGAGCCAGTTGCAACTATCACGCCGTTATCCAAACCAACCATCGCCATGATATGCCTTTCTGGAGTGAACTTGCGAAGTTCCTTCCAACTGCCATCAGGTGCGATGAGGTAAACTATTGCAGAACCGCTCGTCCCAACATACAAGTTGCCCTTTTTGTCAACAGCCAAAGCCTGCACGGGATTTTGCGGCGCTTCAAAAACGGTCTCAACTTTGCCGTCAGGGGACAGCCTGTAAACCTTGCCTCTCGGTGTTGTCCCGACGAAAATGCCGCCGTCAATCCCTTTTGCCAAAGCCAAAGCATGTCGGTCTGGAAGTTGGACAAGCAACTTGGGCTCTTTCACTCCTTTGGAAATTGTCAAGACTTTGCCTTCAGGACCGGTTGCCAGAACGGCTGTGCCGTCATCAAAGAAGGCAATTGCCCAGACGGTGGCGTTGACGGAGCAAATTTGTTCGGGCTTTTCGTTTTCGGAAGCGAGTCGGAAAACTTTTCCGCTCGGGGCGGTCGCAAACCAAACGGAATTATCGGATGCTTTCGCAATTGCAGTTACTGCTGCTTCGTCGGAAATTTCCACCACAACTTCCTTCTTGCCACTTGCGTCAACTCTCATCAACCTTGCAGGACCGATAGTGCCGACGAGGAGCGAACCATCTGATGAAGGGAGCAAGCAAAATGCACCGACGGTTTCCTCTGGGTTGTAAAGGGTTTTGGCGTGGTAGCCGAGCGTTACTGTCCCATCAGTGGCTACAACAGTGCCATCAAGTTTGCCCTTCAGCCAGTCTTCACCTTTGTCAAGCACCCATGTTTTCGGTTGACGGGCTAAAGGTTGAGTGCGGGCAGTTGGCTGAGTTGGTGCGGACGGTTGCTGATCAGGTTGTTCCTTGCGCTCAGGTTGTTCGGGCGAGAGCATGCGGACTTCCTCCCATTCAGGCAGTTGAGGCGGTTGTTCCTTGTCAAGTTTCTCTTCTCGTTGCATCGTGAAAGGCGCCAGCGAGACGAACCATCGAATAAAGCCTTCTTCGTCCCGCCACTTTTGCCTTATCGTCTGAATTTCAAACCAAGCCCGTTCAACGGGGTCGCGAAGTTGCTGAATTAGCGGCAAAGTCAGCAACCGTTGCAAAACGAGTGCCACCGTTTCTTCTCCGCCACCTTCAGGTGACTGTGGCGGACTACTTGGACCACTCGGTCCCGGTGGTGGTGCTTCCATCATTGGCATCCTCGGTGGCGCTTCTTTCTCCCGCTCTTCCGCTTCAACGGTCAAAACGATTGAAGCCATTCCCGTCAAGATGCGGTCAAAGGGAAAGCGTTTTTCGCGGTAGTCACGGATTGACTGGATGTCCGATGAACCCATGCTCAACAGCGCCTCAATGGTGCTTGACGGCAAACTCTCCCATCGTTTCCCAGCAATTTCAACTCCCGAAGTGAGTGGGCTTGTGGCGATGATGACTTCGTTGTTGGCGTAGACATCACGCAGTTGCTCCCAAAGTTCCCTCAACGACCTCGGTCTCGGTCTTCGGTAACCTGACTGTTGCCTGACAGTTTCCCCCATCATTCCGCCGCCAACCAGAAACCTAATCCGTCCGGGTCTGGCATTTTGCGGGACTTCCAAATCAACGGTCATTGTCCGCTCAAATCCGCCCCAACCTTTGAGGGTCAAGGTCACGGGGACTTTTTCGCCCGGCTTGACCTTTGTCTTGCGAGCCGTCACTCTGTCAATCCAAGTCGTTCGTCGTTGAGGATGAAACTCAATCTCCGTTTGGATGCGGGTGAACTTAACCTCGCCAAATCGGTTGCCCATAGCAGCTTCAACAATATCGGCGAGTTCTGCCAAAGGTGAAGTCCTCGCACCGCCCAGCAAAATAAAGATGATGCCACTTGTTCCCATCCCGCCTTCGGCTGGGAACCAATTCTCCCGCTCAATAGGTGGCAAATCTTTCGCTTCAACTCTTAAACGCATGTAAGTGCTGCCCTCTTCAGACGAACTGACTGCACTCGTTAAAGCACCAAGCAGGCTAATGTAAGCCCCCAGACTGACCAATTCGCGATGGCTTGCCAATTGCAAATCGTGATGCCTTTGCAATTTCTGAGCGAAGTTGCGGACAGTCACTTGCATTGGGACTTTCTGGGCAGGTTTACCTAACTCGCCAGCGACCGCAAACAAGCGATCTTGGGTTAACCGCCCTCGTTCTTTCAACGAAACAGCGAGTTTGGACGAGAATTGGTATGAGGGCAGGATGTCCAAGACATAAGCGCTCGTGATGGGCAGGTCAACGCTGCCCAACTCCATCATTGAGTGTCCGAAAGCCCAAACTTTGTCACCTTCAACCCAAGTAACCGTCCCGACTGCCGTCAGATCAACATCGCCGCCAACTATCTGCACGCCTAAAGCGCTGCCGGGGCGAATTGGTGCGTCTTTGACGGGAAGCGATGTCGCCTTGCCGCTTGCCCCTTCCATGACAACGACATTGTAGGGTTCAAGCATTCGCTGAAGCAAAGGCAGAACGGAACGAGGAATGCCCGAAACGAGAAGTGGCGTTGCTACGGGAATGAGCAAACCTTCATCGGGGCGCAATTTTTCCTCGATGGCTTCCGCATCTTTCAGGTTCGCAGCGACCCAAACTTGACGGATGCTTTTGCCACCGACGATAATTGGAGAGCCTTTAGGGCGCATAACCCCTGTCGCCAACTTCGGTGACGGAAACTTTTGTGGTTCGGTGCAAGCGAGCATTGAAGTTATGGGCGTCACTCCGCAAATCGGCTCTTTCGGGAAATACCAACCGAAGGAAATTGCGCCGACAAGTTTGCCGTTAATGAAAATCGGGCTACCGCTCATCCCAGCGATAACGCCCGATTGGCGTTGGACGACAGTTCCGCCATCTATTCGGATGAGGATTGCATCCATGTCGAAGTCGTAGCGCTCCAAAACGCCAAGAACCGTGATAGGGAAACGCTCAATTTGAGTGCCCTTGAAAACGCTCAATCCATAGCCTTTCATGCCGGGGCGGATTTCGCTCGGCGGCAGTATGTCATTCGGACTGAGCGCCAGAAGGTTACCCACAATCACGCCAACTAAAACTGTGCTCAAAATCAAGCAGCGCATTACTTTCGTCCCTCCTGTCAGCATGGTGCTACTGCAAGATTATGTCAACTCCGAAATGGGCACGAAATAGCCTTCCCGGGCAATTTGCACCGAGTAGCGTAAAGTGACACTAACCTCTTTGCCGATAAACTTTAGGTGGCGAAAACGAAAAAACTCTGGGGGCTCGCGATATGGCAGTCCGTTGGTTGCTTTTCGGATGCGTTATTGCACAGGCGCTGCTCATGCTGGCATCTGCGCAAGTTGCAGTCAAATTGGCGGGAGCGGAGAAGAAACTTGCGCCCGAAGCGGAACTTTATTGGGCGCTTGATAGCGCTTTAACTCAGGGACAAACCGCTAAGGCGAAGCAAATCGTTGAAGCGAATGCCGAACTTGCCCGACGCTTGCGCGCCAACCTGCTTTTCGTTCAATCTGAGTTGAAACTTGACCTCGAAGATGCAACAACAATTTCGCCTCGGATGGACGAAATTGCAACGCTACTTGATTTGGTCGCCGATGAGTCACTACGGTCGCTGGCAAACGCTGTCGCAAAACTTCCCGATACATCCTCATTCCAAAGCAATGGTGACGAGTTGTCAGAAGCGCTGGCGAGATTCGTTCAGGGTTTGAAGAGCGAAAATGCGGACGAGCAAATCAGTCTCTTTCAAACCGCCCTTCAAAAGTGCGATGCTTTGGGCTTAGAGGTGGGCAAACTCCTTTGCCTTCACCGGCTCGCTGCAGTGGAGCGGGAGAAGGGTGACTTCCCATCCGCATTTGCTCACGCAACTCAAGTCCGCAACCTCATCTCCCGTTGGAATTACTTCGCTTTCACGCCAGCAGTGCTCAACAACTTAGGGGTTATCGCCCGCAGGTCAGGGTTGCTGGAAATGGCAAGAAAAAACCTGCTCGCTGCACTTGAAGCGGCAGAGCGACAAGGTAACGAACGACTGGAGGGGATGATTTTGACTAACCTCAGCGCTGTCGCAATCCAATCAGGGAACTTCCGTCAGGCTGCTAATTCCCTCCAACAAGCCCTCACTTTCGGGAAAACAGTTGCACGGCTAAACAACATCGGTGCCGTCCACACTTACCTCCGCGACTACGAGAACGCTTTGTTGGCTTTTAATCAGGCTCTGGAACTTGCAGAGAAAGTTGGTGACCTGAGGCGACAAATTTCGCTTTGGAACAATATTGGCGCCGTTTACTGGCTTCAGGGTAATTACGACCAAGCGCTTTCGTGCCTGAAGCGTGCTTCCACCATTGCAGAACAGACCCGCGACCCCTTCCGCCTCACTTCCGTCCACTTGACCTTAGGGCTCATTTACGTTGGTATGGGCGAGTTTGAGAAGGCTGAGCACCACTTCAACGAACTCCTCCGGATCTCCCGCCAAATCGGTGATAGATTGAACGAAGTTGGAGCATTGGTTAGGTTGGGAAATGTCCAAGGAAGGCAAAAGCGATGGAATGAGGCAATTAAGTTGCTGGAAGAGGCGGCAGAAATTGCGACTAAATCCAACCAATTGCCGAACCGCGCACTTGCATTGCTGAATCTTGGAGTGACGCTTGAAGGTAGGAGCGAACCTGAGGCAGCATTAAGGGCTTACCAAGAAGCCTTGAAAATTTGGCAGGACATTAGCGACCCTTGGATGCAAGCGTGGGCGTGGAAGAACATTGGCGATGTGAACGAAAAGTTAGGTGAGAAAGGAATAGGCGAGGAGCGTGAGAGGCACTGGCTTCAGGCAATTGACGCTTATTGGCGCTCTGTCCGACTTATGGAGCAAGTCAGGGAGGGGGCAGGAAAGGAGCAAATGCAAGCCTTGTTCGCTCAATCGGCTTCCGAGCCTTTCTATCGGCTCATCAACTTGCTGGCGCAGATGAGGCGAACAGAAGAAGCCTTTGAGGTCGCTGAAAGGATGAAGGCTCAAGCCCTGCTTGAACTGATTAGGTTCGCTTCCTTGTTGGAACGAGAACTGACCGCAAACCAAATCGGCTCGGAGTATCAAGCCTTCCAACGACGCATCACCGAATTGGAAGAGCAACTCGCAGAGGCTTTGTCAAGCCCTAAGCCCAATTGGGAGCGTGTCAGTCAACTGAGGCAGCAGTTAGCGAATGCACGCGACGAGTTTGAACGGTGGCGAGACCTGTGGAGGTTGCAGCGATGGAAACTTTTGCCTGTAAGGAAAGGACAAGTCGCTTTTGGGGCTTGGAAGGGGCTCTCTTTGCCCACCGATGCCGCCGTTTTGGAGTATGTGGTGACGGAGAAACGGACATGGGTTTTTGTGCTTCAGCGCAAGGGAAGCGAATGGCAAATTGATTGCTACGACCTTCCCGTGCCGCAAAAGCAACTGGAAGAGGACATCGCTTGGCTTCAGGAGAGGCTTGTCCAACGCCGTTCTGTTGGCGCAACACTTCAAAGGCTTTATGTGACTCTTTTCGCCCCAATTGAAAAATCGCTGCAAGGCAAACGATGGCTCGTAATCGTTCCTGATGGTGCACTCTTTGCTTTGCCGTTCCAAGCCCTTCAGGACAGTGAAGGCACTTACTTGACAGAGCGGTTCGCAATCGTTTACGCTCCATCACTAACAACCTTGTGGGCATTAAACTTTCAATCCCACGCCCCTTGTCCCCTGCCCCATGCCCTTTCCTCAAGTTCGTCAGGATCCTCACCCTCCCGCAAGGGGGAAGGAAGCCAATTGATGTGGACAGGTTTGGCAGTTACGAGCTTTGAGAACGGCTTAGAAGCGTTGCCTTTTGCTCGCGAGGAAGTTCAATCAATAGCGTCGCTTTTGAACCGACAAAGATTGAACGCCCGAGCAATTGTTGGGAGTGAAGCCACTGAGGAAGAGGCGCTGAATGCTCTCAAGGAAAGCCGATGGGTGCACTTTGCGACCCACGCATTTTTGGAACCAACGCGACCTCTCTATTCGCGGTTGGTGCTTAAAGCCGACCAAAAACACGATGGCATGCTGAGGGCGTTTGAGGTCTTGGATGCCGGTCAAACGGCAGCGGAGATGGTTGTGCTTTCTGCATGCGAGACTGGCTTGGGCAAAACGCTCAAGGGAGAAGGTTTGATGGGGTTGGTCTGGGTCTTTTTGGCGACGGGAACGAAAACCCTTGTGGTCAGCCAGTGGCAAGTCAACGACTTGTCGGCGGCTCGGTTAATGGCGGCTTATTACCGAAACATGCTGAAAGGCTTGCCTCCAGCAGAAGCCATCCGTAGGTCTCAAGTTGAACTGCTGAGTCAGCGTCCGTTCCATCATCCCTATTTCTGGGCAGCGTTTGCGGTTTGGGGAAAGGGATTTTGAGTTGATGCGTGTTGCGTGATGTTTAACATTCGTCATTTCGCTGCCATCTTAACCAGTGGCTAACCGCCAGTCGCCACCGTTTTATCCCGTTCTAAGTCTGCACTCAGACTCTGCGTCATCAACTACGGACTGAAGTCCGTGGCACGGAACTCACAGCGTTCAGGCAGGAGCCCAACCCTCCAGCACTTCACGCATCACGAATCACGCGTCACGAACCACGCATCACGCCCTTACGGATTACGCATTACGCTTTACACACCATTCTGTGATTCCAACTCTTGACAATGCAGGGCTTCGTTGCTAAAATGGCAACACCCTCAGGTTTGGACGGGGTCTGAGGGCACACCTGATGCCTTGAGGAGGGATCAGGTGTGAAGCGGCTACTGGCGTTGGGGACGGTCGTCGTGTTGCTTGGGCTACTGCTGCTCGGGTGCAGCGGTGGCTCTATCAACTCACCGCTGCCAGCCATTAAGGCGGACCAGGGCGCTACGGCAACAGGGCTGCAAGGCGAAAAAAGAGGAACTGCCGTCGGTGGCA
>Ga0185307_1002116_pt1 | contig 10495 bp, 7 predicted proteins | sample LHCtaG_FD_128010 | JGI IMG/M metagenome (GOLD analysis project Ga0185307, IMG submission 128010) | Hot spring microbial communities from Little Hot Creek, USA to study Microbial Dark Matter (Phase II) - LHC4sed_matched (SPADES... | ecosystem: Environmental > Aquatic > Thermal springs > Hot... | reverse complement strand
GACAGGCAAGGTCGACCCGGAGCCGTACAGAAAGAGGCACCCGGAATGGAAGGTGATAAGGTACTCAACGAGGTTCTACGAGCTCGTGGCCGGAGCAGACGTGGTGGTCACGCACTTCGGCGCGACGATCTTGGAGGCACTAGCCTACAGAAAACCAGTCGTGGTAGTCCCGAACCCCGAGTGGACGAGGACTGCTGGAGTAGAGGACGCGAGGTACTACGCTAAGAAGGTCAACGCGGTGCTGGTCTCGGAGATCACATTGGAGAACCTGTTGAACGCCATCGAGGAGGCGAGGAGGAGGAAGTATCCGGGGCTCGTAGACGGCGCGGCGAAATTAGCTGATTTAATTCTGAGGCTTTGCTGAGGCCAGCACCTGCTTAACCTTAACCACTCTACCATTCTGAGCTAGCTTCTTCCTGTCGAAGTCCATCGCGAGCTCTCTCGCCCTCTTAACGTACTTCTCATGCTCTTGGCCTAGGCCAATCAGTTCTTTTAGCATTTTTTCGAGGTCCTGGCCGAGAGACGTACGCGTCCACGGCTTTTTGGTAAAGCCTCTAAGGCCAAGTCCTTGGGACCGCAACCTACAATCGAAAGCCCGGTAGCTAAGCAGTCACAGGTCTTGACGAGGATTGTGTACGGGTACCCCATATTATCCACGAAACCGTTGAGCTGAGCTCTTACCTCGCTTAGTCGAGGGTCTACGTGGTGTTCCGATTTTCAAGGCCTCGTCCATTAGTTCAAGCCGGGTCGCGATGAGCCGGAGAAACAGACTTTCCACCGACGTGCTGAGGCGTCGATCCCCTTCGTAAGCGGGATCGCTCCTCTAAGACCATTACGCCATCTTCATTATATACGACATTAAAGGGCCCCCATTAACTCACCTCTTCGAAGACTTGTAGACTAGAGGCCTTGGATGCGTCTAGGTGCTCAATGTTAGCTCGAGGCTTCCTAGAGCAAGCCCAAGCCCCTTTATCCCTCTTTCAAGGCCCTCATAACGACCCCTGTCTTGGTCTTACTAGGCCTCGTTCCTTTAATGAACTTCCCGGTGGCTTTAAAACTACCGTCGTTGGGCACTCACACGCATCGCCCGATGCCTCGCGCCCTCGCAACACGATTGTCCACTTGTCGAGATGACCCCAAATCACCATGATATAATTAGAATGTGTTTGCCAGAGTAATATACCGTTGCCGTTCCTTCAATCATTTTTCTTCTAATGTAGTCGGCAATCCCAGGGGCGAAAGCCTCGGGCATCGACTTAAACGCTGATCCCCTAACTATGAGGGTTCCGTTAAATTGCTCGAGGTACTCTGGCGTGACCAGAAGCTTATATGCGCCTGCGAACGTAAACGAACCGTTGACCTCTGCGCTGTAAAAGCCCCTGTACAGGGGCTGCACCCACAGGTACTCGTACATGAGGTAGGAGCCGGCCCTCCAGTCCACTAAGTAGTCGTTGTAGCGTAGCAGGGGGGCAACATCCTTCAGCTCATGAGCCTCGCCATAAGTCACGAGGCCCCGGATGGACCACCAGGCGTACGGGTTTGCGGTGTACGGGTTCTCGGGCATGAGCGTGCCAGCGAACCCGAAGGAGGTTATAGCCAACAACAGTAGCAAGATCGCGTAGAGCGACCCCTTACGTCCGCGCTTTGCTAGGGCTCGCACGGCTCGAGGCGACAGCACCGCCAGGGTAGCCGCTGACTGCACGCCTAGATACCTCGGTAGGTCTGATACCGAGGAGACCGTGGCCCCCACGTAGCCCATCCCCATCCCTGCCAATGACACAAGCGCGAGAAGCCTCACCGCCGAGTCCTCGTCCTCGACCAACGACACAAGGCCTAGCGCGACGGGCACCGTGACGGGGACTATGCCCAGCAACGCAATAGCGGGCGCTCGAAAGAGGGCAGTTGCCACGGGAGGGCCCTCCCACCTTAAGAGGGCTCGCGGGACCTCGAGAACGCTCAGGAGGGCCCCTTGTAGAGCGGTTGAGAGAGTAGTGCAGGCGGCGAAGGTGACTATGAGAGGAAGTGCCACGACTAGCTTCACTTCGACTGACTTGAGCATTTGAGACCGAGATCTAAGGGCCCTCTTGGCGATGACTAGGAGCACCAACAGGGCTATGGTCCATAGGGCCACACCTCCATGCCCTAGGGCTAGCGCTATGGCGAGAATCACGATGATCATCGGGTTGAGGTCTAGGAAGAGCAGCGGCAGCGCCATCAGTAGTGAGTGCGCCTGAGGTATGAACCAGACAGACCACAGGACTAGGAACGGGGTCGTGAGGGCAAGGAGGGGGGCCACGTGGGTTCGCTCCGCGCCTATGCGCCTCGCCAAGACGTGCGTCCAGATGGCGAGCGACAGGAGGTAGGCCAGTCCGATCACACTACTGGACCACGGAGTGCTCAACCCGCTCGTCATGCTGTGCACGGCGTATAATATCGAGACTATGGGGAGGGGGTACGCCTCGTGGAAGATCGTCAGCCCGCTCAGCCCTCCCCTCTCGATTATCTGAGCGGCTTGAGAGGCGTCGCGCCAGGTGTCGCAACCGAAGCTAGGCGAGTAGATGCCGTAGAGCGCGATAATGAGCGCGGTCAGCGAGAGGGCCAGAGCGACGGAAGCGGACGAGCTGGAGTCGGAGAAGGCCAGAGCGACGAGTACTGCCATCAGTGCGATCACCGAAAATATCCCGAGGTGTTTGTAGGACCACGCCTCGAGGAAGGCGCATAGAAATACGACGACGGGCAGGGCGTACGCGGCCTTACCTAAATTTATCTTCGGCACCTCCCTCTCGTCGCTGGGGGGTTTTAGTAGTAGCATCAGCGCTGGCATTGACAAAGCTACTGCTATGGTAATTGATGCAAAATGGTTCATATTCAGATCGCGCACGTAACAATAGTGGATGAAGAAGACGTACCCCAACGCCATGCTCGCGATCAAAAACTTGCACAACCACCTAGACGCGTGCGTCAACGCGCCCCAACCTCTGATCTCACGCTTTCATATACAAACTTGGGCCACCACACTCTAATCGCGTAGTGCATCCCATTACAGCTTACAGCGGATAGCCATCGAAGGCAAATCGACCCAGAGGGTATTAGCCGTGATCTCTTGATAAACTTTGCCGTTTTGCCAAGTCTACCGCAGGCTGTCCTTTCCATAGCTAAGCCCTCCTGCGTGCGCTATACCGCTAGAGGGTTTTGTGGGGGATGCCACGAAGGCTTGGAAGGAAAAGGCGAAGTCTAAGGCGTCGTGAATCTCATTGATATTGTGGATAACTTCTTTAAAACTCTTCACGACAAGAGGGCTTATGCAATCCAGCGCGCGATTGCGGAAATGCGTACGATAAGGCCTTTCGGATGAACACCCTAACTCCTTCTTCACGGAGAATCTTCAACCCCTTTCCGATAATATCCATACCTTTCACCTCAACGCGTTGAAGTCAAGTCCCACGACAACTCCTCATACCCTCTAAAAAGTTAATATGTGTGCTTAAATATATCGAAGAGGTCCTTGGGGCTTGCCTCAGAGGAAGCGATACTCATCTTCGCGCTACGCATTTGCTCATTTATTGCTTGCCCCTCTTGATTCAAAGTTCCCCGGAGAGGTCTTGCCCTTCTCGTAAGACCTGAAGGCCTCTTGGAGCTTTTCCGGTTGCTTGAAGTTCATGTAGCTCTCAGCTCACGGAACCTCGCACCCGTCGTTGAATGCTGGGAAAGCCCATAGGAGGTACCGCTCGCGCGGCTTTTAGGGCAGGACACGCGTAGCCCACAATTGAAGAGGCGAGGGCCAAGAGGGGTATGGAGGGCCTGCTCGGCCTTCATGAAGGGTGCCATGTCGATGCCCAGCCGAACCCACCTGAAGGCAGTCGAGACCGCTTGGGCCCCAGTAGTACCCATGGCTATCCCCAGCAGAAAGCCCACAAGGGCCACTATGGCGGTATAGGCCAGGAATAGTGCAAGGATCGTTGACCTCTTAGTGCCTAAGACCATGGAAATGGCAAGCTTGTAGTCCGACTAGGCCACGAAACGCGATGCGATAACGTAAGAGGCCGTAACGATAGTGTTGTAGACGATCGAGGATCAAGCGCTTAAGGAGGACGGCGCTTCCGGCCACCTCTCGTGCAAACCCCTATTCGCTGGGCTTAGACTATTTTGACGGCCACTGGCAACGATCGCTCGAGCTGGCCGAGCGCTTCTAAGCATTCTGCGTCCTCCTTGAGGACGAGCTCGATGAGGGATGGCACATCATCCTCGACATCGATGACCCTCGGCTCAAGCTCTGCCACGATCTCTATGCGCGTGCATGGTTTAGACCCGATTCTGAGCGAACCAAGTCTCCGTGCGTTATCTTAGTCTTTCCACGCAACCCACGAAATCCAGACATAGAGTGCTTAAATCCTAACCTCACGTACGGCGCTCTGTACAGTGATAATGCGCCCACCTTCTTCTTCGCAAAGGATCCTAAGCGTAGGCCGTCGTAAGCGCCCCTTACGAGTGCACGGCTCTTTGTACTATCAGTCACGCACATCAGGCTGTACACGACGAGCCACATTAACAGGAACGCAGGTACCATAGTTTTAAAACGCGTCTCTACGACTTTCATTAAGGCCACTCTTGCTCTCGCAGAATAGTAGCTGATAACGGGTTTTGCAGTCCTGTGAGCATAGTGTAGCCCCGCTTTAACGGGATAGTACTTGACCTTGTAACCCCTATTCCACAACACTAGCCCTAGGACGTAGTCATCGAAGTACAGGAACGCTTCGTCGAGGAACGGCTTCCCATCTGGACATGCACTCCTTATAGCGTCTGCCTTGACCACCATGTAGGCACCATCGGCGTAAGTCACGTAGTAGGGCTTTTCCCTTCCATAGCACTCAGAGCAGGAGGCGTCCCGACAAATACCTCCAGCGCTCCAGAGCTCCGTAACGACGCCTCCTGCCGAGCATACCGTTCTTCCATCGCCGAATAATATTAAGCCGCTCGCGGCCCCCACGTCTTCCTCGGCCTCCATGCATTCAACGATGTTGCGAAGAGAATCGGGCTCGACGATTAAGTCGTTGTTGAGGAATGCCACGTACTTGGACTCGGGGTCTCGCGCGCTCCAGCCTAAGTTCATGCCCCCCGAGTAGCCCCTGTTCACGTCACTCCTAACGACCTTGATCTTGGCCTTGATGGACCCTTGGCCTTCAACGAATTTCTTTATGGCTTCAAAGCTACCATCGTTAGATGCGTTGTCCACTACGACGACCTCGTAGTCATCGTAGTCCAGCTGGAGCAAGCTCCTCAAAGACCTCAGCGCTAAGCTCAAAAAGCCCGCACTGTTGTAGTTGAGCCAGACAAGGGTGACCTTCGGCCTCATCTCGAATCGGCCTCGCTAACCGCGCTGTAGACAGTTTTAAGCGACCTCTCCACGTCATCTAAAGTCGGCATGCAGTCAAACTTGGGCTTTGGCTCGGAGTCCCTCCAGAGCGCCAGCGCCTTTACGATCCCCTTAGCGAGTGCCATGGAGTCATTGGGCTTCACCAATACGCGCATCGGGTATTTGCTAAGCACTTCTGCTACAGAGAGCGTTCTGTAGGCAACTATCGGCCTTCCCGAGAGCATGTAATCGTATATCTTGTTCGAGGGGATGTAGTCAAACTGCGTGCCAGCTCTGTGTGGTAAGACGCATACGGCAGCTCGTCTTAACACACAGGAGATGAGCCTCCTAGGTACGCTCTCCAAGGCTACCGTGCCCTCTGGTAGGAGGTCGCGGAACCTCAACAGTTGCTTTAGGCTAGGTACTATGAGGAGTAGCTTGACCTCTCGAGAAGACCTCTTAGCGATCTTAATCGCCTTTACCAGGTCGAAGAAGCCGTGATATCGACTTATGCTCCCGACGTAGGCCACCGCGTTGCGTAGCTCAGAGCCTCTTAACAACTCCTCTACCTCTCTTTCCATCTCCTCACACCTTTTAGCCGTCGCGATGACTTCTGGGTCCACGGCATCGGGGACCTCGAAGACCTTGTCAGGATCAACTCCGTAAGCGGACATTAGAACCTCGCCAAGGCCTCTAGAAGGCACGGTAAAGGCTGCTACGGATTTATCCCTTAACGCTGTAGCTTCGTGCAGGAACCCGATCGCGTTGGCTAGGACCTCCTTCACAGAGGTCCCCACCAATCCCTCGAGCCTGAGCAAGCCATGTAAGTCTATGACCATAGGCGCTCGCCTCCTCACCGACCTTTGAAGCATCTTCGCCAAACAAAAGCCGAAGAGATGTTGGTGGGCGTGGATCACGTCGACTCTACTCGCGACATCCTTCATCTCACTAAGCTCGTGCTCACAAAGTTTTGTGATGAGCCTTGATGCTACTCGGTTGCTAATGTCGTTTATCGCCATTATTACTATGCGATAGAGCGGGGGGACGTATCTCAATCTAATGTGCACTAGATTGCTAAGTGTCTCGAGCTCCTCGAGCCCCTTGTTATTAGTGAACGAGGCCAAGAAGACCTCTTCGCAAATCTTTGCCGCTGCCTTGGCAAAATTCGAGACGCGTACGCTCGTGCCACTACGTACTGCCAGGTTCGTAGGCGCTATGAACAAGACCCTCATCCAGCTTCAACTCCTAGATTCCAAGGCGTACGGCTATGTTATTCAACGACCTCGCCAGGCCTTCGGATGCAAACAAAGCCACCAAACTCATCATCGTAAGGACGTTGCCTAAGCCCTCGAAGATTACAGCATCACTTCAGAGTAATCTCCGATATTGAGCTTCACGAACCTCCTATTGCCCTCGCCCTTGACTACCTTGGCGTTCCTCCCTATCAAGCTCTCCTCCAGCCTCTTGACCCTGATGATGGAGGCGTTCTCGAGTATTACGCAGTACTCGACGGAGCTGTTGATTATCCTCGAGCCTCTTCCAACGCTAGTGTAGGGCCCCACGTACGAGTTCTCTATAAGGCAACCCTCGCCTATCATTGAGGGCCCTCTAATTATGCTGTTCACAATTTTAGTCCCCCTGCCGACCTCGACCCTTCCTTCAATCTTGGAGTTCTCGACCTCTCCCTCAATCCTCTCCCTAGCCCTCTCGTCGAGCACCTTGGCGTTGACCGCCAACACGTCGTCGCTCTTGCCGACGTCGAACCACCACCCGTCTAGTATTTCGTAGCCCACTTTGTACTCGCGCTCAAGCATTAGCTGGATCGCGTCCGTTATCTCCAGCTCGCCCCTCCAGCTCGGCTTCAAGCCCTCTATCACGTCGAAGACTACCGGCTTGAAGAAGTAGACCCCAACGAGCGCGTACCTGCTGGGAGGGACCTTGGGCTTCTCGACGAGCCTCACGAGCCTTCCCCCCTCGTCGAACTGGGCGACTCCGAACCTCGTCGGGTCCTCGACCTCCTTAAGGAGGACGAAGGCGTCGTAGTCTCCCTCTGCGAACTTCTCCACGTACCTCTTGATCCCCTTCTGGAGGATCTGGTCCCCTAGGTAGACGACGAACTTCTCGTCGCCCACGAAGTCCCTGCAGAGCTTGACGGCGTGGGCTATGCCCAGCGGCTTGCCCTGGTAGACGTAGGTTATCCTCGCACCGAAGGACGAGCCGTCCTTGTAGTACTCCCTGACGAGCTCAGGGTAGACCTCGCCCAACACTACGGCTACGTCCTTGACGCCGCTGGAGACGAGGTCCTCGAGCACGTATTGGCTGACGGGCTTGTTGGCAATGGGTATGAGTTGCTTGGGGCCAGTGAAGGTCAGAGGCCTGAGCCTCGTCCCAGCACCGCCGTGCAGAATAACACCCTTCACGCCGTCACCACCTCAGCTTCCACGGAGTAGGGTGGAGCACCCTCTCGTCGGCCAACGGCCTCCACCACCACTCGTTCTTCAAGTACCATTCCACGACATCCTTCAAGGCCTCTTCGAGCGTATGCCTCGGCCTCCACTCGAGCTCCCTCCTTATCTTCGAGGAGTCCAAGCTGTAGCGGACGTCGTGTCCTGGCCTGTCCTCGACGAATTCTATTAGGCTCTCGTCCTTGCCCATTATGCTTAAAATCTTCTTGACAAGCGCGAAGTTGTCTATCTCGTTTCCCGACGAGATGTTGTATATCTCCCCAGGCCTCCCTCTCTCCAATACTAGGTTCAGGGCCTCGCAGTGGTCTAAGACGTAGATCCAGTCCCTGACGTTCCTCCCGCTACCGTATATTGGAACCTTCATCCCCAGACTTGCCCTTATTATCGTCTTCGGGACCAGCTTCTCCGGGAACTGATAGGGGCCGAAGTTGTTCGTGCACCTTGTGATTATGACGTCGAGGTCGTACGTCCTATGATAAGCAAGACAGAACATGTCGGCGGCGGCCTTGGAGGCTGCGTAGGGGGACGAGGGCTTGAGCCTGTCCTCCTCCTTGTACGAGCCGGCGAGTATGTCCGAGTAGACCTCGTCAGTGGAGACGTGGACTATTCTAAGCCTCGGATTGTTCAGCCTAGCCGCCTCTAAGAGGTTGAAGGTCCCGACGGTGTTGCTCTCTAAGAAGGCCCTCGGATTGGCTATGCTCCTGTCCACGTGGGTCTCGGCTGCGAAGTTGATGACTGCGTCAACCTCCCTCACCAACCTCGACACGAGGTCGAAGTCGAGGAGGTCTCCCTTCACAAATCGATACCTTTCATCACTCTCTAGGTCTTCGAGGTTCCGCGGGTTCGACCCCATCCCCATCTTGTCTAGGTTTACGACCTCAACCCCCTCGTGCTTACTCAGCACGTATCGGATGAAGTTGCTCCCTATGAAGCCTAAGCCGCCTGTGACCAAGAGCCTCACGATAGCTCCTCCTTGAGCGTCTTGAGGGCCACGTGGGTCGAGTAGAAGTCTATCTTGATCCTCCTCCTCGTCTCGCCGCAGTTGAGGCTAGAGTCCCTGGGCCTCTTAGCCACCCAATTCATTTCCTTCATCTCAGCCCTCTGTATGAGGGACTTGTCGAGCCCCAAGGCCTCGGCCACCCTGGCCGCGAACTCGTACCTGCTCATCCTCTCGCCCACCACGTGAAATACCCCCTCCATCCCCTCTTCGACAATCTCGAGGACCGCTTTGGCCAAGAGAGAGGCCTGGGTGGGCGACGTGTATTGGTCGACGAGGGCCTTGACGGGCTCTCCTACCCTCAGCTTCTCGAAGAGGTACTTCGCGAAGTTGACTCTCCCCGGGCCGAAGCCGTATATCGAGCTGGCCCTCACTATTGCGTGGCTGGGGCAAGAGGAGAACGCCACCTCCCCCATCAGCTTCACGAGCCCGTAGTAGTTAACGGGATTGGGGACGTCGTACTCCCTGTAGTCGCCCCTCTCCCCGTCGAATACATAGTCCGTAGAGAGGTAGACAGCGAAGAAGCCGAGCCTAGAGGCGAGGGACGCTATCTCGACGCTCGGCCTGACCGTGGTCCTCCAAGCTAGCTCCTTGTCCCTCTCGCAGAGGTCCACGTCCCCCAAGGCTGCCATGTGTACGACGACGTCGGGCCTCTCCCTAAACAACAAGCCCCTGAGGCCCTTCGCCTCGGTTATGTCGATCGACACCTTCTTCAGCCTTTCTCCTTCTATCGGTATCGAGTGGCTGTGGTGAAGGGCTACTACTTCGTGCCCCCTCCTCAGGGCCTCCAGCGTCGTCCTGTAGCCCGGAAGGCTACTAGCCCCGGTGATCAAGAGCTTCACGGCACCACGTCACCTGTGGGGAGGGTAGAACCAGTCCCAAGGCCTCCCGACTCTGGGGTCCTCCGTCCTCCCGTTTACGGCTACTGGTATCACGCTCGGGTCGTTCCAAGGCCTCCTCTCCTCGTCCGGGCTCGCGTAGTCGTAGAGCCTGTTCACGAAGTACACGAGGTAGGCCGGCTCGTGGCCCACTACCTTGAACCCGTGCCAGTACCTCCCTGGGACCCTCAAGACCTGCATCCTCGCCTCGCTCAAAACGACCTCGACTAAGTGGCCCTTCGTGGGCGAGCCCTCCTCGTCGTCGTAGGCGCACACTTTGATCGAGCCCCTCACGACTATGAAGTAGTCGTTCTGGCCGCGGAGATGCCTATGCCAAGCCCTAACAATACCGGGACATGTTACAGACAAGTTTACTTGAACTATAGAATCTTCTCCCAGAAGCTCCTTCCAATCGCCACGCATGACTTCTGTGAAGACTCCACGCTCATCTGGAAGCCTAGCCAAGTCTACTAATTTAACGCCTGGGAGGGGCAACTCTCTTACGGCTGTCAAAAGAGGCATAACGGTAATATAATTTTGCACCTGTTTAAAAGCCTGGCGGCATCGCACTCTCTAATGAGCTTAGGGCTTTCCAAAACTTGTTAACCTCGCCTTTAATTTCGCAGAAAATTGCCATAGCTTTAAGCGTGCACAGACTTGAAGTTTCATTGCCTATTTGACGTTCGAAGGTGCAACCTCCAATAGTCAGCAGGTAAGAGTACTAAAACGTACCTTGTTTGATGCTTTAAACCCTCACCACTAAAGACCGTTCGGAGAAGCTTCCTCATCAGTAATCTATGAG
>Ga0185307_1002115_pt1 | contig 10499 bp, 13 predicted proteins | sample LHCtaG_FD_128010 | JGI IMG/M metagenome (GOLD analysis project Ga0185307, IMG submission 128010) | Hot spring microbial communities from Little Hot Creek, USA to study Microbial Dark Matter (Phase II) - LHC4sed_matched (SPADES... | ecosystem: Environmental > Aquatic > Thermal springs > Hot... | reverse complement strand
ATTTACTCTTAAGATTCTTTAAATTGTCGGGAGATTGGTTCTTGGCCGTTTGGTTCATAATGCCGAAGGTGTAGCCATTGCTAATAATTATGCCTATATCGCTGATTGGGACGCGGGATTAAAAATTATTGAGTTTTAGGGCCAAAAAAAGGATTTACTTGATATTAAATAACTCTTGACTTTTTTTTAATTTTGTTATAATTTTTATGTTTAAAACTAAAAGAAGTGAAATAATGAATCGAATAACTAAACAACTTTTGATTAATAATTATGCAGTACATGGTAGAATGATTTTTGCAGCAGTCAATGCACTTTTAGTAAGGGAGTAGAAAATGAACAGAAAACTGAACATTTCAATTAAGAAAGTTGGTAAATTGATTTTAATCCTTCTCTTAGCACTTTATGGTATAATCTTTAAAGTTAAGAGCTATAAAGATTTCCTCCTTATTCTTTTTGTTACCCTTTACCTTTTTTTACTCACTTTCGGCAATGTTAAAAATCAGTTTACTAAATCTCCTTTCCGTATCAGAACAATAGAAGATTTCCTTTGGTTCTTAGGTGCGATTTTAGGTATCATACTACTTTTAATCATTTAAATTTAAAAAAGGTATTTATTTTATTAAATTTATTTTAAGCAAATTCCCCTTTTTGAGTTTTTGATAAAATCAATGATTAATTTAATCTCTTCTATTTTTGGCAAGCTTTCTTCTATATATTTTAATGCCTGACTTAAATTTAATTTGGAGCGATAAATAATCCGATAAACTTTTTTTAATATTTCAATCTTTTCTTTACTAAAATTTGCCCTTTTTAAACCAACCGTGTTTATCCCATAAACCTTAAAGGGATTGCCTTCACCAATCATAAAGGGTAATAAATCCTTTTTTAAATAAGAAAAGGCACCAACAAAGGCATAACTACCAATCCTTACATACTGATGAAGCCCACAATTACCACCAATATTCACATAATCAAAGATCTCACAATGACCACCAATCTGAGTATGATTAGTAATGATGTTGTTGTTGCCAATCTTGCAATTATGGGCAATATGACAATAGGCCATAATGAAATTGTTATTGCCGATGATAGTGAAATTGCCTTCACCAGTTGCCTTGGATATCTGGGTATAGGCTTGAATAATATTGTTATCACCAATTTTTAAAAATGAATTTTCGCCTTTATATTTTAAATCAAAAGGTGCCAATCCCAAAAGGCAACCATGATAGATTTTATTATTCTTGCCAATCTCCGTGCCTTTAAAGACTACCGTATAGGGAAAGATTTCTGTCCCCTGGCCAATTTTCACCTGTTCTTCAATTATTACAAAGGAATGGATAATTACTTCTTCTTCAATAATTGCCTTCTTGGAAATCTTCGCTAAAGGTGAGAGCTTTTTCAAAGTTATTCTTGCTTTTGGAAGCCTAAGATTAATTCGCCTTCACAAGCAAGCTCATTATTTACTTTGATATTGCCAATTACTTTATATATCTTACCCAGTTTATTTTTTATCTCGGCTTCAATTATTAAAGTATCACCGGGCTTTACCATTTTCCGAAAACGAGCCTTTTCCACCCCTAAAAATAAGGGAATTAAATCTTCTTCTTTTTCTGTTAAACTTTGGTAAATCAAAATTCCGCTTGCCTGCGCCATTGCCTCTAACATCAAAACACCAGGCATAATCGGAAAATTGGGAAAATGACCCGAAAAGAACCACTCATTATAACTTACCTGTTTTAAGGCAATTACCTTATTATCTTTTAATTCCAATACCTTATCTAAAAATAAAAAAGGAGCCCGATGGGGCAAAATTTCTTTAATTTTTTCAATGTCCATTTTTCTCCTCCTTAATAAGTTTGTTTATTAATTTTATATTCAATTTGTGGGAAGGACGAAAGGCAATAATTCTGCCTTTTATTTCTTTATTCAAAATTTTTAAATTACCAAAAAAATCAAGCAGTTTATGAGAAGCAAAAGAACCTCTGCCTAAAAGCCAAGCCCCTTTTTGATAATAGCCGAAATTTTTTAAAAAATCAAAATCTTCTTTTTTTAAGATTTTGATAGGAATTGGTGTCTGGGCGGAAAGGATTTTTAAAAAATTGTTTTCTTTAACTATCTTAAAAGAAAAATAATGGGGAAAGGTGATGATAAGGGAGATAGAAAAATCTTTTTTTGGCAATAAAAAAATGAAGTTTTTATTATCCGTAATTAATAATTTTTTTTTGATTTCAATAAAGGATTTTTTATAAGGAAGCTGGTCAATCACTAAATCCTTTAAGGCTAAATAGTATTCTTTGCCACTACCATCAAAAAAGGGAAATTCCTTGCCGAAGATTTCAATAAGAAGATTATCAATTTTTAGAATAAAAAGGACTGCTAAAAAATGTTCAATAAGAAATATTTTTTCTTTTGGGGTTTTAAAGACGGTGGTATTATTTTCAACAGCTATTTTATCAACCGTTAATTTTTCGCCATTAATAACAATTCCTGTATGAGGCTTGGCGGGATAACATTTAACAATAACATTTTCTTTAAAATAAACTCCAAAAGCAGAAAAGGTGATTTCATCTTTAATGGTTCTTTGGAACATCTTTTAAAAGTTTTACCCAATATTTTAGATTGAGAAAATGGGGACGAGCGGGAATGCCCGAATATTTACTATTTTTCGGAATAGATTTAAAGACCGCTGATTTCGCATAGACAATTGAATTATCGCCAATTTCACAATGGTCCCTAACGCCCACTTGCCCAGCCAAAATACAATTATCACCAATCTTGCTACTACCACCAATCCCTACCTGAGCAATAATGACGCAATTTTTACCAATCTTCACATTATGACCAATATGAACCAAGGCATCAATCTTTGTCCCCTGACCAATCTTGGTCTCCCCTTCTTTCGCTAAGGCGATAGTCACATTGGGTCCAATATCACAATCATCTTCAATTATCACCCAGCCATTATGGGAAAGAGGAATATACTTTTCTCCTCTTTTCTCATAACCAAAACCATCAAAACCAATTAAAGCACCCGGAAAAATCCGACAATTCTTACCAATCTTGGTATTTTTTAAAATGCAAACAAAAGGATAGATTATCGTATTTTCATCAATGAAAACATTATCACCAATATAAGTAAATGGATAGATAAGAACATTTTTGGCAATTTTTGCCTTTTTAGAAATAAAAGAATTTTCCATTTATCTTATCAAACGATAAAAGGCCCGGCCAACAAGGTCGTTCAATTTTCCTAAGGTCTCTTCTTTACTTCCACCTTCGGCTTTCCCGACCGAGATGTCGCTATTATTTTTTATATCAATGATTTTTAGCTCGCAAATAATTTTTTTACCACTCATACTTACTATACCGTAGAGAATATAATCTAAAGAAAGTTCCTGACCAATAAGAAAGGCAGTGTTTCTTTCCACTTTATCACCGATTTTAAGATTGTGCCGACTTAAAGCATCTCCCATATCTTTCTCGGCGGCTAATTTGATATTCGGATTTCTTTTAAGAAAATTAAAAAGATTAGAATAGAAATAATCTCCCAGTTTTCTTTCTTTTGCTTGGGCTTCCCTTTCATAAAAAGGAATGATGCCAACCGAAATCTCCTTGGTTGCTACCCCTTCTTTTTTAGCATATTCTCTATTTAATTCCGCCAAAACCAATTGAGTAATATCTAACTCCGGTTCGGCATATAAAATTTTGGCATTACTGGCATCAAGGACAATTGTTATCCCTTCGCCTTCGGCAATCTTTTTTATTACTTCGCTAATCTTTTCGGTTATCGGTGAGATTAACTCCCTCTGCCTCCTTTCTAAACGCCCTCCTTTCCCCCAGATTTCGTAAAGAAAATCGTTATATCTCTTTTCTAAATTACTAATCTTTTCCAGCTCAATTTTTAAGCCTTCTTCGGTCAACATTAATTTTTTTATCTCCAATTCTTCCTTTGATTTGTTGATAAGATTTTTTAAAGAATCAGCTTCCTTTTCCCATTCGTCAATATCTTTCTGCAGTTGTCGTAAAACTTCGTTAGCCCCTTGATATTCTTTAAGAATTTTATCCATATCCACATAGGCAATCTTAACTTCTTTAAAAAGAAAGAAATTTAAAAATATTAAAAAGCAAAACATCCTAACCTCCTTTAAATTCTTCGCCTAATAAAATAGGAAAGTTTTTATCTTTTTTATAAAAATCAAGGATTTTTATTGGGATTTTGGTTTTATTATTAGAAAAGACCTTCACATTCAGATAGTTATCGGTTAAATAAATATCATCTTCAATCAATATACCCAAACGAACTTTATTAAAAAATTTTTGGCAATATTCTTCTATCTTTTTTGCTCTTAAGTTTAAAAGAATTTTGAGCCTTTCTTTTTTCTTTTTTAAAGAAACCGTCTCTTCTTCTTTAAAAGCGGGCGTGAAAGGTCTTTTAGAAAAAGGGAAAACATGAAAATAAGCAAAGGGCATTCTTTCTAAAAAACGATAAGTAGCCAAAAAATCCGCTTCCGCCTCACCAATATAACCAACCATCACATCACAGCCAATATTGACATCCGGAATATTTTCTACCAATCTGGTTAATACTTGCTCATATTCTTCCACCGTGTAGCTTCTACCCATTTTTATTAAAATCCGATTGGCAGCTGATTGTAAAGGTAAATGGAAATGGGGACAAATAATTCCTTCTTTTGTCAATTGGATAAGGGTTGTCAAAAGTTCCTCATCAATAGTATTTACTTCCAAAGAAGAAAGACGAAAACGAAGGTTTTTTACTTCTTTTGCCAACCGGCGAAGAAGATTTTTTAAAGAAGTCCCAATATCTTTACCATAAGCTCCCAAATTTATTCCGCAGAGAACAATCTCTTCAATTCCTAAATTGCTTAACCGCTGACATTCTTTAATTACCCAATCTTCACAAAGGCTTTTTATTTTTCCCCGAATACGACTCACCAGACAGTAATTACACAACTGCTCACAACCGTCAACAATTTTTAAAAAGACCCGCCGCCGAATTGGCAGGATTTCTTCTTTTTCAATAAGCCTTTGTTTTTCTTTTAAAGGAATAATCTTTATTTGACCATCAGGAGAAATCTTTTGATTATTTAAAAAAGGAGTGAGACAACCGGTGAGAATAATTTGGTAATTTCTTTTTTTATAAAAATTTAACCATTTGTAAGAATTTTTTTCTGCTTCTTTAGTAACGACACAGGTATTAAGTAAAATCGTATTGGCTTCCTTTTCATTTTTCACAATTTCGTAACCTTCTTTTTTAAAAAAATTAGCCAGCTTTTCACTTTCCGCGTAATTAACTTTGCAACCTAAGGTTTTGATATAAAGTTTATTCACTTTTATCTTTTTTCGACCGTTTAATCTTTTCGCCAATAGTATATTTTCTTTTTCTTTCTTTGCTCTTGGGCAAATTATCAGTAATTGTTGATTCGAATTCTTCTTTCACTGTCGCTTTTAGTAGTTCTTCTTTTACGGCTCTTTCACTTAAAACAATGCGCCTTTTCTCTTTATCAATCTCCATAAGCTTCGCCTCAATCTCTTCGCCAATTTTATGTTCTATTTTTTTCCGGTTCTCATCGCGAGCAATCATACTGTTAGGAATAAAACCTTCTAACCCGTAAGGTAAACCAACCACTAAACCAGCTTTAGGGATATCAAGAATGCGGACTTTTAAATTATCACCCAGTTTATATTCCTTAACAAAAATTTCTAACGGGTCTTCTTTCAAGCGGCGAACGCTCAAAGTAATTCGGCGGTTAATTTTATCAATCTCCATAATTATCGCTTCTACCTTTTGACCCTTCTTAAATACTTCCTTGGGATGTTTTATCTTTTTTGTCCAAGAAATTTCCGCCGTGGGAATTAAACCTTCAATTCCATCGTCTAACTCTACAAAAGCACCAAATTCTTTAAAAGCCCGGATTTTACCAGTTACTTTATCACCAATCTTAAATTTTTCGTCTACCAACGACCAAGGGTCGGGCATTGTCTGTTTCAAACCCAAAGAAATTCTCCGATTTTCTTTATCCACATGTAAAACTACCGCTTCCACCTCTTGTCCAACTTTTAAAATCTGCGAAGGGTGATGAATTGTTTTTGTCCAAGACATCTCGGAAACATGGATTAAACCTTCAACCCCTTTTTCCAATTCGACAAAAGCACCGTATTCGGCTAAAGAAGTTACTCGCCCTTTTACTCGCGAGCCAACCGGATATTTTTCTTCAACAATATCCCAAGGATGGGGTTGAAGTTGTTTCATACCAACAGTAATCCGATAGGACTTCTCGTCAATCGCTAATACCTTTACTTTTATCTCTTGGTCAACCGATAAAACCTCACTCGGGTGAACTACTTTATTCCACGAAATATCGGAAACATGTAAAAGGGCGTCAACACCATCAATCTCCACAAAGGCACCAAATTCCGTCAGTGCCTTTACTCGAGCAGTAACCACATCGCCGACTTTTATTTTTTTCAACAAGGCTTCCCGTTTTTTCTGCAATTCTTCTTCTAAAAGTTCACGGCGAGAAACAACAATATTCTGTTTCGGATAGTTAACCTGAATAATCTTTCCTTTTAAAACCTGACCGATCAAGGCATCATGATTAGGAACCGGCTTAATGTCTATCTGGGAACCAGGAAGAAATGCTGGCAACCCTAAGACTTCAACCATTAAACCGCCTTTAACTTTTTTCCGCACCTTCATCTCTACCGGCTCACCTTTTTCGTATTTTTCTTTTATCTTATCCCAGCGCAAAAGAAAATCAGCCTGTTTTTTAGAAATCACTGGCTTACCTTCCTTGTCTTCCAGTTTTTCTAAATAGACATAGATTTCCTTTCCTTCTTTTAGCTCCTCGGGATCGGAAAACTCCTCAATAGGTACTTCGCCTTCGGATTTTAGTCCTAAATCAACGAGCACACTATTTTTTAAAATTTTTATGATTCTCCCTTTAACAATCTCTTTTTCCTTTAAAGGCACAGTATATTGAGATAATAGGTCTTCAAACTTCATTTTTCAGTTACCTCCTTTTTTAGATTTTTTATTACTAAATTAACAAATTCTTCGGGAGTAGAAGTTCCCGAAGCAATACCAATCTTACCAAACTTTTTAAAAGGAATTTTATATTTTTTCAATTCTTCCCAAGTTGAAATCCAAACAGTCTTACAGCCCTCTTTCTCCGCAATTGCTACTAATCTTTTGGTATTGGCACTATTTTTACCGCCGACAATCACCATCAAATCAACTTCTTTTGCCAGTTTTTTCACCTCCCTTTGTCTTTTTTTAACTTCTGGACAAATGGTATCAAAAATCCTCAACTCTTTCGGCAGCCCTTGGTGAATTATATATTCTAATGCTTGTTGATAACTATCTTCCGCTAAAGTTGTTTGAGCAACAACACCAATTTTTGAATAATTTTTTAAATTTAAATTTTTCTTAAAGATTAAAGCCCGATTTTCTAAAAAACTTTTTATCGTCTTAACTTCCGGATGGCCGCTATCACCTACAATCACAACCCAATAACCCTCCTTTTTCAAATTTTTGGCTATTAAACAAACTCGCTTTACATAACCACATGTAGTATTAATTATATTTATACCAAAGTTTTCTAATTTTTTCAATATTAACTCACTAATTCCGTGAGTGCGAATAATGACTGCGGTCGCTTCCTTTTCTTCTTTGCTTAAATTATTTAAAAAATTAATATCCTTCTCTTTAATTATCTTTATCCCTTTCTTTTGCAAATCTTTTATTACCAAAGGATTATGAAGTAATTCACCTAAGCAATAAATATACTGATACTTTTTTTCGCAATCCTTTATTAAGGAAAGCGCCTTTTTTAAACCGCTACAAAAGCCGTAAGGTTTTATCAAATAAATTTTAGCCATTTTTTTTAAATCTTTCTTCAATTTTTTTTGTTAAATATTTTATCAGTTTTTTATCCCACTTATCAAAATTTTTGATTCTTATGGGCTTTAAAAAGGTAATCTCAATTTTCGGTAATCTTCTTTTACCACTACCGTAATTTCTCAGATCCTGATCAACAATTAGAGGAATGAAGGATTCACGCACTCCCTTTATTACACAGGGGATTATCGGCACTTGAAATCTTAAAGCCAAAAAACTTGCTCCATCTTTAAAACTACCTAACTTACCGTTTTTAGAACGAGTTCCTTCCGGAAAAATAACCAGTTTTTGATTTTCATTAAAAATCTTGGCAACTTCTTTCAAAGTAGTTAAATCAATTCCTTCCCGATTTAAAGGAATGGCGTTAAAAGTTTTTATCAACCAAGTAAAAAATTTATTAACTCCAAATAACTCTCGTTTGGCTAAAAAATATAATTCTTTTAAAGTGGCTAAACTTATCAAAATGGGGTCAAAATTGGAAGTATGATTACAGACAATGATTGCTTTGCCATTTTTTAAATAATGCCGATTCTTAACTTTGATAAAGAGAAAAGCTAAAGGTGAGGTTAAAATAAAACCCAATCGCCAATACCACTTCATTTTTTAATTTTGCTTTTAAAAAATTCAATTAAGGATTTTACTAATTCAACCTCCTCTTCAATAGTTAAAGCGGTAGTGTTTAAATAAATACTATCAGCAGTTTTTCGCAGAGGACTATATTCCCTTTCTTGATCAAGCCTATCCCGAAGAATAATATTTTTTAAAACTTTTTTAAAACTTATTTTAAAACCCTTTTCCTTTAATTCTTTAAATCTTCTTTTCGCCCTTTCTTTTAAATCGCAATCGACAAAAATCTTCAAATTGGCATCGGGGAAAACCACACTGGTAATATCTCTACCCTCAGCAATCAAATCGCTTTTTTGAGCAAATTCCCTTTGTAATTCTACCATTTTTTCTCTAACGATCTTTATTGCCGAAACTGGGGAAACCAATTTTTCTACTTTAGGTTCCCTTATTTTTTCGGTAACATCTTCACCATTAAGATAGATTCTTATTTTTCCAGCTTTTTCTAAAAAATCTATTTTTATGTTTTTAAGAATTTTTTTTAATTCTTCTTCATTTTTATAATCAATTTTTTCTTTAATAATTTTATAAGTTATTGCTCGGTACATCGCTCCAGTATCCAGATAGAAAAAATTTAATCTTTGGGCAACCTCCTTAGCTATTGTGCTTTTTCCGGAGCCAGCATAACCATCAATAGCAACGACGAAATTTTTTTTCATGGTAATTAATTATAATTGACATTTTTTTAAAATCAATTATACTTTTTGAAAAGATGAAAATTCTTTTTCTATGTGAAGAAAATTCTTGCCGCAGTCAAATAGCTGAAGGAATTGTAAATCACTTGTATTTTCATTGTTGCTCAGCAAAAAGTGCCGGCAGTAAAATTACTCCCCTGGACGAAAAGGCAATTTTGGTAATGAAAGAAATTGGCATTGATATCTCTCAGCAGAAAAGTAAACTGGTAAAAGAATTTTTAAAAGAAAAATTTGATTATGTAATTACTTTGTGCGGAGAAGATGCCAAAGAGACTTGTCCTCTCTTTTTGGGAAAAGCTAAAAATCGTTTACATTGGGCAATACCTAATCCTAAAGGAAAGGAAATAAGTTTTTACCGAAAAATTAGGGATGAATTAATTCAAAAAATTGAGCAATTATGTAAAATTAAAAAGGAGGATAAATGAGCGAATTATTTGGCAAAGAGAAAGAAAAGAAAGAGTTAATTAAAAATATAATTAAAAGAATCCACCAAGGCGAAGATGTAAAGAAATTAAAAGAAGAATTTAAAGATAAATTAAAAGGCTTAAACCCTTTAATAATTGCTCAGATTGAAGAAGAATTGATTAAAGAAGGAATGAAAAAAGAAGAGATTCAAAAATTTTGCGCTCTCCATTTAGCCATTTTTGAAGAAGAGATTGAAGAAACACCGATTTTAAGTGAAGCCGGGCATCCAATTTACATTCTGATGAGTGAACACCGATTGCTTTTAAAATTGGCTAATGAATTTTATCAAGAAATCTTAAAAAGAAGTAAAGAAAGATTAGAAGAAATAATTCACCATTTTAAAGAATCGGAGTCCCATTATCTACGAGAGGAAAATGTGTTATTTCCCTATTTAGAAAAACACGGTGTCACCCAACCACCGGCAATTATGTGGATGGAACACGATATGATAAGAAAAGTAAAGAAAAATATCTATCAAGCTTTTGAGAAAGAAAATTGGGAAGAACTTACCGAAAAAGCAAAGGAGCTTTTGGAATTTTTAAACGCCCATTTTTATAAAGAAAATAATATTCTTTTCCCAACTGCTTTAAATGTGATTAAAAAAGAAGAATGGTCAGAAATTAAAAAGGGGTTTGATGAAGTTGGCTATTGTTGTTTTACACCGCCTGAAGCGGTAAGAAAAGAAATAAAAGAAGAAATAATAATAAAAGAAAAAGAAGCGAAATCTTTTCCTATTAATTTAGAAACTGGAAGTTTTTATCTCAATGAGTTGGAAGCTCTTTTAAACACTTTACCTT
>Ga0185307_1002113_pt1 | contig 10508 bp, 9 predicted proteins | sample LHCtaG_FD_128010 | JGI IMG/M metagenome (GOLD analysis project Ga0185307, IMG submission 128010) | Hot spring microbial communities from Little Hot Creek, USA to study Microbial Dark Matter (Phase II) - LHC4sed_matched (SPADES... | ecosystem: Environmental > Aquatic > Thermal springs > Hot... | reverse complement strand
TCCGGTTTTAAAGATGAAAATAGGCTAAAAACGAGTTTTCTTATTTCGGCTCTTTTTATCTTTGCCAGTTTGTGTGCCTGTAGAAGCTGGAGGGGATAGCCGTCTACTTCGAGGCTTTTTAGTTTTGCTATTAAATCCTCGTCGATCTTTTCTGTGCTCTCCACAAGATATATGCTCCCATAATCCTCAAACCGAACAAAAGCCAGGTTAATTTCTTTAAAAAGATTCTTAAAGCTCCTTTTTTGTTCCTGAACAAACCAAGGCAAAATCTTTCCAATCCTCGGCTTAAAAATGATGTATCCCGCCTTTTCAAATCCAAACTGTTTTATTGATAAAAGCTCAAGGATGGCCGCATCTGTAATCTCGCTGTCGAATTCGTGCGTGTAAAAGTTCTTTGCTATGAAAACAGCGTTTTTTTCTAGTAATCTGTTCAGGGAATGGAGGTATTCTAGATATTCTGCAAAAATCATCAGGTCTTCCACCCTCTTTTCTCCATTTCTGTATCCCTCCTCCATCTTTAAAAATACCTCTTCCCTAGAGAACAGGTAGTTCTTTTTGGCATTATCTTTCCTCAGATCATCCCCGATTGCCTCAAAATGTTTGTCCAGAATTTCCAAAAAATCCTGAACAAAACTATCAAGCTCGTAACTTTCCCTAAGTTTTTTCGGATCATCTATGTACGAGGCGGGCCTTATAAAAGCTCCCCTAAGTGAACCGTCTAATAGAACAATTTCTTCGTCCGCAAAACTTCCAATTCTGAATTCGGAAGTGTGCATATGGAGCCTTATTCGCTCCTCTATGTTTATGTGCGGCTTTAAAACCGTCACTTCGCTCATTTCCCTCAAATCCTCCCCAACGCCCACAGAAGTTACAAAATACAAGATTGCACCAGAAAGCTTTTCCAATCCCCTGCTTCCATCTACCCCACAGGCTTTGCATTCAACTGGTTCAGGCATTTCTCTCCACCTATCCTCAACTTTTCCAGCAATCTCCTCAGCTCTCACAAAGATCCTTTCAATCTCACCTTCCAATTTCTTCAATGTTTCATCGCTAAGCTTCCACAACTGAAACACCACCGCGATATTCCACGTTTATAACCCTATCAGCAGCGTCTTTCAATTCCTCTTCATGAGAAACAACTATAACCTGCGGGATCCTGCGGAGATAGTCTGTCATTATTTCAACGAGTTTTCTTCTCCTTTCCTCATCCAAAAACGGCGTTGGTTCATCAAGAATGAGCAAAGGAATTCTTCCTCCCGATTCAAACATTGATAAAGCAAGTCTAAATGCTATTCCGAGTGCTATCAGTTCTCCGCCGCTAAGAAAACTAGTTTCTCTTTCAGCTCCGTGATGCAAGACGAAGATCCTAAGTCTTTCCCTTCCGTATTCCACCACCCTTTTCAGCTTTATCCCAGAATACTTTCCACCAGTGAACTCCTCAAATATCTCGCTTGCGTATCTTTCAACTTCTTTCAGAGCAGCTTCAGCTAACTTATTTCTGTAGCTCAAGAATTTCTCTCTAATTTTCTCAAGTTCTGGGATTACATTCTCGATTGCTTTGGCTTTTTTTTCACTTTCATAAATAACCTCAAGCTGCCTTTGGAGGTAATCTTTGTCTTTTTCCAGCAATATTAGGTTATTCTTTAAAACTTGGAGTCTCTCCTCTAGTCCAGCAACTTCCTTTGAAATTTTCTTCTCCAAATCTTCCAATTCCAAGTGTCTTCTTTCATCATATCTTTCACGGAGTTTTCTAAAGTCTGCTTCGCATTTCTCATATAGTCTGAGCTGTTCCTTTAAGCTAGACTCGCATTTCTCTATTTCCGCAATTACTGCTTTTTTCTTTTCTTCGACTTCCTTCAACTCACTCTCAGAATTCCTCAGCGACATCCAATCTTCGTAATAACTTCTTAGCTCCGATAACGCTCTTTCCAACCCGGCAATGTTTTCGAATCCCGCATTTAAAATTCTCTCATCTACTCTTTCTCTAAACTGCTTTTTGAGTTCCAGAATTTCATCATCTATCTCTTTGAGCTTTTTCAACGCCTTTTCGTATTCTTCTGCAAATTTCTGAGATTTCTTTCTAGATTCTTCAAGGAATGCTATTCTGGAAAGGATTCTTTCAGCCTCAGAACTTGCATCTTTTAGTTTCTCAACATCAAAACCCCTCAAATCCTCCGAAATCCTCCTCAATTCATCTGCCAACTGTTTGTACTTAAGTACAACATCCTGTTTTCCAAGCAAGTCTTCAACCTTTTTTCTCTCTTCCATCAGCTTCCTTTCTTTTTCCTCAACCTTCAGTAGTTCATTTTTCAGCCTCTCCATCTCCATTGAGAATTTCTTCAACAACTCATCCCTGTGCGCATCTGTCAGCTCTCTCCCGCAAACAGGGCAAATTCCCCTAACTGTCCTTATCTTTTCAATTACATCTTCAAGTCTTCTCCTTTCGGTAAGAAGGGAGCCCTTTTCCATTGAAACTTTAGAAAAGTCTTCCTTCAATCCTCTGTCTCTTTCTCTTGCCCTTTGAATAACGGAGAACATCTGGTCGATTTTTTCAATGCTATAACCCTTTTCCGATAGAGTTTTCTCTATTTGCGCTTTTCTTTCAACTTTTGATTTTATCTGTTCCCACTTCTGGGTTTCCGGTCTCAAATTTTCAAATTTACTTTTCAGCTCCGAAATCTCTTTATTTAAGTTTTCAAGGTTCCGTTTCTCTTCCTCGCATTTCCTGAGTTCATTTAGAGATCTCTCTTTTTCTATTTCAAGGCTTTTAATTTTATTATCAAGCTCTTTATAGGCATTAGAAATTTCTTTGTGAATCTTTTCCAATTCCATGTATAACCTAGCCTTTTCATTCAAGCTTATCATTTTCTCATATTTTTCCCTTATTTCCACACTCTTGGCTTCAAGTTCTTCTTTTTGCGATTGAAGAACTTCAAGCCTTTGCTTCATTCCCTTTAATTCCCCTTCCAATCTTAGAACTAGCTCTTTTAATTTTTCCATTTCTCTTTTCAACTCTTCAAAAACCCTTTTCTCCTCCAAAACCTTTTTATGTTCAATCCTAAGTTTCTCCAACTTCCCTTGGCAATCTTCTATTTCCATTTTATATTTTTCAATTTCCTGAACTTTTTCCTTAAACCTTTTTTCAGCATCCTCTTTTTGTTTTAAAAGCTCCATGTATTTGTCCATCTCACCTCTAAGCTCCCTTATCACCTGTCCAAGATTCTTCCACGCATTTTCGTAATCCTCTATTCTGGTTATCTTCCTTATAATCTTTTCTCTCCCGCTTTCATCTGATATTATTGCCTCTATTTCCCCCTGTCTTACGTAAACAGCCCCAGTAAATACATGGAAGGGAGAAATGTTTCTTTCCACCCATTCATTTATTTTCCTATCTCCTTCCAGATAAAATTCTCCCTGAAGTTCCGAATTTCCGGAACTCTTGCGAATTATTCTGTAATCTTTTCCATTCATTTCAAATCTGAGATCTATTGTATATTCACCAGTCCCCACTTGTAAAAGATCGTCTTTTCTCATCGGTGGCCTTATGCCATAAAGTGCGACAAGAATTGCTTCCAGTATTGAACTTTTCCCAGCTCCGTTTCTGCCGGCAATCAGATTTATACCCTTTTCAAACTTTATTCTGGTGTTAGAATGCGACTTGAAATTCCTAATTACTATTTCTTTTAATATCATAGGAAATCGAAAAGGGTTACCTTCTTTCTTTTCTCTTTCCCTACTTCCTTAACCTCCCCTCTTGTGCTTTCTTCTTTTTCTTTCTTTCCAAATCCCAGATGCTCTTTTATCATCTCAATGGCCGTTTTTATTGCGTGTTCTTCCTCCTCTCTCAAGATTTCGAGGAGCTTAAGCTCAAAATCGTTAAAAAACTGTCTTTCGGGAATTATCACAGGAATTTCTTCTAACCCTTTTCTTCTTACGCTTATCTCTGCATGCTTTAAATTGCCAAGAGCAATTTCCAGAAGTTTCTTTGAATCCAAGTTTTCACTGCAGGTTATCTTTGCAACAGCAATAGCCAACTTATTCAAATTTCTCAAGATTTCCAAAAATTTCCTTTCAGCTTCTTCCTTTTTTTCAGCATCAACCGAGATCGAGAACAGGTCTCTAGTCTCAACCCTTACAAACCTCGGCCTGAAATTCTCCACCAAGCAAAAGCCCTTTTCTTCACCCTCTCTAATTTCCGGTCTGTCGAAGTAGATGATAAACTTTGAAGCTTCTCTGGAATCATACCTCTCAAGAGAACCCGGATAAACCAGAAATGAATCCCCTATCTTCTTCTCTCTGTGCATGTGAACGTGGCCGAATGCATAGTAATCTGCCTCCGGCAACTGGTCAATGGTTATATCCCAGCTCATTTCCAAATCGATGTCAACTACTTCCTTAACGACCTGATGTAGTACCAAAATACTCTTCCCCCCTCCCTTAAGAAGGGGTAGAATTTTCTCTATTTGCCATTTAGTCCTGTGCTTATCTCCAATTATCTCCAGATCTTTAAAAACTCCTTTAACAAGGTAAACACCTTCAACTTTCTCGCTTGTTAAATAATCCCCCTCTACTCTCTCTTTTCTAAACCCCAGTAAGTTTAAAAGGCCCAACTTCTCAAGCAGATGATATGCGGACTCTCTCATGCTTTTGTCGTGGTTTCCCTCAATTGCAAATACCGGTATTTCTTTCTCCTTAAAAATTCTCAGAACTTCAATGGCCTCAAGAATAGTCTTAGGACTTGGAACGTTTCTGTGAAATAGATCTCCGGAGATGATTGCAAAATCTATCCCTTCTTTTACTGCAATCTCTGCAGCTCTTTTAAAGCTTTGAAAGAAGTCCTCAGCCCTCCAAGGAAGATTGTATTGCTCGTAGCCCAGATGTATGTCAGCAAAGTGTGCAAACTTCATAAGATGTCCTCCAACCTGAACTCCCTCGCATCTCTCCCCCATTCAGAAACCACATCAACGTCTCTGCCACCATAGCTTCCCTCAAACTTCCTTATTTTTACTGCTACAGGAATTTTCACAGCTGGTCCTACAATTATTGCCTCACCCACTCCCAAGGAAGAAATGTCGGTTAGAAGATCTTCGCTTATCTGTTCACTCGCTTGCTGTATGTATTTCTGATCGCTGGGTTCGATTATCCGCAGGATTATCTTTGTGTTACACTGGCTTAAAATATCATCGCTTATCTTTTTAGGCCTCTGGGAAACTATCCCAATCCCTATACCAAATTTTCTGCCTTCCCTAGCAATTCTGCTCATCCATAAAGAGACGTCACCCTTCCCAGCGAAGATGTGCGCCTCCTCGAATATTATAAGAACGGGCTTTCTGACAATTGGACAAACCTTCTCCCAGTAATCTCTATTCTTGTTTCTCAGATAGCTGATCCTGCCAAGAAGAATATTCCTAAGGAGATATGCGACAACTACTCTCATCTGCTCTTCATCGAATCCGCTGAGATTCACTATATTCAGATATCCATCTCTCAAATTTGCTAGCATGTCACTTTGGATTAGCAAATCCTCATATCTCCTCAAAAAGGTTAGAACGTATTCCTTAACCCTGTAAAGTGGATTTAGATCTTCTCTCGTTATTTTCGCTTTCCTAACCAATCCCGTCGCATCCAAATATTCAATTTCACCCTGAGAGCTTATCCAATCCTCCGCAATTTCAAGAACTCTTTTCATGAATTCAGCGCCACCGATTCTCTCTCTTTTTACAGTCATGAATATCCTTTCTAGATGCATTCTCTGAACAGAGGCATCCCGATCTATACCAACCAAAGAACAGAACTCCCAAGGTTCAAGTCTCTCTGGTCTTATTCCGGCAGGTATTACGTTCTTCTTTTTCTCAGTGTTGTCCTCAAAAACAAATCCAACGTACTCTCCATGAGGGTCTATGAGAATTACACTTCCGTTGAATTTCTTTACTATTTCATTTGCTATTACGCAGACTGCATTAGACTTTCCGCCACCTGTAACGGAAAGAATTGCAAAGTGTCTAAGGATAAGCTGATTAAGATCTATAGAAACCGGTATGGTTTCTCTGACTATAAGATTGCCTATGTGAATTCCGGACGAGTTGCCAAGTAATTTCTTCAGAAGCTCATCACCCGCTATTCTTACTTCCGAATTTGGCTTAACCGGAACCCTATTAGGCAAAATTTTGTCCTCAAATATCACCCCTATTATCTTCGCATTTGCAACTACAACTTCATTTTTCTCCAAAACCCTCCTCGAAATGCTAATATTCTTTAAAGCGTATTCAAAGTTCATTGCATCTTCGAGGAGTCTGTTGAAGTTAGTAACATTTCTCACAATCCCTAAAACTTCTTCACCATCTCTATTCTCAGCTATTACATATTCACCAAATTTGGGTACTCTTGAAGGATTTACCGCAAAACTAAACTCGTTAATCGAGCTCTCTCCAAATATGAAGCCAATCGGTTCCACATTTTTCATTCATCTCTAAGAGATAAATTTTTCGCTTCGAACTTTCCAATATAGGAGAATAGGCTTTTTCCAGTCTTAATAACTTTGGAAACAAATTCTCTATCCAACCCTGTCTCCTCTGAAATCTTTTCTGGATCTTCGATTTTGTTGACGATAGAATAGTTAAGTATGAATTCTGTTAAACCGTCCTCATCAAGCCAAGCACCGGAGTAGAGAGGATTGAAATCCTCCATAAAGTCCCTTAACTTTTCGATATCTAGCCCTTCAAATTCAATATCAAAAAATGAGGCATCTCTAAGAAACTTTACCATCGCTTTTCTCAAACTCTTCGCAGTATACTTTCTATCCCTTGGTGAGTATCTGGAAACGATCTCATCCATCTCCGCTTCCTTTAGGTCAAAAGGTTTTTCTCCCTTTAGCGAATCTATTAATCTAAACGTCTCTCCATCAATCGGAAAAACCCTATTCCTTTTGAAACAGACAGTAACGAGTCCTTTTTTGAATCTGAAATCCTTCTTGCTCAAACTAGCTATCTCTTCAGGCTCAGCAAGCGTGGAAAGGATTAGCCTAATCAAGGCATGATCGTACTCATTCTTTCGGGATATTACTAGATGATGCTGAATGTCAAATTCTAAGCGAAGGAAATCCATATTAAAGGTGAGATGCATTTCTGAATTTAATCTTTTTTAGCCTCTGCTAAAAAGTTTTTATTTGTGAGCCGACTCAGACCAAAACTAGGGGGTCCAAAGTGTGTCCATTGAAATCTTTTAATTCTTTCCTTCCTATTGCTGAGGTTTCTGGTTCACTCCAATCCCAACTTAGTTTCAATCTTGAGCTATCTGATCCCCTCCCCGCCCTGAGGGGCGAGTTTTTCCCGGGGTCTCGGGGGTTACACCCCTCTTTGGGCTCCTGGACAGCTGACAGCTCCTTTCATTCTTCTTTCAACTTCGACGCCATGGCAAGCGCAGTATTTTGATGTGCAGTATTCAACAAACTCGAATGTTCTTATGCCGTATTCCTGGGCCTTTAGCACAATGGCGTTTATCAATTTGCGGTAGGACCAAATGTTCGTAGTGAACTTGTTGCCCCTATCCTGGGCGATGTTGAAAGGGTAGCCCAGATAGATCGCAGAAAGCCCATTCCGTGAAGCATCTCTTTCGACAGTTCCTTATACACTCATATTCACCAAGGTTCTTAGCCTTGTCTGCCATGGACCGCAGTTGGGAGACTTGCCTCATGAAGTGGAAGTGGTCCTGCTTGGCTCTTGCAAGCACGTTTATTCCTATGTCTATTGAGGCTATCTTATCTCCTTTGGGCGATTCGATCTTTACAGACTTTCTTTCACCTTGAACGATGTATCTACTTTCATCGTAGTATATTTCTAGTCTAACTTGTTTTCCGTACCATTTAAGCCTTCCTGCGAAGTCGATTTCCATGTTGAAGTCTTTTAGGATCAACCTGCTGTTCTCATCCACGGCGTACCTGTGCTGTCTGACAACTAGTAGTGCAGTGGCGAAAGCTGTTTAATGAACGGCGGTAATTTCTTTCTTCAGATTCAGCAAGGAGAAGAAGGAGTTCCAGGCTTCATTGTTCTTCTGCATAACTGCCCGCGCATTGACTCCCAGTTTTTTTCTGTACTTCCCATAGTACTTGCTCCACGTAATTTTGAAGTCTACGCCTTGCTGCTGAAAGAACTGCTGCCTTCTCGTAGTTCAGTTCATTGTAGAGTTTTGCCGAAAAATCTGCCAGCTTTCTGAGCTTTCTTTCCTGAAAACCGTTCGGAAGCAGGCGGACTGCATTTGTCTCTTATTCCTGAATTCCGTTTCGCGAATGCTTTCCTCCGGTATTGCGAGAGAAATCGGCTCCTGCTCCTCATTCTGAAGAAGCTGAGCTGAGGAGGACGCCCTAAGGAAATGGCAATCTGGTTTTTAAAAGCTTACCCCTAGAAGGGGCGAGGTTTGTTGTTTTTGTTATCAATGCAGGGCCTAAGAAATGAAAATTGATACGTTATCAAAAGGGCTGTTAGTGAGTCTCGCTGATCTTAAGCTAAAAAATTTTATATACTTCTTAGCTAAGACTTATTTGCCGTGCAGTCATTACTGCTCGGAAATGTGATAAAGATATTAAAAAAGGAGGGCTTTGAGTTAGTTGAGTTAGTTGATACTAAACCAAGATGTTTCGATATAATAGCTAGAAAAAAGGACAAGATTTTACTGATAAAAGTTCTTTACAATATCGACTCCCTAAAATTGGAAACGGCCGAGGAAATGAGAAAAATTGCAAAACTTCTGAATGGAACTCCAATAGTTATTGGAGAGAAATTTAAATTTGACTTTCTTGAAAGGAGGGTCGTATATACTCGCTACAATCTTCCAGTTGTGAATCTAGCAACCTTTTATGACTACTTAAGAGGGGAACTACCGTACATATATTCAGCGCCAGGTGGCTACTACGTAAAGATAGATGCAGAAAAAATGAGAAAAGCCAGAGAATCGATTGGTATGAGCATAGGAACTGCTGCAAAGATTCTTGGAGTATCAAAGAGGACTGTGATGAACTACGAGGAAGGTGGGGACGCAAGTGTTGAAATAGCAATAAAACTTGAAGAAATATTCGGGAATGTAATAAAAAGAATAGATTTCTCCGAATTTGTAAAAATTGAAAATGAAAAAGAGGATGAATTGGGAGAAGACAATGAGATAATTTCGAAACTGAGAGAGATCGGAATGTCAGTATACACCGTAAAGCATACACCTTTTGATGCAATTTCAAAGTTTGAGAGAAGAGAGATATTAATGGGCCTAAAGCAGGTAAGGGAAATCGAAAAAAGAGCCATGCTAATAGGTAGAGTTTCACAGGTAATGTGCATAGATGCAGCCTATATAACCGAGAGAGAAATGAAAAAGAGAATAGAGTCGGTTGCTTTTGTACATAAAGAGGAACTGGAGTGTATAAATTCACCCGAAGATTTTATATCTCTAATTGATGAGAAAACGGGGAGGTGTGAAAATGCTTGAGCTTCTCTATCCTCTTAGGACGTATTTAATTGTTTCTGGGCACGAGAAAGTAAACGTGATGACCGCTGACTGGGTTGTACCCCTTTCTTTTGATCCTCCCATGCTTGGTGTTTCAATCGGACATAAAAGGTTCACGAACAAACTGATTAAGGAATGCAAGGAGTTTGTAGTGGCTGTTCCAACAATCGAACTCCTAAAAGATGTCTGGATCGCTGGAACTACCAGTGGTGCTAAAGAAGATAAAACTTCAAAGCTTAGGCTGACCTTTATACCCTCGAAAAAAGTTAAAGTTCCTTCAATAAAAGAATGCCAAGCAAACATTGAATGCAAGGTGGTAAACGAAGTTGAGACCGGGGATCACACATTCTTTGTTGGAGAAATAGTTGCTTCAAGCTATAGTGATGCATTCAAAGGTGGAAAACCAGATCTGAGTTACCGCTTCATAATGCACGCAGGGTTCGGGAAGAACTTTACCACAAATTCGGATGAGTCTTTAAGCCCCTAGTGAACTACTCTCCACAGCTACAGAGGCTTTCGTTAAGAGAATAGATTTCATATTTTATTGTCTCATTAGTATTTTCTCATTCCTTTAATCGCTAGACTCGTGAATTTTTCTTTTTCCCTTCCAACTCTTTGCTGATCATTCATATTTCATCTGAAGGTTCTCATATCTCTCATTAAGAATTTTTAACTCATTTTCTAATGAAGCTTTTTCCTTCTCTAATTTCTCTATCTCTAGCATTGATTTGTTAAGTTTTTCTACTGTCTCTTGAAGTTTTTTGTCTTTAAAAGTTCTGCATCTTTGTAGCATTATTAAGATCTTCATCGTCTAGACAACCCCAACTAAAGTATACACTTTATAAGCTTTTCTATCATCTCCTGAAGGGCGAGGCTTTCAGTTGTAACCAAAAACCCAACAGGAAAACCAAATATAATCACGAGAACATCATAAAGCATAAAATCACCTTAATTTAGCTAAATTCTCCAAACTAGCGTCTTTAACCCTCTCTGCAAATTCAAAAGCTTCTTCAATAGAG
>Ga0185307_1002112_pt1 | contig 10509 bp, 11 predicted proteins | sample LHCtaG_FD_128010 | JGI IMG/M metagenome (GOLD analysis project Ga0185307, IMG submission 128010) | Hot spring microbial communities from Little Hot Creek, USA to study Microbial Dark Matter (Phase II) - LHC4sed_matched (SPADES... | ecosystem: Environmental > Aquatic > Thermal springs > Hot... | reverse complement strand
AAATATTTTATAGTCATTATTTTTCTTCTTGAATAATTATTTAAGAATTATATAAGTATAATTCCAAAAATTCTTTATAATAAAAACAAACTTCTTATTTATTTTTTAAATTAAATAAGATAATAATAAAAAAAATGGGGCCGGCGAGATTTGAACTCGCGACTTCGGGAAATTATTTTTCTCCCGGTCCCTAGCCGGGTATCATAACCATGCTAGACCACGGCCCCTATCTAATTTTAAGTTAAAGTTATTTAAAAGTTTAATGAATCAAAAAATCTGAACGGTATATAGCTTTTTTTCTAAAATAATTATCTATAACAATAATATTTAATTTTTCTTATAAAGATGTTATTCAATAGTTATTTCTTTATTCTGATATTACTTCCTCTTTAACCTTTTTGAGCTGCTTCTCTTATATTTCTTAACATTCTTTTAATATCTTCATCTAATGGCTCTATTTTATGTGTTTTTAATATTTCTTCAGTTTTTTCTTTTGCCCTAGTTAGGATATTCTTGGCTCCTTTTTTCTCCCATATTTCTCTGGATTGTCTATCACTTATCGTAGGCAAATATAGTTGCTTACGCATATACTTTATTGTATGTTTTTGCTCTAGAAACTGCCCCCTAGGCCCAACTTTTTGTATTACATCAAAAGCTAAAGTCTCATCGTTTATTTCCAATTTTTTAATACCATGTAAAACCATTCCAAGTATTTCATTATCAATTATGAGTTGCTCATAGCTTACACTAAGTAAAAACTCAAGCATTCCCGATGCAAGATGCATTAAATTAACTCCTCCCAAAATTCCATAGAGTGCTGTAAGAGCCTTCTCGTATCCAGCTTGTTGGTCCGGAATCTTTGAGTCACTGACAGCGCCAACTCCTATGTATGGCATTCCATAAAATTCACGAAATAATTGAGCTGAAGCTGCACACATTACCCCTGTTTCTATAGATCCCAATATTATCGAAGCTGTATGCATATCCATTATAGATGGAAGTGTGCATACAAGTGTAGGCGTACCTGGATTTATAAGGTGAGATAAAGTTAAACCGCTTAAAACTTCAGCACATTGTTGTACAAGAAGCCCAGCCATGGTTACAGGAGCTGTAGCTCCTAAGATAGGCTCACTTGAGATTATTGCAGGAACATTTTTCTCAGCACATGCTTTTATTACACCTAATGCATTCTCGCTCCATACTAATGGGCTTGTAATACATGGTGCAAGAGAAATAATTGGCCTTTTTCTAAGTTTATCCTCTCCTCCAACAACTATTGAAGCCATTTTAATTTGATTAAGAGCCCCCTCATAACCTTCAGCATCATGATAAAAATGTTTTTCTGTATAATTCAAAGCTATTTCGCATTTTACACTATCTACTCCTTTTTGAATTACATCCTGAGGATATACTGGTGACAAGTAACAATGAATATTTTCTAAAGCATCTGTAATTATAGTAAGTTTTATAAGATCGTCGAGAGTTGCAGGTCTTGAAATAAAATTATCTCCACCCCTATATTCTATTACTTTAACCGCATTTGCTCCTCCCGCAAAATAAACTTTTGTACCTTCAAGTGTAAGGTCGTATTTTTGTTTTCTCCCACAAAGTTTAATTATTCTCTGAGATTTATTTATTGCATCCTTTACTAACTCTTCGGGTATTTTTGCTATTTGTTTTTTATAATCTACTTCGCATCCAGCTTCTTTTAAGATGTTCAAAGCCCATTCAGCTTCATATACTACTCCAACTTTGCTTAAAACTTGTATCGATGTTTCATGTATTCTTTGCATTTCATCATTATCCAAAAGCCTTAAAGGTTTAGATACCGTTATTCCATCCATCCTATTTTTCCTCTCTTATCCCAAGAAGCATTTTAACTTTATATACAGCATCATTTGCATCAGAGCCCCAAGCGTCAGCTCCTATTTTTTTAGCATACTCTTCACTTGTTGGTGCACCACCAATTATTATTTTTATGTTTTTTCTTAAACCACTTTCTTCAACTTTTCTAATAACTTTATGCATCTCATTTATAGTTGTTGTAAGGAGAGCTGACATAGCTAAAATATCTGGTTTATAATTTTTTATTGCTTCAATAAAATTTTCAGGATCTACATCCACGCCCAAATCTATAACTTCAAATCCATTAGCTTGAAGAAGAGATCTAACAATATTTTTACCTATATCATGTATATCTCCTTTAACAGTTCCTATAACGATTCTTCCAAGCATAGTTGAAGTTTTACTTTCAGAAAGAAGTGGTGTTAAAATGTCCATACATGTCTTCATGATCGAAGCAGCCATCATAAGTTCAGGTAAAAATACTTCACCACTACCAAACATATCTCCAATTTTACGTAATCCTTTTGAAAGTGCATCAACTATTTCTAATGCATCCATTCCATTTTTTAAAGCATTTTTAACAAGATTGATAGTAACTTCTTCATCATATTCTAAAAGTGACTCTGCTATTTTTTCTTTCAAATCATTTCTTATTTTTCCTTCCATAAGCTTCCAACTCGCTTTCCTGAAATTCTTTGAATGGCCTCAATTTCTCATAAGCATGTTTTGATCCTTTTACTTCAAAATCCACAAGTTCAGCATATCCATAATCATACGTATCACCTCTACACATCGCTTTCTCTTGAACGAACCTTAGCTTAGGGTTAATAGCCCTTAGGTATGCATCCGCATTAGCTGCACACCAAGAGGCTAAATCTATTTTTTTATCTAAATTTAGTTTAATAGCAATATCCAAAATTACACATCTACCTCCCTCTGAGGGGCCATGCCCTTTTATAGCGGTACGATTAGGTGAAAATTCTGTAACTTCATCTATATAGCCAGGCCATGCATTTACACCTGCAAAAGCTTCTGTTGAAGCCCATATTCTAGCATCTCTATATGGCAAATCCAATTTTTCTATAACTTTTAAAACTCCAGGCCAGCCATCTTTTGCACTTTCTAATAATGCCTGATTAATTTTATCCCATCCTAGTTTCATATCCTCAGCTAAGGTTTTGCACACTCGCAATAAAATTTCTATCCAAAATTCCGTGGAGTATTTCCATTGTTCTTCTAAACTTAATTTAACACTTGAAACTATTTTATTAGAAACCTTCTTATTACTATTCATATAAACATCACTTCCTTTAAATGTTTTTAATTTTTTTATTCTTCTTTTTCTAAGTAGTAAACTTCTGCTAACTCTGAGTGAGGAGGAATTGTTACATATAAATACCTTATTGGTTTTTTTACGGTTATAGTAACTTTTGCCCCCTCTTTTAAAAGAACCGCATCTCCGCGTTTAACAATATATTTTTCTCCAGTTTTCCTTTCTACAATTTCTGCTTCTCCTTTAAGTATTAATAAAATTTCATTATATCGCATTTCGGGACCTATAGTTTTACCAGAAATTGTTTCTGCCATACCTGCTGAAAATTTCCCAGGAATATAAAATGCATCTTCCCATGCTACTTTAGCAGTAGGGGCTTCTCTTTTTGGTAATTTAGCTTTTATAATACCTTTCTTCACTTCTATAAAGGACATTTTCACTCGCCTCATTCAATATTTCAATTATCGAATTCCCTTATTTTTAAACTTTAAAGAAATAAGGTTAAGGCATATTCCATTTAAATGGAATTAGTTTATTTTATTAAAAAATAAGAAAAGATTAAATAGAGCTTTTACTCCCCTTTTATAAAAAGGGAAAAGGTGAAGAATTCTTTGAAAGAAAGTATAAAAATTTCCATAGCAATAATGTCGATATATTTTATGGTATGTGCGATTTTCCTTCAATTGAATTTTGTAGAAGCTCAAGAACAACCAATAATAAGTTTTACATGTACAGTTCCTATAGGATATGATAAAGAATATGCCGCAATGCTCATAGTAAAAGATTCATTAGCTAAATATGGTATAGAAATGAATATTGTTCGAGAAGATGCTGGAACGTTTTTTGCTAAGGTTTGGGGTGCAGAAACATTTCGTTTAACATATGAGCAGGGGGGATTTGATGCAGATTCTTATTGGTGGTATTGGAGGCCTGAAGATATGTTGTTCTTCTCTAGTTTCACAGCAAAGGGCTTTCCACCAGAAGGGTGGAACGAGTGGAGTTATAATAATGATTATGCAGCCGATATGTTAGATGCAGCATTAAGAACTTATGATATAAATGAAAGAAAAGAATATTATCGTAAATTTACTGAAGAATTTCAAAGAGACCCATTCTTTATACCCTTATATTACTTTGAGATACCTAAAGCTGCAAGGGCTAATATTGAAAATTATGATCCCGTATTATATACTCAAAATGCTTTTGACTGGAAAGTTAAAGGGAAAACTTATGATGATTATGTTACCATTAGGATAGCGATTCCGTATACAGAAAACTACATAGACCCATTGTTTGGTATGACAAGTAGTTTATGCCAATATGCATGTATTGCTCCAGTATTCCCAAATCTTTTGAAAAGCGAATTGCAACCTGATGGGACGTATAAACTCGTACCAGATTTAGCAGAATCTTATGAAATCTCTGGAGATGGTTTAACGATAACATTCCATTTAAGACGTAATATTTTCTGGTCAGATGGAGTACCATTTACAGCTGAAGATGTAAAAGTTACTTATGAGGGGATGCTTGATCCTGAGTCAGGAATTCCCGCTCTTGCAGATCTTAGAGAAATAGAGAGTATTGAAATGCTTAATAATTACACAGTAATTTTCCATTTAAAAAAGCCACATGCTTTAATATTAGCCACGCTTGGAGGGTATTGCACTGGTGGAATAGTACCTGCTCACATATTTGGAAAAATACCTCATAAGCAATGGAGGGGATATTGGACAGACCCAAGTCAAGTAGTTAGCTTAGGTGCTTATAAAATTATAGAATTTGTACCTAATACACGTTATGTGCTTGAAGCTAACCCTAATTATTGGCGAGGGAGACCATTCGTAGATCGTATTGAAGTAGTTATAATACCTGAAACTGCAACTGCTATTTCGGCTCTAAAGAAAGGAGAAGTTGATATATTGGTTCCAGAATATGCTGGACCAGAGCTTTTAGCAGAGCTTTCTAGTTTAGAAGCTGCTGGAATCGATATGTCATTTGTATTATGGCCAGCAACATCTTATTTGGGATTTAATCTTAACCATCCAATTTTAAATAATAGATATGTTAGGCTTGCTATTGCAAACTTAATTCCTGTTGATACTATAATTAATGATGTATTGAAGGGACATGGACGACCCGCCAATGGGCCTATATATCCAGGTTCATGGGCATATCCTTCAGATATCCCTCCATTAGCTAAATATGATCCTGAGAAAGCTATGGAATATCTTAGAAGGGCAGGATACATAAGGCCACAAGTTATAACTACAACTATGTATATATACATGGGAGCAATGCTTATAATAGGAATTGTTATAGGTTTTGCTACAGGATTTATAGTTTCTAAAAGGAGATACAAAAGATAAGGGGTAAAAAATGCTAAAACGTTACATCCTGATAAGACTATTACTTGCAACCCCTACTTTGATAATTGTAACTTCCTTAATTTTTTTATTACTCCATTTAGCTCCAGGTAATCCAATAGATGTACTTCTTGCAGCAAGCAGAGGTTCACGTGAAGTTAGAGAAGTTTTAATTCGTCAATTTGGTTTTGATAAACCTTGGTATGTTCAATATTTTTTATGGCTTTATAATACCTTTACAGGAAATTTAGGGATATCTTTACATGGAATCCCTGTTATTTCATTAATAGCCCCTAGAGTATGGTATACTTTAGAGCTTATGTTAGTATCTCAATTTATTTCTGTTTTTTTGGCTGTAACATTTGGAGCCTTAGCTGGTTATAAAAGAGGCTCTAAATTGGACAAAACTTTAACTTTTTTAGCTTTACTTGGTTATTCTATACCAGATTTTTGGTTAGGTTTAATATTTATACTCATTTTCTCGGTAATACTAGGATGGTTTCCAGTGGGGGCTTTTTCTTTAGGCCTTTCGGAAGTTATAGGTTTTGCATCAATTATAGAACATTTAAAATACCTTATTCCACCTTTAACAGTATTAGTTATAGCTTGTACACCTTATTATTTTAGGCTTCTTAGAAGCAGTGTTATAGGAATTTTAGATGCTGATTATATAACTATGGCAAAAGCTAAAGGAGCAAGCGACTTTATAATAATTTATAAGCATACTTTAAAAAATGCATTAATTCCCTTAACAACAGCTGTGGGCACATCTTTAGGTTTAATTTTCGGAGGAAATTATATTATAGAAGTAGTATTTGCTTGGCCGGGATTAGGTACTTTATTAGTTAGCGCTGCTTTAGCTAGAGATTATTGGGTCGTTATGGGAGTATCCTTTATGACAGTATTATTAATAATTATTTCAAGTATGATAATAGATATAGTTTACGCTTATATTAATCCTAAAATAAGGTTTGGAGGTGCAGAATATTAATAGAGGATTTTCTGCAATTTTAATAAGAAATTTAAAAAGAAGTAAAATTACAATATTTGCTACTGGATGGATCATAATAATTTTAATACTAAGTTTATTCCCCTTTATCTTTGCACCATATAATCCAAACGCAACTTTTGCAGGAAAAACCAATATGCCGCCATCTGGTTCTTTTATCTTTGGCACTGATTATGTAGGAAGGGATGTTTTAAGTCAAATTATATGGGGTGCAAGAACTTCTTTTTTCATTGCACTTGGAGCCGTAATAATAGAGCTTATTATAGCACTACCTATAGGTTTATTAGCAGGATATTTTGGAAGTTGGGTGGATCAACTATTCATGAGATTTGCTGATGCTATTTTATGTATACCGACAATAGTTTTACTTATAGTAGCCGTAACCCTTTTTAGAGCTCAATCAGAAATTTCTATAATATTAGTTATGGGCTTAGTAAACTGGCCTTGGTTGGCGAAAACTATTAGAGGAGAAACACTTCGTGTTAGAGAAGAAGATTTTGTAATAGCAGCTAAATCTTTGGGTTTCAGTGATTTTTATATAATTAGAAGTCATGTTTTGCCAAACATCATTTCTCCAATAATTGTCATTTCAACATTTGACATGGCTTGGTTTATACTTTATGAGGCAACTATATCCTTTATAGGTTTGGGTAACCCTACCATACCATCATGGGGAAGATTGTTATATGTAGGGAGGGGGTTCTTAGCAACTGCACCATGGATAACAATTTTTCCAGGAATATTTATAATGCTTACAGTATTTTCAATAAATATATTTGGTGACTTTCTTTCAGATATGCTTGCACTTAAAATAACATAAAATAAGAAGTGAGTAAAAGTGAATAAGAGTTTATTAAAAAATTCCAGTAGAGATATTTTAAATGTAAATAATTTATCGATTCAATATCATTTATTTGGAGGAGAAATTATAAAAGCAGTTGATGATGTAAGCTTTTCAATAAAGGAAGGTGAAACATTAGGTTTAGTAGGTGAAAGTGGATCTGGAAAAAGTACTTTAGGTCGTGCTATAATCAAACTTCTCCCTCCTTCCGCAAAAATAGTGTCAGGAAGTATAATTTTTGAGGGGAAAGATTTAGTTATAAAAAATGAGAAAGAAATGAGGAAGATAAGAGGGGCAAAAATTTCAGTAATATTTCAAGATCCTTCCTCTTCTTTAAATCCTACAATTAGAATAGGAGAACAAATAGCAGAAGCAATAAAATTTCATAAAAAAGGGCATAGTAAAAATGAAATTAAAGAAAAAGTCATAGATATTTTAAAGAAAGTTGGTATATATGATGCTGAAAGAAGGTATTCAAATTATCCCCACGAATTTAGTATTGGTATGCGACAAAGAATTGTTATAGCTATGGCTTTAATAACTAATCCTAAACTTATTATTGCTGATGAACCAACTTCTGCTTTAGATGTTTCTACACAAGCTCAAATTTTAGAACTTATGAAACAATTACAAAAAGAATTTAATTTTTCATGCTTATTAATAACTCACAATATGGGTGTCGCAAGTGAAATGTGTGATAAAGTAGCTATAATGTATGCAGGTAAAATCGTGGAATATGGTGATAAAAAAACCATATTTACTAAACCAACACACCCATATACATATGGGTTAACAAAAGCGATACCTCTCTTACATGAAGATGTAGACAAATTATATATTATTAAAGGAAATCCTGCCGATTTAACGAATCCACCTACTGGATGTAGATTTCATCCAAGATGTGATTATGCCTCAGAAATTTGTAAAGAGAGAAGTCCACCATTAGTCAAAAGTAAATCAGGAAGTTTGGTTGCATGTTTTCATCCTATAGAATAGGTGTGTTAAATGAACGAAACAATTATATTAAAAGTAGAAAATCTTAAAAAATATTTTCCTATAAAAACTGGTTTATTTTCAACCAGTTACATTCATGCAGTTGATGATGTAAGCTTTTCAATAAAGGAAGGTGAAACATTAGGTTTAGTAGGTGAAAGTGGATCTGGAAAAAGTACTATTGCAAAATTGATAATGAGATTGATTGAACCTACTAGTGGTAGCGTTTATTTTATGGGCAATAATATTTTTAAAATGAGTAAAAGAGAAGTACGTTTAATTAGGCGTAAAATGGGGATGATTTTTCAAGATCCTTCATCTGCATTGAATCCTAAAATGATGATAAAAGATTTGGTTGGTGAACCTTTAAAACTTTATAAAATTGAGAAAGAAGATATTTTAGAAAAAGTTAAAGAAGCTTTAGAAAAAGTAAACTTATTACCATCATACATGTATAGGTATCCTCGTGAGCTCAGTGGCGGAGAAAAACAAAGAATTGTTATAGCTAGAGCTTTAATAACTAATCCTAAACTTATTATTGCTGATGAACCAACTTCTGCTTTAGATGTTTCTACACAAGCTCAAATTTTAGAACTTATGAAACAATTACAAAAAGAATTTAATTTTTCATGCTTATTAATAAGTCATGATTTAGCAGTTGTTCGTTACATTTCTAATAAAGTTGCTGTAATGTATATGGGTAAAATTATGGAATTAGCTTCTTCAAAAGAAATAGTTAAAAATCCATTGCATCCATATACAGAAGCTTTATATTCAGCAGCACTTGAAGTAAAACCTACTATAAATAAGAAAAGAGTAATCCTAAAAGGAACATTACCTTCACCTATTAATCCACCAAAAGGTTGTAGATTTAATACAAGATGTTATAAAGCGGAGGAAAAGTGTTTTAAGGAAATTCCTGAGCTTAGAGAAATCAAAAATGGGCATTATGTAGCTTGTCATTTAGTTTAAATAAGAATGAGACCAAGAGAACTGTTTTAGCTACATTAGAGTGGGGGAACCCGATCGTATTCCTCTTGATTTTCTTGTTAGAGTTTCACCTATCACTTTCCAAGCATACGTTAAACTTAGAGAGTACTTTGGCTTAGCTTGGGAGAGAGAAAAGTATGATACTTGGAATGGAATGACAACAATCGATCCAGAAATACTTAGATTATTTGGAATAGACTTTTGTAAAATAGGTCTTTAATCTTCCAGCAGGTTGGAAACCAAAAATTTATCCTGATGGTACTTTTTTAGATGAATGGGGATTAAAGAGAAAACCTTCTCCAGATGGCTTATATTATGAAGTAGTTCCTACGTTACAAGGTGTTATTGAAAAAGAAGATATTGATAATCATCCTTGGCCTGATCCGAACGCGCCAGGTCTTGTGAAAGGATTAGAAAGAAAAGCAAAAGAGCTCGAAAAGTAGTTGGGCAGTAGCCACTGCTAGCATAAGGGGTTTACTAATTTTATAAAAGACCTTCATAAAAATCCTGATTTCGCCTGTTATCTTTTTAATAAAATAACTAATGTTCAAATTTCTTTATTTGATGCTCTTTTAGGAGAAATAGGAGATTATATAGTCATGGTGCAAGTTGGAGATGATCTTAGATCTCAAACAGGACCATTAATTCCTTTAACTCTTTATAGGAAATATATTAAACCTTATCATAAGAAATTATGTGATTTTTCATTAAAGAACTAAATGCAAAAATAATGATTCATTCAGATGGGGCAATAGAAACTTTCATTCCAGAATTAATCGACATAGAGATCGATGTACTTAATCCTGTATAACCACTCGCAAAAGGTATGGATAAAAAACCTTAAAGAAAAATATAGAGGTAAAATATGTTTTTCATGGAGGTATTGACACACAAAAAGTTTTACCATGCGTTCCCTTAAAGAAGTAGAAGAAGAAGTTATAAAAAGAATAAGAGGTTTTTCACCTGATGGAGGATACATTTTAGCTCCATCTCACAATATTCAAATAGATACTCCCCTCAGAAAATCTATTAAAATGTATAAAGCAGTACAAAAATATGGAAAATATTAAAAAATAAAGTATAATTGTTTTTTAATTCGCTCAAATTTTTTCTTTTAAATGAGCTACTAAATGTCCAATTTCAGGCAAAATTATTCTTTTTAAAGCAATTTCAATTGCATGAGGAGACCCTGGAA
>Ga0185307_1002110_pt1 | contig 10514 bp, 11 predicted proteins | sample LHCtaG_FD_128010 | JGI IMG/M metagenome (GOLD analysis project Ga0185307, IMG submission 128010) | Hot spring microbial communities from Little Hot Creek, USA to study Microbial Dark Matter (Phase II) - LHC4sed_matched (SPADES... | ecosystem: Environmental > Aquatic > Thermal springs > Hot... | reverse complement strand
CATTTTTAATTCTTTTCTACCAATGTAAAGGAGACCATTAACAACAAGTACATCATCTATTATCCCCTCCTCCACTCTAACCTCTGGATATCTTTCCTCCAAGACCCGACCGAGATGCTTCCTAGCTGAGACTACAGTCTTCTCAGGTCTCAGCTTCTCGATTATGTTTTCTAAAATTGTTTTGACACCAGCCCTCAACTCGAATGATGCTCTCGTATAGGTTATTGGGAGAAGGTTTACGTAAAAGTCATCTTCAAAGACTATGATCTTCATTATATATTACTGTTATAGTAGAAGCATATTAATTTACTCCTAAATTCATTATCATGAGTCTATGGTGTTGGAAGTAGGATTTATAAACGCTGTAAAGTATCCTACTCAGTGAAGGTGTGAGCATGAAGTGTAGAGTTGGAGTTATTTATGGTGAAGAAGCTCTACTATATTCTTTTCCAGAATTTCATCCATTCAGGTCTGATAGAATCCAAAGATTCTATAATGAAGTTTTACCTGAATTCTTAAAGAATTACTATGATCAATTAATTGCTGTTAAGCCTGAGTTAGCTAGTGAAGATGAGGTTCTACTATACCATGACCTTGATTACGTCAACTTTGTAAAGAAGAAGTCAGAAGCTGGCTATGGATATCTAGACTATGGAGATACTCCTGCTTTCAAGGGGTGCTATGAAGCATCACTCTATGTAGTTGGCTCAACGTTAAAGCTTGTGAGAATGATAATTCAAGGCATAATAGACCATGGCTTTAACCCTGTAGGTGGGCTACATCATGCTAGGAAGGATAGAGCTGGAGGCTTCTGCATCTTTAACGATGCATCTGTAGCAATTAAATACTTAACTGAAGTGGTTAAGCTTAAGCAAGTATTGTATGTTGATATTGATGCACACCATGGGGATGGGGTTTTCTACGATTACTACTTCGATAAGAATGTTATAATAGCGGATATACATCAAGATGGTAGAACACTATATCCTGGAACGGGTTTCAGTCATGAGAGGGGCGGAGGGGAAGCTGAGGGGACTAAGCTGAATATTCCCTTAATGCCTGGAGCAGGAGATGAAGAATTCATAGAAGCATGGGGGAGAGTTGAAGAATTTATAGATAAGTTTAACCCTGAGTTTATAATATTGCAAGCGGGAGCTGATGGATTAGCTGGAGACCCTCTAACAGGGTTAATGTATAGTGAGAGAGTTCACGAATACGCTACATCTAGACTTCATAAGATATCTGAGGAGGAATGTAATGGTAGATTGTTAGTACTGGGTGGTGGAGGGTATAATAGAGAGAACATCTTGAAAGCTTGGAGGGCAGTCTTGTCAAGTCTGCTGAGCCAGCCGAGATAAGATTGCTGACTAGTATAATCTAAGCGATGTTAGAGAATTTCTTCTCGACCCCAATCTTCTAGCTTTCACTCTACCTTAATCCTTATACCCCTGATCTTCTTCTTTGCAATTACTTCTAGTACCCCATCCTTATATCTTGCTTTCACGCTCTCAGGCTCAATCTCTACTGGTAGTCTTACATGCAGCATGTATTTACCTTCTCTTATTTTCCTAGCGGGTGAACGGCATGGTGCCTCAATCTTCAAGTAGTCTTCTCCAACAGTAATGTCTATTTCTTCCTTATCCGTTCCAGGCATATCAGCTGTAACTATCAATTCATCCCCCGATTCGTAGACATTATGGAGCGGTGTTATACATCCCCTCATAGCCTCCAATCCTTTAATCCTCATGTAGAACTCTTCTTCTAGGTTTCTTAATTCTTGTTCTATCCTCTTAAACTCATCCAGCATTATTTTCCAGAGAGCTCTCCTATAAGCCACATCATACACCTCCTAAAGGTATACTGCAGGAAGTTCTAGTTCACGAGATTTCTGTACATCCTGCATAGCTTGGCTAGTCCTACGCATTAGATCTCTAAGCCTTAACTTTAATTCTTCTGCACTCTCAAGTAGCGGCTTTATATCTATACTTATTGATAAGAGTTTTGACAGGTATTTCAATACCTCAGCAGCAGACCCGGGGTCAGGATAATTAAAATGTGCTTGTGATAAGATAAGCAGCGCATTAAAATCCTTCCTTATACTTTCTCTTAGGATCATTCCTTTAACTCCAGTGATATAACCATCCGTGAAAGCCTCAACACCATCGATTCTTAATGCATCTTTTGAGATCCTATCATTGCTTCCAAGAACGTATACTTTCGGTACATCAATATTTAATCTTCCAGGTTCGGGCATCCCCGTCAAACTAACTATCATTCTAGCTTTCTTAGATATAGCCCATTCAATTATCTTCTGGCTTAAAGGTCTAACGATTGGTAAAGGTATGGGTATCTCAGATAAGATTACAACTATGTTGTCTCCACTGTATAATCTAATCAGATCTAAAACTTTTCCATTCTTTACAGATATTATTGGAGGTAGAGCATCTGATTCTACATAGCCTACTTCCCTCATTTGGAGCTTATCGGTTAAGAATGAAGCTGCAATGGTTCCAACCAAACCGACGTCAGGGAAGCCCTCAATAATTATTATTCCCTCTTTTATAGGTTCGACTTCTACTACCCTAACCAATTCTCCTAGCTCTTCTGACATACTAAAAACTACAGGTTAAAGCAGAAGATAAACTTATACTGTCAAACATCCTGAGGATCTACAAAAATAGCTTAATTTACAGGATTATCTTGACCATGTTTATCTTAATAATTTCACCAGCTAGTCTGGCGCAGGCGGGATGAATCCGTCTCTCATCATCATGTGTACTAGTTCTCTTGCACTCTTTATGGTATTATAAGCTTTTTCATAGAGTTCATCTTCACTCATCTTAACCCTTGCTATACCTAGCTCTATCGCTTTCATACCAACTGCAGTGGCCTCCCTAGGATATACCTCCCAATCCTCCATTGTAGGTATAATGTAATCTTCCGATAAGCTTTTTTCTTCTGCTATTCTAGCTAGCTCGCTTGCAGCTGCAATACACATCTCATCCGTGATAGTTTTCGCTCTAACATCTAATGCTCCTCTAAATATTCCTGGAAAACCTAGGGAATTATTTACCTGGTTTGGGAAGTCAGATCTGCCAGTCGCTACTATCTTTGCACCAGCTTCTTTGGCTTCCCAAGGCCATATCTCAGGTATAGGGTTAGCGCATGCGAAGACAATAGCGTTATCAGCCATTGCTTGAACCCACTCCTTCCTTATTACTCCAGGTCCAGGCTTAGACATTGCTATGACTACGTCGGCTTCTTTCAATGCTTCTGGAATACCTCCCACGATTCTATCACGGTTAGTCTTTACTGCTAAATCATACTTCCATGGATCACTAAATTGTAGTTTATCAACGTCTTCTCTCTCTGCATACAGTAATCCCTTGGTATCAACGATCCTCATCTTTCCGGGGTCTACTCCAGCCGAGATGATTAGTCTCGCAATAGCAACGTTAGCGGCTCCCGCTCCAATCATAGCTACAACCACATCATTTATCTTCTTACCAACGATCTTTAAAGCATTTATTAAAGCTGCAAGTGTTACCGTAGCTGTACCCTGCTGGTCATCATGCCATACAGGGATGTTCATCTCCTTCCTTAATCTCTCTAAGATATAGAAGCATTTTGGCTTCTCAATATCTTCTAGATTTACTCCACCGAAGCTTGGTTCAAGAGCTTTAACTACCTTAACAATCTCTTCCGGATCCTTCACGTTTAAAACAATTGGGAAAGCATCTACACCGCCCAAGTACTTGAATAATAATGCCTTACCCTCCATTACAGGGAGGCCTGCTTCAGGCCCAATATCACCTAAACCTAAAACTCTTGTTCCATCACTCACCACAGCAACAGTATTAGCTCTATTGGTATATTCAAAAACTAAGTCGACGTTATTCTTGATTGCTTTACATGGCTCAGCAACTCCCGGGGTATACCAGATTGCAAAATCATCATAACTCCTAACTGGAACCTTTAATGTAACTTGGATCTTGCCTCTATAGAATGGATGATACTTCATAGCAAGCTGTGCAGGAATCTGAGCTTTTCTTAATAATTCTTCTTTAGCCAAAAACCGAGCCTCCTAACATAATCTGGGGTAAAATACGTATTGAGTCTCTCTTAAGTATTTCCCTGTTAGGTATACGTCAGACGACATATTCATACTGAAAAAACATAAAAGATAAGAATTTAGAGCATAAGTAGAGAAAATTGAGTGGAAGAAGCTCTAGGATATCAGGTTTCTATAAGTTAAGTATCGAAGAAAGATTGAAGGTCGTATCGGAGTTTGCAGGTTTAAGTAATGAAGAAATCGATCTACTAAAGAAGTATGGGGCATTAGATATAGGAACAGCTAATAGAATGATAGAGAATGTAGTCTCAACTTACCAGCTACCGCTTGGCATAGCTGTAAACTTCCTCATAAACCATAAAGACTATCTTATACCAATGGTTATCGAAGAACCATCGGTAGTAGCTGCTGCATCCAATGCTGCTAGAATGACTAGAGAGGGGGGAGGAGTATACACATCAAGTACTGGACCATTAATGATAGGTCAGGTACAGCTAGTTAAAGTTCCTCAACCTTCAATAGGGAGACTTGAAATACTCAAGAGGAAAGACGAGATTCTAGAATTAGCTAATCAATGTGACCCAGTACTAGTAAAGCTTGGAGGAGGAGCAAGAGATCTTGAGGTAAGAATAGTGGAAAGTAAAGCTGGAGTTCTGCTTATAGCTCATTTAATAGTAGATGTTAGAGATGCTATGGGAGCGAACGCAGTGAATACTATGGCTGAAGCAGTTGCACCACGCCTCGCCTCGATAGCAGGTGGATCTTTTAGGCTAAGAATAATATCAAATCTAGCTGATAGAAGAATTGTTAGAGCATGGACAAAAATGCCTGTAGAAGCTGTAGGAGGAAGAGATGTTGCAGAAGGAATAATGGAGGCTTGGGCTTTCGCTGACGTTGACCCATATAGAGCTGCAACGCATAATAAGGGGATAATGAATGGAGTTGATGCTGTAGTAATAGCTACTGGAAATGATTGGAGAGCGGTGGAGGCAGGAGCTCATGCATATGCATCTAGAGATGGAAGATACCGACCTCTAAGTAGATGGGAAACTGATGGAGATTATCTATACGGGTCTCTAGAGATGCCTTTAGCTGTAGGTATAGTTGGTGGAGCAACTAAAACCCACCCTATAGCTAGGATCTCGTTAAAAATACTAGGTGTAAAAACAGCCCAAGAACTAGCAGAAGTGATTGGTGCGGTAGGCTTAGTCCAGAATCTCGCAGCACTTAGAGCCTTAGCTGCTGAAGGAATACAGGCTGGCCACATGTCGCTCCATGCAAAAAATATTGCTGTTATGGCTGGAGCAATAGGTGATGAAATAGACCTTGTAGCAGAAGAAATGGTTAGAGAAAAGACTGTAAGGCTTGATAAAGCTCAAGAGATACTTAATAAGATAAGAGCAAGAAGGAAATCCTGAACCTCATCTTCACCATAGTCTAGAATATTCTTATCTAGATTGGATAACAGTTAGTAGCGTGTATACGGTTAATCTTCGATAAAGAAGTTATGAGAAGGGAGATACTCAAGTTGAGATGATATAGTAGTGATGAAATCCATGGTAAGCTGGGTGTAAACGATGTTTCAGAAGATACTGGTCACTCAATTATCTTGGATAATCCTCTCCTAAAGAAAGAGAAGATAGAGGTTAGAGAGATATATAGAGGGCTTTTTATTGAGAATATAGTCTACCGCTCAGAATACAATGAAGATTTCCCCCATACATTCACAAGGTCAAGGTAGAGTACTGGATGGTAGAGCTCCTAAGATCTATGAAAGATATGTTAAAATAATTAAAGAAATGCTTGAAGATTCTTGAGAGAGCTTAGAGAAGCTAATTTAATCAGGGAAGATTGCAAACAAGTTTCTAGAGAAGAATTGCTGGAGGTTAGGTGAAGAATTAAGAAAATTAGAGATGCTTGTTGAAGAAATCTATCCCGGTAAGATTGCGGTTTTGTTGGTGAGAAATGGTGTGCAGTAATACCTGTAGAGATAAACGATGAATTAATATCTTTAAGGGAAAACTCTGAATACCCTCTTTTAGGCAAACTTCTAAGCATGGAGGGGGATACATCTCGCTTATGATAAAGAAAAATAAGCACCTAATACACGATGAATTTTATGAGAATAGATTTATCTTGAGATGATAACCTCTAAGATGGAAAGTGCTATATTGAGTTATCAGAAAGGCAGAAAGTTTGAGTGGCAGGTTAGAAGGCTACTAGAATCTAGAGGCTGGCTAACAGTAAGAGTTGCTAGAAGCAAGCCTCTGGACTTAATTGCTTTAAAGAATGGCTCTATCCTCCTGATTGAATGTAAGTATAGTTCAAGAATTAGCGAGAAAGATAAATCCAAGTTAATTGAGATGGCGAGGGTCTCTGCTGGTAAACCTATACTTGCATTAAGAAAAAAGTATGAACGTAGAATACGTTTAATAAACTTAGAAGATGTAGCTCAATTCAATCCTTAAATTACTCTAAACTTCTTAAACGATTATAATATGCTTTACTAAGTATTGTCTGGGGGTTTTGAGGCTTAGCTTAGGGAAGAAAGCAATTAGAGTATTAGGTTTGGCTGAAAGCTTTAGGAAAGGTTCTAGTCAAGATGCTATACTAGCTGGAGTTGTAATGAGAAGCGACTTTATAGTTGATGGAGTAGTCTTAGGAAGATGCAGAGTGGGTGGAATGGATGTAACTGATTCTATTCTTCAAATGTATCGTAAACTTAATAGAGATGATATTTCCGCATTAATGATTAATGGATGCATTATAAGCTGGTTTAACGTAGTAGACTTAAACAAACTCTACAGAGAAACAAATCTACCGTCGATCTGTCTAACTTACTATCCATCAACTGGTCTCAGAGAATATTTTATGAAGTATTTCCCAGAAGATTGGAGTGAGAGGGTTAGGATATATGAGGAGAACGGGCCTAGAACCGAGGTAGTTAATAAGAATGGTCTTAAGATCTATCTGAGAGTAGTTGGAGTAGATGTAGGAGCAGCTCTCAACCTAGTAAATAAGTACACTTTATTTGGAAGAGTACCTGAGCCACTTAGATTAGCGAGATTAATTGCGCATGCAATCCTCGAAGAACGATTACAACCTTAAACTATAGATTCTTAATGAGAGTATTATCCCCGATACTGGTGTTTGGGGGGATAATTAATACTTCTCTACTACCTTCAACATATACTTTTTCACCGATCCTTGCATGCTCTCCGACAATAACATTTCTTAGGATTGACCCCTTTCCTACGTAGCATCCTTCGAGTAAGATAGAATTCTCTATCATAGTGTTAGAGCTGATTCTGGTATTCTTCATTATGAATGCATTACGCCCTATTATCGTGTTTTTATCTATCTCAACATCTTCAAGAATCAGTGAAGGAGGCTTTACAATTATCGTTTCATCGATTTTAGAATTACATACTACATTAACACCATACTCTTCTACAAATTTCTTAATGTTTGCATTTAAATAATCTGCCGGAGAACCTATATCTATCCACCAATCACGTTGAGAGGTATGTACTAGGATCCTGTAATCTCTAGAAACTAAAATGTTTAAGACGTCCGTCAACTCATACTCACCCCTCCTCGATAGTTTAATCTCTTTAGAAGTTTTGAGAGCTTCATATGGGAGGATATACAAACCAGAATTCACTATTCCAGGTCCACCCATAGATTTTTCTTCAATCTTTTCTAGTATGCCGTCTCTAGAAATTATTCTACCAAATCTTAGAGTATCTTCCACGTATACTCCTTCAATTACCCCATCACATTTATTCTCCTCGTAAAACTTAATTAAGTCTCCTAAGACGTAGCTGTTCAAAGTTATATCACCATAAACAACTATAAAATAATCTTCACTTTCTAGAAATTTCTCGCAAACTCTAAGAGCATCAGCCGTCCCTAGAGGCTCCTTCTGATGGATCCATTCAATCTCTATATCGAGTCCGAGACTATTCACATCTCTAATGATTAGGTCAGACATGTAGGATACTACTATACCAGCATCATTAATCCCATTTAGTAGGAGAGCTTCGAGAACCCTTCCTATGATTGGTTTTCCACAAACTGGTAGAAGATGCTTAGGCCTAGTATTCGTAAGAGGTCTAAGCCTTTTACCCAACCCAGCTGCAAGAACTACAGCTTTCACTAAGTATCATCGTTATCTACAAATTTAAATACATCACTAGTGGTGTAGATACTCCAACTCAAGTTTTAATACAGAAATTCTATAAATTATTGTTTAATTAGGCATATTTTGGTTAGGGTCATGGTTTTATATCTTGTTGGTCTAGGCTTAGGCTCCATCGATTATATGAGCTTAAAAGCAGCTGAGGAGATAAAGAATTGCTACACTATTTATCTCGATACCTATACAGGTTTTATCTCTAAAGATCTAATGAATTGGCTTACGAAGGAATTCTATGGGAAGCTTAGATTAGCAACTAGAAGAGATCTTGAAGATAATCTAGGAAGGATCTTGGAAGAAGCTAGGGAGACGGGTATCGCTATACTGGTTCCTGGAGACCCGCTTATTGCGACAACCCACATATCATTGCTAGTTGAAGCAGCTAAGAGGAAGATTCCATACAAGATAATTCATGGAATATCAATATATTCTGCTGCAGTAAGCATTACAGGTCTCCAAGCATACAAATTCGGGAGAACCACCACTCTAGCTAGGTTCGGAGACCCTAGAGAAACATATAGAATAATTAAGGAGAATCTAGAGAGAGGTCTACATACATTAGTACTTTTAGATACAGCAGATGGAGGTTTAACCATCCCAGGAGCATTAAGAAAACTCCTAGAAGCAGAAGACTCACTCCGCTATGGAATAGTAAGAGAAGATACATTAGCAATAGGTCTTGCTAGAATCGGTCTTCAAGAAGAATTAGTCAAAGTAGCCATAGTTAGAGAATTGATAACTGAGAGTTATCCTCCCCCACCTCACGCCCTCATCTTTCCAGGAGAACTACATTTTATGGAGGTTGAAGCATTAACCAGATTATACAATATAGATGAAGAAATTGTTAAAAGACATAAACCTCTAGGATATGGGAGGGAGAGAGTGTGGAGATACATTATGAAGACTAGAGGCGTGGCCAACAGTTTAAAAGTTAGAGAGCCTAGTAGAGAGATCCAGAAAATACTAGAGATTGCTTCAAGCTATATAGAAGATGCTGAGAGATTCTGGTCTTCCGGAGAATTATTTAATGCTTTAGCATCAATTGCATATGCAGAAGGTTTACTTGACAGCTTAAGGATGGTTGGTAAGGTAGACTTCCAATGGCTTTAAAAAATTGAGGAAGTAGCTGGTTTAGTAGCCCTAGCGCTCATAAATAAGATAAATCGGCTCTCGATTCAAGCCTCTTAGGTTCGCCGAGAGCTATAAATCTATACATACGAGCATAGCTAGAGCTTATACTCCAGCTCCTCTCTCGGCGAACCTCATCCGCTTTCTCGATTCAATTATTCAATTATTGTCTTCAGAGCTTTTCTCATATTTCTATATCTTGGCGGACGACACTCCCCATTCTTCAATAGAATTGTATTTGTAAGCATTATTAGATACCTCTGAGCCTTACTACTATACTTCTTCATCTTCCAAGCATCTCTACCCTTAGTCTTATAGAGTCCAAGATACTTAACAGACTTCTGATATGATGTAGATTTATCGTATACTAGTAGTCCAGCTAGCCCTGTTAATCCATTAACATCATCCACATCTAGCCCTAGATTCTTAGCTACATCTGTGAATCCTGGAATTAGTCTAGTAGCTTTATCAATTATCTCTCTTCTAGCATCTTCAACCATCTTCTCCAATGTCTTGACATTGCTTCCAACATCAATGCCAATCATGCTAGCTCTTTGAACTCTCTGAAGATTCTTGTATAATAGTTCCTCCTTCATCAATAGTGGTCTTAGCTCAACATCAATGATGGTTAGAGGCTTAAAGTATCTATGAGTATCATTTTTAATCAATGATAATTCATAGACTTTCTATAGAAGATATGCATCACCCTCATCAGTCTTCGACACCCTGCCAGTCTTAATCTTTAGATCTTCTCTGAATCTCTCCCTGACCTCTCTCCACTTCCATGGCCTAGTAAAATAGTAGACACTCTTACCATTACTGACTAACTCTCTCAATTGTTCCCACATATTTGGAAACAGTGATGAGTCTAAGTATATCTCGTCGTAATCTTTGAGTTTATTGAGGCTATCGACCTCGAAGAATAAGTCCTTCTCTGGGTCATAGCATGTATGCTTTGAGTTCTGATTTTTCTTTAGATTCCACTTTGTATCAAAGAATATTCTTCTAGACATCTTTAACACCCCATTCTACTTCTCCACTATGTTCTTTGAAGAATTCTGCTAGGTCTCTTGCTAGTTGCTTGGAAGCCTTCTCCATATTGGTACTCTTTAGGTA
>Ga0185307_1002109_pt1 | contig 10518 bp, 8 predicted proteins | sample LHCtaG_FD_128010 | JGI IMG/M metagenome (GOLD analysis project Ga0185307, IMG submission 128010) | Hot spring microbial communities from Little Hot Creek, USA to study Microbial Dark Matter (Phase II) - LHC4sed_matched (SPADES... | ecosystem: Environmental > Aquatic > Thermal springs > Hot... | reverse complement strand
ATGCTACTTTGTTTTGTTTTTAGATTGAAATTATCTTCATGTATTAGCACTTCAAAGAAATTTTAGAACAGCCTCTCAGCTAAAATTGACAGCAGACAAAAAAATGATATAATGTAAAAAACTATAGGAAAATACTGGGCGGATAGCTCAGGGGGAGAGCATCGGCCTTACAAGCCGGGGGTCAGAGGTTCGAATCCTCTTCCGCCCATATCTGATTAATACATCTCCAATATCACCTGAACCAATATTGGCATCAAGGAAGAGAAACTCTCTAAATTAGCTTGTTTTGATGATGGCTGAAGCGCTGTTAGTGTTGCAACCGTTTTAGGAAGCATTAATCAAGCAACTTGACAAGAGGAAATTTGTTCAGAACAGCCTCCAAGAGGGACTTGACAGGTTTTGAATTTTGGTTATTTTAAACTTTAACGATAGGCGCGTAGCTCAGTGGGAGAGCGCTTGCTTGACGCGCAAGAGGTCGGCGGTTCGATCCCGCCCGCGCCTACCATCAAATCACAAGTAGTAAGAGGATAGGAGAAAGATAACCCGTTGAAGCTATCAATAGAAGGCATAGGAGAGTTTGATCTTCCATCCAATTCTCCTCTTCTTATCCTTCTTGATAAGATAAAAGAGCAAACTCAAAGGAGAGGTCTACCTTTAGCCTTTCTCACGGAATCGGGAGAAATTATAGACTGGCATAGTTCTCCTAACTCTGAGGGTTCTACCAGTTTTCTTAAGCCTATCTATCCTGAGGATAAAGAGGCACTTTTTGTGCTTAGACACACTGCTTCGCATATCCTTGCTCAGGCAGTAAAAGAACTTTTTCCTAAGGCTAAGCTTGGGATAGGACCAGCGATTGATGAGGGCTTCTATTACGACATCGCCTATGAAAGACCTTTTACAGAGGAAGATTTAGAAAAGATTGAAGAGAAGGTGAAAGAGATCATAAAGAGGGACCTTTCTTTAAGACGAGAGGAGCTTTCAAAGGATGAGGCACGGGAGCTCTTTCAGAGGCTTAACGAAGATTTCAAGATTGAGCTGATCGAAGAGATGCCGGAAGAAAAGGTTTCTGTCTACAGACAGGGAGATTTTGTTGATCTTTGTCGAGGACCGCATCTTCTTTCTACTGGACAGGTAAGAGCCATAAAACTTCTATCAGTTTCTGGTGCCTACTGGAAAGGGGACGAAAAAAACCCGACGCTCTGGCGTATCTATGGCACAGCCTTTTTTAAGGAAGAAGACCTTTCAGCCTATCTAAATTTCTTAGAAGAGGTAAAGAAAAGAGACCATCGAAGGCTTGGGAAGGAGCTTGAACTTTTTACCATTGAGGAAGACATTGGTCCGGGTTTAGTCATTTGGCTTCCTAAGGGGGCGATTGTTAGGAGGATCATCGAAGATTTTTGGAAGGATGAGCATCTCAGACGGGGCTATCAATTGCTATACACTCCTCATGTTGCCCTGCTTGACCTATGGAAGACATCAGGTCATCTCGATTTTTATAGAGAAAACATGTTCCCTCCAATGGAGCTTGAAAACCGAGCCTATCAGCTTAAGCCAATGAACTGTCCTTTCCACATCTATGTTTATAATCAGAAAAGAAGAAGCTACAGGGAGCTACCACTCAGGTTCTGTGAGCTTGGCACAGTCTACCGTTTTGAAAGGAGCGGAGTGTTGCATGGGCTTTTACGGGTAAGGGGTTTTACTCAGGATGATGCCCATATTTTCTGTAGAGAGGACCAACTTCAAGAAGAGCTAATCAAAGTCCTTGAGCTTGTTATATATTTCCTTAAAGTTTTTGGGTTTGAAGAGTATAAGGTTTATCTTTCCACAAGACCGGAGAAATATGTAGGAGATGAAAGACGCTGGAGCCTTGCTGAAAGTTCGTTGCAAAAAGCTCTTGAAACCCTTGGTTTGCCTTTTGAAATTGACCCAGGCGAAGGTGTTTTCTACGGTCCTAAAATAGACCTTAAGATTAGAGATGCTATCGGTCGCTATTGGCAATGTTCTACTGTGCAAGTAGATTTTAACCTGCCTGAGAGGTTTGACCTTGTTTATGTTGGAGAGGACAATCAATTTCATAGGCCCATCATGATCCATCGAGCGCTCCTTGGCTCACTTGAAAGGTTCCTTGGAGTTTTAATTGAGCACTATGCTGGTGCCTTTCCCTTCTGGTTAGCACCCGTTCAGGTAAAGGTTCTAACCATCAAAGATAGTGTAATTCCTTATGCTGAAAGCGTATCTATGCGCCTAAAAAGCCTTGGGTTCCGAGTAGAGGATGACTTCCGCAGTGAAAAACTAAACTATAAGATTAGACAGGCTCAACTTGAAAAGGTTCCTTTTATGATAATCTTGGGCGATAAGGAGATGGAAACAGGAACTATCAGCCTCCGTTCTCGGAAGGGTGAAAACCTAAACAATCTTACCATGGAAGAGGTAATCAAAAGGTTTCAGGCTGAGGCTCAACCTCCCTCAAAAGGTTCATGACAAATCTTAGCCATCTCCCTTCAGAAGTTTTAAAAAATCCATACGCACTTAAGCTTATCAAGCTCCCTCAAAGAAAAGCCTCAATAATTTTTTACTCAAAAAGATATGATGAGAAAACACAAAGAAAAAGGGGGTGAAGCATGAAAAAAATCAAAAAAGGAGGAAGGTTAAGGATATGCAACAGGATTTAAAGAACAAATACCGCGTAAATGAGCGTATCAAAGCCAAGGAAGTTAGGCTCATCGGGCCTGATGGAAAACAGATAGGCATTGTTCCTTTGAAAGAAGCACTCCGCATAGCTGAGGAGTATGGGCTTGACCTTGTTGAGGTTGCACCTACAGCAAACCCGCCTGTATGTAAGATCATGGATTTTGGAGAATTTCTTTATCAAGAAGCTAAAAAAGCTAAGGAAGCTAAGAAAAAGCAGACAGTGGTTGAGATAAAAACCATCAAGCTTAGTCCAAAAACAGATAAGCATGACTTAGAGGTAAAGATTAAACACATCTTGAGATTCCTTGAGGATAAAAACAAAGTAAAGATTTGTGTTGTGTTTAAAGGAAGAGAAATAACGCATCCAGAGCTTGCAGACAGAGTATTTTCGGCAATCTTTCAGGCTATAGAGGGAAAGGGGATTGTTGAGGTCCCGCCAAAGCTTGAAGGTAAGATGATGACCGCGCTGATTGCTCCCGTTAAATGAGCACCCCTTAGGGAACCCAACGAGAAAAGTTCTGTAAAATCTTAAGCCCTGGATTTCCGCTTTTCTCTGGATGAAACTGCACTGCTACAATGTTTTTATAGGCTATGCTTGAAGGGAAGAATATTCCGTGAAAGGTAATTCCACAAACTACCTCTCTATCTTGAGGTTCAACAAAATAACTATGAACAAAGTAGTATTCAAATTCGGGATCAAGACCAGAAAAAACAGGATGCTCTTTTGTCCATTCTACTGAATTCCATCCCATATGAGGGACCTTCAAGACCTCATCGCCATAGAGTAGAGGGCTGGGGAAACGTCTGACTCGGCCTGGGATTAAGCCAAGGGTTTTTGTGCCTTCATCCTCTTCGCTGTAGTCCATGATGATCTGCATACCAAGACAGATGCCAAGGATTGGAACTCCTTGGGAGAAGGCAGTTTCTAAAAACTCGTCAAGGCCCTGAGCTTTAAGGTTTTCCATGGCAGACCTTGCTGCCCCAACTCCGGGAAAGATAACTCGTTCACACTTCCTTAAAACCTCAGGATCTCCGGAAATCTTAAAGGGTATCCCTAAGTAAGCTAAAGCACGGCCAACGCTTGTAAGGTTTCCTGCTTTGTAATCAACGATCCCTATCATGATGAATTTTCTACCCCTGCTATCTTTTTTAACTCTTCTAAAGGAGGAAGTTCTTCTAAGGATTTTAAGCCAAAGTATTCAAGGAAAAAAGAGGTTGTGCCGTAAAGGGGCGGTCTTCCCAGAACTTGCTTTCTACCTACCACCTTGATAAATCCCCTTTCAAGAAGGGTTTTTAACGCAGGACCAGCGTCAACACCACCCCTCTTTGCCGATACCTCAGCTCGGGTGATGGGTTGAAAATAAACAACTATAGCCAAGGTCTCAAGCTGAGAACGAGTGAGGTGCTGACCCTTAGGCTTCAGAAATTTTTTGATGTAGCTTGAAACCTCAGGAATAGTATCCACTCGATATCCATGAGCAACCTCTCTTATAACAACTCCCCTTCCTTCATACTCTTTTATCAATTCTTTAATAATACTTTCAACCTCAGCTTGAGTTAAGCCATCGCAAACCCTGGCTAACTCCCCTACACTAACAACCCGACCAGCCACATAAAGCAAGGCCTCTATCACTCTCTTATAAAAACTAAGCTCGGAAGTAGACAGCTCCCTCATGAAAAACCTTTTTAACCCTTCCCTCTTCTTCGAGAAATTTTAAGGCTTCAAGGATGATCTCCTTTTCTTCTCCAAAAACATGGGTAAGTTCCTCAATGTTAGCAGGTCTCCTTGCTAAATAATTTATCAACCATTCAGAAAGTTCAGCAAAGGGCAACGGTCTTTTAGCCAACGTCGTAGTATTCGGAGATGAAATAATTTCTGCCTTTTCTGAGAGCTTATGTTTAATAGCCTCCATTTCTTCAAAGCTTAAAGGTTTTGCCATCGGATAGGCAGGGGGTCTGACTACGGTGTTTAGTTGGACTCGGTGGGGCTTTATGTATTCTATAGCTGATTTTAAGGCAGATACATCCTCAGGCGAGTCGTTTATTCCTTTGACGAAAAGTATTTCAAGCCAAAGCTCTCCTTTCATCTTTTCTCGCAATGCCCTAAGCCCCTCAACGATCAACTTAAGCCCAACCTCCCTAACTGGACGATTAACCAAGCGAAAGCTTTTTTCTCTTGCGGAATCTAAAGAGGCAAGCACAAAATTTACCTTGGCTAAGGCTTCCTGAATTGAACTCACATACACTAAGGTAGAATTGGTAAGCACGGCAACCGGCTTACTTACGGTGGACCTTGCCAATTCTACTGCCTCTTCAAAATAGATGTTTAGAGTGGGTTCGCCAGAACCAGTGATAGTCAAAACATCGTATACATCTTCCATTTCTTTTGCTTGTTCGATGGATGCTTTTATTATATCTAAAGCGATGTAGGGTTTTCGCTCTGAAGTGTAGACTGTTGTTCGTCCAACTTCGCAATAGAGACAATCCATATTGCAGACCTTGCGTGGCACAAGGTCAAGTCCAAGCGACCTCCCAAGCCTGCGAGAAAGCACCGGTCCAAAGAGATGTGGCATATTTTTCATTTTACTACTTCTATAGCAACTGTGGAGACTTTATACTCTGGTGCATCCATTAGTTCATCAAGACCCGGGCTAACAAGAAGGTTGGTGAGGGCTTTGTCGAAATGAAAATCGGTATAGAGGTAGCCCCGTGGAACCCGAGGGTTCATCCTTGCAAAATACATAACCTCACCTCGGTCGTTTTTAAGTTTAACTCGGGAACCATCAAGAATACCGTATTCCTTAGCATCCTGAGGATTGATATCAACAACCGGATCTGAACAAAGCTTCATCAACGAGGGGGAGCGCCTCGTCATGCTACCAATGTTATAGTGTTCAAGCCTCCGGACAGTAACAAGGATGAAGGGTTTTTCTTGCGTTTGAGATTCCAAGGGTTCGATGTGTCGAGGTATGGCAAGGTGAACTTTACCCTTGGGGAACCCTTGTGTAAAAAGAATGTTTGTGCCTGGATGGTTTTCATCTGGACAAGGCCATTGAATACCGACCAACCTCAATCGATCGTAGTTTATGCCCTTCCAGGCTTGCCAGACCTCTCTGATTTCTCTTGCTATGTCTTCTGGAGAATTATAACCCCAATCATACCCAAGCTTCTTTGCAAGTTTTGTGAGGATTTGCCAGTCAGGAAGGGCTATCCCCGGTGGTTCAACCGCCTTTTCAAAGAGCTGGACCCTCCTTTCTCCGTTTGTAAAGGTTCCGCACTTTTCAAAAACACAGGCTGCTGGTAAAACCGCATGAGCCCATTTTGCTGAAAGGGGCATAAAAATGTCCTGACAAACCAAAAACTCTAATCTTTCTAAAGCTTGAAATACGCTCCTTAGGTCGCTATGACTCTGAGCTACATCATAGCCCATAAGATACATACCCTTAAGACTGTCCCGAAGAGCAAACTCAAGCATCTTTGGAAGAGTTAACCCTTCAGTTGTGGGAATCTCTAAACCCCAAACTTCTTCAAACCTTTTTTTTACCTCTGGAGAAGCATAGTTTTGATAGCCTGTAAGAACATAGGGAAGACCACCCATGTCGCAAGCACCTTGCACATTGTTCTGCCCCCGCAAAGGCATAGCACCACAACCGGGCTTTCCCCAAAATCCACAAAGTGTAGCAAGGTTTGCCGCTGCCATGGCGGCATAAGACCCAGAACGATGCTCAGAAACTCCAAGCCCCCAAAGGATTAGGGCTGACTTTGCCTTAGCATACATATAGGCAGTCTGCTCTATTAAGAAGCTTGGCACTCCAGTATACCTCTGGACCCGACCAAGGTCCCATTCACTAAAGATATAGTGGCGGAATCCTTCAAAATTATCTACATACTTTTCGATAAATTCTTTGTTGTAAAGCTCATCTCTCAGGATTACATAAGCTAATCCATTAAGAAGGGGGACATTGCTCCCAGGTCTGAGTTGAAGAAAGATGTTTGCTTTGTCAGCAAAAGGGATCCTTCGCGGGTCTGCAACGATTAGCTTTGCACCCCTCTTCAGAGCCTTATCTATTTTTTGAGCAACAATAGGATGAGCCTCGGTAGAGTTGCTACCGATAATGAAGATTAGGTCTGCATTCATTAGCTCGTCAAAGTTTACACAGGCAGCTCCAGTTCCAACCGTGGCCGCAAGACCTGCGACCGAGGGAGCGTGTCAGACGCGCGCCGGACAATCTACATTGTTCGTTTTAAAGATTCCGCGGGCTATCTTCTGGAGAAGATAATTCTCCTCGTTGCTTGCCCTTGCCGAACAAAGGAACCCAAGAGCCTGAGATCCATACCTTTCTTTAATACGCTTAAGATTTTCTGCTACAAACTCTAACGCAGTATCCCAATCAACCTCACGAAAATCATCCTTTATAGATTCTCTAATCAAAGGTTTCGTTAATCTGTCAGAACTTCTATAGTATTCAAACCCAAACCTACCCTTTACGCAGGTAAATCCATAGTTTGGAGGAAGGTTTCTCCCCTTAACCTCAAGGATCGTTCCGTTTTTCACTACCAAGGTTAAATTACATCCAACCGCACAATAGCCACATACGCTCTTAACTTCCTTTGCTTGATTCCTCTCATAAGGAACAGGCTGATTCTTCTTAACCAAAGCTCCGGTTGGACAGACATCGACACACATCCCGCAGCTAACACAGCTTTCAGTAAACCTAAAAGTAATGTATTCTGTAGGTTTACCCTTATCTACCACCTTTAAAAATATGGCTGAATATGGACAGATCCTCACGCATCGTTCGCAAGCTATACACTTGTTTGTATCAACTTCAATAAGAGGATGCGTTCTTAAGATGGGATACTTCATCTTCCTTCGAGAATTTACTGCAGGCACATCCTCTTCAATCATGTATTTTCTAAGCTCGCATTTTGACAAACCAAGGCAGCCACACTTCAAACAGCGCTGAGCCTCCTGCACTGCCTCATCCGGAGTAAGACCGATCAACACCTCTTCAAAGTCCTTTACCCTTTCCTCAGAAGCCCTCTCCTTAAGATGAGCTCGACCCTGAGGGGCAAACTGGTCAAGAAAATTAGAATCCATATCCTCTGCCCTTTTACCCCGAACAAAATCAAACTTAACCGTAATAACAGGGCGTGGCCTTCCCCTTTCCTCAAGGAAAGAAGATATCGCTTGAGCTGCCTTTCTACCACTCGCCACAGCTTGTATAACCGTCCTCGTTCCCGTCAACATATCCCCACCAGCAAACACTCCCGGCACAGTGGTAGAAAGGGTTGTTGGGTCTACTTTTAGCGCTCCATCAGGATTAACCTCAAGCTTTGCCTCAAGCTCTCCATAGCTCAGAAAATCTGCACCAGGCTCCTCACCCCAAGCCCTAAAAACAAATTCATACTCTTCAGCAAAAGCAGTCTCCTCAAGGATACGGATCTCCTTCTTTTCTGTTTTTATCGTCCGTCCAAGCTTAAGCTCATAAGAAGTTGAAAGTTTCCTTAGTTTAAGAGGTGCAGTTGCAAAGACAAAATGCACCCCCTCTTTTTCAGCGTAGTTAATTTCTCGCTGGGGGATAGGGGCTTCAAGCCTTGCTCGAGGATAGTAGACATCAACCTTTGCTGAAAGCCTAACCAAAACCCTTGCCAATTCAACAGCAGTATAACTACAACCTAAAATAGCTACCCTCTTCCCCGTAAACTCGGTGCATAAGGCACTATCACCTTTATTAAAACGAACAAGAAAGTTCAAACCACTTTCACAAAGGTCTTCTCCATCAAACCCAAAAAGCCGCTCTTTTCTTGCTCCTACAGCTAAAAAAACTGCTTGAAAGCCATCAGCAAAAAGGTCAGAAAGGGTAAAATCTTTCCCCCAGATCTTTCCGCCACGAAACTCTATTCCAAGGTTTAAAAGTGTAGCAATCTCTTTATCAAGAACATCTTTTGGAAGCTTAAAAGAAGGAATACCATAACGAAGCATACCCCCAGGCTTTTCTTCCTTATCAAAAATGACCACATCATAACCATTAAGCCTCAAAAAGTAGGCACAACTCAAACCAGCTGGACCTGAACCGATGATCGCAACTCGTTTACCCTTTGAAGGCTTTACCTCAAGAGGTATCTCTCCGTGTTCATAACAATAATCTGCCACAAACCTCTTCAGATTGTTTATGGCTACAGGACTGTCTACAAGTGCTCTTCTACAAACTGGCTCACAAAACCTTGGACAAACTCTACCAACCGTTGCCGGAAGAGGAAGCTTTTCCCTTATCAAGGCTAAAGCTGCTTTAAAATCACCCTTGGCGATCAAACCCACATAACCCTGAATGTTCAAACCACCAGGACAAGGAACATGACAGGGTGCCTTACAATCACCATAATGATTGCTAACAAGCCCCTGTAATACATGCTTTCTAATCTCCTTTACCTTAGGCGTATTTGTATAAACCTTTAAACCCTCTTTAACCTCCGTCTCACAAGACCTAACAATAACTTGCCCTTCTACCTCTACCACGCAGAGACCACACGGCCTTTCCGGCGAAGGATACCCTAGCAGATAACAAAGAGAGGGTATCTCTATTCCCATCCGCCTGCAGGCAGAAAGGATCGTCTCCCCAGGGTAAGCTACAATCTCCCTGTCGTCTACAAAAAATCTTAGCATTAGCTTCTCAGTCTGAACTTCTTCTTTAAATCTTGAGGTTTAAATCTGCAACCAAGACTCAGAGAATATAGTTTTCCCCATCAACACCCTAACGGTTTTATATATCTCAAGCTCCTTAGGAGAGAGGCTCTTTGGGTCAGGCTCATCTCCATCCATTATGCGATGCACCAAAGCAACCCACTCCGGATGTTTCCCTTTAGCTATCTCCACCAATTCCTTGTCGTATACATCAACAATCGCAGAGTAAATATCATACTTCATCAACATCATCAAGAGGGCCCGGTTTAAGTAAGGTCTAAGTTGGGTTGCCACACCGTTAGAAACATTTGAAAGCCCAACAATGCTTTTTGCACCAGGAGCTATGTCTTGAAGCATAGAAAGAAAAAGAAGAGCTTCGTTAAGCTGATCAGCCCCGAGCGTGATAGGCGTAATGATGGGATCAACCCAAATCTTTTCATTGGGAATTCCATACTCGTTTAGCTTCATCACCAAATCGACAGCCAAGGATGCCCTCTCGTTAGCATCCCTCGGTAAACCATCATGCCCCCATAGCAACGCAACCACCTCACATCCAATCTCCGCAGCAAATGGACCAAGCTTCTCTAACCTTTCTGGCTGAATGGTTATAGAGTTCATCAAGGCTTTACTTGGGTTCTTTGATGCCTTAAGCCCAGCTATCATCGCCTCAGGGTTTGTCGTATCAAGTGAAATAGGTGTATCAACCACCTCTTCCACGATTTTGACAATCCAGCTTGCAAGGTCTGACCCTTCCTTCTTTGCCGGACCTATGTTTAGGTCAAGATAATCCGCCCCAAGCTCAGCCTCCTCCTTAGCCATCTTTTGAATAGGCTCAGGGTTCCTTTCCTTCATAGCCTGCCCAATCCGCTTGGACATTATGTTTATACTCTCTGCTATACAAACAACCGTTTTACCCATTCCCCAACCCCCTTATAAAGAATTTTTTATGCTGCCTTAGCCTTTATTTCCTCCTGAAGTTGTCTTAAAAAAGCTGGTAAACCGCTTGCTTCCCTTGGACCAACGATGATCTCCCAGTCAGGTAACTCCTCCTCAAGCTCACCCTTAATGCTCGCTAACAAACCAGGAATAACTAACTTTCTATGCTTCACCTTCTCCGCAATGCCGCATTTTTTAACAAATTC
>Ga0185307_1002107_pt1 | contig 10520 bp, 8 predicted proteins | sample LHCtaG_FD_128010 | JGI IMG/M metagenome (GOLD analysis project Ga0185307, IMG submission 128010) | Hot spring microbial communities from Little Hot Creek, USA to study Microbial Dark Matter (Phase II) - LHC4sed_matched (SPADES... | ecosystem: Environmental > Aquatic > Thermal springs > Hot... | reverse complement strand
TGTGGGCGGAGAAGGAAAATACATTTATATCTTTCTCGAGAATAACGGAAGCTATAAGATAATTACTTTTGATATTTCGATGGATTGTACAGGATGGAAATCTATGTATTTATTGTGTGCTTTAGTGTTTGCCTGCTCCTTCGATTTAAGAAAAAATTTAAAGTTTTTAATCTTTGCTCTCCCTCTGCTCTTTTTAATCAATTTCCTAAGAATTTTTTCAACCCTTCTCATTTCCCTTACTTTTGGGTTTGAGCACTTCGAAATTACCCATAATTTTTTATGGAGGGAAGGAATGCTTTTTTTTGTCCTTCTCCTTTGGTATTTATGGTTAAGAAAAACAAAATATAATTTAAAGGATAATTTAATTTTGGTAGATAAAATTGCCGGAAGGTTCAGAATTGGAAAAAATAAAGAAAAGGATTGAAGAAATAGAGAGGGATAAGAAAGATATTGAAGAGGTAACGACGAACATCCTAAAATACTTGGAAAAGGTAAGGGATGTAATTAAAAATTTTGTTACCAAGGAAGAACTTGAGAAGAAGTTGAAAGCTTCTGAGGAAGAAAGTAAAAAAGTTGCTAGAATGCTCGAAGAAATAGAAAAAGGTTTGAAAGAAAAGTTTAAGGAAATGGAAGAAGTTAAGAAAGAGTTGGAAAGTGTTAAGAAAGAAGAAGTTCTGAAAACGATAAAAGGCTTTTCTTCTAGCCTTGAAACGAGCTTTAAAGAAATAGAAGGGATTAAGAGAAGGATTGAAGAGGAGAAAAGGGAAAGTGAGGAAAGGGAGAAAGTAGTTACAAAAGTTCTCAAGGCTCTTTCCGAGAATTTGGAAAAAACTTCTAAGGAAATAGAAGAAGTTAAGGCTTTACAGAAAGGGTTGGAAGAAGAAGTTAGGAAAGAACTTAAGAATGAGAAAAATGTGTTTGAAGGGTATAAGGAGGAGATTGTTAAGATTTTGAATGAAAAAATGAAAACCCAAGATGAGAGAATAGATCGGATTGAAAAGGGCTATGAAGAAATTCTATCTCTTAAGCCTGAGGTTGAGAAGAAGATTAAAAATTTGGAGAAAAGGGAAAGGGATTTCGAGCTTTCATTAGAAAAAAGATTTACTTATTTCATAAAATCCTTCGAGGAATGGGAGAAATTTGCGAAAGAAGTGAGAGAGAATTTTGAAAAGACAAAATCCATAATTTCTGGTTTTGATGAGAAGTTTAGCTCTTTTAAGAAAGATGTGGAAAGGGAAATTGGAGAAATAAGAGTGATTAGAGAGCAGTTGAATGAGGTTGGAAGGAAAATTGATGAAATGGAAAATGAGAGGTTTGTAACAGAAAATGAAATTAGAAGCGAAATGGAAAGCTTGGGCTCTATGTTTGAAAATCAAATTCAGGAAATTAGAAAGCTTTATCTTGAAGAAAGGATGAAGGAGATTTTTGAAAGGATAATCGATTTGGAAAGCAAAATTTTGGCCTTGCAAAAAGTTTTAGAAGAAGTAAAGAGCTCCCAAACAGTAATTATAGAGTGAAATTTGCTTCAAAAGTTTTAATACTTTTACAACCATAATGAATAGAAATGGGTTTTGGAAAGTGATCTTATGGGGTATACGCTCATTATAGCTGAAAAGCCTGATGCAGCCAGAAGAATAGCTGAGGCTTTAGCTAATGGTAAGCTTAAAGTTGTGAGAAAAAATGGAGTTGAATATTATGAGTTTACTGTGAATGGAAAAAAGCATGTTTGCGCACCTGCAGTTGGACATCTTTTCGTCCTCTCACCTTTAACGAAAGGTAAAGGATGGAGCTATCCAATTTTCTCTTATGAATGGGTTCCAACCTATACAAAAAAAGGGAAGGAATGGACAAGAAAATATTTTGAAAATATTAAGGAATTGGTTGATGGAGCAGATGAATTTATAGATGCAGCTGATGTAGATACAGAAGGTGAAGTTTTGCTATACAACATTTTGAGGTTTATTTGTAGAGTAAAGGATGCTAAAAGAATGCAATTCTCAACTTTAACGAAAGACGAGTTAATAGAATCTTATAAAAAAATGTCAGACCATATTTTTTTCTCCATGCTTGAGAGTGGCTTAACAAGGCATGAGCTTGATTGGCTATGGGGAATAAACTTAACTAGAGCTTTAACTCTTGCTTTAAAAAACAATTCAGAAAAAGGTTTTGCAATTTTGTCCGCTGGAAGGGTTCAAAGTCCAACCCTTAACCTGCTTTTAGAGAGAGAACTTGAAATAAGAAATTTTAAACCAAGGCCTTTTTGGCAATTAGAGCTTCATGCTAAGGTTGATGGTAATGAAATAATCGCTATGCATCAAAAAGAAAAGTTTTGGAAAAGGGAGGAGGCAGATAAAGTTTTAATGGAGTGTAAAGGAAAAGATGCTATAGTTGAGAAAATAAAGAAAAAGCAATATAGCCAAAAACCTCCTTTTCCTTTCAATACAACCGACCTACAAGCTGAAGCATACGCTGCTTTTAAATTCTCTCCTATGCAAACTTTGCAGATTGCAGAATCCCTCTATCAGCAAGGCTTTATAAGCTATCCTAGAAGTGCTTCGCAAAAATTGCCACCTACGATAAATTATGAAAAAATTTTAAGAGCGTTAGCAACCCTAAAGCCTTACGAAAAATTTGCAAAAGAGCTTCTTAACAAAGAAAAATTAATCCCTAATAACGGGCCAAAGGATGATGCTGCGCATCCCTCCATTTATGCAACTCATGAGGTTCCCGATTTAACCAAATTAACTCCACAACAAAGAAAAATTTATGATTTAATTGCAAGAAGAACATTAGCAACATTTGCCGATGAAGCTTTAAGAGAAAGTGCTAATGCAATTTTAGCTATAGGCGAAAATAAATTCGTCGCTGTTGGTAGAAGAACTATAAAAGCAGGATGGACAGAAATCTATTCTCCTTACTTAGCTTTTGAAGAACAAATCCTTCCCGAGTTAAAAGTTGGACAAGAAGTGAAGGTAATTAGAATCAATTTATTAACAAAGGAAACCAAACCTCCTCCTCGCTATACGCAAGGAAGCATAATAAGAGAACTTGAAAAAAGAAATCTTGGAACTAGGGCAACTAGAGCAGAAATTCTACAAACGCTTTACGACAGAGGATATATCGTTGGAAAAAGTATCCAGGTGACAAAACTTGGTGAAACTGTTGCGAAAACTTTGAAAGAGCTCGTTCCGATTATAGTGAGCGAGGAGTTAACAAGACATTTTGAAGAAGAAATGGAGCAAGTTTTTAACGGAAAGAAAAAAAGGGAGGAAGTTGTTAAAGAAGCGAAAGAAGTTTTGAAGGAAATTTTAGAGGAATTTAAAAATAGGGAAAAGGAAATAGGGAAAAGGCTTTTAGAAGGCTTAGTTGCCTCAAGAAAAGATGAAAGAAAAATTGGTGTTTGTCCGAATTGTAAATCGGAATTGAGGATAATTTTTTCAAAGGGAAGCGGTAAGCGTTTTGTTGGCTGTTCTAACTATCCTAATTGTAAAACAAGCTTTCCTTTGCCTTCAGCCGGTAAAATAACAGCTTTAAATAAAAACTGCGAAGTTTGTGGTTTGCCTGTTATACAAGTTTGGCGTAAAGGCAAAAGACCTTTCAAAATGTGTATAAATCCGAATTGTAAAATTAAAGAAAATTGGAATAAAAGTAAATAGTTTCATAAGCAAAAATTAAATATGGCACTCGATATTCTAGTAGAATTTTTTTCCCTCCTTTGCTCTATAATTGTTTTGGGAATTTCGAGTAACATCGTAATCAAAAATGCGGAAAAAATTGCTAAGATAACAAAAATAGGAGAAATGGTTCTTGGATTCATACTCCTTTCCTTAATTTCCTCCATTCCAGAAATGGCCGTAGCATTTTCTTCAATTACAGAGCAAGCGTTTGATGTTAGCATAGGAAATATTTTTGGGGGTAGCATTCAGAGAATAACCTTATTGCTCGGGATTCTTGCTTTTTTAACGCCCATTTCTATATTAGAAAGTGATATAAAGAACGTTTCCATAATTCTATACTTAACTTCAACCATGCCGTTTCTTATTATTATGGGGATACCAAATTTCATAGTAGGCATTCTTCTAATAATTACTTTCATCTATTTTTGCTATTATGCTATGAAGAGGAAAATTGTATTGACTGAAAAAGGTTTCGTTTGGAAAGGAAATTTCCTCAAATTATTAGCTTTAGTTTGCTTTGGCTTGGGGTTAGTAATAATAAGTTCAAGGGTTGCAGTTGTATTTGCTACAATAATAGCAAGAAGAATTGGAATTTCCGAATCAATAATAGGAGCAACTATTTTATCGTTCGGCACAGTCCTTCCAGAATTTTCCCTTTCTCTAGCTTCTTTGAAGAGAAGAAAATTTTCCCTCCTCATTGGAAATTTAATCGGTAGTAATTTAACAGTCCTAGGTTTAGTTCTGGGTATCATTCTCTTAAGCCCGTTCTCCATTTCAGATTTCTCAGCTTTTTCTTTGCTATTCATAAATCTTTTAATAGCGAACGTGGCGCTTTGGATTTTATTCAGAGAAGGTACTTTGGAAAGGTCAGAAGGACTTTTCTTAATTTTCCTCTATATCATCTTTCTAATTAGTCTGATTGGATTAGAAATATAAAATTCATCTTAATGAGGAAAAAATCCTGAATAAGCTGTCTTTAATTAAATTGCTGAAGTTTTTTGCACCCCTTCCAACTTCGCAAGTTATTTCATCGACTATTTCCAAATCTATAACCCCATTTTTTATGTCAGAAACAGTAATTCTAAAACATTCGCTGTAGCAACTTTCCCTTTCTCTTAAACTGCAGTATTCTGTGGAAGAATCCTTCTTTATAGAAAGTCTTACCCCTTCTGAAGAAATGTTAAGTACTTGAATTGAAAAATGCTTTAAGCCGTATTCTCCAATTCCAGCGTTTATTATCGTTTCTGAAAAAAATGCGCTTTGTACTGCTTGAAATATTAGCATCGCAAGGATTGCTGATATTATTGCAACAACTAAGCTTGTACCTGGTATCTTCATGAATATTAATTAGTTAGAAAAATTAAAAAGCGAAAGATTTAAATATTTAGAGTTTAAATAATCTAAACCATGGGCAGAAAAGCTTTTTTAATTTGCTTCTCAGTAGATTGCGATAAATTTGAGAGTAATTATGAAAGAAATAAGTTCTTCAGATGCTTATATGGATGGAGGCAGGTTGTAAGAAAGGATGAAAAAGTTTATGCTTACGAAAGGAATGGTTTGTTGGACGAAATACCACACTTAAAAGTTGATCAAAGCAGCTTTATAGTGCCGGAAGATCATGTTGAAAAAATAATAAAATTTTTGGAAGAATGGGAGGATAAGGTTGTATGGAAAATCTTTAAGGTTATATTAGAAGAAAATATTTTTAAGTGAGAAATATGAGCGAAAAAGAAATAAAGCTAAAAGTTGGTGAGCTAACGGCAAGGGAAGAGGCAGGAAGAGGTATTGTAAGAATAGATTCTAAAGTTATGCAGGAACTTGGGATTAGGGAAGGTGATATAGTTGAGATAGAGGGAAAGAGAAAAACTGGAGCGATAGCAGTAAGAGCATATCCTGCTGACGTTGGTTTGAACTTAATAAGGATGGATGGGATAACGAGAAGAAATTGTGGAGCTGGTGTTGGTGAATACGTAAAAGTTAGAAAAGCTGATGTTAAGGAAGCTAAGAAAGTTGTAATAGCCCCTGCTCAGAAAGGTATAATAGTTCATGTTTCTCCAAACTTGATAAAACAAAATCTTTTCATGAGGCCTGTAACGAAAGGTGATGTAATAATACCTTCTCCTGTTGTAAGGAAAAGTAGGAAGGGCGATATATTCGAAACTATGTTCGGAATGAGCCTTGAAGAATTCTTTGCTGAAGTACCTGAAGTATTCTTCCCATTTTCAAGCGATACTAAGTTTATAGTAACTAGTACAGATCCTGCCGGAATAGTTAGAATAGATGAAATTACTGAGATTGAAGTACTACCAGAAGCTCCTTCTGCTTTGATAGAGGAAAGGAAAATACCGGTTGTTACTTATGAGGATATTGGTGGATTAAAAGATGTTATACAAAAAGTTAGGGAAATGATTGAACTTCCAATAAGATATCCCGAACTTTTTGAAAGATTGGGAATAGAACCTCCAAAAGGGATTTTGCTTTATGGACCTCCTGGATGCGGAAAAACTTTGTTGGCGAAAGCAGTTGCTAATGAAAGTGGAGCTAACTTTTACTCCATAAGCGGGCCTGAAATATATTCGATGTGGTACGGAAAAACTGAGGAAAATCTTAGAAAAATTTTCGAAGAAGCGGAAAAAAATGCTCCTTCTATAATATTCATAGATGAAATAGATGCCATTGCTCCAAAAAGAGAAGAGGTAAGTGGTGAGGTTGAAAAAAGAACTGTTGCCCAGCTTTTGAGTTTAATGGACGGTCTTAAGTCAAGAGGAAAGGTTGTTGTAATCGCAGCAACGAACATACCGAACGCAATAGACCCTGCTTTGAGAAGAGCAGGACGTTTTGATAGAGAAATAGAAATACCCGTTCCTGATAGGGAAGGGAGGCTGGAAATTCTTAAAATACACACAAGAAACATGCCTTTGGATAAGGATGTAGATTTGAATTGGCTTGCTGACATAACTCATGGGTTTGTAGGGGCAGATTTAATGGCTTTGTGTAAAGAAGCGGCTATGAATGCTTTGAGGAGGGTTTTGCCCGAAATAAAGTGGAAAGAAGGAGGAGAACTTCCAAAAGAAGTTTTGGAGAAATTGGTTGTGAAAAGGGAAGATTTTGAAAATGCGTTGAAAATTGTTGAGCCCAGCGCAATGAGGGAAGTTTTGATAGAAGTCCCTAAAGTAAAGTGGGAGGATATAGGAGATTTGCAGGAGGTTAAGCAAGCATTAAAGGAAATGGTTGAATGGCCTTTGAAGCATCCTGAAAGTTTTGAAAGATTGGGAATAAGGCCTCCAAAAGGGATTTTGCTTTACGGACCTCCTGGATGCGGAAAAACTTTGTTGGCGAAAGCAGTTGCTAATGAAAGTGGAGCTAACTTTATCTCTGTTAAAGGACCTGAACTGCTCAGCAAATGGTTCGGTGAGTCTGAAAAGAAGATAAGAGAACTTTTTAAGAGAGCGAAGCAAGTTAGCCCATGCATAATATTTTTCGATGAAATCGATGCCCTAGCACCAAGAAGAGGTTTTGGCATGCATGAAGCGACAGAAAGAATTGTTTCACAACTATTGACAGAAATGTCCGGAATAGAGGAACTTAAGAACGTTGTGGTTATGGCCGCAACTAATAGACCTGACTTAATAGACCCTGCATTGCTTAGGCCAGGGAGGATAGACAGATTTGTTTTAGTTCCTGCGCCGGATGAAAAGGGAAGGCTTGAAATTCTAAAGGTTCACACAAGAGACATGCCTTTAAAAAATGTTGATTTGAAGGAAATCGCAAAAAGGACGGAAGGGTTTTCAGGAGCTGATTTAGAAGCTTTATGCAGGGAGGCTGCGATGAATGCTTTAAGGGAAAACATAAAAGCTAAAGAAGTAACTCAAAAGCATTTTGAGGAGGCGTTAAAGAAAATTACTCCAAGCATAGATGAAAAAATGATTAAGCACTATGAGAAGTTTATTGAAAGAACTAAAAGGATTGAAGAAGCTGAAGAAGAAAAAGAAAAGTTTGGCTACATAGGGTAAAGTAATTAAGTTTTAAAGAGAATTTAATATTATGCTTGTAAGAGATATAATGAAAAGGGAGATTGTAGTAGTAGACCCTAACATTAGCGCAAGAGAAGCATCAAAGATAATGGCAAAGTATGAGATAGGAAGCTTGATAGTTGTTGAGGACAATAAGCCAGTAGGAATTTTAACTGAAAGGGATATTCTAAATTTAGTTGCAAAGAATGAGGATTTGGATGAAGTAAAAGTTGAGGATGTGATGTCGAAGGATTTGATAACTATAGAACCTGATAAGAAGATTGAGGATGCTGTTGACTTGATGGTAAAGCATAAAATTAAAAGATTACCTGTCGTTGAGAATGATAAAATAGTTGGAATAGTTACAACGAGCGATATAATAGTTGCTGAGCCAAAGCTTGTAGAAGCCATTGCAAGCCTGATTTCGTTGAAAATTCCAGGCTACAGGGGAGGTTGAGTGAAGGCAAAATGTTTCTGCCCAAAGCATGGAAAGTTGAAATTGGAAGAAATTTTGATTAAAGCAGGTTCTCCCGTTTGCTCTAAATGTTATTCTCCCTTAGAATTCTGTGAAGTAAGGCCTAAATTCGACGTTAATGGTGGGCAAAAGAAAAAATTAAGGAAGGGAAATTAGCTCGCTTATATTTTTGTAACCGTTTTTTTCCATATAACTCTTTAAACCATTCTTTATTTCTTCAAAAACTTTTATTCCTTTATAGCCAATTGCACTTCCTATCTGACAAGCAGAAGCTCCAAAAGTAAAACGCCTTAAAGCATCTTTCCAACTAAATATTCCTCCTACTGAAATTATCGGCAGATCTATTTCCCTTCTCAAATCTCTTAAAATTTTTTCACTCAATTCTTTAATTCCTTTTCCAGAAATTCCTCCAAACCCTGAAGAACTTCCAAGCATTTTTACGTTAAGCTTTTTATCGATTGGCATGTATCTCAAAGTATTTATTGCAACAATAGAATTTGCCCAACCTTCTTCTGCAGCCTTTGCAACTTCAATATAATTTGAGTTTGGTGATATTTTTACTGAAACTGGTATTCCAAAAGGATGGCAAACTCTTGCAACTTCTTTTACTATTTCTTTAACCAATTCAGGATTTTCTTCTATACTAGCAACTTCTGTGTGAGGACAAGAAACATTAATCTCTACCATATTTATTCCATAATCAACTCCAATTTCAGCAACTTTCTTGTATTCTTCTGGGTTTTTCCCAAAAATGCTTAGGATTATTGGTACATTAGCTTTTTTCATATCCTCTATCTCATACTTCATATTTCTAATTCCAGGATTTGGAAGACCCATAGCATTTATTGGTGTAAAATTTTTAATCTCAAAAAAATTTGGTCCATCAAAACCTTCCCTCTCTTCTAAACAAACAGACTTTGTAACTAAAGCTCCAGCTCCACCCTCTCTTGCATATCTATATAAAAGCTTTCCTGAAACGCCGAAGCCTGAAGAATTCATAAAAGGGTTTGAAAATTTTATTCCACATAGCTCAGTCTCAAAATATTCATCTTTTTCCGGAGTAAATTCTTCAGGCGAAAAAGAAGAAAAATCCTCAGAGATAATTCCTTTGATAGAAACTCTTTTCCCACTTTTATCTCTTGTCCATACTCCAAATTCTGTTTTGCCATAAATTTTTTCAGAATCGAATACAGGACCTTCTTTACAAATTCTATATCCTCCTAAATCGCAAGACCCGCAAAAACCTTTTGCACATTTAACAATTCTTTCAGTCAAAACTTGAGTAGGAATTTTATAATCTCTTGCTATCTCACAAACCTTTTTCATCATAATTTCTGGTCCACAAGTTATGATTTGATCAAATTTTTCTTTTTTTATTTCTTGAGAAAACAGTTCTGTTATCAAACCCTTAAAACCTTCGCTTCCGTCTTCTGTAGCAACTTTTACTCTTGCAAACTTTTCAATTTCCTCTTTATACAACAATTCCTCTTTTGTTTTTGCTCCAAGAAAAACTGTTAAATCTTTTCTGTTTTTTTCTGCATAGAATCTGATTGCAGGCGAGCCATAACCTCCTACCACTGCACAAACCTTTTCTCCAAAATTATTAAACCAGTTTCCATAAGGTCCTCTTATTCCTATGTAATTACCAACTTCAAAGTTATGCAAAGCTTCTGTTCCTTTCCCAACTTTTGCTACTGCAATTTCTATTCTTTTATTGTAAGCAGAAGCTATGCTTATTGGAAACTCGTCAAAACCAGGAACCCAAATCATTAAAAATTGACCTGGCTTAGCTTCTCTTGAAATTTTTTCAGAATAGAAGTAAAAACTTTTTACTTTTGGAGTTTTTTGTTCAATTTTCTCAATTTTATAGAGTTTTGGTTTATCCATCAAAAGAATTTAGATTAAAAAAGATTTTAGCTTATTCTTTTTCTAAGAAGATAGAAAATTGCTATTGCAAAAATTTGAGTTAGAAAGACAAAGACCTTTAGAAAAGAAATCGAAATCTCGTAAAGAATTCCTATTAAGGCTCCTCCTGCTAAAGAAGCAAAACCATACAAAGCGTTAAAAATTCCGTAGCCAGAACCTCTTTTTGATATTGGTGTTATATCAGCTATAGAAGCTCTCATTATAGTTTCATGAAACCCAAGCAATATTCCAAAAAAAGTTATGCCAAGGAGAATAAGGAAAAAATCTTCAACAAAAATTAAAACAGGAATTAAAATTGTAAGTAAAGGAATAAGGATTAAAAGAAGTAAGCCTGAGCTTTTCTTCTCAAGCTTATCGTAAGCCTTTCCTATTGCTAAAGCTGCTAAAGCGTCTGCTATCATAGCTAGAGAATAAAGAAAAGGGATTTGG
>Ga0185307_1002106_pt1 | contig 10520 bp, 9 predicted proteins | sample LHCtaG_FD_128010 | JGI IMG/M metagenome (GOLD analysis project Ga0185307, IMG submission 128010) | Hot spring microbial communities from Little Hot Creek, USA to study Microbial Dark Matter (Phase II) - LHC4sed_matched (SPADES... | ecosystem: Environmental > Aquatic > Thermal springs > Hot... | reverse complement strand
GATCAATATATTCAGTATCAGTAACAGTAACTCTCTATAGGGCTGCTGGAGGAGGTGGATATGCACCACCTAGAATACTAGTTAAAAACATCTACAACTGGTATAGCGATACATTATACCTATGGCCCCACCAATGCGACCGTACATCGTATGAAGCATGGCTATCATGGAAAAGATAATTCTTACAACCAACTTAGTCCTCCATTATATAATTTGCTGAACTATTTAGTTTTAATGAATTACTTGTGGACGTGGCAACTTAAGTTTTATATATTTTATTGCTAGTTATTTCATGTTGAGTATTAGGTTTCTGGTGGAGGTTTAGGTGTTTTTGAGAGGGTTCCATTGGAGTTTAAGGTTTTATTAGCGTTTTACATTCAGCTTTCATCTTAGGAAGTGGAGCATTATGAGGTTCATAGAGTTTCTAAAAAGCTTTGGAGGTGGGTTAGGAGTTGGTGGGGGTTAGTGTTAATCCATCAAGAATGGCTGGGAGACTCATAGCTCTTGATGAAATGTTAATTAATGGATTATTGGGTTTAGCAGCGTGGATGTTGATAGGAATGAGGTATTGTCTATGAGGGTTACCATCAAGATAATCTTACCACTAAAATTCATACTGAAGCCCTAAACTACTATATTGGAAAAATATTCTAAAAGGAATCAAGTCTTCATATAGGTAGAAGATTAAGTAGTGTTAAACAATATGTTTAACCCTATAATTGCATCTACCATTAAATCCTCTATTACTCCTATAGTTTCTTCCCTTACGCCTGTAAACCCTAGAAGCATTAAGGAATTTAGTAAATGGATATAAGCTAGTGTTGTTAGTAATGTAGGGTTACTGTTATGGGTTTAATTGATAACCTATACGATGAGCTTAAGGATACTGCTGAGGTTAAGAGTATTAGAAGTTTAGGCTTATATAGAGTTTTATCGATGATATTTAAGCCTGAGTTCTTCAATGATGTTGCTGGTATTGTTGATGAGTTAACCATTAAAGCTACAGCTAACGGTGAGAGAATTAACTGTAGGATTAGTTATGGTGAAGTGGTTGATATGGGTTTAAAATCTATAGATGTTACTGATGGATTCTACATTGAGCTCTACAACTACCAATACACAACAGTATACCATATACGAATCTATAAGTTTAAAAGTGGAGATAGGGAGTGGTGTGCTCTCTACGTTGATGAAAACCCTGAAACTCCATGGTGGATTAGGGATGAACGTATTTAACATTAAATCAGCTAGTTAATTAATATTAAGTTAACGCTGCTGAAATCCTTACTTCTTAGTGGAGATTAAAGACTGATGAAGCATGCTATTTGAAATTATGTGGAAGCCCTCAGCAGCCTTAAAAGCCTATTTTTAACAGTATATTGGTGGTTTGGTTGACTCTTAGCTTCAGCTTTTCCGAGGATCAGGTTTTAACGCGTAGAATGGTTCGTGAATTCTTTGAGAGGGAGATTGCTCCTAAAGCAGCGTTATGGGATAGGAGTAGGCAGCTTCCACGTGAATGCATCTTAAAGATGGCTGATATGGGTCTTATGGGTCTATACGCTCCTAAAGAATATGGAGGGCAGGATATTGATAATGTTACTGCAGGTATTATACATGAGGAGATTGGGAGGGTAGACTGTAACTGTGGTGTTATCCTATACGTACATAACAATGCTGCAATGCTTATCAGTAGGGCTGCATCTAAAGAGTTTAAGGATGAATGGCTTGAGGAAATCGTAAGATGCAGGAAAATAGTAGGTTTAGCATTAACAGAGCCTGGATGTGGAAGCGACTTCGCATCAATAACGACAAAAGCTGAGAGGAAGAATGGATACTACATTATTAACGGTGAGAAATCATTCATAACTGGAGCTGCTCCAGGAGGATTTGAGCTATTCATAGTATTCACGAGAACAGGACCGTTAGAGGCAAGACATAAAGCCATCAGCTCCCTACTTGTTGATTTGGATGTTGATGATGTTGAGAGATATGAGCTTGAAGATATGGGTTTAAGGGGAAGTAGATTTGGAGGTTTAAGATTCAACAATACTAAAATACCTATCAACCGCCTCATAGGGGAGGAGAATAAGGGGTTCTACTACATCATGGAGCACTTCAACCCAGGAAGGGTTCTATGGACTCTTGTAGCTCTTGGAGCTGCTGAGAAAGCTCTTGAGCTTACAGTAGAGTATGCTAAGCAGAGAAAAGTATTTGGGCAGCCGTTAGCGAAATTTGAGGAGATACAGTTTAAAATTGCGAGAAACACTATGAATATTGAGGCTGCAAAGCTTCTATGCTATAAGGCTCTATGGCTTGCAGACCAGGGAAGAACTGGGGAGCTTATAAAGCTTCACGCAATGGCTAAATGGTTCGGTGTTGAAGCTGCTATAAAGGCAATAGATGACTCGATGCAGATACATGGAGCAGTAGGATATACTACAGAGTACCCTATTGAGAGGATGTATAGGGATGTAAGAGGGTTTGGATGGGCTGATGGAAGCATAGAGATAATGAAGATAATAACTGCAAGAGAAATACTTGGAAAAGAATACCTACCATACAAGTAGTAACATCGTAGATTTACAAAAGTCGACAGAAAGCCTATGGGTTTAACCGTGGGATGTCGATAAGCGCAGCGGCAGGTTATCTGAGCTTGTGAATACCTATTAATGTTTGAGGAACAAGCTGAACTAGGAGTATAGGTTTAGCTTGGTTTAGGATTGATGGATTACTTGTCTTCTTTAACTAATAGTTTCGGCTTAGAAGCTTCATTCCTGATTTGCTCCAGTATGAGTTCCTCAAATGAGTGGATTTTTACAGGTACTGCAAACTTGATTCCTGATGGTGGTGATACAAGTATAGCCTCCCCCTCATCGAGGGTTTTAATTTCTGAGGATGCCCCGTCAAGATATGGGCTGTACTGAATGACTTTACTGTAGTCTGGCTTTGTTGGTAGTGGGAGAATTATTTTTGTAAGCTGCTGTCTTATAATTGGCTCATCAAGCTCACCGGGCATCTGCGTAATACAGCATAGCCCAATCCTATATTTCCTACCTCTTTTACTAATTGTTGAAAATATGTTTTCACCACTATCTTTTAAAACTGTTTTTGAAAGGTATCTATGCGCCTCCTCTACAACTATTAGTATTGTGGGGAGCTTTAACCATTCATCAGGCATTACCTTCTTCAATCCTTCATAGGCTGAGAAAACCCTTCTAGCAATAGTTACTGTTAGGAGCTTTTCCTGCAGCTCTGATGCTGATGGTAGATCGATAAGTATAACGTATCCCTCCTTAACAGCACCCATAAAATGCTTTAACATATCGAACTTCTCATCTGGAATAAATATCTGCTCATCCCCTATCATCCCCCTAATCTTCCTCTTCGTAGTGTTTATTGTAACTTTTTGAACCTGCTTATTAAGCTCTTCATATATTGTGTTCGAGTCTGCACGTATAAGTGTGTAGAGCCAGTCCTCATGTCTTCTACGCCATAAAAGCCATAGTAAAGCCTCCTGTGGAGGTGTTAGGGAGCCTGTTTGGATAAAGTCTTCAGGATGAAGTTGACTCCATGAAATTCTTAATGGACATGTAAGAATATCTCTCTCAAAAACTTCACCGTTAACTGTAAGGAAGTATTTCCTCCTACATAGCTGATCAATACTGCTTGTAATGTAGAGTAGTCTATTTTCAGAGTATGGTGAGTGGGCAAGCCCTAGATGGATGTTATCACCTCCATCAAAGTATTCCCCCTCAGTATCGATAATTATTAGGGAGTATTTCCCTTGGCTTTGGCTTAAAATATTTAATGCTAAAACCTTGCTGAAGTTTGTTTTCCCCCCTCCAGTTCTTGAGCATATAAGCATATGGTGTGGAAACGTTTTTAACCCGTTAATCCTTACGCGTTGACCTGTAACTCTATGTCCCTGCCTAACATATCCAAGCTCAACATCTCCACTATCTAGATCCAGCATTTTTAAATCATCATCCCCAATAGTGTATACGTTTGAGAATAGTGGGGGAACTGATGTTGGGCCATGGGCTTTAAATCCATCCTCAACTTGGGCAACTGTAACTGCTATAGCTGTATCGTAGAATCTTAGGGGTTTATCATATATGTTAATCTCCTCTCCATTCTCCCCTCTTAAAGATAATCTAGCAACCTCAGCCTGTGTTAGAAGGCTTTCAGGCCTAAAGTCAACAACTCTTAAAATAAATCTGCATCCTCCATGCTGAACCTTCGCTAACTGTCCTCTATCTATCTTTACCCCATCCTTAATTCTAAACTTAACCCTCACCCCCTCAACCCATATTACAGTGCCTATCTTCACCGATTCCCCCATAAAACATCCTCCCTAAACTCTCCAGCTCTAACACTTCCCAGAAATCTTTTAAGAAGCATCTTCCCATCAAGAAGCTCAATAATTCTCTCTCTTAAAGCCTCAACCTCGCTATTAGCTATTTTAGCCTCATTATGGACATGTAGTAGTGGATATGGATATCCTGGATATGCTGGATCCTGTAGGTATGCTATGTAGCTAAGTATTTTCTCAATATCTTGAATAGATGAAATATTAGGTGAGATATCAACTCTGAAGGCGTAATCAACATTGTCAAAGCATGCAATAACTATTCTGCCTAGAATCCATGGATACGTATCCTCGAAGAGGGGATAGTAAAACCACGGCTTCCCCCTCCTTCTAAACATTAGGTAGCCGATAACGCTTTCCCCATTTTCAAGCTTAAGCTGTGTAGACTTGCATAATCCAATAAGAACAATTCCCTTACTTGAAAGCTTATTTTCAAGACTTGCTAAAACATCAAGCGAGCTCTTCTTAAATGTAGGTATAGCCATTAATGGCCTATCTAGAATACAGATATCCCCATCCTCAAGTAGGGGGGAGTTTAGGAGGATTGTTTCAGCTTCAACACTTCTTAGGAGGGATAATGCTTCAACCTTACCGCTAACAATGCTGAAAACTCTTTTTGATGATAGCTTAACTCTACTTCTCCCACGCCATAATCCCCACGCAATCTTAATACATATTATTTGGAGAGAGCTAAGATCAAAAATCTTTTTAACAGAGGCGTCAACACATAGGATTCCCCTATCATGGGGGGCTGGAGCTAAATCATGGAAGTAGCCGTCATGGACTTCAAAGCCGTAAATTGTTTTCCCCTTAATCTTCAGTATGGGACGTAGACCTCCATGCCTGCCCTCAACATTAAAAACATCTATCAATTCATCTACAACCTCATCTATATTTTCAGTTAACCCCCTCATTTAGACACAGATATAGATGTTTAAACATCAATATTAATACTACTATAGTATGTTTAACTCATGAAAATTATGGGGGATACGTGACGGTAATGCTTCAGATTGAACAGTTACTCTCGTAGTGGACGGTAACAGCTTAATAAGTGACTAGCTAAATAAGTATTTAACTGTAACATTTAACACATGAATAGTAGCAAAAGTTTATTACTAAGCTTACCCATTCTATACTGTAACGCTTCAACGCTACGGTGATTTAATGGTTGTATTAATCTGCATGGTTGGACATGACTATCAGAGAATACTTGATGGTGTTAACTATTGGAGGAGGAAATACCCTATTGAAGCCATACATATCCTATATGATAGGAAGAAGGATAAGTATGGGTATGCTTCAAGGAGGAATGCTAAAGATCTTGAGGAAGCCTTAAGCTTCGCAGGCTCAAAACCTATCCTCATAGGCTACAATCCCCAAAGCTACCCAGATGTTTTCTCAACACTCTACTCAATTATAAGGTTTGAGGTAATGGATATGGAGAGAAGGGTTTTAATCGATACAACATCAACAACAAAAGAAGCATATGGTGCTGCTGTTACATGTGCATTAATGTTTTCAGATGTTACACTATATGTTGTTCCACCTGCTGAGAGGGGATGGTACATTCCTGAGCCAGGCATGCCTGAGTATGAGGAATGGTTTAGTAAAGTTAGAAATGTTAATGGGCTAGATCCCCAGGAAATATTCCTCCCCGGATATAGGCTTGAAAACCCTAAGGAGGATGAGGAGAGAATAGTTTCAATCCTCCTAGCTCATGGAGGAGTTTCAGACTCTATTCGAAGCATTATTGAATGGTGTGGTGAAAACCCTGAAAACGCAGCTATAAAGAACAAGTATAGTAGGCTTATTGACAGCTTAGTTAGGAAAGGGCTTGTTAGGGAAATTCCGCAAGCTAAAGTGAAGAGGGTTGAGCTAACACCATTCGGTAAGATACTGGCATTAGGATTAAAATACTATAAAGCAAGAAAGGAAATACATACACCTAAACCTATCCCAACATATAGCGTCTCCATAGATGAAGATAGAAGCACTCAATTAAATGAAGATCTAGTATTTAAGTCGGAAATAGATAATATAAGATTTAGATTTGAACGTAAAGCAGCTAACAAACAGTAAGGCAGATAGCGATTTAAGATGCTTCAAGTACGTTACTGATTCATCCATAAGGATGAGTATCTAAACTTCGATTTAGAATTTATTCAAACTTCGAAATCAACTCCCCAGTTTTAACCGGCTTCAACTATTGCTTGTTTTAATAGCTAAGACATATAGATGCAGTAATAAATCCATAAAGCAAGGGGATTAAACCATAAGTTTACAGCTTCTAAACACGTATTAGCTAAGATTTAGGCTTCCAAGAAATATGCTAACCGGTATTTTAAGCTTATTCTCATTAAATTCGTTCTTAGTAAGTGTTATTATATTCCTGATTTTTCCAACTCCAATCTTTTCTGCTGGAGCTTTCTCCCTATATTTTACTTCGAAACCAACCATCCCCCTCCCGAAAACAACAATATCTATTTCTCTTCTATTCCTCCAATAGCCGATATTGAATTTCCTTGCTAGATGGGATGTAACAATACTTTCAACTATTATTGATTTCTCCGGGATTTTTGTTAGACACCATGAGGAAAAGATCCTGTAGAGAAAGGGATCTGTTAAATATGCTTTCCTCTCCTTATAGAATACTTCAACACCCTTATTTGGCTCTATGAAGTATAGAATCTTCAGTAAGAAAAGTTTTTCAAGTATATCCATATACTGGAAGACGGTTTTATGGGATTTTATCTTAAACTCTTTTGCAATGCTGAGATAGCTTATTGTGGAGGAGGATTTCTCTATTAGGGCTTTTATAACTCTCTTCGCAATACTTTCGTTTCTCTTTAATTTTGCAATATCACCCCTAATCCATGAAAGATATGTATCCCCTACTTCACCCCCTATTCTCCCCTTTTCAAGAAAGGACTTTACAGCAAGAGGGAAGCCACCGCATTCTATGTATTTTTCGAAGTATTCGTTTAATTCATCGATGAGTGGTAGAGCCTTCCCACATTCCTTCAGAATTTCATTTATTTCTAAATTTTCAATTTTTCCAATTTTTCCAATTAAATCTTTCCTTACTATATCTAGAAATTCCCGAAATGATAGGGGGAGCATTACAAAATCCTTACCGTAACCCCTTCTTCCAGGGAATGTTTCTACTTCACCTTTAACAAACATGCTTAGAGAGCCTGTTAAAACTAAAACATCATTTTTGAAGTTTCCCATATCCACATGCCATTTTACAGCTCTATACCAATCCTTAGGAAACGTTACTTCATCTAGAAGCAGGTATGATGTTTTTATGTTCTCAGCCTTTCTTATTTGAATATAGCTTCTTATAACCTCATCCATCTCCTTAAAGTCAGCAAGTTTATCACATTTAAAATAGAAAATTGCCTTAGGGTTTTCTACCTTTTCAAGCAGGTTTTTAATTAAAAGCTTCAGCAAAGTTGTTTTCCCTACTTGTCTTGGACCGGAGATTATGTGAAGAGCAAAAGGCTTTAATTCAATTCTCTCCAGCAGTGACGGTAGCCACTTTACTTTACTTTCTCTCCAAATCCTATAATCCTCATCCTCATCAAAGTGCTCCCTCCCCATCCACCATGGGTTTTGATCCTCCATATTCTGGTATTTAGAATCCCAACTACTTAAATATTTACTGATTCTTTACGGTTATTTTAAATTATTATGAATTAGAATGTTAAAGTTTCCCAGCTTTACTGTATGATGAATTTACGAATTTAAGCCTTAAAGCTTATACTGATACTAACACAATAGTTGCAGCTACGGTACTGTTAAGCCTCAGGCTTAAACATATTAAACAACTTTAAGCTTTAAGACCATTTCAGAATTAACTGTCAAGTATTCAAAATAGCTAAATGAGGAAATACTTAACCAGTTAAAACCAGAAGTTTAACGTTTCATACTTAAGTAGTAAACCCTATTAAATCTCCATAATATTTAAGAGTTACTAATCACACTTAAGGTATGAGTGTTAAAACTCATATATATGCATCTCCATCCCTCATAGGTAAACCCCTATCCATATCTTCCGGTAGCTATGCTGAGGCGGAGCTTAAAGCTGATTGGAGGATGGCTGTTGATGAGAAGGGATTAATACATGGAGGATTTACATTTGGGCTTGCAGACTATGCTGCTATGATTGCAGTTAATGAGCCTAACGTAGTTCTGGCTAAGGCTGAAGTTAAGTTTACAGCTCCTGTAAAGGTTGGTGACTTAATGAATGCTAGGGCTGAAGTAATCGATAAAAAAGATGGGAAATACATTGTAAACGTTATTGTTAAAGTTAAAAACATAAATGTTCTAGAAGGAGTTTTTACATGTATTGTTACTGAGAAACATGTTTTAAACACTAAATAATCCAGTTGAAATTTAACAAAGTAAAGCTGGAGCTTAATACAATCCTCATAAGTAGCTTCTAAATTGTCAGCCATGCCAGTACTATATGAGCAACATCTAACATTTATTAGTATATACTGAAAATATATTTGGTGATTTATTGAATAGTTTACCTAGTGAGAAACTAGCTGAGTTTATTGGTGAACATATATATGGGTTATGGAGACCGCAGAAAACTTGGAAGAAGCCTGTTTACATTGTTGATGCTGAGGGAGTATACTTGTATGATAGTACAGGTAAGAAATATCTTGACTTTTCATCACAGCTTATGTGTTCAAATCTAGGACATAAAAACAAGCTATTAATAAACGCTATTATAGAGCAAGCTCAAAAGCTCCAATATATTAGCCCAATGTTTGCCTGCGAGATACGTGCTAAAGCAACCGAGGCTCTTCTTAAAGTTTTACCGGAAAACCTTAAGAAAATATTTTACTCCACATCAGGCTCGGAAGCTAATGAAACTGCTTTAAGAATTGTAAGGCTTTACAATTCTTCTAGTGGGAAGTATAAAGTTATATCTAGATACTCGTCATACCATGGCGCTACAGCAGCCGCTAATACTTTAACAGGAGACTGGAGGAGATGGTTTGCGGAGCATGTAAACACAGTTCCAGGAGTAGTATATGCGCCTGATGCTTACTGCTACAGATGCCCATTCAATCTTAAATATCCTGAATGTGGGGTACAATGTGTTGAATATATTGATTACATAGCGAAAAACGAGGGGAATGTAGCGGCTGTAATTGTTGAGCCTGTAGTTGGAACTAACGGTGTTCTCATCCCCCCTAAGGAGTATCTTCCAAGGCTGAGGGAGATAGCTGATGAAAACAGTATCTTCCTAATAGTTGATGAAGTTATGTCTGGATGGGGTAGAACAGGTAAAATGTTCGCTGTAGAGCATTGGAATGTTAAGCCCGATATTTTAACTACAGCTAAGGGATGTACTGGTGCATACATGCCCCTAGGAATTACAGCAACAAACAGCAGAATTATGGAGTACTTTGAGGAAAACATGTTTGTACATGGACATACATATACAGCTCATCCAATTACATTAGCGCCTCTACCAGTAGCTATTGAAGAATATAAGAGGCTAATCAATAGCGGACATATTCAGAAGGTTAGCAGCCATCTTGCTAATAGGCTTAACGAACTATGGAACAATCATAAATGCATAGGCGATATTAGAGGCTTAGGATTATTCTGGGCTGTTGAAATTGTGAAGAATAGAAGAACTAAGAAGCCGTTTAATACAAGAATGGATAAAGCATCCATGAAGCCCCTTATGGTTGATAAAATAAGTAATGAATTAATGGTGAAGGGGGTTTACCTCTACGGTGTAGTAAGCCACTTCATAGTTGCACCACCACTAATAATAACTGAAAAGCAAATAGATGAAGGTATAGATGCATTAGATGAAGCATTAAAGATTGCAGATAAAGAAGTTGAAGAATAAACTAACATCAACCCACTTATTTATAAATACTTAAACTATTTAAATTCTTTATAGAATTGTTGATGAAAACTCGGAAGTTCTAGGATAAATAGGTAAGGTTTAAATAAGGATTTGCTAATCTGAGATAAATTCATGAATCGTCGGAATAATCTCTTTCCCATTTCTTGCTATAACTTCAAACATTATTAGAGGCTTATTAAGCTCCCCCCTAGTGTTAGGAAGATTTTTATATCTCAATATATAGGTAGAAGGGGTTACCTTGAGATT
>Ga0185307_1002105_pt1 | contig 10526 bp, 11 predicted proteins | sample LHCtaG_FD_128010 | JGI IMG/M metagenome (GOLD analysis project Ga0185307, IMG submission 128010) | Hot spring microbial communities from Little Hot Creek, USA to study Microbial Dark Matter (Phase II) - LHC4sed_matched (SPADES... | ecosystem: Environmental > Aquatic > Thermal springs > Hot... | reverse complement strand
TTCTTCTATGAATTCTGAGCCTGGGATAGGTTCTGGTCTCCTCCTACCGTCTGGTCCAGGCTCACCAAGCTTCATTCTTATACACTTCATCTTCTTTACTACTCCATCCTCTCCTATGAATTCTATCGGTGTAGCAAGGAGTACTATCTCGACCCCTTCTTCTTCTGCATCGGTTACTTGCTCATGGTCTGCAGGCATTTCTGCTTTACTCCTTCTATACATTATCTTTACTTGTGAAGCACCTAACCTTAACGATGTTCTAGCTGCATCCATTGCTACGTCTCCTCCACCGATTACCCAGACTTTTCCAGAGATCTTCTTAATCTCTCCATTCTTCACTTTGTATAGGAATGGTAAAGCTTGAATGACTCCTTGAAGGTCTTCTCCTGGGATACCCATTCTTTTAGGTTTGTTGGCTCCAATGCCAATGAATACTGCATCGTATTCTCTTGCTAGATCAGATATTGTTATATCTCTACCTACTTTCTTCCTAAGCTCAAATCTTACGCCTAACTTCTTCAGGATGCTAACTTCATCTTCTACGATATGTGATGGGAGCCTAAACTCTGGAATAGAAAGTCTAAGCATTCCACCAATCTTGTCAGCTGCATCATAGACTATTACTGAGTAACCATTTAACGCTAAATGATACGCTGCATTTAATCCTGCTGGGCCTGACCCTACGATGGCTACTCTCTTACCCGTTGATGGCTTAGGCGTGAGCTGGACGCTACTCTTATCAGCGTAATCTGCAATAACTCTATGCGAGTACCTTATAGCAAGCGGCTCCATACCTATCTCGTTCATAATACATGCATCTTCACAGAATCTCACGCATATCCTACCGGTTATTCCAAGGCATGGGTAGTAAGACAGTGATAGTTTGTAGGCTGCATCGATCTTGCCTTGAGCGATCAATCTGAACGCTGCTGGGATACCAAAGTGTATTGGGCATGCTTCAACACATCTAGGATTCTTGCATGTTAGACATCTCTGAGCCTCTCTAATACCCTCATCTAAGGTATAGCCTTTCCTAATTTCTTGAAAGCTATTCTTTCTAACTTGAGGTGGGAGAGTGCTCATAGGTGTTCTAGGATTAAACTTGCTAGCTATAGGGTTTCCAGATTCTTCAAGCAGCAGCCTCAATGCATATATTATCTTCTTCCTCTTATCTTTTGATTGCTCTCTCTCTACTAGTAGTCTTACGAATGCTTCAAGAATCCTATCATCCATCACATCCAGGTCTTGGTCTAGCTTAAAACCAGCTTCCTCCAGTATACTTGAGACAAGATTGTATTCTTCAAGAGTGAGTAGGTTTCCAAGCTTGGAGATTTGAACCAAGATACGAGACCTCCTCGGCGATAAGTAGTACACTAATCTATAATTTGAGTCTATTCCATGTATGCCTGCTAATGAACTAAGGGATATAGCTAAATAATAGCTTCAACTTAGGTTTTTGTTGAATAGGGAAAAAGGATATATTTTATTGGAAAATTGTATTAAAGGATCTTGAGTGTTGGGAGATGTTCACGCTTATTGAGTTAGAAGAGGTTATAGGTATACCGCCTAGAGATTTCACTAAACCTCTTAGAGAAGCTGCTATTGATAGACTTAGAAACTTGTATGAAGGGACTGTTATGGAGGATGTAGGATACATTGTAATGGTAATCGATGCAGAGGTAGAGCCCGTAGGGATTCTCCTCCCTCGAGACGGCTCAGTCTACCATAAAGCTAGAGCAAGACTACTCGTCTTTTCACCTAGGATACAAGAAGTAGGTGAGGGAGAAATAGTCGAGATTACAGAATTCGGCGCGTTCATTAGGGTTGGACCGATGGATGCATTGCTACACATCTCTCAGATCATGGATGACTACTTATCTTATGATGAGAGGCATTCTGTACTGCTCGGAAAGAAGACCGGGAAGAAGCTAGAGGTGGGGGATGATGTTAGGTTTAGAATAGTTGCAGTCTCTATATCTCCAGGTAAATCTGGAAAGATTAGTGTTACGACACGTCAGCCATACCTTGGTAAGATTCAATGGATTAAGGAAAGCTTAGAACAGATGAAAGCAAAAACTATAGTAGAGGAAGGATAGGAAGATGCCTGGATCGAAAGAGAAAGCATGTATGAATTGTAGGAGGATAACTACTGGTAATGAATGTGATAACTGTGGGTCAACAAACTTAACAACAAACTATTCAGGGTTGATTATAATAATAGATTCGGAGAAGTCAGAGATTGCGAAAGAACTTGGATTAAAGAAGGCTGGAGCATACGCTATAAAAACGTAGAGCTCGTCGTGGAACTTAATTATCTTATATGTTAAAGATTTTAAGCTTTAATCTTTCTCATGTAGTAGATAATGTTATGAAAAGTGTCCTCTGGCCTCCACGCTCTAAGATAGTTTTTACGGAAGAGATGAAGGAAAGATTGAGAGAGCCTATTGGAGAACTAGTTACGGGCAGGGACCCTGATGAAGTAACTGAAAGATTAAAAAAGATAATTGAAGAGATAAAGCCACCCATAGTTATCGCTGTTGGAGATTACATTTCAAGTAAACTACACCAGCATAATGTAAAAGTCGACATATACATTGTTGATGGAAAGATCGAGAGAATAGAAAAACCTATAGAACTGGTTAATCTAGAAAATATTGTAGAGTCAATTAATGAGGCAGGAACGATATCGTCTTCATCCTCTGAGAAACTGCATGAATTAATACATTCTCCTGAGGCTTGGCCTATAATATTGAAGATAAATGGGGAAGAAGACTTGCTAGCGCTATCAGCTATATTATCTTCTCCAGACAATGCAGTAGTAGTCTATGGGCAGCCAAAGAAGGGAGCTGTACTAGTGAAGGTAGATGAATCTATCAGGAAGAAGATGATTAACATACTAAATTAAGTTTAGACTCATTATTAGGATTGTTGAGACAAGAGCTGTAGATGCATTCCGGGGTCTAAGATAAAACTATATCTAGTACGAGCATCACTATCAATCCGATAATTAAACTATATGTTGAGGCTCTCTCCCCCGATCTATGTGTTTCAGGGATGATCTCATCGCTTACCACGTAAATCATCGCTCCTGCTGCAAACCCCATTGCGTAGGGTATAATGTTTGCGAGTATAGATGTAAGATATGCTCCGAGTAGAGCGAGAGGAGGTTCAACAAACCCTGATGCGACCGATATAGCGTAGGCCTCCCTCCTACTATATTCTCTTGTAGCAAGAAGTGAGAAACCAACAGATAACCCTTCGGGAATATTCTGTAAACCTATTGCAAGCATAAGCGATATCCCGGTAACGAGGTCTCCTGATCCGAAGCCTATCCCTACCGCTAAACCCTCAGGTATATTATGGATAGTTATAGCGATTACGAAAAGCCATATAGCTTTAAGCTTACTAGATATTCTTCCCTCCTTGCCCTTAACAAAATGTAGATGAGGCATCAAGTAATCTATGGATGATATAGCCGCCGCTCCGATCATTATTCCGATTACTACTGCTAGTATGCCTCCATACTCTATACCTGGAAGAATTAAGCTAGTGAAGCTTGCAGCTAGCATAACTCCTGCTGCGAATCCAAGTCCAGCTTCAATCAACATCCTTGGGTAGGATTTAAGGAAGAGCATAGGTGTAGCCCCTAAGATATTCAGTATTGCTCCTACTGTCCCACCAATTAATCCCATTAAAACGAGATTTCCACCAGTAATCCATGTTAGTAATTCAGAAATCATCTTAAACAATTTGAGATATCATTATTTAAAAATATTCTAGTTAACCATTACATGTAATTTGTTTATCCAATGTTGTTGTATATTTTCCACTTCCTAGATACAGTAGTATCTTGACTCTGGCTATGTTGTATGTGTCTTCTTCTACTGCTTCTTCTCTAACGTATGCTTTCTCAACCTTCCCTATTATCAATTCATGGTCTCCTGCAGGATACTCTTTATATAGAGTGCATTCTAGTGCGGTTAATGCTTCAGCGATGTACGGAGACTTAACTATCCTCGATCTAACTAACGTGAGCCTAGATTTCTCAAACTTATCCACGCTTCTCCCAGAATAGCTTCCGAAAAGCTCTGATTCATCGACCATGCTGGCATCAAGGACATTTACAGTAAAGTCTTTAGATTGCTTAATCAACTCGTATGTATATCTCTTTGGAGAGATTGCTACAGCTATTAATGGAGGGTCTCTAGAAGTTGGCGTAATCCATGCAGCAGACATGCCGTTAGGCTTCCCGGAAGAATCAATAGAGACAATTATAGCTACAGGTTTAGGTTGCAGAAGATAAACAAAAGAACGAGGCTTAACTTCTATCAAACCCATTCAAACAACACCTGTAAATTATCATGTAAACTAATTCAATAATATTTCCCTAAGTGTTTAGAGCCTTACCATAGTATGCTATGATTATATAGTATACATGTTGAGAGTATTTTGAGATGCCAGAGACTAAAGATGAGCAGAAAACGGTAACCGTCATGATCCTACCTGTTACAGTAGATGATTTAGATGAGCTCTATAAAATTGAGCTAGAATGTTTTGGAGGAGAAGCTTACCCTAGGTTTGTCTTCAACTATTTAATAAGTAATCCTGACTCTATCTTCTTGAAAGCTTTAAAAGAGAACCGGGTCGTGGGCTTTATAGCTGGAGTATGCCGTACCCACACATGTACTATTTATACTCTTAACGTTAAGAAGGATTTCAGAAGAAAAGGTATAGGGTCGATTCTTCTAGAAGCTTTTGAGAAAGAAGTATTAAAGAGAAATGTAAGAAAGATAATATTGCAAGTTGAAGTAACAAACATAGCTGCTCTCAACCTATATCTTAAGAAGGGATACCAGATCAGTAGATTACTGAAGAATTACTATGGTTGGGGGAGGGATGCTTATGAGGCATTTAAAATAGTATAAAGAGATAAATCTCCGATTTTAGCATAATTTATAGAATGGTTTTAAGGATCGATGATTATGGATTCGGCTACATAGTCGTAGATGGCGTAAGATATAGTAGGGATTTAATAATACTCCCAGATAGGTTGATAAATAATTGGTGGAGAAAAGAAGGCCATAGGATAGATTTAGATGACCTAAGAGATATATTAAATGTAGATTTAGAGTATGTAGTGATAGGTACTGGTTATTTTGGTAGAGTTCATGTCTCCGATGAAGTACTTAAAGAATTAGAGAGAAAGAACGTGAAGCTAATCATAACCGATTCTAGAAATGCTTGGAGAAAGTATAATGAGCTGGTAGATAAGGGCGTAAAAGTAGGTGGAGCATTCCATCTAACATGCTAGGCTAGATGGGAGACAGCTAGAAATGGATAGATTAATTGTGGAAGTTGATGAGAATAAATGTAGGGATTGTGGATTCTGCATCAAAGTAAACATTTGTAGGAGTCCAGCTCAATGTATTGGATGTTTATCATGTTATTATGCATGTCCTTACGAAGCAAGAAATAAGAAAATAAAAGAAATAAAAGAAGAGTATGCTGAGATCTGGGTGGATGGTATCAGGTATTCTGTACCTTATCCCTCAACTATCAAAGAAGCATTAATGAACATAGGGGTAGCATTCCACCATCCAAGTAAAGGAAAGATATCCATTCCATGCAATCTAGGAGGATGCTGGGCATGCAGTGTATTGGTAAATGGAGAGTTAGAGAGAACATGTATAACGCCTGTAGAAGATGGTATGAAGATAGAGCTGAACATAGAAGATAGGGAGCCCTTGAGGATAATTCATGGTCCTGAACCTCATAGAGTTGGTGGGAAGGCGACTCCATGGTGGGAGGTTGGATACGGATATGTTGAAGCAGCAATATGGACTGCTGGATGTAATCTAAGATGCCCACAGTGCCAGAATTATACAGTAACTTATGATAATTCTACCGAGCCAGTTACTCCACAGGATGCAGCCAGAATAGTTACAGCGTGTAGTAGGAGATATGATACTAAGGGGATAGCTATAAGTGGTGGTGAGCCAACTCTAAATAAAAGATGGTTGGTGAGGTTCTTTCAAGAACTTAAGAGGTTAAATTTAGGTAAGAGGCTTCATCTCGATAGTAATGGGACAGTCTTGACAAGAGATTATGTTGATGAACTCGTTGAATCAGGATGTAATAATATAGGTGTTGAGCCTAAAGCATTCAGGATAGAAACATATATGAAGATAAGTGGATTAGAAGATCATGATGTTGCAAAAACGTATCTTGAGAATTCATGGGATATCTTAAAGTATATCGTAGATGAGTATAATGGGCAAGTCTACGTTGGAGCAGGCATAGCATACAATAAAGAATGGATGACGTTTGAAGAATTAGAAGAAATAGGAGATAAGATAGCTTCAATAGACCCAAGCCTCCAAGTAACTGTTCTAGATTATTTTCCATCTTTTAGAAGAAGATGGTTGAAGAGACCTACTGTGGAAGAAATGCTAAAGGTGAAAAAGATACTTGAAGAAAGAGGGCTAAAAACAGTAATAGTCCAGACAAGCATAGGACATCTTGGACCAGCTAACATCAAGTCAGTATACTAATGATCGTATCCATGTTATTTGGTTGTGACCCAGCATGCAACATAGTGTTCTCTACATACTTCTATGAGGGGTGCTTCATCTCTTATACATCTCTCCCTAGAGAGTGGGCATCTCGGGTGGAATCTGCAGCCTGTAGGTATGTTGATAGGGCTTGGGATCTCACCGCTTATACTTAATCTCCTCCGTCTTTCATGTAATGGTTTAGGGATGGGGATAGCTGATAGTAAAGCTTGCGTGTATGGGTGGAGTGGGTTGATAAACAATTCTATACTTGGAGCTTTCTCGACTATTTTTCCAAGATACATGACTGCTATATTATCTGCGATATATTTCGCTACTGCAAGGTCATGCGTTATGAATATGTAAGTTAGGTTCAACTCATTCTTTAACTCGATCATTAGATTCAATATTGAGGCTCTTAACGAGACATCTATCATAGAGACAGGCTCATCTGCTACAATTAACTCTGGTTTCAATATAATTGCTCTAGCAATAGCTACACGCTGCCTCTGACCACCACTCAGATTCCTAGGATAGAGATTGTAGAATTCATCTGGAGGTGTCAAACCAACTTTCTCTAAAACATTTAAAACCAGTTCTTTTGCCTCCTGTTTTGTACTAACCATCTTATGTATCTTTAATGGATGCTCCAATATTCCTCCAATAGTCATTCTAGGATTAAGCGAGGCGTATGGATCCTGATAGATTATCTGCATCCTTCTCCTGAGTCTCCTGAGAGGTTCTCCAGTAACATTTGTTATATCCTGCCCATTGAAATAGATCTTACCAGAGGTTGGATCGATTAGCCTCAAGATTAATTTGCCTAGAGTCGTTTTCCCGCTTCCACTTTCTCCTACTAAAGCCAATGTTTCCCCAGCACTAACTACTAGATCCACTCCATCTACTGCTTTAACATAAGTCTTCTCTCTAGCAAAAAGTCTTTCTAAAAAACTCTTTTGAACTGGAAACCACTTCTTTAATTGAGCCACCGATACGATCGGTTTCACTCCTACTATCCTCCATAGAGGTGGCAGAGAACGACCCTATTATCAGTCTCCAAAATCCTAGGTTCCACAGATTTACATTTATCTAGAGCGTATGGGCATCTAGGCCAGAACCTACATCCTAGAGGTGGATTTCTCATATCAGGTGGGGTGCCAGGTATAGGTTTCAGCTCCATTTGAGTCTTCTCCACATTCGGGATTGATTCTATCAATAGTTTTGTGTATGGATGTAGAGGCTCATTTGATATTTCTTTTACACTTCCTATTTCACAAACCTTCCCTGCATACATGATTGCAACCCTGTCACATCTTTCTATTACTAGAGCAAGATCATGTGTTATGAGTAGTATACTCATCTTTCTCTCATTCTTTAAGTCTTCCAGTAGATCCATTATTCTAGACTGGACAACTACATCTAATGCTGTAGTAGGCTCGTCAGCAATCAGTAATTTTGGATTTAACACGACTGCCATGGCTATCATTGCTCTCTGCCTCATACCTCCACTCAATTGATGAGGATAATCATCTATTCTCTCAGGAGATATTCCAACCTTCTCGAATACTTTCAACGCCATCTCTCTCGCAGTCTCTTTGTTCACTTTAATATGACTCGTGATAGATTCAATTATTTGGTCCCCCACTCTTCTCAACGGGTCTAGACATGTTAAGGGGTCCTGAAAGATCATTCCAATCTTTTTCCCACGTATCCTCCTAAGCTCTTTATCTCTTAATTTAAGGAGGTCTTCTCCATCGATTATTATCTTCCCATCTACTACTTTTCCAGGAGGTGGAACAAGCCTTATTATCGATAGACCCAGAGTAGATTTACCTGAGCCAGATTCACCTACTAGTCCAACCATTTCTCTTTTATAAATTTCTAGACTAACATCATCAACCGCTTTGATTACGCTGCCATGTGTGAAGTAGTAGGTTTTCAGGTTACCTACTTCAAGAAGTATATCGCTCATTTAGGCTCTAACCTCTCTTAATCCCAAATATTCGCTTATACTCTCTCCTAGAAATGTGAAGCCTACAGCAAGGATTATAATCATTAAGCCTGGAAAAGTCACAAGCCACCAGTATCCTGAGACAAGATAGGGATGACCAGCTCTAAGGTCGAATCCCCAGTCTGGTGTAGGTGCTGGCACACTTAACCCAAAGAAGCTGAGGCCTGCTTCTGTTAAAACAACATCTGCAACACTTAAAGTAAAGACTGCTACGACTATAGATACAACATTTGGTAATATATATCTAGCTAAGATGGAGAAGGGGCTTGCACCTATAGCTACTGCTGCTTCTACATAGAGTTGACTCTTCACGTTTAATGTTTGACCCCTAACCATCCTGAAGTATGTCGGTACATAAACTATCGCTATTGAGACTGCTGTATTTACTATCCCTGGTCCGAGAGCTGCTGCTATAGCTATTGCTAGTATTAAGCTTGGGAAAGCATAAATTGCATCCATAATCATTGTAAGTATCCTATCGAGGATTCCGCCAACGTATCCAGAGATTAATCCTAGAGGGACTCCAATAACTATAGACATGATAGTGGACAGTGCAACAACTAATAAGATCGTTCTAGCACCATATACAATTCTGCTCCACATATCTTGACCAATCTTATTTGTGCCAAAGGGATGGTTGAGTGAAGGTGGTTGAAGGCTTAGCCCCACAGATTTTGTTGGATCATAGGGGGTTAAGAAGTCAGCAAGAATAGCCATCAGGACTACTGTAATTATCATTATTAAGCCAATTATCCCCATAGTTTTTAATGGCATCTTTGGAATAATTTTCGTTAAAATAGGCTTGAACGTATACATTCTCTACACCTCAATATCTTATCCTTGGGTCAATGTATGCGTAGAATATGTCAACTATGAGATTAACCAGAGCCACTATCAGTGCGAAAAAAACCACTGTACCCTGAACGGTTGTATAATCTCTATACTGGATTCTCTCGAGTAGGAATGTCCCCATTCCAGGCCAGCTGAACGTGGTCTCCGTTAATACGGCTCCAGTCATTAGTAATGCTAACTGCAACCCCATCATTGTTAGAATGGGTATGAAAGAATTCTTTAATACATGCATCATTATCTTGTACTCTGGAAGACCTCTAGCTCTAGCTGCAACTACAAAGTCTTGTCTTAAGACTTCCTCTACGCTTGTCCTAGTAATTCTGGAGAACACTCCTGAAATAACTAATCCAAGAGTTATTGCTGGTAATGTTATATGCCTTAAACTACTAATTAAGCTATCGAGTCTATTTGATATTAAGCTATCTAGAATATATAATCCAGTATAGGTTGGAGGCTCCAATCCTACTCCTATTCTCCCACCTACTGGCAGAATCTTCAACCATACAGAGAAGACTAACTGGAACATCATCCCAATCCACGGTATAAACAATGCATAAGTAACAGCACCGTATACTCTCACAGCATTATTAGTCTTCCCACCCCTTCCTGCTCCGATCACCCCCAAAGATACTCCAAGGATTATGCTAACAAGAAAACCAGCTATCGCTAATTCTATTGTTGCTGGAAGATGCTCCATTATCTCAACTAATACGAGTCTCTTCCCCCAAATTAACGATCTACCGAAATCTCCTTGGATAAGCTTAGATAGGTAATTAAAGTACTGTGTAACTAATGGTATCTCATTACCGTTTTCGTCTATTAATCCAAGTTCTCTTCTAAGTTCCATCACCCTCTCCATAGGAGCTTTCATCCCAACTATTGCAATAACGGGGTCGCCTGGCAGAACCCTCATGATGAAGAAGACCAACGTTATAAGTATTAGTATCGTAGGTATCAATGCAAGAGCTCTACCAACTATAAATATCTTTAAAGATGTCATTCTGATAGTGTCCAAATAAGGGGTTATATTTAAAGGCTGGCTGTATGTCTTTGTTTGTATGGATGTTGTGGGTTTGGTTTCCAGCTGTTTTAAGCGTAATAAGAAAGTAGGG
>Ga0185307_1002101_pt1 | contig 10535 bp, 10 predicted proteins | sample LHCtaG_FD_128010 | JGI IMG/M metagenome (GOLD analysis project Ga0185307, IMG submission 128010) | Hot spring microbial communities from Little Hot Creek, USA to study Microbial Dark Matter (Phase II) - LHC4sed_matched (SPADES... | ecosystem: Environmental > Aquatic > Thermal springs > Hot... | reverse complement strand
AGTATACGGTGATGATTTATTCATAGTTGTGAATGACTTAAACACTAACTACTTACTAGTACTATCTACATCAACATTAACTACTAAGGTGTTCAACATAGGTAGTTCTTCAACATTATCGGTAGTAGGTGGTTATATAGTATTATTAGATTATAATGTAAGTACTTTAAGGAATTACTTCATCATATGTAACATTACAGAGTTCCTCAGAAGTGTTAGTATGTCTGGTAGTAGTTACGTATCGTTAAAACCTACTAAAACGTATCTAACTGATTTAAAATTAGGTATTACTGAATATAGAGTTAAGTATGAAGTACTTAACGAGTACTTAACACCTAAGTTAGTTGAGGCTGTGTTTAAGACCTACACACAGGGTCATGTCGACTCACAAACCCTACCAAGTAATTACGTACCTACTACACAGACATTAAGTAGACCTCTATACGAGTTTAGAGGTAGGGAGGTCTTAAGAATTTCTGATACGTTCTTAGTATTAGGTGTTGTGTTGGTGATTTCCTCACTAATACTTAAATATTTTATGAGGGTTAGGAGTTAGGAGTTGAGAGTGAATTTACTACTACACGCTATAGAGCTCTTTAAGTCCGGTAAACCAGTACTCATTCACGACTCAAGTAGTCGTGAAGATGAAGTTGATATGGTTTACCACGCATCATTCATAACTTATAAGGAGGTTTACATGTTGAGGACTGTAGCCGGCGGTCTAATATGTTATGTAATGCCTTACGAAGTTGGTAGGGTCCTCGGTCTGAAATTCATGGATGAAATCCTAAGTAGTACTGAGTTTAAGGACTTAACTGGTAGGAGGTTAGGCTACGGTGATAGACCAGCTTTTAGTTTATGGGTTAATTACGTAGGTGTTAGGACCGGGATTTCAGATATAGATAGAGCTTTAACTATATCGAAACTTTATGAAGTAACTGAGTATGTGGTTAGAGGTGCTGTAGATGTCGGTAAGAAGATGTTTTACGGTTCATTCATGAGTCCTGGCCACGTACCTATACTCCTGAGTAGAGGGGTTGGCTTAAGGAGAGGTCATACAGAGTTAAGCGAGTTACTAGCTAGGTTAGCAGGACTTACACCAGCTACAGTCATAGCTGAAGTACTTGATGAAGGTACTTCAATGTCTTTAAGTAGTGCTAGGAGACTTGCTGAGAAGTTAGGTACTGTATTAGTAGATGGTGATACACTACTACAGTACTACTTAAAAATCCATAACCTACTTACTTAACTCCTTCAACCAAACAACTCTCTGTGGGTACGGTATTTCAATACCTACAGCTTCTAAAGACTCCTTAACCTCCTTAATAATCTCCCTCCTAATAGTCCAGAATTCTTGTGATGGAACCCAGAACAACGCCTTTATAATAATAGCTGAATCACCTAAGGAATCAACTATTAGTACTGGTTGAGGCTCTGCTAGTACTAACTCCTTACTATCTAGTAAACTCCTAATGACCTCTAACGCCTTACTAATATTTGAAGTGTATGATATGGGTATCGATATATCCACTCTCCTAGCTACAGACCTTGAGAAGTTATAGATTTTAGAGGACATTAAATCATTATTAGGTATAGTCAGTATCTCACCACTCCATAACCTAATCTGAGTTGACATAAGACCTATAGACTCAATAACACCCCAATCATCACCTATCCTAATAGAATCACCAACTCTAGCCCTACCCTCCAGTAGTAGAGATATACCTGAGAAGAACTGACTTAGGACTTGCTGAGCAGCTAAACCAACTACTATACCTGTAAAACCTACAGCTACTAGTAAACCTGATAACTCAATACCTAATATAGGTAATACTATTAAGAAACCTAAGGCTAGAAGGGACATTTTAATCACTCTCGTAATATTAAATATAACTTCAGGAGGTGCTTTTAACCTCAACTTCATTACGTAATTACTTAGTACTATACTTAGATAGTAAGAAACTGCTATAATGATAACTGATATTAAGATCCGGGGTAGTAGGGGTGAATTAGTAATTAACGATATGAAATCCATAATCAGGCACCGTACATCATCACATACGTTGATTCCTCACCATTACTTCGATACCTAAACTTTACCTCCTCACCTACTGAGGGTTTATCCTTAGTATATACTTCAATACGGTTCTTATCAGTAACTCTAACCTCAACTACATTGAAGAATACTTCATCATCATATGTTAGATATGTTATTAAGCCGTTAATAGGTATGACTATTCTACCCACACTTAACATAGTATTTAACACTGAGTTAATGATTATTTTAATGCTACCTAAGGTCTTAGGACTTACTGTATTGATTATCCCCTGATCTACATATCTGCAGAGAACCCCTAAATCTGGAGGTCCGTAGAGTGCGTACTTAACCTTACTCAAAGGTATTGAATCTACCAGGGAGTTACCTACGAAAACCCCTAAATCTGGAGGTATTTTAATCTCTAACATTGCTGAGGACTTAGGTATTAAAGTTATAGGTTCTGAAAATTTAATGAGTATGTAGTCAACATTAAGTGAAATACCTGATGGTGGTATAGGTCTTAAACTTAATGTGTAATCCCTCCCAACACTTAAGACCTTAGATACTTTATAACCGTTAACATCCTTAGTAATTCTCAGTAAGTCCTTACTAACTCTCTTAAAGACTAACCTACCATTAGGTAAGTCCACAATCTCCTCATCAACTACTCTATAGTCATAATACATGTAGTACCCCGTAATATCATTAATAAAACCATAAGTACATTTTTAATACTTACTTAAGACTAGTAAAGTTTATTTGAATTTAATGAGTTAGAGGATCTTCGAAGCTATAGCCTCAGCTAATTCGTAAGTCTTAGCTGAACCACCTAAGTCAGGTGTTAATACCTTACCCTCACTAAGTACTCTATATACTGCGTCATTAATTGCTTCAGCAGCTCTAATACATGAATCATCACCGTATTTAATCCCTAACCACTCAAACATTAAAGCTGCTGATAATATCATAGATATAGGGTTAGCTATACCCTTACCAGCTATATCGAATGCAGCACCATGTATAGGCTCAAATATTGCGTACTCATAACCTAAGTTACATGACGGTGCTAAACCTAAACTACCAGCTACTTGAGCAGCTTCATCAGATAGTATATCCCCGAACATATTAGTAGTGACTATAACGTCGAAGTTCTGAGGCTTCCTAACTAAGTTAGCTGCGCATGCATCAACATATTGTTCCTCATAAGTTACTTCCGGGTAATTCTTAGCGACATCCCTACATGCCTTAGCGAATAACCCGCACGTATGTCTAAGTACGTTAGACTTATGTACAGCTGTTACCTTCCTCCTCCTCCCACTGGCTATCTTAAAAGCTACTTCAGCAACTCTTTTAGAGGCTTCATAAGTTACTACCCTCAACGCTATAGCTGTATTAACATTAATATAGAACTCCAATCCCTTATAAAGGTCTTCAGTATTCTCCCTAACAACTACTAAATCTATATCACTTCTTAAAGCCTGCGTGTTCGGGTAGGATTTAGCAGGTCTTATATTAGCGAATAAATCAAACATTAACCTAAGTCTAACAATCACATCAGCTGAAGTCTCACCTACAGGTGCTTTAAGACATGTATGGGAATTCTTAATAACGTCAATACTTGATTGAGGTAATGCCTGACCATACCTACTCAACGCTTGATCTCCCGCCTCAACAAACCTCACATCAACTCTAACACCGTAGACATCAACAACCCTCTTAATAACTTCTAAAGTAGCTGAAGTTACTTCAGGACCTATACCATCACCAGGAATTAAAGATATAACATACACATCAGGTCTTAAATACCTACCCCCGTACAAGTCCTTAAGAGCACCTAACACAGAGTACAGATCAACCACCTCAAATACCTAAAAACAACATTTTAAATACTTTAATACGTTGAAGAGTTTACCTTTTTAATACGGGTGTTTTAAGTAGCTTCAAATATATAAAGGAATTAATCAAGTAGTATTTAGAGTATTTTGAGCTTAACCTTAATAAGAACGTCAACTTAGTTAGAGGGTTTTGAATTTATAGAGGTGGTATTTCAGCTCATTATCACGTAGATGTATCGTTAGAGATGTAGATGTTGAGGAATGGATTAATGATGAGAGTTCTTAAGTAAAACAATTAAGAAGTGAAGCTGTAGGAGTAGGTTAGTCTTGTTTAGGGGTACTCAATACTGAGTGCTAATCCATCACCTCTAACATCTGAAGCCCCGATCTTAACGTTCCCTAAGAATTCTACTATCGCAGCTACACCTAATCTACTTGGGTAGTTAACCTTACGTACCTTTACCTCATTTACTCCTACTACATCAACACCTCCCTCAACAATCAACTCATCAGTGCTTAAGTCCCATAAGAATCTAGGTAGTTCTACAGCTCTCTGTACATCTAATCCGTAATCTATCAAACTAGTAATTAGTTCTACATGTATTTGAGGTCTGTAATGACCTCCTGAAGTACCTAAAACCCACTTTAAACTACCTTTAGGGTCAAGTACTAAGGTTGTGGATAGGGTATGTAGTGGGTATTTCCTAGGAGCTAACTCATTAACATCACCACGAGTTAATGTAAATGAGGAACCCCTACAATTTAGTGTTATCCCGTACTTAGGTTCTGTAATACCTGATCCGAAGGAGTAGAATATACTCTGTATCCCCGAAACTACATTACCTTCCTTATCAACTACTACGTAGTATGTAGTATCACCTAATGTGGTGTTACGTCTCTGCACTACATTAGCTGAAGTATCCTCAAACTCTGTAAGTAATTCATTAATTACTTCAGGACCTACTAAATCCTTAGTAACGTATCTAGGGTCACCTACATACTTATCTCTAATCCTGTAAGCAGCTCTAAAACACTTAAGGAGTAGTTTAACCTCCTCACTACTTAGTAGCTTAATACTACTTAAGTTGATGTTTGATAGTAGTTTAAGTATGTGTAGTGTAGTAACTCCTTGAGTATTCGGTGGTGTCTCAAGTACTTGATAACCTCTATAATCAATTCTTAAAGACTCACCCCAAAACGACTTATAATCTTTAAAATCATCTAGTTCTATGAAACCACCCTTACTCCTTAAGTAATTAACTATGAATTCAGCTATATCACCTTCGTAGAAGTTCCTGTAATCCTCACTTATGAGTTTTAACGCTTTACCTAAGTTAGGGAATTTAACCCACTTACCAACACCTATATCATGTATTAAGTAGGTGTTTTTAGATCCTTCATCCTTAGCTAATAACTCGTAATTCTCTCTAACAGCTTTAACTAATGATGGGTATTGAGGGAATCCCTCCTCAGCTAATTTTACGGAAGGACTTACTAACTTACCCCACTCAATACTTCCAAACCTACTCCACATATTATGTAATGCATCAACCATCCCCGGAATAGTTATTGAGTACGGGGTATGTGGGGGTATTTCTTTAAGACCTAATGACCTTAAGAAGTCCGGGTTGAGAGACCTCGGTGAGTAACCACTACCGTTTATGAAGTATACCTTCCCCTCACTAGCTATGTATATTAATGCGAAGTAATCACCACCTAAACCACTTAACTGTGGTTGAAGTACACTTAACGCGAATGAAGTTGCTACAGCAGCATCTACAGCATTACCACCACTACTTAATACCTTAGCACCTACTACAGAAGCTAGTGGGTGTTCAGAAACTACTAAGCCTGTATTACTTATGAATGGTATTCTAAACATATCATCAACCACACGATCTTAGCTTATAATAATCTTTATAAACTTAGAAGTAACGGATTAATCTGTCGTGGTGGTCGACAATAATACTTAATCCTATTTACGCAGTTCCAGTAGCTATAGTAATACTCTTTATACTACTCTACTTTAGAGTGAATCTAGCAGTAGCATTGTTAACATTCTCATTCACGTTAGCAGTACTTACTTTAAACCCGTACCAAATACTATTAGCTTACTACATGACAGGTATTAGAAATATAAATGTTGATGTTATAATCTCTAGTGCTATCATAGCTATCATGGCTAACATATATAAAGAGTCCAACATCATTACCAGGTTAAGTAATGCATTACTAACAACGATTAAGAAGGTGTGGTTAACGATATCGTTAATCCCAGCACTCTTCGGGCTCTTACCAGTAGCTGGGGGTGCTTTAATGTCAGCACCGTTAGTTTCTGAAATCTCTAAGAGGATTAATTTAGATTCTAATAAAGCAGCATATGTTAATATATGGTTTAGACATTTAATAGCACCTATATACCCACTAACACAGGTAATCATATTAACTTCAGCACTCTCAGGTTTTAACGCTGCTCAGATAGCATTATATAACATACCTTTAGCTCTAGTAATGTATGCGGTAGGGTTCATACCAGTACGTAAGGAGTTAAGAAATACTTCAGTAGGTGTTGTGAGGGAGTCTATAAGTAACTTACTCTACATAATACCTCTACTAGTAGCTGTATTCATAGTTGTGTTAGGGGTTAACATAATCACAGCTGTATTACTAGGTTTAATATCGTTAATAGTCTTAGTAAGACCTAGTAAGTCATTATTACTTAAGTCAACATTTAATAAGGATGTGGTTATGATTATACTAACAACTTACGCAGCACTATCAGTTCGTGAGGTATTAATGTTGAGTGGATTTCCTGAATTATTCACATCATTATTTACTGACTTACCCTCAACATTCCTTACAGTATCTATAATAGTTATATCAATGCTCTTAGGATTTGTGTTAGGTATCCCTACAGGTGCGTTAGCAATTACAGTACCACTCATTACTAACGTAACACACAGTATTGGATTAGTAAGTCTTACCTTAATGCTTACCTACCTTAGCTATATGATATCACCATCACATCTATGTCTAGTACTTACGCTTAAGTTCTTTAAGGTAGACCTACATAGTATTTATAAGTACTTACTATCAACTACATTCTTAACTTTCATCTTAATGGTGATTACATACCTAATATTATTTCCCTTCCTCTAGATATAATCAACTTTATATTTCAGGTATAATTACATTACATGGGGTTATGTAGGTCGTATGAGGGTTGTGGTATTAGCTGGTGGGTTTGCAACACGTTTAAGACCTCTAACACTTACTAAGCCTAAACCCCTACTCCCAATACTGGATAGACCGTTACTTGATTGGATAGTTACGTCATTAGTTGATAGTGGGTTTAAGGAAATCATAATATCTGTGAAGTACTTAGCAGATGCTATTAAGAACTTCTGTAGTAGTAGGTACTTCAACGCTAATATATTATTTACTGAGGAGCGAATACCTTTAGGTGATGCTGGACCGTTAAGACTCATCAATAACGTCTACGGACTAAACACTACATTCTTAGTAGTTTACGGTGATATATTCTCTAATGTAGACTACGAGAAGGTCTTAGAATTCCATAGAAAGCATTCTGGGTTAGCAACTATGGTAGTGACTAGAGTTGATGACCCATCTAGATACGGTGTAGTAGTTCTTGAGGACTCAGGTAAAGTCGTTAAGTTTATTGAGAAACCACATAGGAGGGAGGCCTTATCAAATATCGTTAATGCTGGTATATATGTCTTCGAACCTGAAGTACTTAAGTATGTACCTGAGAAACCGTCGAAGTTAGCTAGGGATGTACTACCTAAGTTAGTTAGTGAGGGTCTACTCTACGCATACGTTCATGAGGGTATATGGTCAGATATTGGGTTACCTTCAGATTACCTTAAAGCTAATTTCGAAGCGTTAAGGTATTACTACCCTAACGGTTACATATCAGATGAATCCTTAGTAGATGGTGCTGAAGTGATACAGCCAACATATATATCAGCTAACGTAAGGTTAGGTAGTCTATGTAGGGTAGGCCCTTACGTAATCATAGGTAGGGATTCAGTGATAGGTCCGGCTGTCAGGATTAAAAACAGCTTATTATTTAATAACGTAGTAGTTGATGAAGGTTCTATAATAAGTCACGCATTAATCGGTGAGAGGAGTTTAATAGGTAAGTGGGTTAGGATCGAACCTGAGTCAGTAATAGGTGATGAAGTAGTTATTAGGGATGAGGTCTTAATACCTAAGAAGACAGTGATACTTCCGTATAAGGAGGTTGACTTAAGTATCGAGAATGAAGGTTCAGTAATATTGTGAATTACCACTCAACCACTCACTACATAATGGTAAGTCTGTATTCTCTAAATATACATTACCCCGACGATCCATAAACATAGATATAACCTTAACATTCACTCCAACCTTAATACACTCCCTAACTAACTCATCAATTACTACATCACCTTCTCTATAAGGCTTAAAACACCTAGGGTTTGGGAACGCAGCTAGGAATATTAAGTAAGTCTTTAAACCTAAACTACTTAACTCTACTAACTTCATCAACTGTTTACGACCTCTTACACTCGGGCAGTCAGGGTACATAGACTCATTACCACTACCTCTAAACTCAGCACTCTTAACCTCTACTATAGCGTAGTCACCACCGCATTTAATCATATAATCGAAAACTACTGAGTCGTACTTAGGGTTCCTCCTAACTATAGAGCAATTACTGAGGAAGTGTATGAGTCCTAACTCTACAGCCTTCTCAAAAGCCTTACTCTGTGTTAATGTATCAACAATACAGTAACGATCGTCGTAGAACTCAATACCTACTAACCTATACCTAAGCTTCTCACCATTTATAGGTTTTAGTAGTGCTCTATAACCACTAACTAATATGTCTTTAAGTCTACCGGTATTAGTGTTATGTACTGCTTCGAATATACCTCCTAAATCAACTAGGACTTCAAACCTACTTAACCTACGTATTATATACCCTTCAACTAACTCACCTACGTTCATTACCTTCCTACACATGACCGTTACTCCCTAAGGAGTTACTAAACCTACTTAATCTAAGTAATCTCCTCACTAAATTTCCACTTCTTATTGACTGAGTCATAGTAAACTATACCACTCTCCCATAGAGTCTTAAGTAGGTTATAACCTACCTTACCTAACTTCTCCTTAACCTCAGACTCATTATTAGTTGCTAAACCCTCTAACCTCACTCTAAACTCGTTCCAGAAACTAGGTTCTACAGCTACTCTCTGACCTTTAACCTCAAGTACTACAGCACCCTCCCTCCTTAACTTATCGAAGAATGCATCCCTATTCCTAATCTTAGAAGCGATATCCTTCTCAAACATAACCTTCTGATCCCTAAGCACATCAATAGCTGATTTCCTAACCTCCTTAACTTGCTGAGTAGTTACTTGAGCTTCAGACCTCACCCTAAGAGTCTTAACCTCCTCCTCTAAAGTCTTAACCCTCTCAGATAGAGTGTCTAAAGTCTCGACAACATCACTTAACCTCCTAGCAACTTCATCAACCTTAGCTGTAAACGGGTTAACCATATCCTGAAGTAACCTCTGAATCCTACTTAAGTCTTGCTGAGTCTGAATTACCTGAACCTCACCACCTACTACATCTAATATAAACTGCCTAACAGCATCCTCAATAGTAGAACCTGGATACCTCCTAACTATCTTCTCAATTACATTATAGGGTAGATCAACAACTACCTTAGGCACTCTAACCCACACTAAATCCTAAACTTCAATAGTAATAAAGCTGACTCCCCCTGAGGGAAGTTTAAAACCCGGAAACAATTGTTGAAATAGTATGAGGAAGAGTATATCACCTGTAATAGCTACAGTAATATTAGTAGCATTAGCTTTAGTATCAGCGTAGCTTTGCTAGTTGGGTAATGGGTTTATGGAGTGATTTAGGAGGTAGTGAAGTATTACAAATAAGTGGTGAGATAGTTAAGGTAATAAAACGTAGTCCTTCTCTTAGGTTTTGGAGAAATACATTATGCTGAAATTAATGTAATGGTATTTAATAGAGGTACTGCTGTGGCAAATATTACTAGAATAATTTTCTATGATGATTTAGGGACTTCAGTAGAATTTATTTCTGAGTCAATACCTGAAGAATTACAGAGTATAGGGTTAGGTACAGTAGTAACTTCAACACTAAGTACATCACATATTATTAAACAACCATCAATGATAGTAACTCTAGTAACTCTTGGTAGGATATACGTAGTAAGATTCTATAATAGTAATACTACCGGAAGATCTAAATACCACCAAATATAGTGATGTGCGTTAGTAAGTATTACTAAATTAAGTGCTTAGTTATTTAAGAGGATAGGGCATTTTCAGTAATAAATTTTTATTTATTAGGAAATTGTATAGGGTTTTAGAAATTGTTAAGTTAAACTTAATTACTTATGCAGTTAAGGTAGTCTACATAACTTAATTAGTAGGAGTTCTTATGAATTATGTTAGTTAGAGTTAAGGATTTAAAGCTTAATTTACTGTAATTATTTAATTACTGATTTTACTCTATTTAGGAGTTCTGTCATGAGTTTAGACATTAGTAAGTTCTTAGCTTTATTACGTGCATTTACAGACATTAACTCCCTCTTATCTGGTTTTTTA
>Ga0185307_1002099_pt1 | contig 10537 bp, 20 predicted proteins | sample LHCtaG_FD_128010 | JGI IMG/M metagenome (GOLD analysis project Ga0185307, IMG submission 128010) | Hot spring microbial communities from Little Hot Creek, USA to study Microbial Dark Matter (Phase II) - LHC4sed_matched (SPADES... | ecosystem: Environmental > Aquatic > Thermal springs > Hot... | reverse complement strand
TACGGTTCATGCCAAACATGTCAAAGTTGTGTGTCATGTCAGTCATGTAATGTATCATGTTACAATTGCTATGGATGCCAATCATGTGTATCCTGCTATGGAAGCTGTCAATCATGCCAGTCATGCGATGCATGTCAATCATGTGTATCATGCCAGAACTGTTTCACAGGTTTATACACATGCCCAATAGGATACTACACGGGTTAACAGGCACTAGAAAGATATATTAACCATTAAAGGCAAAAATTAAATGGCGAAGGAAATGGCAGCTAGACTTCCATGCAGGATATGTTATACATGTCAGGTATGCATATCATGCGAAAAATATGGTGAAGGAGCGGTAGTGGAAGGACAACCACCAATGCCAGTTCAGCAACCACAACTACAGCCACCAATGCCAATGCCGATGCCAATTCAACCACCCATGCCGATGCCAGTTCAGCCATTAACGGAGGAAAGGGTAAGGGAGATTATACTTGAGATGTTAATACAGTTTGGATTGGTGAAACCTCAACAGCAGAGAAGAATGCAACTGTAAAGGATGATTGGAAATGGTGGTTAGACTTCCACTTTTAGAGGAGTTGACAGTATGGAATACTAGTGCATGTAACCTTAGATGTGAATACTGCTTCGTATATAGATTATACGAGGATATTCCACGGCAGGAGATGCAGATTGAGACAATGGATAACCTGATACATTTCGCAATGCATCATTTGAGGGCAAATGGCAGAATATGGTTTTTCGGAGGAGAGCCACTTGTAAGCTTTGAGACAATGAAATATATTACTGAGAAGGCTAGAGCGGAAAACCTTGCCATACAGTTCGGCGTAACCACGAACTGCACATTGATTGATGAGGAGAAGGCGAAATGGATGGCTAAACATGGATATGGTGTTCTATGCAGTCTCGACGGTCTCCAAGAGCTTCATGATAAACATAGGAAGTATGCTGATGGGAGGGGGAGTTGGAGCGATGCATGGAATGGGATAAAGCTTGTGAGGAAATACATTAACAGCAATCCGCAGTTGAGGTGGACTATGAGCATAGATACAGTTGAGGGGACAGTTAAATCGATGAAGCAACTGATAAAGGATGGATTGACGAATCTGGCAATAGACTGCGTATATGAGGTTGAATGGGATGAAGATGCACTTGAAACGTTGAGGAAGGAGCTTACTGAGATGAGGGATTTGCTTGACACATGCTACTCAAATGGGATACAGGTCTTCTCGATGTTTGCCAGAGATGCGGCAAATGCATTGATGAACAAGTCTAGGATGAGATGGACTGATAGATGTGGACTTGGAATTGGAAGTGTGGGTGTAACGCCGAAGGGCGAAGTAACGCCATGCCATAGATTTGTATCGTCAGTGGCAACATTGAATAGGCAGGAGCTGATAATTGGAGATGTCTATAGAGGTTTCAACCCGAATAGGCTTACATGGATAGAGGGGTGGTCTAAGATTCCACCATACAGTGAGAAGCCAGAGCTATGCCTTGAATGCAACTTCAGAAATGCATGTAGCGGTGGATGTATAGCATGCAACTACGACCTATTCGGCGATGCACATGTGGTTCCAGAATCCTTCTGCAGGATAAAACAGCTAACCGTAGAGGTATTCAAGCCACTGGTTGAAAAACATTCTGGGAACCCTACATTCATGCAACTATACGGGATTAGAGCTCCAAGAATGTGCATAGAGTAAAATATATTTTTAAAGTTGAAATCAAATATTAGTTCTTGATGAAGTGGAGAGGAAACGTTCTACTCTCATTCCTAGCTGGACTGCTGATTATGGCTGGACTATACCAGCTTGAAATACTGTACATCATGGCTACCACTGGTCAATGGTTTGATTTACCATTCTACTTCATCAGGCATCCCGACTGCCCAATTGGAAGCGAATGCTACTGGAAGTGGATGAGCTTCTGGAGAGACATGTTCTACACATTCATAATTGCTGGGGCATGGCTGCTTGGAGTGGCAATGTACAAGCCACTCAAAACATTCATAGTACATGTGAAGAGCAGAACATCAAAGTGAAAAGAAAACTTTTTTATTAAAGATGGAGAATGATTACTTGGTGAATCAACGTATGGTTGGCTTTCCAACGATAATCAAGAAGCTTATGGAAGGAAGCTATCTGACGAGCACAGGAAATCCAGAATCGCCTACACATTTCGAGGAACTCGTCAAGTCCGTTAAGGAGAGGGTTGAAGAGCTTAAGGGTTTACCTGACGAAGAAGTGGAGAAAAAGGTTCTGGTTGCAATATCATGGGCTGAGGAAAACATATGTAAACCCCATCGCACTTGGTCGTATTCCACAGAGGCAGGCTACTACGTTGACATCACACTCCACTCATGCTCACATCCAGAAATAGGTACATTCTACATGCTCACAAGTGAAGAGGGATATCCAGACCTCGGAGAGTACTTCTTTTCATTTGAGCTTACCAAGAAGTACAGTTCGGCATTGGATTCATTTAGAAAAGAAAAGAAGAGATACGAAGAGGTGATGCGTGAGACGTATTGAGACGATTCGAAGTGTCTTCAGAGAAGGTTGAGGTAAAGGTGTACACGTAAAGTTTAAATACTCAGATGCTCATATATACATGTGATTTTCATGACATCTTCTCTTGAAATATTATCGAAGTCTATTGAGAGACAAATAGAGAATATGAAGCCACTCAAAACATTCATAGTACATGTGAAGAGTAGAATATCAAATTGATGCAAAACCTTTTTTAATAAAAAAGGAGAATGATTACTCGGTGAATCAACACATGGTTGGTTTTCCAACGATAATCAAGAAGCTTATGGAAGGAAGCTATCTGACGAGCACAGGACATGTAGATTCGCCTATGCATTTCGAGAAACTCGTCAAGTCCGTTAAGGAGAGGGTTGAAGAGCTTAAGGGTTTACCTGACAAAGAAGTGGAAGATAGGGTTTTAGCCGCAATATCATGGGCTGAGGAAAACATATGTAAACCCCATCGCACTTGGTCGTATTCCACAAAAGAAGGTGGCTACTACATTAAAGTCACACTCCACTCATGCTCACATCCAGAAATAGATACATTCTACATGCTCACAAGTGAAAAGGGAGATACACTCCTCGGGCATCACTTCTTTTCATTTGAGCTTACCAAGAAGTATCGTTCGGCATTGGATTCATTTAGAGAAGAAAAGAAGGGATATGAAGTTGCAGATAAATTTGAAAAGTGGTGTGGGGAGAGGGGGGGAGACTTCGAAAGAGGAATCCTACATGCATCGTGCACCCTTAAAAACCCAATAAGCCTCAGAGATGTAAACAGCTTCCTTACACTCATTGATAAAAACAGAGATGAACTACGAGCAAGAGGATACGAACTATGCATCGAACACTATGAAAAACTATCCCCAACCATTGAAAAAACCAGATTCGTATGCTACAGTCCAGCCGACAGAATAGCGGCATACACACACTACTTTGGAGAACCATCAGAAGAACTTCTCAAACTCGTAGATGCAGAAAAATTCAAGCACAACCTAAGGCTAAGGCTAGTCGTCTCCATAAGTCCAGAAAAAAAATGGTCATTTGCAACCCAAGACTCAGAAATAAGTTATACAGAAGCAAAACAAAACCCAGAACGTCTCCATACAATGCTAAAAATAGCACACATATTACCATAATGTACACGTAAAGTTTAAATACTCAGATGCTCATATATATACATGTGATTTTCATGACATCTTCTCTTGAAATATTATCGAAGTCTATTGAGAGACAAATAGAGAATATGAAGCCACTCATGGAGAAGGCTGAAATGGAGATAACGAAGTATCAAGTTGTGGATGAAGAGAAATGCGAGATAATACTTGGGATAAGGATGACGTTCAAGGAGAAGAAGGCATTCATGAAGTTCATTGGAAGGGAAGGCTAGAGAAGTTATACTTCACACAGTTTAACCTCTCTTTTTTTAAATGTGGGGGGCTAGTTGAAGATTTCAAAACACGATAATGGATATTAGGGTGCACTTCATTAGACTTTATTGACATGAGGCTTATTGCATATGTGAGGGTTTCAAGGGAGGATGAGAATCCGGAAAACCAGATTTATGCCATGAAGCAGTATGCAAGCCTAAAGAACATTGACCTCATAGTTTCAGACAGATACATGGATGTTGGGATTAGTGGGGGTTTGGAGCCCTTCAGGAGGAGTGGATTCATGAGGGCTGTGGAGGTTTTGGAGAGGGGGGAGGCTGATGGAATAATGGTGTATGCACTGGACAGGGTTGCGAGAAGCCTATGGAATCTTGCAGAGGTATACAAGAAGTTCGATGAGAAGGGGTGGATGCTATTAAGTGTAAGGGAGGACTGGCTAAACGTTCTCGACAAAAACGTGAAAAACCTCATAATAGCAATACTTGGATGGGCAGGGGAGATGGAGAGGAAATTCATATCTGAAAGAACAAAGGAGGCATTGAAGAGGGTGAAGAGCTCGGGGAAGAAGCTTGGGAGACCAAGAGCATTAGATGATGAGGCGAAACTTGTGGAGCTGGTATCAAGTGGATTGAGTCTGAGAAGGGCATGCATGCTACTTGGGATATCATATAGCACGGGGAAAAGGATAATGAGGAAGCTTGAAGCTCAAGAGAAAAATATTAATTGAGTTATGAAATATAGATTCATGTATGTCGGTTACAGGTAAATTTGGAAAGTGGTGTAGGGAGAGGGGGGGAGACTTCCAAAAGAGAGGCATACGTGCATCGTGCACCCTTAAAAACCCAATAAGCCTCAGAGATGTAAACAGCTTCCTTACATTCATCGATAAAAACAGAGATGACCTGCTCCTGACGAGACGATACGAACTATGCATCGAACACTATGAAAAACTACCCCTACCCCGTGTAAAATATAGAACCATATGCTACGACTCAATAGACGACGAAATATATGTGCACACACACAGCTTTGGAGAACCATTAGAAGAACTCCTCAAATTCGTAGATGTAGAAAAATTCAAACGCAACATAAATCTAAGACTGGACATCTACGTAAATCCAGAAGAAAAAGAATGGTCGCATGCATGCCTAGACTCAGAAATAAGTTATACAGAAGCAAAACAAAACCCAGAACGCTTCCATACAATGCTGAAAACAACACACATATTACCATAATTAAGAATTATGAGACATGCAAACCAATTAACTCTCTAACCCCCGGGCTCCCGGACTTCGGAAGCGAAAAGTTTATATATTTAAATAGACAAATGGGATACCTAGTGAGATATATATGTCAATAAGCATTGAAATTCCCCCCTCCGACTACGAGTTAATTAAAAATCTCGCATTAGTGTGTGGATTCAAATATTTATGTGAATATACTGAAGAGAGTAGAAAATTCTATCTCCACATGTTGATTAAATCTACTGTACTCCTATTTGCATTTAGATGTCTATCCAAGTATATGGAGGAAATAGCTCAGGCACCACCTGAAAGAAGGGAGGAGCTTGTGGGGAAAGTAAAAGAATTACTTGATAAGCTAAGGCAAGTATTCGAAAGACTTGAAGAGTAAAACACCTAAAATACTTCATGGAAACGATATACATAATTGTGAGCAAACTAGAAAATAAAAGATTTTAGTAAAGATGGGATAGTGGTTTTTGGAGGTGTGATTTAGTATGGCTGAGTATCCTGAATTCAGCCCGAAGGTTAGGGAGATTCTTAGAAAAGCAAGAATCGAACCTTATGCCGACGTGCTAATTAGCATGTTGCAGCGTATAGTAGAAAGTGTTGAAAAATGTGATGTCACTGGACTTGTTCATTTAGGATATGAGTTTCGACGCTTCGAGGATGTGATTAGTTCAAGTTTGGATTCTGCTTTTAATCGAGGTAGAATTTCATTGTCAGAACTGACTTTAGCTGAGAGAGAACTCTCGACGCTTAAGGATAAATATATACATGGTGCAGCTGAGAAACTTAGGGAGAGATGTGAATGCAGGCTGAAGATAAAGTAGTGATTAGTCTATTTAATAGTTTCCTGATGATGTGATATCTCAAAATCTGATTTGGCAACCACAGTTCCATTTGAAGTTCTTGATAGCCACATCCTTGTATGTCTCATATGCTTCCTTCAGCACATTCATATACTTCTTCGCTTCCTCATAAGAAATTGAACCCTCAACATGTGCTTTGCTCACATCCAATAAAACAGATTGATAAAGACTATTCAAACCAACATACTCCTCAAAAGCATGCTTAAACACACAATTCCTCGATGCAGAATACAAGCCCTCCCCCCTATCCATGAAATCCTCAACCTTACCTACAAAAGATGGGTCAAGACCCCTGAGAACCCACCTCATAGACATATCCCTCAACTTATCTGCAACAGCAACCAACCTCTCAGACATAATAACACCATAAACATATAACTCAACCTTCATATTATACTTTACTCTCCTGATACCCAAGTAACAAAAACACAAACAATAAAACACACAAACCAACTCACTAACCCCCCGACCCCCCGGGCTCCCGGGCTCCCCGAAGGGTTTATATATACATTATATATATTATATATAATGGGGGTATTGCGGGATGGTCTTCCAGGCTCCCGGGCTCCCCCCCGGGATTCCCGGGCTCCCCGAAGGGTTTACGTTTTTCTTTTTCAAGGTTTTTCAAATTTTCGTTAAATTTCATCATCAAAGAAACCGAAAGGTTTATATACCCATGTGCGGAATATATGTATGGGATGTGTAGGTGTTGACCAAAAGCACCACAATGGTGTAAGGCGGTCAACACTTACACAGATGAAGCACAACCCCACAGGGGGTTGGGGGTTGTGGGGTTGTGTGGGGTCTAAATCCCCCAGGAAGGATGCGACCCCTGCAAAAGTTACGGTTAGGAAAAACCCCTGTGATAGCTAGGGCTCCCCTAAACCCGTTGGCACAATAAAAATGGGGGGTTAAGATGCCTTTTCTTGCAAGATGCAAAAAATGTAATCATTTAATGTGGTCTCTTACCAAGGAATTGCTCGAAGAACTAATAGCGTATCACAATGAGAAATCTCACAAAAATGCCTGCAATGATGACGATTTCATCATAATGAGGATTGATAGATATCAATTGAGGGTATTAGAGAAAAACGTTCACAACAGGTTTTTCTGGGAAGCATTTAACAAAGCCCGAAAACTTTCCTAAACCTACCCATTTTTTTGGACTGCCAACGGGGGGGAAAGCCACGAAAGCAAGGGGGGAAGCCCCCCCTTTAGATTCCAGAATGGAAAGGAGGTGAAAAGAAAGATGTCTGCCCAACAAATCGTAATACCAAAAGAGATAGAGGACTTAATAAACGCGGTTAGTGAACGCTGGGGCTACTACTTTGGCAAAAGAGCTCTTATGGGTGAATTAATGAGAGCTACTGCAAGCGAAATAGCTAAGATAAAGGCTCTAAACCAGAAGATTTCAGAAAAAATCAGCGAATACATGAATGGAAAGGACGTTAGGGATGAAATAAAAGCACTACAAGCTGAATTAACAAAAGTCCAAGAGACATACAAGCAGAAGGCAGAGCCATTCTATGCACAGATAAAGCCATTGAACAAGGCTCTATCTTACCTAGATAAGATAGTGATTCCAAACGCAATCGAGGCTGTTACGGGCGAAAAAGTGATGCCAAGATTCCAAGTCAGCGAGAACATATTGAAAGCAATCAAGCAATAAAACCACTAAACCCTTTTCTTTTTTCCTTTTCCTTTTTTCGGTGTTTCCTCTCAGAGCCGTAGGCGTGAGCCTACGGCGGGTTGGAAACACCTAAGGGCAGGACTTCCCCCCTTGCCGTGATTGCTTATCCCCTGCAGAGCGTGGAGTATGGGCGGCGAACCCTTTTCCCCCCATTTATGGGTAGACTATTCTACTCATAAATGGGGTTTGCAGGCGGAAAAAAGGGGGGTGCCTCCGCCCAGCCTGCGAGCCGTCCCAGCCTACGCTCCAGTCCTCGGCGGGAATCCCTCCTCTAAAAAGAGGAGGGTGGGCGAGCCCCCTGAACAGGCACGGAAACCTCCAGTAACGTGGATGAAGCCCCACGGCTAACCATATTCTACGTATGGGTGTCGTGGGGCTGAGGGGCAATCCGCAAGCCCCTATCCCAGTGATAGCGAAGGGGTCTAAAAGCCGGGGGTAGCGATAACCCTTGTAGCTTGAGGGATAGGGGTTTCTCCCGGCACGCGGAGCCCCCGAAGGGGGGTTTGCCGGGGTAGCCCTGACCGCCGAGGGCTGAAGATTGGAGGTATTCATGAAAACAGGGGTTCTTAAGAATGGGTTTACATTCAAAACTGTGAGTGGGTTAAGGTTCACAGTGCCTAAAGGCACAGTTGTAGTAGCTAGTGATGGAAAGGTTTACTTCGTTGTCAATGGAGATGGAAAGTATACTGAGCAACCAATCTATGCTTTCAAAGTTGGCAGAGACTTCTTCGTCAGCCTATATGGTGCAATACACTTGCTAGAGAAGTTCAACCCACACGTTCCATACCCACTCAGCCTACTATAACCCCATTTTTATTTTTTGGAGGTTATAATGATGGGAGAAATACTAACAAGGGATTCATGCAACCCATACTGTGCCAATTATGAACCAGAAAAAGAGAAGAGGAAGACAAGTATACTCCCAGAGTTTTATCAATGCAGATATCACAGCGTAATCCAATCAGTCCTGGACAGAAAGACTTCAGCGAGAAGACCTAGAAAAGTAGTTGAAGTCGTGGCAGACGATACAGTAACCATTGCTGTATATATTGGCGAGCGTGGCAGTGAAGTTAGAGACTCAGACCTTGAATATGTTGTTAGGTATCAACCCGATGGCTGTTATCTCTTTGATAACCGTCGGAAAGTTTGGCTTCGCCTCGACTTCTGGGCACGTCAGGACATACTGGAGCGACTGAAAGAAGATTTCTGGATGGCTGTCAAAGGTAACCGGCACATCTACGTTGAAAAGCAAAAGCATGAAAAAACTGATTTGGAAAGCTTCCAATACATTTTCCATTGACAAACAACCTTTTCTCTCCATTTTTTGGAGGTTTCCATGGAGGTAGAGCTTACTATATTCGACCCTACCCTTCCAGTGAATACTTTATGCATTCTTAAGAGGCTCGAGGAGATTCTAAGGGAGAATGGGACTAACTCCCTTCTAGGTCTTAAGGGGGAGGCTTTGGCGAGAGCTAAAGCATGCATTCTAATCCTCATTGAACATGCTATGATGGATTGGGATATCCCGATGGAATGGGAGAAAGTCAGGAAGGAGCTGAAACCCTGTTTAATAGCTTCTAAGCTAACCAAGTAACCATCTTTTTTGGAGGTTTTAAATCTTGATTGGTGTTGATGTCTCGAAGGGAAGAGGGAAATGTAGGGGATGTAAGCAAAGAATTGCTAAAGGCGAGAAGAGGTTCTGGTATCTTGGCGGAGAATATTATGGAAGACCGAACATATATTATTGGCATCCAAAATGCTTCCTTGAACATAACAGGAAAGTTGTCATTGATATTATCACAGTCTTTCTACCCCTGCTTATTGGAGATGAAGCAGCGAAGCCAATTATCATAGCTCTTAACCTTACGGGCTCAAACCATTTTGGAGGTTAAAATGGACGAGAATGAAAGAGTAGCTGAAGAAATAGCCGAAGTCCTTTTCCTCGAAATTCCGAAATGTGAAAAGTGTGGGAAGCCCTTAAAAAAGATAATCGAAGCCGTCAGCGGAGTATATTATACTTGGGAGTTGAGAAAAGATGGAAAGTATCATATGGTTAATAGCGAGCATTATGGTGAGGCTTATGCATATTGCGGAAATTGTTGGTGTTATATTCCAACAGACGCATGGGACTTCTGGCTTGAGAGAATAGCTCAAGAAGATAACCAAACACAGATTGAGTCTAAGTCAAAAGAGAAATTTCAGATGGAGTTATGCAACTTTCTAAGTAGAATAAGAAGGCTTTTCCCAGAAAAAAAGAGGGAAATTGAAGAGTGGGAATCACTGTTCCACGAGCTTTTCGATGAATTCTGGGAAGCAATAAGTGGAGATGATAAATCTGAGGAAGAAATGAACAGGGGTTGTTAACCCCTTTTTGGAGGTTGAAATGTCGATAGATGCTGAGAGGATAGCTGAATCCCTTAAGCCAAGCGGCTCGAGGGTTGCAGTGAGGAATAGGCTTATAAAGAAGGCTTTAGCAGCCGAGTTTGGATATGAAAACGTGAGTGTAAGAGGGTGTCGTGGAACAGCCTATGGCTGGGTTGAAATAAAGATAAGGGCTAAGAAGCCTCATGATGGAGAATGCAACTGGTATTGCCAAGTATGTAGGGATGAAATTTACAGGATTAGAAAGAAGGTTTGGGATATTCTGAAAAAATATGGTCTTGATAGGGAACTCTACACATATTACGATGATATGGGCGAGAAGCATGAGGAGTGCATCATCGATGTTGAGCTGATATAAACTCTTTTTGGGGGGAGGTGAATTGAGACTTAACATAAAGAGAAAACTTTGCCCTCTGTATACATCC
>Ga0185307_1002098_pt1 | contig 10541 bp, 12 predicted proteins | sample LHCtaG_FD_128010 | JGI IMG/M metagenome (GOLD analysis project Ga0185307, IMG submission 128010) | Hot spring microbial communities from Little Hot Creek, USA to study Microbial Dark Matter (Phase II) - LHC4sed_matched (SPADES... | ecosystem: Environmental > Aquatic > Thermal springs > Hot... | reverse complement strand
ATCGTCGTTTACTAGAATGATCAAATGTTTTAAACCGTATTTATCGACGAGTTCTTTAAACCTTTGAAATCTTTCAACCTCCTTCTCAATAGCGTAAATCCTACCGTTTAAACCCGATTCGTAAAGGGCTTTAGCCATCCAAACCGTTGAAAAACCTACTCCAGCACCAGCGTCAATAGCCGACAACCCTCCAAACCTCAAAGAAGTCAAATATGCAACCGAGTATATGACGTAAGCATCCTCCATCCTTATAGCTGGAACAGAAAGCTTTAAGGAGTTAGCGAAAGCCTCTTCTATCGCCTTTTCCCAGTCAATCCGATCCATTTCCTATTACGGGTCTGAGGATTTTAACGCTCTTTAATTTTTCTAATGGAGCAATGTTTATGAAAAACTGTTGCTTCTACAGAAAGCGTGAGAAAAGTATCGAACGATATTATGAAGAAAATTCTTGAATTCCAGCGAAACGAATTGACAGAGCATCTTTTCTACAAAGCATTGTCTGAAAAGGTTAAAGATAGGAATTCAGAATTGCTGAAAAAGATTTCTGAAGACGAGCTCCGCCACTACAAGGAGTGGAAGGAGTATAGCGGTGTAGACGTGCCGCCAAAGAGAATAATGCTTTTAAAATACCTTTTCATTTCTAAAGTATTCGGCTTCACTTTCGCAATCAAGCTCATGGAGAAAGGAGAGGAGAAGGCTGAGAAAGCCTATCTTCAATTATCCGAAACCATTCCGAAAGCGGGAGAAATAATGAGGGACGAAGAAGAACATGAAGGCATTCTTATAAGCATGATTGATGAGGAAAGGGTGAAGTACGTGGGGTCGCTGGTTTTAGGAATAAATGATGCTATTGTAGAGCTGAGTGGAGCACTCGTCGGCCTAGCTCTAACGCTTCAAAACAATAAGCTCGTAGGAGTAGCAGGTTTGATTACTGGAATCGCCGCCTCGCTTTCAATGTCTGCCTCCGAATACTTGTCTCAGAAGGCTGAGAAAAGCCTGATAAGCCCATTGAAAGCTGCCCTTTACACAGGAATCGCCTATATGATGACTGTAATCTTATTGACTCTGCCGTATTTAGCCCTACCAGAATATCCTGTAGCTCTTCTGTCAATGTTAGTAAGCGTAATTCTAGTGATTTCCATATTCACCTTCTATATTTCTACGGTTAAAGACGTTTCGTTTAAGAGAATGTTTCTAGAAATGCTTTTAATAAGCATCGGGGTTGCTGCAATATCCTTCGTTATCGGATGGCTTATGAGAATTATCTTTAACATAGAAGTTTAATTGTAATCCTTGTTAAAAACCTTGATAATAATTTGACAAGCACAATGCAAAAGACAAAATATTCTGAAGAGAGCGCGCGCTACCATACGAAGCATGCTGACTTCAATACAGGAAGCTGAAGCACTAAAGCCAGGAAATTAAGCATTCATAGGGATCAAAATCTTTAGTCTACCAATGTACTCAAGGATCCATTTGACAAGCCTGTCGTAAGCCTCTTCACCTCTCGAAGTCAAATGAACAAAGCCTTCTTCATCGATCTCGACAAACCCCTTCTCACTCATCCATTCCAAGTATTTCACAAGCCTATTATACGCTAAGTCGCACGAAGTGGCTAGAGCAGTCCTCTTCATAGCATTATTCTCTTTAAGCGTCTTCAGTATCCTCGCAGCAACGTACAGGTCAGGCTTCGAGTCTCGCTCCTTTAAGCTCATTGTACAACCATCTCAAATCGATTATTAGAAGGTCTCAATGGATTTAATATTATAGTAAAAAACTTCGATATTTTTCCTATTAATAAATAATACTACTAGAGTAACCAAAAATAGAGAACTCGAGCTAGTTAATTCTATGCGTATTGGAATTATGAAAGACAATCCTAAAAACAAGTATTGAAGGATAGGCGAGATTATAATGTATCCGAGAAAGATCCAGTTAACGGTCTTAATTGCCAACCACCACTTTACTAATGCGATATCGCTAAACATGGATTCCCAATCCAGCTCTGTTAAGAGCTTAATTGCGGAAGGGGCTCCTCCCTTTAGAAGGGAAGCCCATTCCCCTGTTCTAATCCTTTTAACCTTTCTTTCAATTAAAAGTAAGCCAATTATCAACGCCCAGAAAGAGGGTAGAAGAAACAGAATCAAAATTACTTGGAAAGAGGGTGAAAACTCATAGGCAAGGCTAAATCCTGAGATTGTTGAGAAGAGCCCAGAAGTTATAAAGGAGAATCTGATGAGTATGAGGATTAATAGTGATATGCTAGTAATAGACAGTATAACTATGACGAGATCAGATACGTATGATAATGCTTTCTTATACATTTTAACTTGGTCTAAAAGATTCATCAGTTCTTCTACCTTCTTAACTAGATCCTGCTCAGTCATAGCACGACACCCCAGACTTTTACTCTAATATGAACATATCCAGAAATAACCGTAATGTTAAATAAAACAAAAGCACTTTGTTCATTCTCATAGTGATGAATACGCCATGCTTCTTCAAGAAATGTTTCGACAGGTTTATCTGTAGAAATACAATGACCATCGATGCATTGGCTTGTATAACCGGATAGGGGAAGCCTTCCCGGGAGGACGGTGGTTAGAACGTATTTATTCACACCAGTCAAGTTAACAACCCTACCGTCTAAAAATGACAGTGTTACTTCGCCGTCAGAAAAGATGCTGACTTCAACCCTTGCAAAGAAGCATTCGTGTTTAAGCACAGTAAGGATAGCGGGCTTCGACAAAGTGGGATAGAACTACTAATATGGTATTCGGGATCAGGAGGGTAAACAATGAAATCGAAATCTAAATCATAAAAAAGAGAGAGAAAGATAAATTCGACCATTATGATCGTTAGTAGGATTAGAACAAGCAATGGTTTAATGATACCCCTTTTTCTTTCCATGCGATAAGCGCTTAGGCCCTAGATATAAATAAGACTCACTCGGAGATAGTTAAATCCTTTAAAAAGATTTTTAGAAGCCCTAGGCAATATTCTGCAAGAAATGATACTCAAGAGATTCATCGTAGGTCCTCTGGAGACTAATTGTTACCTTATTGCCTGTAATGAAACGCGTAGAGCTCTATTGATTGATGCGGGCTTTATGGAGGAGAATGAAGGTTTAAGAATAGTTGAAGAAATAGAAAGGTCTAGACTCGATTTAAAGTATGTGTTAAGCACTCATTGGCATCCTGATCATACAGCTGGAAATGAATACTTGAGAAGGAGGCTTGGAGCGAAAATACTTATACATGAAGAGGATGCGCCAATGCTATGTGCAAAGGGATTTTCAAATTTCTTGGGTTTAAGCACGAAGCCCCACTTTCCTGATGCAACCGTAAGGGATAACGATCTTATAACAATCGGGAGTATAAGGCTAAGAGTAATCCACACACCCGGTCATAGCAAGGGGAGTATATCACTATTAGGAGAAGGCTTTGTATTTACCGGCGATACTCTTTTTGCAGGATCTATTGGAAGAACTGACCTCCTCGGAGGGTCTTTCGAAGAAATAATCCAATCCATAAGGAACAGGTTGATGATGCTTCCAGAGGATACTCAGATTTATCCTGGTCATGGACCTTTTTCAAGCATTGGCAAGGAGAAAAGAACGAATCCCTTTTTAAGCGAAGATTTTCAATGAAAGTATTTTATCGTTTTCCAAACTAATTTAAATACGGCTCTATTTCTCTTCGAATTTTCACCCATCCTCTAACCTTTCTCAGCTTCATCATCTCTATGTATTCCATGACTTTCCGATTGTCAATAACTTCTAAGAGTTTAGGAACTATTTCTTTTTTAAACGGATAGTTGAAGTAAATAAGGTCTATAAGTGTTTTCTCCGGATCAGAAACCCGTATCCATTCTTCTATTTCTTCCATGTATTTGAGCTCGTATCCGAAAAACATTTTTTCAGAAATCTTCCTTAAAACAACTTTAAAGCCAGAGATTTCTCTCTCACCCACTCTGGCTTTCAGAGAAGCATAGGGAGAAAGAATTGTGACCCTGGATACTTGTTCCCAAAGACCGTGTAGAAAAGCAGCGCTTCCCAAGCCTACATAGGACTTGGGAACAGCTTTAGTAAGCATGTATGGAGATTTTTTAAAAGTGTATATTCCTTTAACCAATTCTATTACTAACCCCTTTTTCTTCAAATTATGTAGCAATACCTTTGAATAATTTTTTCCAACCTTGCTTTCAACAGCCTTAAAAGTGAATATGCTGACTGTCTGAAGCTTTTTAAGAAAAGAATTATACTTAACCCGCGGCATAATTTTTCACCTTCCTCACAATCGTCTCAAAACTCGGAGACTTGCCCACCAAGATCAACTCCGGTAATCCTGCAAAATCCTTTGGTTCGGCCCTTAAGAGAGGGATTATTTTCTCTACGTCTCTACTAATCTTACTCTTGTCACACAAGTCTAGTAAATAGAATATGTCGTACAGGTCTTTAGCAGACCTACGGTTTACGAATGCGCTCACCTTCTCCCTCAAAAGGCTTTCAGGCGGAAGAGTAACCACAACCATACTACTCCCATCTACAAGCCAAAAATTTGCTTCAACGACTTCAATACTGTGAGGGGTAGGAGAAGCCTCTAGTTCAATAATCGCATCATTCCCTATCTTGAGATAGAGAACTTTTGAAGATGTAATTTTTGACTTAAGCACTTTAAACAATCTTGTTGAAGAAAAATAGCTAGTCAATTCATCCGGATTATTATGATAAACATCTACGTCATACGAGAACCTTTTTCCACCGTAGATTCTCCATACGGCGGTACCGCCGTGAAGAATGAAATCAAAGCTTTTAGAAAGCTCAATAATCATCAAATCCTGCAACTCCGCGACATGAAGAAGCTTGCCTTTCAATATTTTGGCGAGAGGTATCCTATGAAGCATAAACATCATTTACCAGGGTTATATATAAGTATAACTTTGGTAAACGTTTATTGCACTATCGGTATTTTAAAGCTGCAATTTGGACATTTACCATCTGGAGTTATCTTATTGCTTACTACAGTGAATCCCCAGCGTTTTATTAACAGTTCTCCACACTCGGGACACCAAGTATTCTCATATTTGTGTCCAGGCACGTTTCCTATGTAGGGGAATAATACTCCCATAGACCATGCTAGCTCCCTGGCTTTCTCTAATGCTTTCACGGATGTTGGAGGAGCGTTGAACTTGTACTCAGGATGGTAACGAGTAAAGTGGAGTGGCGTATCTGGTCCGAGTTCTCTAACGTGCTTCTCAATCAACCATCTTAAACACTCCTCATCGTCGTTAACTCCTGGGATAACTAGATTAACTATCTCAACGTGTAGGCCGAGCTCCTTGGCTCTTCGAGCATTCCTCCACACCACGTCAACGTTTACTCCTCCGCAATACTTCTCGTAAACCTCCTCATCCCCCTTAACGTCGAATTTTATAGCATCAAGACCCGCTTTTGCAAGATCCTCCAATGCTTGGATCGTCATATACCCGTTTGAAACATACGTGTTGTAGAAGCCTTGTTTCTTAGCTAGCGGAAACAGGTCCAGACTATACTCGAGTAAGAGAGTAGGCTCGTTGAAAGATATTGAAGTACCGCTGCAACCGTTTTTCCAAGCGATTTCTATAAATCTCTCAGGGCTGAGATAGTCGGCTTTCCTAGGGTCTGGCTGAACCTTCGATATATCATAGTTCTGACACCAAGGGCAAGTAAAGTTGCAGCTCCACGTACCCACTGTAAGCGCAAGGGTCCCGGGGTGGAAGTGGAAAAACGGCTTTTTCTCAATAGGGTTTGCAGATATCGACGATATGTCGCCATATACGATTGTGTATAATCGCCCTTCTAAATTGACCCGCGTACCGCAAAAACCTCTTGAACCATCGCTTATTCTACATCTCCTTTCACAAGTCAAACAGATCACGTCGGTGTTTCCAGCTTTTTCGTAGAACTTAGCCTCCTTAATAGTAGGGTACTTAAGTAGTTTGGAATCGAATTTCAACATTTCTTCCATAGCTTGATACCAGTAATGTTTAAGCTCGTTATAAATAATTGTTTACTCCAGTATTTGCCCCATGAATATTTGGAGAATGGTTTAGGAATTAATACGGTAAGATTAAATAAGGGTTTGCTCTTAAAATAGTAGAATGGTAGGAAAACGCAGTATTGCTTTTATGTTCTCTTTGGCTGGAGCAATCTTAATTTTTATCAGCGGAATATTTCTGGGGGTATTGACCATTCTTTTCGGGTTAATTATGTTGCCCCCGGAGCTGATACCTCTAGTGGGATTAGTTTTTGGATTTTTTGGAGAAACCCTCATGGCTTTAGGAATATGGTCGATCACGGTATCAAGTATAATTGGGATATTAATGTTAATCGGTGCTTTTATGGTCCTCTCAACAATTAGAAATACTGTTATAAAAGGTTCGATATTAGTCATTGCTCTTTCTATAATTGCTATCTTCCTTCTCGGAGGATGCTTTCCTCTAATGGGCACTACTTTTCTAGAAATCGTATTCTACGCAGGAGTTATGCTGGCAATAATTGGTGGCACTCTCGGCCTCGTCTGGAGGCCCTCGAAATCACTACCTCCTCCACCACCTCCCTAGGGTTCGTATAATTTTAGTTCTAAAACAGCTTTTTCCGAAATTTTTATCATCAAAGTTTACAAATCCATTAAAGACTCTACTTTTTTCCTAAGAGGGACAAGCTCGTTGTTTTCTAGCATTTCGAGCACCTGTCTTCTGGTTTCCTCCTCTATTCTGGTAACGTCATATCCCACGCTTAAATATCTCTTCGCTTGGATGTTGGTAGAGAGAAGGTCGCATAGCCTAGCTATCTTCGCCTCTATTGTTTTTCCATCTAAGAATTCTGAAACCAGTCTTGCAATATTGGGCCCTATCTCCATCGCCGCCTCAACATCTATCCTATTCATCCTTGAAGAAGTCCACCGGGGGATATCGCCCATTACTGCTTCAGGAAGGTCGTGTACAAGAGCCAGTACAGCAGTCTTTTCGGGATCAGCTCCAACTATTGGAGCCAGTTCTATGGCGAGTATTGCGGCTTCGAAGGAATGCCCGGCTACGGTTTCAGCATCAGGTATGCCGAGCTGCATCCACCCGCTCCTCCTAAGGCATTTGACAGCGTTCACCGCATCCATTATATTCATGAGTTATGCCTGCAAGCTCCTTATAGAAAAATCTTAACTTCAACCAGTTACAACGTCTTTATATAACTCCGGCGTCGATACGTCCAGCTGCGCCCCAGAATCTTTCAACTATTCTCTCTAAGCCCTGAGGTTTCCTTTCCGACAGCCATAGCTTACAATACTTGTTGGCTAGAGAGATGAAGTCCGATGGCTTAACAGCATTATTTAGCCTTTTCAAACATACTTCAATACAACTTCTTATGAATTCAAGATCCTCTGGGAGAGGTACTTTCCCAAATCTTTCCAGAAGGTTTTTCAAAGATTCCTTCAAAGATTCTTTTTCACTATTTGACATCCTGTAATACCAGAAGTCTGCAAAAAGCACGTGTTTCAAAGTGTCTGAAACCTCGGGTTCTCCAAAAGCTTTCCTAACTTCAAGTATTTCAAATGGTTCGCCAGTCAACACGCTCCACTTCTCCTCCCACCTGCCGTCTCCTTCAGCATACTCCATGCATGCGAGTATGAGAGGATCGAGGAATGAGAATAAGCATTCTTCACCGTCATCACCCCAAGCCGTCACCATAAAGCCCTTAAGACCCTCCTCTCGTGCCGCTGCAAGAAAGTTTCTCATGTTCTCTATAGCTGTTTTAAAATTGGGGTAATATCTGTTCCAGTTTGAAAAGCCGGGGCACACTACCTGCTGCATCTTCTTCTCCCCGAACATGTTTATTTTATTTCTAAAGTATTCTTCATCACCAGGATTGTAATCCCAATTAGCGATCACAGCATCCTTCCATATCGGGCTTTCAACAATCCTCGCCCACTTAGATTTTTCCTCTTCTCTCAAATACATTCCTGTCAGCATGTCCCCCCACACCACCGGTATTTTCCCCTTCTCCTTAACTGTCTCAACCATCTTCCTATGATGCTCCTCGTAAAGCCTAGGTCCTTCGAAGCTTCCAGTCTTATCCAAGCTCCTACCCCTACCCATTGCCCATGTTTCATCCCCACCTATGTGTATGTGTTTTGAGGGCGAAACGTCTATTGCCTCGTTCAGTAATTCGTATGCTAACTTCCTAGCTTCCTCATTGCTAACGTCTAAACACCCTTCCCTAGGGTTATGCCACTCGCTGAAAACCCAGTATTCGGGTAATGAGAGTATGTGCTCCATATGACCAGCTAATTCTAGTGATGGGAAGACTTCTATTCCCAGTTCCCTTCCATAGTTAACAATCTCTAAATACTCTTGTTTAGAAAGCCTGCCACGGTGTGCACCGATCTCTGGATGCTTCTCCCATGGAAAAAGGTCCTCAAAATATATTGCGAAATAGTTATACTTCAGCAGGAAGAGAAGTCTTAAAACCTTCTTAAAGGTTTCAACCTTAGGGACTCCTCCTCTCGCAATATCGAGGTGAAAACCCTTGAATGAGAATTTGAAGTCTTCCTCAATCCTCACCTCGGGAATAAACCCTGGCTTCTGCTTAAGGAGTTGGATTATAGTTGCGTAGCAAATTTTTTCCCCACCCCATATTACGACTTCTTTCTCCTCGCCTCTTACTTCAACACCGTTCCCAGCTTTCTCAATCCTCTTCAACCTCCAAGACCCCTCTGGAATGCCAAACTCTTTTCTAAAGAACTCTGGCAGGTCCAGCCCATCGAAACTAAACCATTTTCCAGAGAAAACAATCGACCTTGGCTCAGGAACTATCTTAATACCTCCTTCTTGCTGAGACATTTTCAATTATTGGGAAGAACAGAGTAATATTAGGCTTACGTTTATATAACAGACCTATAGATTCACTCCAGATTGAGTTATCTGGAAAACATTAGAAGCCTCTTGAAGTATCATGGAGAAGTGGAAAGAGAGGTATACTTAGACTTGGAAAACTCGACCCCGGTTCCACAGGAAGTCCTCGAAGAAATGCTGCCCTACTTCTCTTCCAAAGCCTATGGAAACCCCACGCTTACTCATAGGCAGGGATGGGAGGCTTATGAAACGATTGTTGAGGCTGCGAGCTTCGTAGCGAAGCTAATAGGTGCTTCCTCACCTGAAGAACTATGTTTTACGAGCGGCGAGGTCGAGGCCAATAATCTTGCAATCCTAGGTTCTGTCGCAGGTAAGAAGGGGAAGATTGTTGTTTCAAAAATAGATCCATTGACAATCCTATTGCCGGCCGAGATGCTTGAGAAGAGAGGTTTTGAAGTAGAAAGAGTTCCAGTAGACTCAGAAGGCTTTATTAATCTAGATGAGTTTTCTAAGGCAGTCGGCAAGGAAACGATTTTAGTGAGCACGAGTATTGTGAACAATGAAATTGGCACATTGCAACCTTTTAAGGAGATTGTAGAAATAGCTAGGGATAAGAATCCCAATCTAATCATTCATCTAGATGCTTCAGATGCTTACGGCAGGATAATGTTCAACGTTAAAGAGCTTGATGCAGATCTGCTCACATTAAGTAGCTACAAGATAATGGGGCCTAGGGGGGTTGCTGCCCTCTATGTTAAGGAGGGGATAGAAGTTGAAAGGATTATTGAAGGCCCTGTGGGAACTCAAAGACTCTGGCCTGGTGTTGAAAATACTCCTCTGATAGTCGGCTTTAGGAAAGCTTCTGAACTAGCTTTTAAAGATTTTGAGAAGAACGTAAATCATATGAAGAGGCTCAGAGACACGTTGATAGAAGGGCTCCTAAGCATCGAAGACACTATTCTAAACGGACCGGTGGGAGAGAAGAGGGCGCCTGATAACGTTAACATAAGCTTTCTACATTGCGAAGGAGAATCATTAACCATAGAGCTAAGCTTTAGAGGAGTCTATGTATCAAGCGGGAGCGCTTGTACCAGAAGGATACTTCAGCCCAGTCATGTGTTAACAGCAATAGGAAGAGAATACGAGGCGGTCCACGGCAGCATCCTGATGAAAGTCTCCAGATACCATAGCGTAGATGACATAGAGTATGTTGTAGAATCTTTTAAACCGGCTGTTGAAAGAATAAGGTCAATAAGCCCTACGGGGAGGAGATAAGAAATGTCTAGGTCACCGCTACCATACAGCCAGAAGATTCTTGAATTATTCAGGAATCCTAAAAACCTGGGTAGGATGGATGATGCTACTGTCTCAGCCAGCGCTGGAAGCCCAGCCTGCGGAGACATGATATCCTTCTACCTTAAGATAGATGAGAACATGATTATAACCAAGGCAAGTTTCGAAAGCTATGGCTGCGCCGCCAACATAGCTACGGCAAGCATGCTCACAGAGATGGTTAAGGGCAAGACTCTTGAAGAGGCTTGGAGAATAAGTTGGAAAGACGTGGCTAAGGAAGTCGGAGGCCTACCTGCAGTCAAGTTTCATTGCGGAGTACTGGCTGTAGGAGCCTTGAGAAGAGCAATAAGAGAATTCTT
>Ga0185307_1002097_pt1 | contig 10543 bp, 10 predicted proteins | sample LHCtaG_FD_128010 | JGI IMG/M metagenome (GOLD analysis project Ga0185307, IMG submission 128010) | Hot spring microbial communities from Little Hot Creek, USA to study Microbial Dark Matter (Phase II) - LHC4sed_matched (SPADES... | ecosystem: Environmental > Aquatic > Thermal springs > Hot... | reverse complement strand
TTCTGCCACTCTAAAGGGGCAAGGAGATATAGAGGCTTATTCTATTGTGGAAAATGCGTCATGGTGATGAATGCGGATGTTGTTGGAGCGCTGAACATGGCGAGAAATGATGGAACCATAATCCCAAGCCCCATTCAAGGTAGGGATAACGGGGTGGTGACACACCCCTTGCTTCTAAGGTGGAATGGGATGAAGTGGGAGCCTAAAAGGGCAATGAACAACCAACCAATGAAAACCCTAGAAGCAAGAATCTCCCGGCTTCAGCCGTGGAGAGTGTCAAACATTACTCTAAGCTCCTGATTTTCTAGGTGTTTAGCTCTATAAATATTTTGTTTATAGTTTAGACCTAGCAACTTAGGAAGTTAGGTGCGGTATGTTAAGTTGTCGGGTTCTAGCTTGTAGGATTTAAATCTTTATGAATGGTTTTCCTGGAGATGTATATACTTCCCCCCCAACATGTATAAGTACTTCAGCGTTTTCACTCCATGAATCTGTAAATAGTTTTTCATCAACGTATGCTGCTAATACTTCACCTATGAATAGTGTATGGTCTCCGGTAGGCATTATCCCCCATAGTTTACACTCTATGTTTCCAATACATTCATCTACTATTGGTGTTTTAATGTGTTTAGCTGGTTTTAGATTTAGCTTAGCTATAGCTATCTTGTCAGTATCTCTCCCACTTCTAGTACCGCATAGATGAACTTTTTCAACTAGGTTTTTTGAGGGTATGTTTACTGTAAACTCTTTAGATTCCTGTATAAGGCTGTGGGTGTATCTTTTAGGGGATATTGCTACTCCAACAAGTGCTGGCTTAATACTTAATGGTGTGGTCCACGCTGCAGTCATAATGTTTGCCTTACTGTTTTTATCTATAGATACTATTAATGTAGCTACTTTGGGATGTAGAAGCCTATAGAATGTGTTAATACAGTTCCTCTTCATTTAATCCCCTAACTCAATTTTTTGAAGCTCCCTAATATTTTCTTCCTCACTTGGATCTGGATTTTTTATGGAGAACCATGCATCAATAATTTCCCTCGCTACCTCCTCCGATAGTAGTCTAGCGCTTAAAGCTAGAATATTTGCATTATTCCATAAACGTGCTCCACGAGCAGTTTGAGAATCAAAGCATAAAGCAGCTCTAACACCCTTAACCTTATTTGCAGCTATTGATACACCTGTACCTGTATAACATATTACAATACCCATATCTGCCTCACCATTAACTACTATTTTACCAACTTCAAAACCGACTTTAGGCCATGGATATTGCTTACCTGTAGCTAATGCTCCAACAAGTATTAATTCATATCCCCTCCTCCTCAACTCATCAACAAGAAACTCAGCAATATGGTAGCAATCATCAGATCCTACAGCAACCCTCATCAAATCACCATACTACCTAAATACTGGGTTATTTAAGGATTTTGGGCTTTAATGCCCATTCAATAATTCGTAACCTTAGATATATTTGGATTGATGAGTATAGTTGACGTAGCTAAATATGATTCTAGAACCTATCAATGTAGAATAGGATATGTATTTGAGGTATAGTTAAGTAGGTTTTGAACTTATAACTTTAGTATGTTATGCTTAACTGCTAGCTTGTTGATTGAAATAAAAAAGTTTTAATGTTTAGAGTTATAATTTAATGGATGGTTAAGCTTATCTATGATAGGGGCACTATTCTAGTTGATGAGTGGATTCCTCAGCTTCATAATGTTTTAAAATGGGACTATAGGGTGAAGGCTTTTAGAGCTCTTGCAGTGGAGTATTTTAAAATTAGAAGTGTTTTAGAAAGCTCTAATATTGAGTTTGAGGATAACGTGTTGGAGCCTATTGTAGGCTCTATAGCTTTAAGGAGGAGGTATAGGCTTAGGGAGTATCAGGAGGAGGCTTTAAAGGCTTGGATTAATAGTAGATGTAGGGGTATTGTTGTTTTACCTACAGGTACCGGTAAGACGGTTATAGGTTTGTATGCTATTGCTAATATTAATAGTTCAAGCCTTATTGTTGCTCCAACAATAGAGCTTGTATATCAGTGGCGTGATAAGCTTGTTGAGGCTTTCAATGTTGATGTTGGGGTTTATGGTGGTGGGGAGAAGAAAATTGGATTCATAACTGTTTCAACATATGATTCAGCATATCTTAATGCTGAATACTTCGGGAATAAGTTTAAGCTTATTGTTTTCGATGAGGTTCACCATATTGTAAGTGAGGGTTATAGACAGATAGCTGAGCTTAACGCTGCCCCCTTCAGGCTTGGCTTAACAGCTACTCCTGAAAGGGAGGATGGTAAACATGCTGATTTACCAATACTTGTAGGTAATGTGGTTTATAGGGTGGGGGTTAAGGATCTTTCAGGATCCTTCCTAGCCCCATTTAAGATTGTTAGAATACCTGTTGAGTTAACACCTATGGAGAGGGAGAGGTATAGTAGGCTTACAGATATTTATAGAGGCTTCCTTAAATCTAGGGGTTTAAGAATTAAGTCTTTAAACGATTTCCAGAAATTTATATTGAGGAGTGGTCTTGACAGTGAGGCACGTCAAGCACTTCTAGCATGGCATGAAAGCAGAATGTTGGCGTTAAATGCTGAGGGTAAGATTAGGGTTTTAAAGGATCTCTTGGCAAAGCATCGTGGTGAGAAAATAATAATATTTACTGAGTATAATGATGTAGTACGTAGAATATCGAGGGAGCTGATAATACCTGAAATAACACATAAAACTGGAGGTGAGGAGAGGGAGAGAACGTTAAGAATGTTTAGGGATGGAGTATTTAACGTTATTGCTACCAGTAAGGTTCTTGAGGAGGGTATTGATGTACCTGACGCTTCAGTAGCAATAATAATTAGTGGAACTGGGAGTAGGAGGGAGTTTATACAGAGGCTTGGTAGAATACTGAGACCTAAAGATGGTAAGCAGGCTATACTTTACGAGTTGGTAACTAGGGGCACGTTGGAGGCGAAATCATCGAGGAAACGTAGGAAAGCCCTAGAGTTAGGCGGTTAGAGAGTATGCTTCCAAGTAGTTTGCTGAGAGTTAGAAGGGTTGGCTCCAATATATATCCTGTATTCGCCGGTTTAAGCTACTCCAATCTCTACGTTGCTGATAGGCTAATAAACATATTTAAGCTTAGCATTAATAAAACTCTCGGTGAGCTTCATAGATCCCTGGAGGATATTGAGGCTGAGCTCTGTGAGCTCTATAGAATACATTATAAGCTTTACCGTGGTCTTCTAGCTATCCTACTTAGAAGGGTTAAGACAGCTAAGCCTAAAACAACTATTAACCCAATATCCGTTAGAATAATGCTTTTCAAAGCTTCAAACATGATGTTTAAGGGTGCTGCCTTAACAGATGATGAGAGGAGGAGGGTTATTGAGTATGTCGCTAAGGATTTAGGGTTATCTATCGGTGAGGTTGAGAAGTGTTTTGATGCTGTTTATGAGGAGAATGAGGTTATAGAGGGGTTTGAAGAAATAGATTCTGAAACATTACTGAAGCATTATAATCTATCACTAACGCAGACACTACTATTTAAAAGCTTAAGGCTTAATATTGAATCCCAAATTACAGGCTCCGAGGCTAAAAGGCTTTTATGGAATGTAAAGAGGCTCGGCCTCCTCTACTTTGCTGAGAGAATGGATAATGGCTTAAGAATATCTATAGATGGTCCAGCATCAATAATAAGAAGTGTGGAACGCTACGGAACATCAATAGCTAAACTCATACCATACATTGTTAGCTTAAACTCATGGATTATTGAGGCTGAAATACGTGGTAAAAATAGAAACTATAAATTCACCCTAACATCAAGCCAGAAAAAGCTTTTCCCACAGCTTGAATGGGTTGAGGAAACATATGATAGTAGGCTGGAGGAGGATTTTGCAAGAAGATTTAACAGCTTAAATCTTGGATGGAGGCTTTTAAGAGAGCCTGAACCACTGGTTGCTAATGGATCAATACTTATACCTGACTTCGCTGCCTTAATGGATGATGTTAAGATCTATATTGAGATTGTAGGATTCTGGACTTCTGAATACTTAAGGAGGAAGATTGAGAAGCTACGTATGGTTAAGGGAGTTAAAATGATCGTTGCAGCTGATGAAAGCCTTTCATGCTCATCAATAGCCGATATCCCACATGAAGTAATACTCTTCAAAAACAGGCTTTCACCAGCAGATATACTTCTAGCTCTTAGAAAGTATGAGAAGCAGAGGGAAGAAGTGGTAGATCTAGATAAACCCATACTGAAACTTAAAAATCTAAACAGTAAAAACATAAGTAGGGAATATAGGGTAGTTGGAAGCCTAGCTGTAAAGAAGGATCTTGTGGAAGTCATAGATAAAACCATAGAGGAAATAAATGGGAAAACCCTATCTGAAGCTATAGATAAGCTTAGGGAGATAGGTGTTGAAGATAAGTATGCTATAGATATTATTGAAGCATATGGATTTAAAGTTAAATGGCATGGACTTGAGGGGGTAGTGGAGAAACAGCAGCCTACCCCTTAATGTATATGGAAGAACTCTAAACTCTTCATTGGAATACTTAAATCTATGTTGGCAAATATTAGATTAAATGCTGTTAAGAAGTAATCATACCCCTTATTTAGAAAGCTGCAATTTATTTAATTACTAAATCTATACGTGCTGATTGATGTTTAGGGGTGGAGTTAAGGCTTAATGTATTAAAGCCATATAACCGTAAAATTTATAAATTCCAAGTTTAAACTCAGCTATGGTTAAGACAACAATAATACTGGATGATGATCTTTACAAAAAGTTAATTAGGGAATCTATTGAGAGATATGGCTCTACTAAAAAGCTATCTTTCCTAATTAATGAGAAGCTAAGAAAATTGGAGGGGGAAGTCTTAGAAACTAAGGATCGTATAACCTTTAAAATAGGTAAAAAACTCCCCCCTAAAGAAATAGAAAGGCTAATAGAGGAGGGGTTGGAGGAGGTAGGTATTTGACTATAGTGGATACAAACATTTTAATATATGATACATTTAAAGATACAGCTCACCATAAAGAAGCTAGAAAACTACTAGATTCACTACCAAAATGGAATATACCTTCTATCGTATTAATAGAGTTTATAGCATTTCTAAATAGGATTCGTTTGGGGAGAAGTAATATGTTAAGTAAGCTTAATGAGCTTGCCAATAATCCTAAATTTAACCTAGTTGAAATTGAGAGGGAGGATCTACTGGAAGCTCTAAAAACTGTAGAGGAGGAAAAGACTTCAACCTTAAGGATAAATGATAAGATAATTCTCTCAATTACGAAAAGACTGGGTGAGGATTTAGCTACTTTTGATAAAAAGTTGAAGGAGGAATATAAAAGGAGCTATCGCTCATAAATCCATATCCATCAGGATTTCACCACTAAGGATGAATAATATTAGCCTTCTGAGAGCTTAGTAAGCCTAATTTATAAGTGCAATGTGAATCTATAGCTTCATCCCTTCATTAGGGTAAGTAATGATACTGTTTGTGTTGAGATGAGGTTAAGAAGCGTGTTGATGATGGTTTGAAAGCAAAATTTCAACTCCACAAACTGTGTAAGATCTGAGAATTGGTGAAGTTTATATTGCTCCTCTATAGATTGTATTGAGTGCTGTGGACTATTATGAAAGTATTATGGATGAAGTTTATAGAGCTATTGTTTCACTTGGTGGTAGAGTATCGTATAGTGAGCTTGCTAGTAGGTTTTCATCTAGAGGTATAGGTGAGCTAACACTTAGCCTGGTTTTAAACGATCTTATTAGAAGAGGTCTTATTAAAGCCTCCCAGAATGAGTTTAAAGTAGTTAGTAGCTATACTCCCCCTATTCCTTTAAGTATTGAGCTGAGTGGTGGGGTTTATAGAGGGTTTGATGGATATTTAAGATTTCTTAGTGAGGGTCCATACTCCATCACTGGTTTAGCTTCAACTCTTTCCCCGCAGTATCCTCTCCCAAGCCAATCCTTCCATGTTAAGACATCATATACCCTATACCCATTCCAAAAGAGGATTCTAGATGGTTTAGCTGGTGACTGCTTGATTTTAGGGCTTCCAACAGGTCTTGGCAAAACATATATTGCAGGCTCCCTTCTTGAAAGGGAGTCTAGGATTAAGCCTTTAAGAATCCTATTCCTAGTTCCATCAGTTCCTCTAGGTATTCAGCAAGCAATATTTGCTAGGAGAATGCTTAATGTTGAAGCATACTTTATCTCAGGCAATATAAGTCCTGAGAAGAGGTCTATGCTTAGGGTTTGGAATGCTGGCTTCGCAGTTACTACTCCTCAAACATTCTATAACGATATCTTATCCCCATTCAAATCTGTTTTAGATAGTGTTAGACATGGCTCCCTCAACGATTTATCAACGTTTTTCAGGGAGGTTGATTTCAGTTTTCCATATGATGTTGTTGTAGCTGATGAGTGTCAAAACTATATAGGTGAGACAGATGGCTACTCCATACTTCTAGCTGCTAAGGCATGTGGTAGCAGGATTATTGCTCTTAGCGCTGCTCCACAGCTACATTCAAAGCGTAGATTTGAAGAGCTTAAGAAAATATTTAGTACAATTACTGTTGTAAGTCTTGAGGATAGTGAGCTTAGACAATACATTCCCAGAAGAGTTCTAAAAATATTTAGGGTTAAGGTATCTGATGATCTTCTGAAAATATATGGTGAAATAGGTAAGGTAGCCTCAAAGTATGAGGGGGAGGTTATAGATAGGTATGGTAGGAATCATCTTAACACTGGGTGTAGGGAGCATAGGGAATGTGTAGTATTAACAGCTCTTAGATCCTTAAGGTTTAGGCTTGTGGAGGATGGTGCAAGCAGCGTATTATCCTACGCTACATGGAGGATTAGGGAGCTGAGAACTCCCCTAGACTCGCTTAACGGTTTAAGCATTTATAAAGCCTACAGGGAGGCTTTAAGGAGGGAGTTTAACCATAAGTTCAGCTATGTAAGGCAGATACTTAAATCTGAGGAGTATAGTAAGGCTATAGTTTTTCTTGAATCTGTTGAAGCTGCTAAGCAGCTTTTCTCAATGGTTCAGGACGATCATGGGTTTGGAAACGTTTCAATACTTGTAGGTAAGCAGAACATGTCAATGGAGCAGCAGGCACTGGCTCTCCTACACTTTAGGGAGGATGCTAAAATACTTATATCCACAAGTGTTGGTGAGGAGGGTTTAGATATTCCATCAGCAGACGTTGAGGTATGGATTGATCCTCCAAGCAATCCTAGAAAGTGGATTCAAAGATTCGGTAGAGTTCTTAGACAGCCTGGTGGGAAGGATTATGCTACAACCTATGTTTTAGTTACTATGGGAACCCATGAGTGGATGAAGCTTCTATCAACAATGCGTAAGGTAGAGAGGGTTTACGGCTTCACCCAGGAGAAGGTTTTCATCAATGATGTTAAGGCTCAGAAAAGCCTAAATATTTAGTAATGGGTTTGAGGTAGCTGCTTAACCCTATACTCATAAGATAAACATCTATTCAATACTGGATCAATCATCTCCATTCTAAACCTCTCACCAAACATAAGCTCACCTGTAGCTACAGGTATTGTTCCTGAGAAGACTATTAGGTTTCTACGGCTTATATTCAACTCATCAACAAGCCTTAAAAGATCTGTAGGGGTTATTAAGGCTTTAAGCTGTGAGTTCTGGTATAGTGTTTCCCTACCATTAATCCACATAGTGCTTCTTAACACTATATCATCCCAGTGGTCTGCAACATCCTCATAGCGCCATGCTAGCGGAGCTATAATCTTCGGGTATGCCTGCTTAGATTTTCCAACATCTATTTTTTCAAGGTCTCTATCAGTATGATCACTTCCAACAGTAACATACTTTACATCTCCATCTATAAACAATACATATTCAACCTCACCGTTTGTACGTTGGCTTTGAACCTCAACCTCATCATATACATCAACAAGATAGCTGCCTACAGGAATTAGTATTGGTACTCTTCTAGGTCTAGGTACACCTATCCTCGCTAACTCCTCAACATGCTTCATAACCTCATCCCTATTCCTTCCAGCCCATCCGCCTAGAAGAAGTAAATCAACCCTAAAACTAATAGACTCTACACGGCAATCCCTACCTAACACATTAACCCTAACGTTCTTCATCCAAACACCAAAATAAAACTCTATACCAAAATAAAAACCTAACGTAGCTAGCATATGGACGTGGCAACTTAGGAAATCAGATACAATATGTTAAGTTGCCAGGTCCCTAGCATATTTATCCTAAACCCATTAAGCTATGCAGTTATATACTTAAGATTTATTAGGTGGATTACATGGTTTTAAGTAGTTTAGGGATCTGTATGTTAAGCCCAATTGTAAGTATTGTTGATTTAACGAAGAAGTTTAACGGCCTAGTAGCTGTTAATAGGCTTAATCTAACCATCTATAGAGGGGAGATTTTCGGCTTTCTAGGTCCGAACGGTGCCGGTAAGACAACTACGATACGTATGATATGTGGATTGATTAAGCCTACATCAGGCAGTATTAATGTTGCTGGTATAGATGCTGTAAGGAATGCTGAAGCATTAAGGTCTAAGATAGGCTATATGGCTCAGTCCTTCTGTCTCTATGAGGATTTAACTGTTGAGGAGAATCTTAGTTTTTACAGCTCCATATATGGTATTTCAGGATTTGAGAGGAGGAAGCGTATTAGGGAGCTTCTTGAGCTTGTTAGGCTTGAGGGGTTTAGGAATGTTTTAGCCGGTAATCTTAGCGGTGGCTTAAAGCAGCGTTTAGCCTTAGCTGTAGCTATGATTCATAAACCTGAGCTTCTAATACTTGATGAGCCTACTGCAGGTATTGATCCTCCTCTTAGAAGGGAGTTTTGGCGTTTCTTTAAGGAGATTAATAGGGAGGGTGTTACAATAATTATTACCACCCACTACATGGATGAATCTGAAAACTGTGATCGTCTTGGACTGATGAGCTGCGGCGTATTGGTTGCTGTTGATACCCCTACAAATCTTAAGAGGAGGGCTTACGGCGGGGATGTTGTTGATGTTACTGTTAAGGGCTCTAGAAATGCTTTAGCGGAGTTTCAGAAAATTGGATCTATTATCTCGGTTAATGGTCAACCTAATGGTTTATGGAGTGTTAGAATTGCTGTTAAGAACTCTGAGGAAACTCTACCCGTAATCCCAATGTTTACGGAGAGGGTTGGGTTAAAGCTTGTTGGTGTAAGGCAGGTTCAGGTAAGTATGGAGGATGCCTTTATTAAGCTTGTAGGTGGGTGAAGTGGCTCCACATAGGCTTAAAGCAATAATGTTTAAGGAGTTTAAGCAGCTTTTAAGAGATCCCCGTACCCTTGCTGTAGTTCTCGGCGCCCCCCTCGTATTTATAGTAAGCTTCGGCATGGCTTATGGTGGTGAGATTAAGCATATTGATATTGCATTAGCAAATGAGGATCGTGGATTATTCAGCTGGTACGTAGTTCAGGAAGTTAGCTCCTCTAAGGTATTTAAGATATCTGAATATGCAGATAGCTTTACTGGGGCAAGATATCTTGTTGAGAATGGAAGGGTTTATGCTGCAATAATAATTCCATCAGGCTTTTCTAAAAGCATATCTAAAATCGGCTCAGGAACAATTTACCTCGTAATTACCCACAGCTCCCCAGCTATTTCACGAGCTGTTGAGGCTGAGGCTAGAATCGTTACAGCTAGGCTTCAAGCTAAGCTTTTAAATATTCTCCTTAAACAGCTAGGCTTAGAAGCCTTAAACTCATCTAGGAATACTAGTATTCAGCCGGTTAAGCTAAATATTGCTGAAATCTCAATTATTGGTAGTGAGATCGGTATGTTTACATTCTACTCCCCCCTAATTACTGGCTTAACACTTCAAAACGCTGCTCTTACCCTAGCCGCTATATCGGTTGCTAGGGAGAAGGAGAGGAGAACTATTGAGCAGCTTATCATGACCCCCATTACGAGGTTTGAGTTTCTAATGGGTAAGTTTATTGTTTACTTCATATTTTCTATGCTTATAACCTTCATATCCTTCGAGATACTTATAAACTTCTTCAGCCTTGTCTTAATGGGAAGCCTAATAGATATTGTTTTACTAAACATAATATTCTGTATAGGCTCCTTAACAGCAGGTATAGCTATATCCACCTTTTCAAAAACTCAAATGCAGGCTATTGAGATAAGTACATTTATCCTACTTCCATCAGCTGTTTTCTGCGGTGCTATAATTCCTCCTGAAGCCACACCAGAGTATGCTAGAGTAATCATATATGCAACCCCACTCTACCACTACTTTGACTCTATGATAGGCATAATGGTGAAGGGTATGACTCTTGCTGATATGCCTAACCACCTAATATATCTAGCCTGCTATATAGCAGTAACCCTTATATTTAGCTTAAAAACCTTTACTAAAAGAATTGGTTAGGGGTTTTTATGAGGGGAATTATAGTAGCTTTCTTCATGCTTACTCTTATAGCTATGCAGCTTAGCTACGTCTATGCTTTTCCCAGTGGGGAGCTTAAGGTTG
>Ga0185307_1002095_pt1 | contig 10551 bp, 11 predicted proteins | sample LHCtaG_FD_128010 | JGI IMG/M metagenome (GOLD analysis project Ga0185307, IMG submission 128010) | Hot spring microbial communities from Little Hot Creek, USA to study Microbial Dark Matter (Phase II) - LHC4sed_matched (SPADES... | ecosystem: Environmental > Aquatic > Thermal springs > Hot... | reverse complement strand
CATTATACGCTACCTCTCTAGCTCTGAGTAGAAATGTCTTCCAATTCTTCACAATATATACAAGTGGCTCTTCAGTTGCAATTTTACGCTCAGCTGGAACAATTGTTTTTAGTCTCTTAAGTACTGTATCTCTGATGAGTTCAAGTTTCTCTAAATATAGCTTCTCGAGAATACTAGGAGATACAGCTCTATATAGGGCGGGTCTACCACGACCCACTTCTACAAGTCCTTTTGAAGCAAGCTCTTTAATGTAGTAGTAGATCTGCGACGTCTTAGCTCCAAGTCTCTCACTTAATTCACTCAGTGAGAGAGGTCCTTCAAGCAGAAGTCTAAGATACATTTCACAGCCAAACCGGCTAATTCCAAGTATAGAAAATAGCTGTGCAAAGTCCTCACTACACACTATTTGTCCTGGTGAGTTCTGCACACATATCCCCTTTTATTTATCTAACTACTAGTTTATTTATAAACTTTTTTGTGAAAAACCATTAGTTTCAATTTTAATATAACAGTGAAAACCATCATGCACACATACTTTTATTTAAAAGTATTTATAAGTACAGTTTTGAATAAAATATTGGGGTGAAATATTGAAAGGAGCAGTAAAGCCTAAAGTTCTTGGAATTATTATTGCCATTATAGTTGTAGTCGCTATTATTGGAATAGCAGCCTATTACTTCACTACACTTCCCGCACCATCTCCTACTCCCACACCAACACCCACTCCAACCCCAACTCCTAGTCCTACTCCAACACCATCTCCAAGAACTCTGGGCGACCACTACCAGTTTTCTCACGAGCGGACTCTTCACTCACACGTGTAGCAATAAAACGCGGCGACTCTAAAAACTAGACAATTGAAAAACCCCTAGAATTAATTATAGCATAAAGTATAAAAATATGTAAATCACTCTCTAAACCAGTTAAGCAGGCCAGTAGAACCATGTAGTTGCTTTCCGCTAACCTGTATATCCTTATAATCATAGACTTCAAGCCGAGATCGCTAATGAATATGAACCCCTCATGGTTGCCTATTAACAGCTGAAGGAGTATCTGAAAGCAACCTCTATAGCATAAACTATATCCTCTAGTGGTACAGACTCTGCTCTAAATTTGCGGATACTACACCTCTTTTAGCTAAATCCAGTATAGAGCATTTTATCGCAGTATATAACTCCCTAGTGTAAATTTATGTAATAATTATATAATAATGTATTAGGGAAGAGTAGGAAAAATACCTCTATCAATCTTTTAAGCTCATATTACTCTAGTCCTAAACTTAGATAGATCGCTAAGGTTGCTTATCCCTTCCCAGGATCTTGCTTAGTTCGTTTGCTATATACTTGTGATCTGTGTAATCTCGGATCACTATTACTTGCGCATCGGGCTTTTGCCGCTTTATCTTCTCGTAGAAGCTGATATTAGTTACGTATACATCTGCATCCTGAAGCGCAGCTGTACTATAATCAGATACCTCGATCCTAGCTCGTAGTCCAAGAGCTTTTACCGCCCTACGTACCGTTTCAGCTAGTATGAAGCTGCTGCCTATCCCCAAACCGCAAATACAGACTATCTTAAGAGGTCTTTCCAAATCTCTCATTCGCATCTACCTGTGCTTGAAGTGTTTATACTCTGGCCATTTTTCCGCCAACTTCAAGTTATACTCAAACCCGCCTTTTATGTTATGGATCATTCTTGCAGGCGGTTCAATTCCTCGTTTAAGGAGGATCTCGCATGTCTTTATTGATATCATATGCAGGATGGCGCTGTTTATAATGTTTGACACAGGTGCCACTTTGGGAATCATTCCCGGAATTTCTATAATAGCATCTCCTATCGGTACGTGGTTGTCGATAACTATGTCGACCAGCTCGTAAAGTCTTTTACCAGAGGAATGACGAGACGGCATTGATTTAGACCAGGATACCGATGTTACGCCTATGGTAGTTAAGCCTCTCTTTTTGGCTTCCATAGCCATTTCTATAGGCACGGCATTTATCCCAGAATTGGATATAATTACAATAGTCTCTCCCTCTTTTAGATCGTAGTACTTGGCTACCGTCTCAGCATAGCCGTGTAGTCTCTCTACAAAAGTTGTTCTTAGCGCACCGTTAACTACTGAAAGAGCTGGGTCTAATATACCGTTGTAGGCGTATAGCTCTCCCCCTCTATTAAATACATCTATGACCGTAGCCTGAGTATGGCCTGTTGCAAAGAAGTGAATAGGTTTTCTTCTCTCTATTGTATCAGCGAAAACCTCTGCAGCTTTCTCAATATTCCTTTTCTCCTCTTTAACTACAGTATCAAGAATAGACTTTATTTTTTCCAAGTACTCTACGAGATAGTCCACACCACTCACCCTGCTTCCCCAGATTTTTGTTTCTGTTCTTTCTCCGAAATATTAATTATCTCGAAAAGTATTTTTCCCTCACACTGTGCAGGAAATGGAATACTGTGTAGAAAGCAGAGAGTGGGCGCGAGATCAATGGTATATACTGGTTTCTCAACAGAGGCTTTCCTTATATTGGGACCATACATTAACAGCACTGCGGCATTAGAGAATATTTCCATCTTCTCGTTTGGAAGATAGTGATCATGCGCCGCTATAGTTTTGCTGTATTGTATAACTGATAGCTTCTTAATCTCTCTTAGCGGTAGCTCGAGGATCTTATGCCTATGCACGTCTATATCCGTATAGGGGGGGTTGAAGAAGTAGTAAATGTCTGCAACATACTTACCAGAGAGCCCGAAGAACACACCTTCTTTCTTAGTTACTACAACCGTTGCAAAGACCCTCTTACCAGTTTCAGGATCGTGGAGCGAGTACAAAGCATCTACTACCTCCTCTACTACTTTTTCATACTCATCTTCATCTACTATTCCATGTGGAAATCTGTCTTTTAGGTTCACCCATATGTCCATAACCCAGGGGAAAGCCTTTGTGTGTTCCCAGTCGATTTCGAGTTTACCGTTAACTTCCTTGAATTGCAGAAGACCCCGCTCCATAAGAACTGTACCCGGCCACACCAACTTCCATGTAGGTAGAGCACCGTGGTCAGAAACCACTACTATGTTTGTGTCTTCCCCACTTAGGTCTAGAAGCTTGCCTACTAAGTCATCAGTTATTCTCAATGCTTCCTCGTAGATCTTCCAAACACGTTTAGCCTCTTCTTCGCTGTAATCAGGGCTTTCTGGACATAGCTTCCTTAGGAGGAAGTGGTTCAGAGCATCAAATATGTGGAGCTGCATAAAGAATAGGTTCCATTCATACTTCTTGCTAAAGTACTTATACGCTTTTGCAAACCAGTTAGCCTGTTCTCTTAATAGCTCGAAATATGTGTTCCAATCATTTCTCGTTAAAGTAATTATTGGTATAAGCTCGAGTCCTTCACAATAAGGTCCTATATTCTCTACAACTTCTGAAGCCATATTTTCCGGTGAGATCCAGCCATCTGTACGGAATATATCTGTCCTGAAGATAGTGAGTTTATCCCCATTTGCTGACAACTCGACTAATTTTAGTTTAAATACTCCTTTAAGTGGCCCTAGTGGTAGAGATTCATCAATTTCTGCACCATGATATTTAGCAACTACCTTGAAATCAAAAACATCGCTGATCCAGTCGCTCCAGGGTTTTTCTCTTTTTAGTATAGCTACCGCTTTTCTTGCATCCTTCTGCTTAGCAACAATGACAGTGTCATAGCCTTGTCGAGTAAAGTCTAGAACTAATGCGTAATACCCTTTACTCGTATCTGCGGAGACTAATTCTAGCCTCTCCCTATATCGCATAGACATAGGAGTAGCTTCTCTTACCTCTGTTGCAACGGATTCCCACCCTGATTCTGTCCATACAAAAGCAGATCTCGTTAACCTCAGAGGAAGCACAGCTTCTAACGGAGGAGAATAGGATTCAGGTACGTTTTTCCAGTTTCCAGCTCTTACTAGTTTAATCCCGACCTCCCGTGGATCCTGGGGGTGAGTTGTATATACACATCCGTATTCTATTCTCCAGCGCGGGTCTCCAGGACCTGTTCCAGCTATTGTAATGCCCTTTTTCAGAGTAGGAGGCCAGGAGAACGGCCAGTTTACTAGAATACACAGTAACCCCTTTCTCTCGGCAACATCCCATATAAACTCTGCTTCTACTATCCTTGTATCGGGAACAAGCACACGGTCAAGCGGATACCCTGGTAAGTGTACGTTGAATCCTAGAGCACCATGTTTTCCCGGGGTAGCCCCCGTAACTAAGGATATCCAATTAGTAGGCGTATCGCAAGGAGGTAATGGAAACATTCTTAAAAAAACCCCTTTTTCAATTAATTTAGCTATATTCGGGATAGCCCCTTCTCTAGCATATTTTTCAACTAGCTCGGGCCATAGCCCATCTATACCGAGAACTAGTGTCTTGGTCTTCTCCATCCGCATTTCCCGATCAAGTCACTTAAACACGGATAGTAGACCATAGAATAAACCATATACTGTTACAAGATCTGGACCATGCCATACGAAACCTGAGTTAGCGATTGATCCACCCATGATGGTGAAGAAGAATGCAGCACCAAGCATCTGGACAACAGCGCTAACGACACCTGCGAGAAATGCGGCTTTCTTACCACCAACTTTATCAGCGAATATCCCCATAACTCCTCCTTCGAAGTAGATCCAAATAGCATTTGGAAGAACCACCACGGGCGCCTTTAAGGCAGCCATAGCTATGGTGACAATGGGCGCTGCAACGAGGCTTCCAAGGGCCCCTAATAGCAGAGCTTTAGGACCTAACGCAAATATCACGGGAGCATCGAACGCCGGCTTTGCTCCAGGTATCAGCTTCTCGGAGATCCCTCTAAACGCTATGGTCATCGAGCCTATGAAGAGCCTTACGCCCGTGAGCAAGAGCACTATACCAGCAGTAAACTGTATTGCTAAGTTGATGGCCCAGACAATGTAGTTCAATCCTCCAGAGTATTTAGAGACTATAGACTCTCCAGCTATAATCGCTATAGTGACAAAGGTTGACGCCATTAGTACAAAAGCTAGTATGATATAATCAGCAAGTATCGATAGAGATGGGGGAAATTCAGCTTTTTCAATACTTTCCTCAGACTTCCCTATCCGCTCACCGATCCAAGACATAATGGCGCCCCATATGGTTTCGCTGTGACCAACGGTATATGTATCGCCAGGTATCCACCTCTTAGTGTAGATCCTGCCGATAGCTGGCCCTAACCACTCATAAAGCCAGGCCAGTATAGCACTGATCAGTATTATAGCGAAATCCCCCAGCTTGGGAAACAGTACAGCTAGGGTGTAAACATTCAAGACCGCAATGAAGTTCATGAAGTGAGGTGTAAGAAATATGGTTTTTATAGGCGTAATACGAGCCGATATTAAGTTAAAAATGAACGCTAATACCATTGCCAAAGTAGCATCAAAAAGCACGTTTACAGGAAAATCGGGTGGAGCGAGTTTTACAGCATTAGCATATGCAGGGAGATTCCAGGGGATAACACCGCTAACTCCTAGCATAGCATTCATAATATCACCTATTGATCTAGCCGCACCAGATAATATTCCAGCCGCAGCTAACATAGCTGCTACTCCTACCATAACCTTTATTGTGTGTTCAAGTACTTCGCTCCACGGTCTTCTCAGTACGAGTAGTCCTATGAGAGCAATTATACCGAGGAATATTGGTACTTGGAGGAAGACTTGACTAACAATAAAGCTTATAATAGCTTCTAATATACTCATTCACTTCACCAAGCTTGCTGTATATAACCGTATCTTTTAAACGTTGTACCGTACATGTTCGGATTTCCAGGAATAACTAGACAAGTACATCAATGTAAGTAATAAAGTTTTTGAGAACACTAGAACTATTTAAGTTACACAGAGACTAATATTATTAAAAGGAGGAATAAAGTGGTTAGGAAAGTATTTATGGTCAAATATAGTCCACTTGTAGTTTACTACATAGTTATAAAACCTTATGAAAGCCTATTATCTCGGATTTCGAAGCAATACGGTATTTTCATCACGGATCTAGGGGTTTTTAGGACCAAAAACAGTATTTCCACTGTCATTAAATGCTATTTCAAAAAACCAAGCGATTTCGATAATCTACTAGAAAACCTAGTATCTAGTCCTAATATTCTCCAAGTAAAAGTACTAGAGAAGAATAGGAAAACCTCTTCTCTCATAATAACTAAGAAAGTATGCGATTTTTACGAAAAAATACTAGCAAACGAGATTCCCATGCTACTACCGTATTCAATAATATATGGTTACAAAAGACTAGCTATAATCCCTCTTGACGTAGAAATCAAGAATATTATAAGAATGGTTAGTCGCTATGGCAGAATAGTGAATATTGAACGATTATCATTCGACAAGGCATTATTAAAATTATCTAACTACATAAACATAGCTAACTTGATTTCACTGCTTTCAGATAAACAACTAAGTACTCTAAGCCTCGCTTATGCTGAGGGGCTCTATGAGTGGCCTAGAAAGATTTCCATTAGCAAATTAGCCATGCTATTAGGATTATCGAAGTCAACAACTTGTGAATACTTACGGAAAGCTGAGGCTAAGATAGTGAAATACGTACTGGCCGACCTACTCTCTCAACAAACTATGTACAAGGATTCCCTTTAATATTTATGTGTAAATTATAAGTTTTATAGCATAACTCTCAAAACCCGTTTTAGGCAACCCATATGGCTAAGTATAAAGTTGGAGTTGCAGTAAGCGGTGAAAAGCCTTATGTTATTAGAGGTGTTAAGCTCTTAGAACTATTATCTAACGTTATAAGTAACATTATAGGTGTTGCAGAGTCTTTTGTGCTTGGGAGTTATGGGAATGTTATTATACATGATTTTAGTGAGCAAGCTAAGAGTGTTATTTTAAATAATTACAGGAAGCGTGTAATAACATCTTTTAAAGACTACTTAGATTTTGTGGAAAGGTCTGGTTTGAGTAGTAAGCATAAAGGCTGGGATTTAAGTGTAAAATCTATTAGCGTTGAAGCATCATGGGTAGACTCTATAGTGTTCATTACGCCTATAGGCGAGCGAGAAGAGTCTCCACTACTAATAAGTATAAAGGAGATTGAAGAGAGAGCTATGGATTTTGTTATGGAGTATGAGAGGCAAAATGGTAGAGTTCCGATAGACGTGCACTTGACATAACACTATGATATTAAAAGTTATGATCCTAAACCAGGGAGATTAGATATATAGAAGTAAAGGGTAGGTGTGGTTTAAATCCTATAGTTGAACTTACAGAAGAGGAGTTTAATTACGCCTGTAAACTAGTTAAGAATTACTGGTTATACATAGTCTACGACATCTCTTCTGGAGAACCAAAGCTAATCACGATAAAAGACCCTGCAAATACTGTTTCGTGGAGAGTTTTTAACTAAGAGAAGATATATACTTGGTGAAGGCTCTTAGTTTAATAGATCTTACTGAAATCGCTTCAGAACTTGAAAACGCGATCAAGGCGCTTGTATAAGCGATACTAGTAGATAAAACGCTATCTCTAATAGGATTTAGTGCTCTAGGTGGAGGAATAAAGGTGATCAATAGAAGTTCTCTGCACATCTACTAGAGCTACTGCTGGGAGAGAATCTGTTATAATGTTAATCCAGAGTAGGTGTGCTGGTTCTAATGGTGGTGGAGTGTAAAGTAATTGTGAACCAAATATAGTAGCTATTTCACCAATATTACATGTTAATAAGTAGTTTACAGGCTTTTTCAAGTTTTTATATATAACCCTATCCTCTCTCACAGCTTCAACAATAGTCACGTAGTTATCATCAAGTAGAACTAGTTGAGACGTCTCCTTAGCGACATCTGTTCCACGTATACCCATAGATACACCTACATGTGCTTCTTTAAGTGCAGGAGCATTATTAACACCATCACCAGTCATAGCTACTCTATACCCCTTAAATCGTAATTAGTATAGTGTTAAAAAGAGGTTTCAAATACACAGTTTAAGTAGCTCTCTACAGTACTTTAAGCGTAGTAAAGTGATCTAATGTAGTTCTATGAAATCATTCAACTCTATATGAATAAACATCCAAGACCTTATAATATAGAATACTACTCAGCGAACTATGTAGTATTAGAGATGTGAAAATTTATCTAAGTTCCCTACATTTTTGAAGTTCTCTTAAAATTGTAGAGAGTTAACTAAGGCTTAAGTATTAAGTGCTATGTTTTTTCTATGCTTCTATAGATATAGTCTTTTTGACTCTACTTAACAGATCTTCTTAGCGTATTTTAACATTTCAGTATAAACTGGATCTTTAAGCTCGCTTTTTCTTAATACAATTACATCTATTGGTATACTAGTTTTCTTTAAAAGTCTTATTTTCACTACTATGTCTAGTGGGTCACTACTATTACTAACAACTACTACTATGTCGAAGTCGCTTGAAGGGATCCAGTCATCTCTAGCTCTAGAGCCAACTAGGTAAGCTTCTTCTACTAGGCCACTAACACAGAGATCTCTAGTAAATTCCTCAAAAACTCTACTATACTCTTTAATTCTCTTAGCCATTTTAGCGTAGAGATCTCTACGGGTCTGCAATATTCTTCACCCAGTTCACTATTTTCTCAGCGTTTTCAACGCAAAGTCTACCACGCTCAGCGCTATAATTATAGACTCTCTTACCTGGATATCTAGCAAGTGTGTAGTGTGGTGTGAGAAGTTCACATGAAAGATTAATCTCACTGGGAATCTCTAAGCCTATAGCTCTGAGAGCTTCGAGTAACTCTACTAAGTCGTGAGTATAGGGGTGAATACTCGTCAAAGCCACTATTAAAGACTTTAAATAAAACTCAATAGCTTGATGAGCTGTAAAACACGTCAACCAGTAGACTCCCTCATTAAAGTGTCTTTGAGCATCACGTAAAAAAACCTCAGCTTTTTCAATCCACTCACGAGGTAGCTTAGCACCTTTCATTATAAATTACCCGATATAAGAAATACTAAGTGTACTCGATATTAAGCGTTCTCGGTTAACTCCTTAACGCATCCTGCGAGGTGTTTTAAACACAGCGTTTTTAATTCACGTAGTTCTCGTCGTTTTTCTTGCACTTAGTATTTTCACTATTTCTCCTAGTGCGCTCTCGACTATTTCGCGTGATTTATCAATACTCCTCACTACGGAGAAATCTAATATTACACTATAACCTAGTATTTCAAGATACTTCCGGAATTTCTCAGAGTACTTGACACTTAGTATTGATGTTGTGTAACAAACTACTGGAACTTTAATTCTACCACGCCACTTCACACTGAAACTCTTAATAATGGGTGTAGGCTGATCATACCAAACAGGTGTACCTATAACTACAATGTCATAAACCTCTGGTTTAAATCCCTCATCACCAGTATACTCAACAATACCCTTCACAATAGTATCAACAATTAACCGCGGATTAAAATGCAGTGGCCTAGCATACTCACGTAGAGGTCTCAAATCGTAAAGGTCAACTTGAAAATCCATACCACCAAGCCTTTCTTTAATATACACTGCTACACTTCGAGTAACTCCAGTTCTACTATAGTAAACTATAGCAACACTCACAATAACACCATAAAATCTTCTCTGAACATGAGAATAAAAATAATTGTATATTTGATTAGAAATACTAGTATGGAAAAGAGGTTAAGGTGGTGTATGAAGTGGAGCTTGAAGAGTTGAAGAAAGAATTAATGGATCTTCTCTACAGGGCTGAAGAGCTGAAAGATTTTATAAAGTTCGCTGAAAAAGCTGAGTCTACGAGAGCTTTAAGTAAAAAGATTAAAGAGCTGATCTCGCTAGCTATTGGAATAGTTATTAGGTGTGAGCCATGTATAATGTGGCATCTTGAAGAGTGCTATAAAGCTGGTGTGAGTTTTGAAGAAGTGCTTGATGCTATAAAAGTAGCGGTGGTCATGGGTGGAGGACCAGCACTAGCTTATGGAGTTAAAGCATATGAACTAGCAAAGAAATATTATATGAAGTAAGTGTATAACTATTTTTCTCCACTAATACTCCTTAGTTGTATTTTAAACAATTTTAAAATTGGAATTTACGATTTAGATAAAGTGGTTTCTAGTATTACAATAATTCCTAATAGTGCGAGAATCCATGGTCAGAACAAGTCGAAGTAGAATAGTACTGCAAGTTCTATGAGAAAAACTCCACCACACACTGCATGTACAGTTCTCCTACTTCTCTCTTTTTCATTAGATACAACATCACCCGAAGAACACTTAGCTTAGATAGTAACCACTATTTAAACACTAAGTTAATACCTAGAGAATCACTAAGCTAATGTGTTAGTGTGTGGGAGCTATTTGAAATAGTGAGCTGTAGATATATTTACAACCGAAAGCCTCGCCTTTCAGGGCAGGGAGGAGGTCAGTTAGCTTTTTCTCTGAGTAGTATTGCTATTCTCTTAATGCCCTCTTCGATCATGTCTTCTGGGGGCATTGAGAAGTTTAATCTAATTACATTTCTACCAGAGCTATCTGTGAAGAAGGGTGATGCTG
>Ga0185307_1002094_pt1 | contig 10553 bp, 8 predicted proteins | sample LHCtaG_FD_128010 | JGI IMG/M metagenome (GOLD analysis project Ga0185307, IMG submission 128010) | Hot spring microbial communities from Little Hot Creek, USA to study Microbial Dark Matter (Phase II) - LHC4sed_matched (SPADES... | ecosystem: Environmental > Aquatic > Thermal springs > Hot... | reverse complement strand
CGCCTAGGTAGAGGTTTTAAACTCTATCACCACACACTACAGCGGGGGCCCGTGGCCTAGCCAGGATAGGGTGCCGGCCTTCTAAGCCGGTGGTCCCGGGTTCAAATCCCGGCGGGCCCGCCACACCAACAAGTCCAGAAGAACACTCTCGAAGTAGTCCTAAAGTATCTTCCGCACACCACCTGAGCATACTATGATGATGTGTAAGGTCAGCGTAGGAACTTAAGTACCGCCCCTACCTTAGCTAAACCTAGGAGCGGTAGGGTAGGCTTAAACAAGGTAGGGCTTTTATGGTTGGGGAGGGTACTCCGCGGAGTATGGAGAGAATGTCTTTTAGCTACGGCTAGTGCTTATATCCTTAGGCTTGCGAAGGTAGCGGTAGGCCTTGGAGGATGGCGGTAGCCTTAGGAGGAGGGTTATCAGCATTGCGTGGCCCATGATAATTAGTGAGCTAGTTGAAAGCGCGTACTCCCTAGCTGATACGTACTTCGTCTCCAGGTTGGGTACAGCTCAGCTAGCTGGGGTTGGGGTAGCTTCCTACGTTTCCTGGCTACTCTTCAGCGTTACGTCCCTCTTCTCCGTTGGGGCCTTAATCTACGTAGCTCAGGCTTACGGTGCTAGGGAGATCGGTAAGGCACGTAGAGCTCTCGGTACATCTCTCCCTGCTGCGGTTCTAGTCACCCTACCTATAGCCATAGCTGTTCTAGAGTTTTCCAAGGAGCTGGTATCCTTGGTAGCCGGCCCTGGGGATCCTGCTGTAATTGCTGAGGGCTCCTCCTACCTAGCCGTAAGAGTGCTAGGCCTCCCGCTAATGGCTACCCTAATAACGTTTGACGCATCCCTTAGGGCCGTTAGCGCTACGAGGTACTCTATGGTTACGATAGTCTCAAGTGCGGTACTCAACGTAGTCCTAGACCCCATCCTGATATTCGGATGGTTCGGCTTCCCAGCTCTAGGTGTAGCTGGTGCTGCTCTGGCTACGGTTATCTCCATAGCCTATGCAGTACCTCTATCAGCTTTCTTCCTACGTAGGGTTGGGCTAACCCCAGCCCTCTCCTTCGATAGGGAGCTCCTAGCTAAGCTCCTAAAGCTAAGCGTACCTGCAACAGCTGAGAGGGTAGCTCTCTCGCTAGGTAACGGTATCTACATAGCTACCGTAGCTAGGTGCGGAGCTGTAGCTATGGCATCACACCAGGTTGGGGTTAGGATTGAGAGCCTCATATTCATGCCGGGCTTTGCCTTCTCCATAGCTGCCTCATCCCTAGTAGGGCAGTCAGTTGGAGCCGGTAAGCTGAGTGAGGGTAGGGTAGCTGGGTACGAGGTTGCTAAGGTGGCTGTAGCCTACATGACGGCTCTAGGGGTGGCTGTAGCCCTAGCTGCGCGCTACATAGCAGCACCTTTCTCACCTAGTGAGGAGGTTCTAGAGCTAGCTACCCTTTACCTAGTCCTAGCAGGGCTTAGTGAGCCGGGTCTGGCCGCCGCTATGGTATTCGGCGGAGCTATAAGAGGTGCTGGAAACACCCTCATCCCCATGGTAGTCAGCGTCCTCAGCCTCTACGCAGTTAGAGCTCTACCAGCTTACGTCCTAGCGGGCTACATAGGTGTTCTAGGAGCTTGGCTAGCTATGGCTATCGAGGTCTACTTCAGGGGCTGTGTGAACCTCCTACTGTTCTCTAGATACTACTACAAGCTAGCTAGGAGGGTTGTCTAAGCTAGGACCTAGCTCTACTAGGGCCCACACCGGGAACCAGCTCCTCAGGGTAGGTAGAGGGTTAGACCGACCCTTGACAGAGCTTTAGCGAAGTTCCTCCTAACGGCTTTAGCGACCTCCTCTACTCCTACACCCTTGATCTGGGCTACCCCAGCTAGTAGGTACTCTATGAGCTCTGGACCTAGCTTAAGGCCTCTGTACACGTAGGGGCCGTCTGACTCCGTTACTAAGGCCTCTAGGGGTGCTACTCTAACTACGTCCTCGTGCTTTCTCTGGACCTTAAGCGCTGGGTTAACACCTATGAGGTAGCCCTCCGCTACTATGTCCTCTAGTAGGTCTAGAGGGCCTGTGTACCAGTGGAATATAGCTACACTAATACCGTACTTCCTTAGTAAGTCTAGCACCTCCCTCCAAGCACCAGCTGCGTGAACGCTTAGCCCAACCCCGTAACGTGAGGCTAGGTCTAGCGCAGCTTCGAAAACCTTCAGCTGGTAGCTGAATGTGCTGGGGGTGAAGATCTTATCTAAGCCTACCTCACCCAGGAACCTAATGCCACCGGCTTCCAGGAGCTCCTCTAAGTCCCTGGCGAACTTAGCTACATCAACGCCCTCGTTAACGCTCCACGGGTGCACACCTACGGCTGGGACCACCGAGGAGCAGTGCCTAGCTATCTCAAGGGTCCTCAAGCTGGAGGCTACGTCGTCAGACACCGCGAGCATGATGAACTTACCGCAGTAGGAGCTCCAGGAATCCCCGTACTCGTATAGGTGTACGTGTGAGTCTACTAGACCCGGTAGGACCTCCCCGATACCTATCACCTACATTACTGAGGTCTCCCAGTATACCTAACCCTCCTCTGGATGGCCCTCCATACATGCCCTACCCTCCTCAACAGAGATACCGGTAGCGGGACCTCGCACACGATATAAAAGCTACCGGCTACCTCTACGGTGGAACCCCCCAAGAGCTGAAGCTTCTAAGGTCCTAACAGCTTAGGGTATCGAGTAGTCTTCTGCAGTGGGTATATGCTAAGCTCTAGCGCCTGAAGATACCTCTCCTCCTAGGTCTTAGCGCAGCTACGATCCAACCCCACGTGGGTCCAGCTACTGCTGTAGCAGCTACGTAAATTTTCTCGGAGTTTACAGCCATGGAGCCGACCATCATGGAGGCTACCTGGGGTCCTCTAGATATCCTAGCTCCATCTACTACGGACAGGCTCCCACCGTCGAGTACGTATACCTCGTCAGTAGCTGCTGCGGCTACGTTAGCCCCTAGGGAGGGTGCGTGTTCCTGAGCTGCGTAGACCTTGACTGCCGGCGGGCTCGATACTGAGCGTACTACCTCACCATCCCTACTTAGCTTAACTACCCTAGTCTTACCTACCGCGTAGACAGATCCATCAGCACCTGCGGATAGTCCCGTTACCGAGCCCTTTATATCGGGTCTTACAACCTTAACCAGCTCTAGGTCGGGTGTTAGGTACTCAACCCTCCACTTAGAGATCCCGTCAATTCTATCGAACCCCCCTACAACCACCTGTTTAAGGGTTCTACTGTAGTCTACAGCGTACGCACCTGAGTTGGCTGACCCTAGGTTAGGTGTGTAGCTACCGACTACAGCTAGGTCATCGGGAGCTAGCTTCAGTACCCTTAAGGCTGTACCAGCTGGGGTAAGCTCAGCACCAGCTACGTATATGTAGCCCTCACCAGCTACAGCCGAGAACGGGGTGAACCGCGGGTTCTCAGAGTCGACCCTCCTGGCAAGCTTAAGGTACCTGTCGAAAATTAGCGCTGACCAAAACCTGTTCGTTAAGCCGAATACGTAGACCCTATCCCCGTAGGTAGTGCAGCTAAGTAGGGTAGCTAGTGGGTGAACATCCTCATCGGTCCACCTAGCGATCGGTAGACCGTCTCTAGAGGTAAGGGACTCAACCCTATACCTCTGCTTACCGTAGCCTAGGAGCTCGTCGAAGCCTACAGCGTAAACTACGTCCCCGGAAACGCAGACGCTGAACGCAGCATCTCTGTAACCGCTCTGAATAGGAGCGTGAACCCAGACAACCTCCACCGAAGCACCCGTTAAGTTTTTAGGAACAGCTTAAAAAACTCAGCACCCGCCTAAGCCCTTATGCTGTGTAGGCTAGCGGTAGAAGGGTAGTACCCCTATGAGCTCTACGCCGACGGCGATGTCAGCGTCGTTGCGTGGCCCCGTCTTGTAAGGGTCTTGGAATGCTATAGCGACCCAGTACCTACCGCCCGTAGGGAGCGGTATGTAGATGGATTGGGAGATCTTAACGAAGTAGTTATCTAACCCAAAGGCAGCTATGCGTGTCTTATGGTAGTTACAGATCTCCTGGTACCTATACTCCCTGATTACGTAGGTGTTATTTTGTTCATCTATTAGTAATACCCTAAGTACCCAGTCAGTTACGTCTACGTCCTCCAGCTGCTGCTCATCTGGGTGCGAGTTATCGTGGAAGAATACGTTTAGGTAGAGTAGTAGACCGGAGTACTTGCTCCCGTCGACCGAGCCGTCCCTACTACCCAACCCCCTACCGATTGAGAGTAGCTTTAGAACCAGGGGCTCCGTACTCCAGTCACTGAGGTCGTCGTTACCGTAGTAGTCGTTAATCCTACTCCAATCCCCGTAGTAGGCATCTTCAGTTATGAAGACTAGGTCTGCAACGCCATTACCATCTACATCACCTACGAATAGGTAGGGGTAGTAGCTGGACTCCCCGGTTGGTGAGTTGCCCGAAGCCATCCTCAAGAACCTAGCTACGTAGCCGGCGGTACCGCTTAAGAATACCCTAAGGTTAAGCTCTCTATCTGTTGTACCGTAGTACCAGAAGCCTATAGCTGGAAGGCTAACCCCGGAGCAGTCTGCTGGGTTAGAAGCTGAGCAGGCTACGGTGGTACCTCCTTTAAGGATCCTTATAACCCCTGTAAAGTTGTTTATGAGTATCCTAAACCCGTTACCAGCTAGGTTTATGCTCCTCCCGCATATCCAGATCTTCTCCTGACCTGTAAATGCGGGGCCGGCTATCATTATGGTGAACCTTGGTGGTGAGCTCGTTGAGGGGTTTAACTCCCTCTCCTTAATCCAGCTAGGGTCGTAGCCTACTACCAGTACTCCGAAGGCTAGGCCCTCGCTATCTGTTTGAGCTAGTTCGTTGTAGCACTCGTATTCCCGCCCAGGTGGTAGTAGTAAGAGCTTATCGGACCTAATTCCGCGGATAACTCCAGGGAACTGCCTAGTGTACGGTTTACTAACAAGCTCTGGAGGTGCGTCGAACTCTGCTGAGAGCTCCTCTGGGTTGCTTATCGAGAACACCACGGTTAGGATGTACGTAGCCTCGGGAACGTATGTCGGCTTAGGTACGGCTACTTGGGGGTATACTACAACACCCTCCGCGGTTATTAGTGCTAAGTACTCGTAGCCCGCAGCTCTGCAGCTAATCTCCCTGTAGACCTCTACTACCCTAGAGCTACACAGCTCTAGCGGGTCGAGGGCTACTACTCTATTCGAGGAGAGGTCGTAGACCACGATCCTATCTATAACGACGTCCTTAGGACCTAGGTTGGATATTGTAACCGCGTCAGGACCTATGCTGAAGACTAGGTTAGACCTCTCATACGCCTGCACGTACCTAACCACGCTACCAATAGCTCCAGAGCTCCGCAGAGCTGATACAGCTACCTGAACCGCTAGATAGGAGATAACTATAAGCACTGCCATAGAGATCGTGAAGGAAGCTAGTAGTGTTGAGACCCCCCGAGACCTTCTCCTAGACGAGGTCCTAGGACTCACGGCCTAACCCCCAGTACGATACCTACGTACTCCAACCCTATTATCACATCGGCATCGTTCCTACTACCCTCATCGAAGAAGGGGTCGTAGAGCTCTATAGCTACGTAGTAAACCTTGGATCGGGGTCCCGAGGGCACGTACAGTATGAAGTCCTTAGCTATGTAGGATACGGAGAAAGGCCTAACCCCTCTGTACCTGCAGAGCTCGTAGTAGCTTAGGTAGACGCTGTAGACGAAGCTCCCGGTATCCGGGTCGTAGAGCCCTACCTTCACTATAACCCTATTATCGTTATCCTCAATATCATCGAGGGAGCTATCCCAGTAGAACATCCTAATGCTTAGTACGGCTGTAGCGTACTTACTGCTGTTTATAGGTTTCTGGGTGAAGATAAGCCTTAGAGGTCTTAGGGTTTGGTCTAAGTAGCGTACACCGGACTCCAGGTCGTTTACCGTGGATCTATCTCCAACGCTGAAGTCCTGGGTTACGAGTAGGGTTTCTGTAACACCGTTCCCATCTAGATCCCCTACGAATATGTAGGGGTCTAAACCTAGGGAGCCTTCAGAGCTCGCGCTAGCGCTGTAGAGGGTAAGCCTAGCGGCTACTCCGCTTAAGATAACTAAGCACTGGGTACCGGAGTTCACGTAGCACGGGTAGATCCCGGGAGCCGCGTTGATCCCGCCTACCATTACAGTACCGCCGAAGTCCTCTATTTTAAGCCTATACCTAACCCTAGCAACGGCTCCTAGGTCAACAGCCGAGCCTGCTACAGTAATGGAGTCACCTGAGAGGGCCTTACCTACTATCAGTAGGTTAAGCCTACCGCTAGCTGGGTTAACTCCTACGATAACTAGAGAGGTCCTCAGGCTACCGCTGACATCTACGTTGGAGACGTTGAGGTACTGGGTTAAGGTTGTGTAGGTCCATACGGAGTCCTCCACTAGCGTACTGGGATCCGATATAAACTGGAGTAGATGGGCTGTGGAGTACACACCTACCAGTAGGGGCTCCATAGGAACCCCGATAGCAACCTGGTGGAGTACGTAGATCGAGGGGTCTACCGAGAATACCCTACCGCTGGAGGTGATTAGAGATACCACCGTATACCCCTCACTACACGCAATGCATAGGGTAGAGCCTGGCTCAACAACGGGACCTGAGCTTACGTTGCATATACCGTTCTGGGAGGCCCTCAGCATAAGCTCCCCGAAGTCTGGTGCTAGGACCTTCAGGTACTCAACTCTAACCGCAGTAGAGCCTACGTTATCAGCGCACCATACGTTACTACGGGTAGGGCTCGGGTATACGACCAACTTCTCCGAAGGGTAGGCTACTAACCTCTCAGTAGCGGGCTTAATCGGAGCAGGTGGGGGTAGGGAGATTAAGGCGAAGAGAGCTGCTAGGACTACTACTGAGAGCCCGATAAGGGCGGCAATAGCCTCGCCAACACCTCTACTAGCTCTACGTGTAGGCACATCTACCACCCCTAGGTAAACAGGATCACGGTGAAACTCTCTATGAGTAAGGTGAGGTCTACGTCGTCTAGGTATACGTTACTGACGTTGTAGAAGTAGGGGTCTTGGAAAGCTATGAATACGTAGAAGGTCCTCTCACCGATATCCAAGGGTGGTAGAGGTATGAAGACAACACTGCTCTGAGCTTGAGCTACGGGTGGGTATGTATCCTCATACCTAGTGAGCTCCCTGAATGTGTAGCTTCTGTAGCTGTATATGTTCCCAAACTCATCGACCAGCCCTACGAAGATTATCGGTAGGTCTACTGAGGTTCCGCGCTCATCACTACCTTCGTTATCGTGGAACCTGTAGTTTAGGGTTATCGAGACCGCGGTGTAGTTCTTATTGGATATAGGCAGGGCTCTGTAGACTAGGGCTAGAGGTCCCAGTGAGCTATCCAAGAGCTCTGCCGTGTTGTCATTTCTCGAATTATAGAACCCGTAGGCTCTATCTATAGTTGTAAATAGTATTCCAGCGCCGCTCCTAGGGGCTGTTGCTACGAGCATTATGTACGGTTCGTAACCGGTTATAGACCCAGGTACGCGGCAGTACACGAGTACTCTCTCAGCTCTACCTCTTAGGTAGAGATAATCCCTCCCCTGGCGGTCCAGGAAGGTGTAGTTAGCTACGTTATCACTGGGGGATGTGACCCATCTCCCTCCTAGACTGAGGATCCCGCGGCTATCCTCGCTCCTAAAGCCGTATACGAGTACCCTCACATACTGAAAAGTACCGCAGGGTGCCTCGGAGACGCCTCCGAAACTTAATCTTATCTCGCGGGCTGATATCATGATGTTGTACCTAGAGCTATTCAGCGGGTCGTACCCTAGCCACACGTTGTACACTCTCTGGTTTTCCACAGCTAGGGTTACTCTGAAGAGCTCCCTACTCAAGGTCCAGGAGCCAAGCATAAGCGGTATTGAGGTGTCTACTCTAGTTGGGTTACTAGCGCTATCTAGTGTTGTTATAGTGAAGTACCTCCCAAGTAAGCTTAGTGGATCCCATGTACTATCTGAAGGCTTTACAGGTAGTGGGACTAGCTCTACGGCCCTAGTAAGACCGGCTTCACGGCGCTCCCCACCTGTAGGGGGAGGTAGTGCTACAACAGCTGGTTTGATGGTGTTCAGCGGTACGACAGCTCCCTCCGAGGTTAGTAAGTAGACCGCGTCTACGCTACTCATATCCGGGCAGAACCCTGAGAGCAGCTCCTTAGTGTAGAAACGCCGTAGCTCAGACCTCGGCTTTAGATCAACAGACCTCTCCAGGGCTGCGAGTCTCGGAGTACTTCCGCAGGTTACGTACGCTAGTACTACCTCAACGAGTACCTCCCTACCGCTCCAGTTACGTACTACTATAGTTAGGTTCTCGACTACCCCATCACTTACGCTGTAGTTAGCTACCCCACCTAGCTCACCGGTTACAGCGTAAGCGGATAGCCTAGCCGCCCCCACCCTCGTCTCGGGTAGGCCCTCCAGTAGGCGTGTTACGTAGGATGTCTGTAGCTGTAGGAGTAGTGGTACTACTAGGGATGTTAGAATGGCTAGGAAGAACATCACCACTACCGTACTACTCTGACCCCTCCTCACTGTAGGAGCACCTCGTAAACCCCGAATACGTAGGGGCTACCGCTGATCAGGGTTACTAGGTAGACCCTAACTGTTGGCGTAGCCTTAGGTAACGCGATCCTCACTAGGGTAACCCTACCGCAGAGCCCGGTAGAGTCCTCTAGCTGGCAGACGTTGACTACAGAGCAGACGTACACGGGCTCTCCAGTAGGGTACCCGCTAGCTCTAGCGTAGGATAGGAAGTCGACTAGAGCTCCCTCCCACAGTACGTACACCTTGCTGAGAGAGCCTACGTAGACCGCAGCGCTAGTAGGGCACTCATCGGTGGAGTTGCAGAGAACACCGTCTTCATCGTACCTAGGGTTGTAGTACGAGATCTGTGTGCAGGGTAGGTAGCTAGTTGAGTTATCTACAGCTATGAAGAAGTTGGAGCTACCTCCGTCTAACCTCTTTAGAGCTAGCCACAGATTGAGGGAGCGGCTATCGTAGGAGACTACATTAATGAAGGTGTTCGAGGCTTCGTAAGCTAGGAGGTTAGCTACGGAGATCTCCTCCCTATACGTAGAGGTAGCGGCAGTGAAGTAAGCAACCATGGTAGCCCCGATAACGAGCGCTACCCCTACTAGTAGAGTTGCTGTGAGTAGGTCTGCCTGCCCCCTCCTACCAGTCAAGACAAGTGCCCCCACCACTACGCGCATCGTAGCTTATATTTAGAGAATACAACCAGTTCTTAAACCCCTCAGTCCGCTGACTGTAGCTCGTACTCGTATACCGAGACTAGGTAGAACCTACCGCTGTAGAGGGCTAGTAGCGTAACCCTAATAAGACTCGGTGGGGGGTTAGCTAGGTCCAGCGTGATTACAGCGTTAGGGTAGTTTCCATCGAAGCTGAGCTCGCAGACCACAGCTACGCTGCTCTCTGGAAGACCTCTAGATCTAGCGTAGTACCTAAAGCTGTAGACGCTACCCTCTGAGACAACCCCAACGCTCTCTAGGTCTACTTCAACCCCCCTTAAGCGGCCACCGGCGGTGGTAGCGCTACAGCCTAGGTACTCAGCGCCGTTATCTAGTAGGAAGTAGAGAGGTCTAGAGCTACCGTCAAGCCTCCTGAAGAGGAGTACAGCCGATCCCTGACTACCGTAAACTAACCTAACCACAGTGCTAGACCTCTCGAACTCTACGAACCTCTGCAATAGCGCTACGTCGCTGTAGGTACTAGTGTACGAGGTTACGTAGGCTACCCAAGCAGCTGAGACCGCTAGAGCTAGCCCAACGAATACTACTGCTGCAGTAGCCTCGGATAGCCCCCTCCTAAGTACTACCGTAGTACCACCGCTATAGTCGCAGCACTACAGCTAAAAACTCTGCGGAGTAGCCCCTCGGAGACCTACGCTGAAAAAGCTACGCGGTAGGGGAGTAGGTCTAGGAGGGTTAGAGCTGTTAGGGTAGCCTGCAGGCAGAGGGTAGGTACAGCCACTACCTTAAACCTCCTACCTGCGATCCTCCCTAAAGCTAGTGAGGCAGCTGCGTAGAGGTATGGTAGGGTGTTAGCGTAGTACCAGTCTATAGGTCCTGCAGCTACGTTAAGTAGGGAGAGCCACGATATTAGCACTAGAGGCCCCCAGCTCCTCGGGGACCTACCTACTAGGACTCCGTAGGTTAGGTATAGGAGGAGGGGTGTGAGGGTGTACCAGAGCACCGTCCCCGCGCCCACCCCTAAGACGACGTAGTACTCAGCTGGTGGTGGGCTCGTAAAGTACGTAGCTAAACCAGGCTCGGTACCTACTACCACCGTTACGTCAGCACCGTACCTCCAGACCTCGACCCTAGTGAGGAGCTTTAGGAAACCTACTGAGGCTATGGGTAGTGAGAGGCCGTGCCTCCAGGACATGTAGGTAAGCATGGATACGTGGTGTTCGACTACCGCGCCCAGCCCTAGCTGTAGGTCAGCTAGGTA
>Ga0185307_1002092_pt1 | contig 10560 bp, 8 predicted proteins | sample LHCtaG_FD_128010 | JGI IMG/M metagenome (GOLD analysis project Ga0185307, IMG submission 128010) | Hot spring microbial communities from Little Hot Creek, USA to study Microbial Dark Matter (Phase II) - LHC4sed_matched (SPADES... | ecosystem: Environmental > Aquatic > Thermal springs > Hot... | reverse complement strand
AGGAACAAGGCTTGCTTGAGCGGGTAGAAGATTACCGCGTGCCGCTTGGGAGATGTTACCGATGCGACACAGTCGTTGAGCCGCTATTGAGTTTGCAGTGGTTTGTGAGGATGAAACCGTTGGCTGATTTGGCGTTGAAGGTTATTCGGGAGGGCAAAATTCGCTACCTGCCGGAAAGGTTTGCCCGCTTGACAATTGAGTGGCTGGAGAACATAAAGGACTGGTGCATCAGCCGCCAAATTTGGTGGGGTCATCGGATTCCGATTTGGTATTGCCTTGACTGCAACGAAGGCAAGTGGGAACGGAAAGGGACGAGGGACGAGGGACGAGGGAAGGAAGGTGAGGAGCGTTACCAATTTGCGGAAGATGCCAAAGCCTTTGCAGCGATGGATACACCGCAGCGTTGCCCCGACTGCGGTGGAACGAATTTGGTTCAAGACCCTGATGTCCTTGACACTTGGTTCTCATCAGCCATCTGGCCTCATGCCGTTTTGGGCTGGCCAGATGATACGCCCGAACTGCGCAAGTTCTACCCGACCGATTTGATGATCACGGCAAGGGACATCCTTTACCTTTGGGTCGCCCGCATGGTCATGACAGGAGTGAAATTTGCTGGCGACATCCCCTTCAAAGTCGTCTATGTCCACCCGACAGTTTTAACCCGTGAGGGCAAGCGAATGAGCAAGAGTCTGGGCACAGGCATTGACCCACTGGACTTGCTGGACAAGTATGGTGCCGATGGTTTGAGGTTTGGGCTCATCGTTCAAGCAGAAGCAGGGCAAGATTTGAGGTTCCACGAAGAGCGGTTGGAGATGGCTCGCAACTTCGGCAAAAAGTTGTGGAATGCTGCAAGGTTCGTAGTAACGGCAAGGGACAGGGGACAAGGGACATGGGACACGGGGCACTGGATATGGGACAAGGGTGGACTGGAATTGAAAGTTCAATCGCTAATCGCCAGTCGCCAATCGCCAGTCGCTGCTTCCTCCCTCCCCCTGCGTTGGATTTTCTCTCGGCTGCACAAGACAATCGCTCAGGTCAACAAGGCGATGGAGAACTACGAACTGGCAGATGCCGCCAAAGCCATTTACAACTTCGTCTGGGACGAGTTTTGCGATTGGTTCGTGGAAATAAGCAAACCAGCGATGCAACGGGACGAAGGACGAGGGACGAGGGACGAGACGGCAGAAGCATATCGGCAGGCACTGTTGACAGTGTTGGAGACTTCGCTCAGGTTGTTGCATCCCTTCATGCCTTTCGTGACGGAGGAACTGTGGCAAAGAATGACGGCAAATCGGCAGGTCGGCAGGTCGGCAGAGGCATTGATGGTGGCGAAGTATCCTGAAGCCGATGCGCGGTTCTTTGACGAAGAGGCGGAGCAGCAGATGGCGTTTTTGATGGAGTTGGTGAGGAAGGTTCGTGCTATCCGAGCCGACTTGGGAATCCCGACGGCGAAAGTGGACATAGTGCTCGCTTGCGATGACGAACGGATTCCGAAACTGGTTGAGGAAAACTTGTGGTGGCTGAGTTTCGTTGGGCGCATCAACGAAGTTAGGTTCGTCCGCTTCGGGGAAACGGTGCCGCAGGCTGTTTCCGAGTTGGTGAACAGTGCCGAAGTTTTCGTCCCTTTGAGCGGTATCGTGGACATCAGCAAGTTGAAGGAACGATGGCAAAAACGGTTGAGCGAACTGACAAGGGAATTGGAGCGAGTTCAAGTTCGCCTCTCCAACCCACAATTCGTTGAACGGGCGCCAGCGGAAATCGTTGAAGCGGAGCGGCAGCGGTTGACGGAACTGACGCAGCAAAAGGAAGCCCTTGAGCGGAAACTCAAAGCAATTTGAGTTGAGGGTTGCGAGTTAAGAGTTCTGATTTGAGTGCCCCTGTTTAGAGGGCTTAAGGTAAGAGACCAAATCGGCGGAGGAACTTAAGGGCAAGCAATTCCAACGGGCGTTGGATTCGCCCCGTGATGAACCTTCTTTCTGTCAAGGGCTCAACGAGGATGGCTTTCATGCCTGCCCGTTTCGCTCCCAAAATGTCGGTGAAGAGTTGGTCGCCGATCATGATGGCTTGATGGGACTTCAAACCTTTCCATTCCAAATAGCGGCGAAAGACGAAGCGTCTCGGTTTTCCTGCGGCTGCAATTCCGACGATGCCCAAAGCGTTAGCGACCTGATTGACTCTTTTGCGCAGCCCAGCGTTTGAAACAATCACCACCTGAAAACCCAACTTCTTCGCGCTCTCAATCCATTGCTTAACCGGTTCACTGACCTTGCTGCTTCCCCAAGCCGTGAGGGTATTGTCCAAGTCAACGAAAATGACGCGAATCCCGCTCTCGCTCAATTCGGTCAGCGATACATCTGTAACTTTGTCAACGCATTTGTCTGGGCAAAGGAAACTTAACAACCTTCGCAAAAACAGGCACCTCATTTCTTCCATCCCACTCCATCTCAAGTTCGGCGAGGGCATCACCCTCCCATGCCAAAAGAGTTTGCCGACATCCCACAGTGAAAGCAAGGATTAAAGCATTGGGACAAGTTACACAGGATGGAATGTCAGGAACGCAAAACAATCCATAAGGTTCTCGTCGTAGGATTTCAACTTTGTGGTGAACCTTTTTTGAGCCACAACGGATTAGGCAAACTCCTCATCCAAGCCAAGTTTCATTTCGCTGCAACGCTTTGAACCAACCTGTCAATTTTGCCCTGCACAAGTTTACCGACTTCACATAAAGCCTTTCGCTCCTCTTCTGAAAGGACATCAATCCGAACGGTCACGCCGTTTCGGCTCAAATCAATAGGAACTCCAACAGTTCCGAACTCAGAGGGGGTTTGGGCGCAAAGGAAAACAGGTTGATCTGACAGAACGGCTTTCATCAATTTCAAAACAGATTGAGCAGCGATGCCCCCAGTTTTCGCCCCTGATGTATGGGTCAGGTAAGATTTGACGATTGCCCTCACTTCTATGGGGAATGGTTGAAGTGCTCTGTAGGCAGCATCTAAACCATCACGACCCAGAACCTCTTCAGTGACCTTAAACGCTTCTGTTTTATGCTGTTCAAAAAACTCACGGGATGGACAGCGAAGTTTGGCGACGATCTCTCTATCCAATGGCTTCCCGTCAACCCTAACTGAACTCCAAAAGAAGAGCATGTTCGGACCGTGCTCACCACCAGCCCAAGCAGTTACTTTCTGGGGTTTGAGATTCAAGTTTCGGGCGATTTCAAACCTGAAGCGATAACTGTCAACGAGAGCACCAGTTGCGACAATTTGGCGGGTTTCCAAAGCATCGCTCAAAAGTTTCACGACCAATTCATTTGGGTTGGTAACGACGATGACCCACCCAATTAGGTTGCGGTTTTGCACTAAGTAAGGCAACAAACCTTGGACTAACCGACAATTGTCTTCGGCAAGCCTTTCGCGGTGAAATATGCGAGTGAAGTGGGCAGGGTCGGGAACGCTGGCAATGAAAATCAGAAAATCGCCCCAAGCATCGCTGGGGTCAACGGATGCGACAATTTTGACGCCTTTGTCGGCGAAGGCTTCTGAGAAATCTTCCGCCATGCCTCTAACGATGAATCCACTTTTGCCTTCCTTCCTACCGATAAACACGACTTCGTCTCCTTCGGAAAGAAGATCGCTTAGAACAAGTGCGTGGCTTATGACCCTTCCCACATCAGAACCAGCACCCAAAACAGCGACTCTCACAGCCTTACAGCACCCCCTCAAGTTCAAAAGTTTAACTCCTCAAATTATACCCATGCCTTTTAAAGCGCTCAAGAGTTCCTCCTTTCGGTTTTCAGGGAAGGGGATGAAAGGTGCTGAAACGAAGGGACGAATCAATCCCTTCAAATGAAGCGTCGTCTTGAGGGCTGGTAGAAAGGACATCGTTTCAAGATGCCTTATCAGTTCGTTTATCTTTCGCTGCCAAGCAATTGCCAAGGTCGCCTCTCCTCTTCTGGCGGCATCATACAAAGCCACGAACCAACTCGGCACCAAATTAGCCGATGAGTTGATGCCTCCATGAGCGCCGTAAAGGAGCGTTAAGGCAAGCAAATCGTCTTGACCTTGAAGAATGGAGAAAGGACGCTCTCGTGTTCGGTCAATCAAGTTGAAGACGAAAGTCAAATCACCTGTTGAATCCTTGATGCCGATGATGTTGGGCAATTCAGCGAGCCTTTCAATCAACTCAAGGGAAAATCGGACTTTCGTTGTTGAGGGTATGTGGTAGAGTAGGATTGGCAAACCACACTCCGAAGCCAAAGCCCGGTAGTGGTTTTCAATTTCTGCTTCGCCGAGTGGGTAGTAGAAGGGTGGAGCCGCTACAACTCCGTTAGCGCCAAACCTTTGAGCCTCTTTCGCCCAAAAGATTGACCGCTTTGTCCCCGATTCTGTCACACCAACTAAGACAGGCACTTCCCCGCTGACCTCTGACATCACAACCTCAATTGCCCGCTTCTTTTCATCGTCGGTCAAATGAGCGAATTCCCCTGTTGAGCCGAGAACGAAAATGCCGTGAACACCCGATTGAAGTAAGTTTCGGACTAAGGTGCGCATTGCATCTTCGTCAACTCGTTCATTTTCATCAAGTGGGGTCACTATAGGCGGTATTATTCCGCCAAGTTGCATCTTTGCCCCCTCCTTTCTTTTGCCCCTTCACAACACACCCAACTTCCTGAGGACGATGGCACCGCAAGCGATGTCTTGAATTGCCAAGCCTGTGGACGAGAAGACAGTGATTTCGTCATCGTAGGTGCGTCCTTCCTTTTTGCCGATGAGAATTTCACCCAGTTCACCTGCAATGTCTTCGGGCTTCAAAAGCCCTTTAGAGATTGGGACATTGACCTCGCCAGATTCCATCCCTTGAGCCATGTCGTCCAGAAAGATTCGTGCCCTCCGTAAAATTGCTGGGTCTAACTCTTGCTTGCCTGGTGCATCAGCACCGATGCAGGTGAAGTGAACTCCTTCCGAAATCCATTCGTTTTGCACCAGAGGTTTGCGGGATGGGGTGGTAGTAACCACGACATCGGCTTCCTGAACGGCTGATTTTGGGTTGGGGCAGACTTTGATTTCAATCTCAAGTTGTGGCTCCATGTCGCGTTTGACCTGCCAAGCCAAATCTTCGTCAAGGCTCCAAACATTAACTTGTTCCAAATTTGGCAAAACGAGTTTGTGGGAAAGGATTTGGAACCTGCCTTGAGTGCCAGCGCCCAAGACGGCAAGTTTTTGAGAGTTAGGGCGAGCCAGAGTGCGAGTGGCGAGAGCACCAGCTGCAGCAGTTCTGAGGGCTGTCAAGTATGTGGCTTCAATGACAGCGAGTGGGAAGCCCGTTTCAGGTTCAAGCATGACCAAGATTGCCATCACTGTCGGTAAACCTTTCTCCCTGTTGTTTGGATGGGAGTTGACAACTTTTACACCAGCGACATTTTGTCTGGGCAAATATGCTGGCATGGCTCGGAAGTCGCCGTTAGGTAGCGGGACAATTAGTTTTGGGGGCATGAAGGCTTGACCTTCTGCCTTGTCGCAGAAAGCAGTTTCTACAGCCCCAATGGCTTCTGAGAGCGGAAGCAGTTCTTTGACCTGCTCCTCACGAACATAAATGGTCTGTCTTGCCATAACCTTTCACCCCCACCCGCAATTATGTCAAACAGAGCGGAAAGTGTGTCAGGATTTTGTCCGCCTCCTCTTGCCCATCGTCGCAGGAAGTGGCAATTTTGAAATTTGGCTTAGTCGGGAAGTGAGGTGACGGAAAAGTGCCGGCGAACTTGACACCTGAATACTTGCAGGCTGAAGAGGATTTTCGCAAGGCTACGACCATTGAGGAGAAGATTGAAGCCCTTCAGCGGATGCTTGCTCTTTTGCCGAAACACAAAGGCACAGAGCGAATTCAGGCAGATTTGAAACGACGCCTCGCGAAACTTAAGGAGATGGAGCAACAGCAGCGTGCTCGCAAAGGCGGTGGTGCTGACCCATTTTATGTCCCACGACATGGGGCAGGTCAAGTCATCGCTGTCGGTTTTCCTAATGTTGGCAAGTCAGCAATTTTGAGCGCTCTAACTGGCGTTCACCTTGATGTCGCCGATTACCCATACACAACCCAACGACCTTACCCTGTCATGATGCCTTACGAGAACTTGCAAATTCAATTGGTTGATACGCCTCCCATTGTGGAAGAGGTTGAACCAGCCTTTGCTGGAATGGTTCGGCGAGCCGATGAGGTTTTGCTAATTGTTGACCTTTCAACTGACGACTGCTTTGACCAAGCAGAGAAAATGTTGAAGGGTTTTGAAGACAGAAGGGTGAAGTTAGTGAGAGAGCCTGTCAACGACAACCCAGCAAATCCTATCGTTGAGCGAAGTGCGATTTTGGTAGGCAACAAATTGGACGAACCTGAAGCCGAAGAGAGATTCATTCTGCTGAAAGAGACATACGGCGATAGGCTTCCCTTAATTGCGGTCTCGGCAAAGGAAAGGGTGGGACTTGACGAACTTAAGCGGATGATTTTTGAGGGCTTGAGGATAATCCGTGTCTACTCTAAACCGCCCAGCAAAGAACCTCAACTTGATAAACCTTTCGTCCTGAAGAAGGGTGCTACCATCTTGGATTTCGCTGAGGAAGTTCACCGTGATTTCCCAGAACGGTTGAAATACGCTCGCGTTTGGGGTTCAGCAGAGTTTCCGGGGCAACCTGTAAGCAAGGACTTCACGCTTCAAGATGGCGACATTGTTGAGTTGCATGTTTGATGGGTTGAGGGCTGCATGTTGATAGTTTCAGGCTTGAGAAACTTTTTCTCGTCTCTTTTTCCGTTTCTCATTTCAGGTTGGACTGCCTTCACACGGCAGGAGTCCGCTTAGTCATTAACTTGAAGGTCATGCTTACTTTGAAGCCCTGACGAATCAAAGCCGTCTCAAGCATCTCGTAAAACAATTCCCTCTCGGCTCCGCGAACTACTGCTTGTTCGTGGGCTTCAGCCAATGTAACGGGATAGCCTCGTCCCTTTTGAGCCTGATCGTAAACGATGGCGTGGATGAGGTCAAGCATGGTTGGGTCTTGGGCAACCCATCTGGGAATTTCAACTCGCGCTATCTCCAAGCCAGCGTGGATGTAGAAGAAGCCGATTTGGTGTTCACCGTAATCAGTAAGGATTTGCGAACTGCTCCAAAACACAGGTGAACGCTCTCCCGGCTTTAGAAGCCTCTCAAACAGGTGAATGTCGGCAACACCTTCAATGGTTGCACAGGGCGGATGCTTCCCGGCACTAATCCATTCGCAATTGTCGCAGTTTGCAAACTGATATGGGCAAAGCCCAACCCTCAAAGCGTTGATGACATCGGTGCTCCCTGATGCACTGATGTAGCCTGCGATGGGAACTTTCAAATCCCTTAAGATGTCAAGCATTCTCAGGAAGCGACGAAGCATTATCGCCCGAAAGTCTGCAGGCTTCCCTTCAAGGTTCCACAAAATCAATGTCCCGTCAAGTAAAGCAACTGCCGGTCGGAACTTCCAATTCCGTGCAAGCCTTGTTAATTCTTCAACTTCCATCAAATGTCGGCGGACGGAAACAATTTCCTCGCTGACGAGAACTCGCCTTCCGCCCCAACGCTGATACAAATCACTTTCACGGTAGAACAAATGAGGGCGATTGCCCAATTGGGGGCGCGCATCTATGCCGTATGGCAAAACGACTGAGCCGATGTTGATCAGGAAGCAAAGCATAGCCTCATGACGGTCTGGGAAGATTTGGGAACCATCCGAGGCAAAAACCAACCAGCGGTCAGGGCGAGATGGTAGCGGGAAAACTTGGGTGAGGGGGGAGTCAAATCTCGCAACCAACCACGATGTTTTGCTCCCAGCAATTTTTGATGCAAGGTGGTGATAGCCTGAGAACCATCGTTTCGCCTCTTGAACGGCGATGCCGACTTTTTGCCCGAAATCGGGTCGGCGAACTGCTTGCTCTTCAACCATTCTCATCAATTGCCTTTGAACCTCTGCCAAGTTGAGCATGGCAATCACCCACTTGAGCGAAAAGTTGCTACTAAATCCGGCGATGGACAAAAAAGTAAGCAACTTGTTTAAGCAGATCAACGGCTTCGGACGAATTTGTTTCTTTGGTTAATTTTGTCAATTGCTCCATTGCTTTTTCAATGAACCTTTCCGCCATTGCTCTCGCTTGTTTTAGAACCCCTTCCTCCTTAGCAAATTTTGCCAATTTCTCAACATCTTGAGGGGTTACTATGCGCCTGATTATTCGCTGCTTCCAAATCTCCCTTTCACTTTTCGGCAAAGCGTCAAGGGAGAGCCGGATAGGGAGAGTAACTTTGCCCTCAAGCAAGTCACTTCCCACAGGCTTTCCGATTTCTTCAATTGAGCCCTCCATGTCCAAAACATCGTCAACTATTTGGAAGGCGATGCCTAAATTCCGACCGAAAGACTCAAGCGCAGCGATAACTTGACCGTTTGTTATTGCAGCCATTGCCCCAATTTTGCAAGCGGCAGCCATCAACTCAGCCGTTTTCAAGCGGGCGATTTCAATGCACTGTTCCTCGGTGATTTCTGGGTTGAACGCCAACTGGAGTTCAAGGACTTCACCCTCGCAGATTTGGCTTGAAGTGTGAGCCATCGTCTTGATGACCTCAATATCGCCGTCTTTTGCCAATATGTTAAATGCCGTTGCATAAAGGAAATCACCACACATGACTGCAGCCTCGTTTCCCCAAAGGGTGTGCACTGTGGCGCGACCTCGCCTCAAATCAGCCTTGTCAATCACATCATCGTGAATCAAAGTCGCCGTGTGCATCAATTCAATGGCAGCGGCAAAAATGATTGCTCGGTGGTTTATTTCTCCCACAAGATTTGCGCTTAGGAGAGTTAGAGCAGGACGCAATCTTTTGCCTCCTGCGGAGAGCAAATGTAAAGCCATGGCGGTCATGCTCTGAATCGGTGATTGAACCGCTTCTTGGAGAGTTTCCTCCACCTTCCGCATCGGCTTTTCAAGGAAAGCAAAGACATCTGCCAGCGAATCGTCCCATCGGCGGTTTAAGGCTAACCTTTGCAGCCCTTTCATGAGCCTTCATCCTTCTGTCTTCTTCTGGGACATGGGACACGAGTCAAGGGACAACGGCCCGTGAACCCATTCTTCATCGCAACGGCGGTAGTTGAAAATCTCCTCATCCCTGAAGAACAGCCTTATCTCTCGTTCGGCGTTTTCCGGTGAATCTGCACTGTGAATTAGGTTCATCGTTTTAGTGCAAGCGAAATCACCGCGAATTGAGCCGGGCGTCGCTTCCGTTGGCTCTAAAGCGCCCATCATTGTTCTAACGATAGCGATTGCGTTTTCACCTTCCCAAACCATCGCCACGACTGGGCTGCTGGTAATGAAAGCGATTAAATCGTCAAAGAATGGCTTGCCCCTATGCATTTCATAATGGCGTTGGGCTAAATCTCGGTCAAGCCAAAGCATCTTCATGCCCACAAGTTTCAACCCTTTCCGTTCTAACCTGCTGATAATCTCGCCGACCAAGCCTCGCTGAACTCCATCAGGCTTGACCATCGCGAAAGTCCTTTCGCGAGCCAAAAACCATCCCTCCGTTTACCTTTGGGTTGAGGGTTGCGCGTTATGAGTTGCGAGTTTTTACTTTGAAAGGTGAATAACGACGCCCAACTCTCAACGCACAACGCGTAACCCGTAGCGCTCAACTGGCAAGTCTCACGATGTCAAAGAGCGAGTTTTGTGCCCACTGGAAGGCGGGGCTGACAAAGATGCCCAAAAGGAAGGCGCCCAAGACACCTATGAGCGCTGTGCTGCTGACCAAAAAAGGCGACGGCAAAATTTCAGGGCGCTCCGGTTCCAAAAAGAACATCCTGCGGACGACCTCCAAGTAGTATGCTGCAGATATGACGCTGTTGACGATTCCAGCAATTGCCAACCAAGCCAAGCCAGATTTAATCGCTGCACCGAACAGGAAGAATTTGCCGAAAAAGCCAGCGAGAGGCGGAATCCCGATGAGCGATAGAAAAGAAATGGTGAGCAAAGTTGCTGCCAAAGGTGCTCGCTGAGCCAAGCCATCATAGTCGTCAATTTCCGCAGAGCCAATGACATGCTCAATCCAAATTATGACGGCGAAGGCAGCCATGTTGGCGAAAGCGTAACCGAGGACGAAATAAAGAACTCCAGAAAGACCCATGTCAGTAGGTTGGGCTGACCTAAACCCAGTCAAAATCTCCCAATCGGTTGGAGTGAAAGCCGCAATGCCGATGAGCAAATAGCCCACTTGAGCAATTGAAGAGTAAGCCATCAACCGCTTTATGTTTCTTTGCCACAGCGCTCCCAAATTGCCGAAAGTCATAGTGACGAGGGATAGGAACGAAAGGACAAGTTGCCAACCTGTGCTCGCTGGACCAAAACCGGCTGCCAAAACTCGCAGGAAAACAGCCATGCCCGCCGCTTTTGAAGCGACTGAAAGAAATGCCGTGATTGGCGTCGGTGCGCCTTCGTAGGTGTCGGGTGCCCAACCGTGAACTGGAACCATTGACACTTTAAAGCCCAACATCGCAAGCATAAGCAAAA
>Ga0185307_1002091_pt1 | contig 10561 bp, 9 predicted proteins | sample LHCtaG_FD_128010 | JGI IMG/M metagenome (GOLD analysis project Ga0185307, IMG submission 128010) | Hot spring microbial communities from Little Hot Creek, USA to study Microbial Dark Matter (Phase II) - LHC4sed_matched (SPADES... | ecosystem: Environmental > Aquatic > Thermal springs > Hot... | reverse complement strand
AGCATTAGTATTAATGTAGCTCCAGATGAATGTTGCACAACCTATACCACATACAATCACTATCTCCTCGGGTCTAAGACCAAGCTCATAAAAAGCATTCTTTAAAGCTTCATAAACAGAGAAGTTGCCGCATCCTGGGCACCATCTAGGCTTAGCTCTCTCAAAAACATCTACCAAATCTATCCACCACCATTACTAACTAATCCTCTATAAATCTCTCCAGGTCTAAAGGGGCATCCATCAAACTTCCTTATACTCTTCAATTCAGCAGTCTTCGGAAGCTTTGGAGATATGAGATTTAATAGTTGACCTGAAGCATTCTGCTCAACAACGTATATCTTCTCAACATTTCTTAGAGTTTCCTCAAGCCTCCTTGGAAGAGGCCACAACTGCTTCAAAGGTATATGCATAATCATCCTACCAGAACTTCTAATCTTCTCTAAAGCTTCTTCTACAGCACCTCTACATGAACCGACACTAACAACAGCTTCAGAAGAATCAGCATCTCCTAAAACCTCCCATCCTACAGGATCCTCTTCCAGCTCTCTTAACTTCCTCAACCTCCTCAAAGACATATCAACATGCGTCTGACCATCCTGCATGCTTAACCCCTTAGCATCATGCTCAACACTACTAGCTACAACTAGGAAACCATTAAGAGGCGGGGAGGGAATACCGTCAGCCGAACCAGCATAACTTGGAAATACTTGAAGCCCCTCCCCTCCAATTTTAGAAGCATGCTTACGACTTGAGGCTTTAGAAGCTTCAAGCTTATCTAGAGTAAAGTAATTCATTACATATACTTGGTCTAGCAACAATATCACTGGACACCTATATCTATCAGCAAGCTCGAAAGCTAGCATAGTCATATTATAATACTCTTCTATAGTGGAGGGTGCTAAGACGATCCTTGGAACATCCCCGTGGGATGGATGTGTAGCCAAGTCTATATCCCCCTGCTCGTAAGCTGTTGGGATACCGGTGCTTGGACCAACCCTCTGGACATCTACAACTACTATAGGTATTTCAGCCATAGCTGAAAAACCAATCCCCTCAACCATTAAAGACAATCCTGGACCGGATGTTGCAGTCATAGACCTAGCTCCAGCATAGCTTGCACCTATAATCATATTAACTGCAGAAAGCTCATCTTCAACCTGGACGGCGAGACCCCCAACTTCTGGAAGCCACTTCATAAGCTTCTCCATTATGCTGGTAGACGGTGTAATAGGGTAACCAGCGAAGAATTTGCATCCAGCAGATAACGCGCCTAGAGCAACCATATCTGAACCCTGCACAACGCTCTTCAAATCGCTCAAGCTGGGTAGATCGAAACTTTCTAAACCACTCTCCATGAACAATTTATATCCAGCCTCGACCCCTCTAAGATTAGATTCTAGGAGGCCCCTCTTTGAAATCTTCTCCAAGACTATTGAGACAGCATCATATCCAAGTCCAAGCAATCCTGAGATAAAACCTGCTACAACGATATTAAGCCTGGACTTAGCTTCATCTGAAGCTTTCTTCAATGGCTGCCTCACAACCCTCCAATTATGCTGAAGGATGCTTAAACCTTCATCAACCAAGATTATGCTATCTTCTGACAACAAACTATCAGCATCTTTTAATCCAGACTCATCAAGTAGAGCTAGAGCATTTATTTTATCTGGAGGAGCATTAACTTTTTCATCCGAGATTCTAATCTCTGAGTAAGTAAACCCACCTCTAACGATTGTCGGAAACCATCTAAAAGTATACACATTTAACCCTTTCAGAGCACATGCTCTAACTATAACTTCGGTTGCAAACTCTATGCCCTGACCCGTGAGACCAGCAATCCTTACTGAAGCATCCTTCAAGATAACCTCAAAAACAACTTACAAACTCTCTCTCAAAAATATTCCTAGAAATCTCGGAGACATAGAAAGTAAATAGAATAAATAGAAACCACTACGTAGGAAGAAAAATATTAGATGTCTCCAGGAAAAAATGGAGACTTCCAAGCCATAATTCGGAAATAATAGAAAAATAAACTTACTAGATGATACGGATCTCACAGCCAGCTACTCAATCAATAATTTTATGTTTTAAAGAACAGCCAACCCCTCAATGTATTGACTAAGACGTATTTACCGTTCAGTCTAGACCCGTAGATATACATTACTATCTTTTTACTGGGCTCATACTCTAAGAGCTTGTACTCCCCTTTATCCCAGATCTTAACTACTCCAGCACCATACCCTTCAGTGATCTCGCCTTCGAAACCTGCATAAGATAATTCATGGTCTGCTTGAGGTATACAAAGCCTCTTCACACCCTTAACAGCTGGAGGCTCTTTCCTCATCGCCCAAGACTTCAACACCCCCTCCATCTCAATCCTTAGATCGTAGTGGAGACCAGCCTTCTTTGCAAAATGTTGATGAATAACATATATAGGCATAAATGCTCACTCCACTCTAAATAGATATAGTCTTCCACCCTCAAACCTGCCATCTATAATTCTTTCATCTACGAGCCAAGAAATATAAGATTTTAAAGCTGAACTATACAAGAAATACATTTGAGGAGATAATTCAAGTTTAAAACCTGAGAGAATAATTGAGAAAAGTTCTTCCATGGATATCTTACTTACAGTATGCTCTTCTATAAGCTTCCTAACCTTCATTATAGATTCTAGATTGACCTCGATAACTTTCCCTATATCTGAAGCAGGCTCGAAATGGCATGGTACATAATATTTATGGTCTGCCTCCTTAAGCTTATACAGCGTTTTCACGGCTTCCCTAACATTAAAATGATATAATACACCAAACTTCTCTACAAGATTCTCAGGGAATAAAGCATCTCCAATAAAGAATACATCATTAACAACTAAGCCATACATGTTAAATGAGTGACCAAGCAGGGTAACGTAACTTAAATCCAGCTCTCCATCCACACCTTCGCTTATCACTTTATCAACCTTCGAAGGCTTAGCCATGAAGAACTTCCCCCTCAAGCTTTCAGAAGGATAAGAGCCATAGAGAAAGATTGGTTCGAGAACTGGGTTCTCAATAAAATACGACTCAATACTTGGAGCTATTACAATTGCTTCACTTCTATCCAATATTATGCTATTCCCGCCTATATGGTCTGCATGGGAATGGGTATTAAAAATATACTTAACCTTCAATCCAGCATCTCCAACTATGTTTACTATCCTCCTACCTTGACCTTCATCCAACCCAGTATCAACCAGTATGCACCAGTCATCTCTAACAATAACACCAACATTAGTCCTCCCAGGAATATAGTAAACATCCTCCACTATCTTCTTCAACTCTCTAACAGGGCACATCTAGGTCATCCTTAAACGGATAATCAAGTTAATAACAATTACTTCTAAGATAGCTGCAAGATAGAGAAGATTAAAGATAAAAACAAGGAAGAATTGGAGATTCTGGAGGATAAGGTTGGAGGCTTCTTTAAGAGCTTTATTAAGTAAACTAGAAGATGAAGGTAAGATTATAACTGTAAAAAAACCTGCATCTGTTAAATTTGAGATACCGTCTATATTGAAGAAACTCGACCCTAAACCTGTATTATTTGAAAAGATAGCTGAACATCCAGACTTTAAGCTTGTAGGAAACCTATGTGCAGATAGAAGGATCTTAGCAGAATCTATTAATGCATCTCCACAAGAACTCAAGACTAAGATAATTCAAGCATTAGAAAATCCTGGGGAGAGGAAGATAATTGAGGATCCTCCATGCCAGGAAGTAGTCATCGATGATCCAGACTTAACACGGCTCCCATTCATCTGGACTGGGTTGAGAGACCGTGCACCATACATTACTGCAAGTATAATAATCGCTTATGATAGGGAGTACGGATATAATGCAAGCTACCATAGACTCATGCTTGTAGATAAGGAAAGAATAGTACCTAGAATCGTTCCAAGACATCTCTACAAATATATCGAGAGAGGATGCAGAGAAGTAGCCATAACTATAGGGAACCACCCAGCATTCATGCTTGCAGCCTCCATAACTTCAAGCATAGAAGTAGATGAACTCTCAGTAGCTTCATCATTATCTGAGGTAAGATATGCGAGAACATTAACGAACAATCTTCTAGTTCCAGCTGAATGTGAAGTAGTCTTAGAAGGATACGTTACAGATGAATATGTAGATGAAGGACCATTCCTAGACATTCTGGGAACATACGATATAGTTAGGAAAGAGAGAACAATAGAGATAAGATGTATAACTATGAGGAAAAACCCGATATTCCAATATATACTACCAGCAGGCTATGAGCATAAGAACCTAATGGGTATACCTAGGGAAGCAACAATATTCTATGAAGTAAGCAGGGTATGCGAATGCCTAGATGTAAGACTAACACCTGGAAGCGGTGGATGGCTTAACGCAATAGTTAAGATCAGAAAGAAGAATGAAGAGGATGGTAGAAAAGCTATAGAAGCAGCATTCAAGGGACATGAAAGTCTAAAGTATGTAGTAGTGGTAGATGATGATATAGATATTGATAATCCCGAGGAAGTTGAATGGGCCATATCTACAAGAACCCAGCTAGATAGAGACTTGGTAATAAAACCGGGTGAGAAAGGATCATCGCTAGACCCCTCAGCAGACCAGATTACAAGATTAACATGTAAAGCTGGAATTGACGCAACGATCCCAACGATGATAGAGAAAGAGAAATTCCAGAAAGCCATGATGCCAAAAGTAGATGTAGAGAGATTTCTTAAAGACGGATAAGAAGAATGTAACCTGATTACCCAACTATAATATTAACGTGTCCTGGCTCAAGCTTAATATAATTCAATCACATCCTAAATCGTGACGGGACTATTAAACAATATGTGTGGTGGATAATGTATCTAACTAGAGAGGAAGAGAAGATGCTGAAAGGAGAGATGGGGTATGCGAAACAGGTAGCGATGGAGATTCTTGTAGCCTTGGGAGATATATATGGAGCAGAAAAGATGGTAAAGATAAGTAGTGCTCAAGTATCAGGTGTATCATATAAGAATCTAGGAGAAGCTGGTGTAGAGTGGCTTGAAGAATTATCTAGGGATGGTAGAGTAGAAGTCTATACAACATTGAACCCGGCTGGGATGGATATTGAGAGATGGAGGGAGATGGGTGTAAGTAGAGAATTCGCTGAACAGCAGATTAGGATAATCGAAGCTTACACTAGGATGGGTATTCATCCAACTTTGACATGTACACCCTATCTTGCAGGGAATAAGCCAAGCTTAGGGGACCACATAGCATGGGCTGAAAGCTCAGCGGTAGTTTACGCAAACTCTGTAATAGGAGCTAGAACGAATAGAGAAGGTGGACCGAGCGCGTTAGCTTCAGCATTAACCGGTAGAACACCATACTATGGTCTACATATTACTGAGAATAGAGCTTACTCTGTTAAGATAAATGTTCCAAATCTTAGAGATGAGTATGATTTCGCATTACTCGGATATGTTTCTGGAAAACTCTCTAAGGAGAAGATACCGCTATTTTCTGGAGTAGAATCTGCTGACCAGGTTGAGCTTAAAGCTCTTGGAGCAGCTATTGCAAGCACAGGAGGGATAGCAATGTTCCATATCGAGGGATTAACACCAGAATATATGCTGCCTCCACTAGATAGAGTTGAAGAAATAGATGTAGAAGAAAGAGACCTCAGAAATGCTGCAGAAGAATTAAGTGATGATACTGAACCTGATTTGATATTTGTTGGATGCCCACACGCCTCACTTGAAGAATTAATAGTGATTATGCAGGGACTTCAAGGTAGGATCGTTAAGAAGGAGATGTGGGTATGCGTTTCAAGGTTTCTGAAAGAATTGGCTAAGCAGCTAGGAATATATCAGAAGCTTGAAGGGCTTGGAGTGAAGATAGTTAGTGATACATGCCCGATAGTAGCACCTATAATTAGCTTAGGAGTGAAATCTATCGCTACTAATTCTGCGAAAGGTGTATGGTACTCTAGAAATATCAATAAGGTAAAAGCTAAAATTGCTAGACTACCTGACTTGATTGAAGATGCAGTGAAGTAGCATACTTTACTGAACTGGATTGAGCGGTAGCTAGAGCGAGGCTTACAAAGCTGAGTAGTTAGAATGGTTTTAGAAGAGGATACATGGACTCTATAGCTTCATGTCCATACTTCTTGTTCTATAAAATCAACCTTGAAGATATATCATTATCCCCGAGATGGTTGTTGAGGAAAAGATTATAGATAGTGTTACCTATATTATAGTAGATCCTAAACCTGAGCACCTAGAATTATTCTAGGTGATGTTTATAGTGAGATGCCCAATATATGGAGAAGGAATAGGCATCCAACCTACATTAAGGAGTTTGTTAAATGATTCTATGAAGGCTTCTATATAGATGAGTATGGTGGGGGAGGATACTCTTATGGATGGTCTGATAGCTACATAGAAGAGTACTGTGAACGCATAAACTACTCAAAGAGAGTAACTGGTATTATGGAAAGGAGCATATGGTCTAGAAATTAATGGTTTAGATGCGTACGTCTCTGGTAGATTCTCAAATATTGATGTTTCTGAGAAGATGAACTATTACATGTAGAATATAGATTGAGAAACTATAATAGAAGCTTTAAAGATGATGTTTTCAGACATTATTAGAGGCAGTCCAATAATGTATCTAGAAATCAAGGGTAGGGTAATTAAGAGTGGATATGTAGAGGGCGAAGCATTAAAGACGAGCGAGCCTATAAGCTTCTTTGGAGGAGTAGACCCTGAAACCGGAATCGTGATAGAGAAGGGTCATGAAATAGAAGGTGAAACAATATCTGGGAAGATACTTGTCTTCCCGCATGGTAAAGGCTCAACAGTAGGATCATATATACTCTATAGACTTAAGAAGAACAATAAAGCTCCAATCGGGATAATCAATCAATACTGTGAGCCGATAGTTGCAGTAGGAGCAATAATCTCCAACATACCTACAATAGACAAAGTAGATATAAACTTGATAGAAACGGGAGACTATATCAAGATAATGGGAGAAACAGTAGTAATTAAGAAACTTGACCGATAAAAATCTACTCAATACATATTAACATAAGTAGATTTTTTAACGAGGCTTACATATTATGTGTAGGGAAATTTTTGCTCATATATGCTAGGTTTCATGGTAGGGGTGGGCAGGGAGTAAAGACTGCAAGTAGAATCCTTGGAAACGCAGCACATTTTGAAGGATACTATACACAAGATTTCCCGATATATGGAGCTGAGAGAAGAGGTGCACCAGTCGTAGCATTTACAAGGATCTCTGATGAACCTATACCGATACCTGAGAGAGGATATATCTTCAATCCAAACTTAATCATACTAGCAGATGAATCTCTACTAAATGACCCGATAGTTAACCCTCTCTCAGGGTTACAAAACAATGGAACATTCTTCATAAATACTAGTAAACCAGTAGACAAGGTCTTCATCAATAGAGATGATGTAAGAATCGTTGTAGAAGATTTAATCGATCTATCTTTAAAATATGTGGGGAAGCCTATTCTTAGTACTAGCCTAGGAGCCGTAGCAGCTAAACTAACAGGCATCATTAGATGGGTCTCGCTAGAAGAAGGACTAAAAGAAGAGCTTCTCGAGATCGGTATAAGAGGAGAGATGCTTGAGAAGAATATTCTCCTAGCTAAGGTATGCTTTGAAAGAGTTTACCCAACACCTCTGCCTATACCAAAACCAGCTGAACCAAAGAAAATCGTGAAGATTAACTGGATGCCTACAAACTTGACGGTTCCTGAGATAAGAAATGTAGGAAATACGAGAGTGAGGAAGACAGGTAACTGGAGGATCTTTAAACCAATACTAAACCTTGAGAAGTGTACTCGATGTGGGATATGCATTATTTACTGTCCAGAAGGAGTTATAACAATGACTGATGGTGGACCGGAGATAGACTACGATAATTGTAAAGGATGCTTGATATGTTTCAATGAATGCCCTGTAAAAGCATTCAATTACATTAGAGAGGTTGAAGCAGCATGATGAGAACTAAGCTTATCTCAGAGCTTAAACTTAGAAGAGAGATTACTCCATCTACTGCTCGAGCTAGGATGATGACTGGGAATGTTGCAGCAGCGTGGGCTGCAAGATTAGCTGAAGTAGACTATGTCCCTGCTTACCCGATTACACCCCAGACGGAGATCGTAGAGACCCTCTCACGATGGATTGCTTCAGGAGAGATGAATGCGAAATTAACATTTCTAGACTCTGAGCATTCAATGCTTACAGCTGCTGGAACAGGCTCCTTAACAGGTGCAAGAGTATTTACCGCGACATCTAGCCAGGGGCTCCTATATGGATTTGAGATGTTGTACAATATCGCTGGATGGAGGGCTCCAATAGTATTAGTCAATGTAAGTAGAGCTGTAGCGGCTCCGATAACATTAGAACCAGACCATAACGATTTCTTGTCTACTAGAGATACAGGGTTCATACTTCTACAAACTGAAACATGTCAGGAAGTTCTAGACCTTATACTCTTAGCATATAGAGTTTCAGAAGACCATAGGGTTCTGCTACCATCGATAGTAAATCTTGATGGATTCCATCTATCTTTTACCCGTGAACCTGTAAAGCTTCCTGAAGTAGAAGAAGTAAGAAGCTTCCTCCCAAGATACAATCCTCCATACCCCTTCAGAGCAAGTAAACCCTCAGCTAAAGGTGTAGCAGTCTTAAGACCACCATTATACAGCTTCTACAAGTACCAGATGCACCTCTCATCTCTCAATGCGATAAAAGTATTCAAAGAAGCATGTGAAGAATTTGAAGCACATTTTGCGAGAAGATACGATGTTGTTGAGAAGTACATGGTGGATGATGCAGAGTATGCTATCGTTATGATGGGGTCTTTCACCTCGATAGGGAAGAAAGCCGTAAAGATTATGAGGGAAGAAGGATTAAGTATAGGCTTGTTAAAGCTTAGGATGGTCAGACCATTCCCTGCTCAAGATATAAGGAGAGCGCTTGAAGGGAAGAAAGCTGTTGCAGTAATCGACCAGAATATCTCTCCAGGCTTTGGTGGAACACTATACGCAGAAGTATCTTCCGCACTCTATAATGTAGAGAAGAAGCCTAAAGTCATCCTCCCAGTAATTGGAGGGGTTGGAGGAAAAACATTATCATTGGATGAATTTAGATACATAGTTGAACTAATGAAGAAGTATCAAGAGTTAGGCGAGCCTGAGCCGATACTACTATTTAGAGAAGATGAGCTTAGGGAAGTAGAATCATTATTGAAGATAGGGGTTGGGGATAATGTCTAGGACAAGTTCTTCAACCCACAAAGACTTACTAGGTGAAGACTACGTAGCTCCTGGAACACCTCTATGTGCTGGGTGCGGTGCCTTAATAATTCTTAGAATGTTCCATAAAGCTCTAGGAGGTAGAGTGGTCTGGGTGAACGCGGCAGGATGCATAACTCTTTTAATGGTATATCCTTACGCACCATTAAAGTCTTCATGGATGTATACAGCGATGGCTTGTGCTCCAGCGGGCGCTCAAGGGATACGGGATGCATTAGATATACTGATAGAGGGGGGGAGGATCCCCGTTGAAGAAGACTTAAAAGTAGTGGTTGTAACAGGTGATGGAGCAGCAAATGATATAGGGCTCCAGAGTACGTCTGGAGCGATACATCGAGGTCTAGACTTCTACTATCTCTGTTATGATAATGAAGCATTCGGGAACACGGGCTTCCAATACTCTTCAGCAACACCGTATGGTTCTAGAACAGAAACCTCTCCACCTACACCGCTTATACCAGAAGGATATAGAGGGAGGAAGAAAGATCTTTTCGAGATATGGAGAGCGCATAAACCACCATACATAGCCACGATATCGATATCTCATCCAATGGATATGATTAGAAAGGTCGAGAAAGCTGAAAAATATAGAGGGCCTAAACTCTTCATATCTCTTTCACCATGCCCGCCCGGCTGGGTAATCGATACGATGGATACAGTTAAGCTGGCTAAGCTGGCTGTTGAGACAGGGATATGGCCTCTAAAAGAAGCTGTATACGGTGAGGTACATCATACATATATTCCTAGACGTTTAAAACCAGTAGAAGAATACTTAAAGATTCAAGGAAGATTCAAGCACCTATTCTATCCAGTAAGGAGAGACGATGTTATAGCTAAGATCCAGCGTGAAGTAGAAGAATACTGGAGAATAGTCTATGCTAAAGAACTAGGGAAAGAAGATTTTAGAATAAGCTAAATCGAGAAATTCAAAACACTTAATTATTTAACAAACTCTTCATATCTCTTTCACCATGCCCGCCCGGCTGGGTAATCGATAAGCTGATTGATATTTTAAATTGTAGGTGAAATTGATCGTCTAAAGCAATGCTCTGAGGATATGAGTTATGAAGAATCGGAGAATGAGTTTACTGTTAGAATGTTTATGTCTACCGACCCTTTAACCGTGAGAGAAGATGCAAATATAGTTGAAGTTTCTAGGAGCATGATGGATAGAGGAGTTGGTGCTTGCTTCGTTGAGAGTGAT
>Ga0185307_1002090_pt1 | contig 10563 bp, 11 predicted proteins | sample LHCtaG_FD_128010 | JGI IMG/M metagenome (GOLD analysis project Ga0185307, IMG submission 128010) | Hot spring microbial communities from Little Hot Creek, USA to study Microbial Dark Matter (Phase II) - LHC4sed_matched (SPADES... | ecosystem: Environmental > Aquatic > Thermal springs > Hot... | reverse complement strand
CCATGATAGCTTTAGGCGTTCCAAGAAGCAAAAGAATCCAGCGGGTCAAAGAGCTTCTTGAAATAGTTGGACTAACCGAGAGAGCCCACCACAAGCCAGACGAACTAAGCGGTGGAGAACAACAGCGTGTAGCCATAGCCGCCGCCCTAGCCAACGACCCACCACTAATACTGGCGGACGAACCAACAGGCGAGTTGGACACCGCCAACGCAAAAATAGTCGTCAACTACTTGTCCAAAGTCAACAAGGAGCTGGGCAAAACAATAATTATGGTTACCCATGACCCAAGCGTTGCAAGGGCAGCCGATAGAATACTGCGCATAGAGGACGGAGTAATAAAAATGGCTTTAACCCCATCAGAGGTCATAGCTGAAGAGAGGGCAGTGTCCTACATAGACCAAATAAGAGCCCGCATTTCCGAAATAGACAGACAACTAGCCCAATTAGACGAAGACTTCAAAGCTGGCAAAATAGGCGGAGACGAGTACGTTGCCAAAAGGCAGAGCCTGAAACAGGTAAGGGAAAGCCTCCGTGAAGAACTTCACAGAATGGGCATAGTTTCATAAAAGCTGAATTAGCCAACAAAAGTCTCCTCTGAAATTTTGATTCCCCTTTTGCTCAACTCGGATATGACGTGCTGGTAAATTTCATTGTCCATGCCGAGTCTCTCAGGAGGCACAACCCCTCTTAAACCCATTTTCCTCTCTAAAATTAGTTTTGCAACAATCGATGCCGTATAGGCAGTTGTTCTAGCCATGGCGGTCGCCCCGCTTTTTTCATCGTAAAAATCGACCAAAGTGTAAATGTAGCCCATTTTTCTGCCCTTTTTATAGCCGGAAACCTCAACTTTCAAGGCTACAACATCCCTAACATCGGGCTTAGAGAGTTGTTTCTCTAGAAGCCTTGCCGTAAAATGTCTGGGTTGCAGTTTAACACCGTTCACCGTTATTTCTTCGATGCCAAAAAAGCCCAAGTCTTTAAGCAGCCTTATTTTTTCAGCGTGTCCAGGATAGCGTAAGGTTTTCTCCCACATCTCATCAACATTTCTAACCGTGTAGAGCAAAGTTTTAAGACCATCCGTGTAAAAGGCTTCCAGCACCCCGATTTTGGGAAACTCCACCATTTCCAGCCCGGTTAAGGCTTCAACCTCGGTTATTCTGCCGTTTTGAACTATTCTGGCCTTGGATGTGTATTCCTCAATGAGGCTTTCCGGCGACCATGTGATAACGTAGCCTAAAGGCGGCACAGGTTTTTCCGGAAGCCCACCCACCAAAATATGAACCTTCTCAGCCTTGTCTAAATTCACAACCGCATGTCCAACAAGGAGGTTGCTTATGCCGGGCGCAAGTCCACAGCTTGGAACAATAATTACGTTGGCTTCCATGGCCTTTTCATGCAAAGTTAGGGGGTTTTCCGGCATGTAGGAAACATCCACAAGGCTTTTCCCAGCTTGGATGCACGCCTCCATCAAATGGAAGCCAAGCTTCGGCGGGAGAAAACCTAAAGCCAAATCGAAATTCTTCAAAGCGTCCACAAGCATTTCTTTTTTGGTGGCATCCAGCTGCATCCATGAAAGGTTTCCTTTGCCGATTCGCCTTACAACATCTTTGGCTGCCATCGGATTTCGGTCGGCAACGACAATCTCAGCTGGGCTTAAACTGTTGGATAGATCTTCCGCCGCCGCTGAACCCATTCTTCCGCAACCTACAACCAGCACCCGCATAAGTCAAAGAAAAGTCTCTAAAATCATTAAAGGTTTTTCCAAAACTAAGGCTGGAATGACTTGAGATTTGAAAATTTTATATACAGCCGCCAGTATTGTAGTGTTGAGCGTCATGGCTGATATCTGTCCGATATGCGGGCTTCCCAAAGACCTGTGTGTCTGCGGCGAGATAGGAAAAGAACAGCAAAGAATTCGCATAAGGTTTGAAACAAGAAAATTTGGCAGACCCACAACAATAGTGGAAGGCATAGACGATAAAGATACCGACCTCGGAAGCCTAGCCCAAAGACTCAAAAGCTTCTGTGCCTGTGGGGGGACAGCCAAAAACGGGCAAATAATCCTCCAAGGCGACCACAGGGAAAAAGTCCGCCAATACCTAATAAAGCTTGGATATCCAGAAGAAAACATAGAAGTCCAGTAAATGCTTGAACACCGAAAGCCTTGAGGAGCAAGCCCATGAAAATCCTACAAAACATACGCGAAGTATTCAAGACCCTAAAGCATCGGGGGCCATCAAAAATTTACTGTCCAAGGTGTGGGAGCCCAGAAATCCACCTGTCCAGCAGTCTTGACTATTGGCTTACGCCAAAAAAGTATATTTGCGAGAACTGTGGCTATCATGGGCCAATAGTTATGGAGCTGGACGAAAAATAGATGGAGTGCTTTAAAGTCTAGTCTGGCAATTCGAGGTTGAGTTGCCTCTTCAAGGTCTTGTACCGGTTTCTAACGGTAACTTCTGTAACACCTGCGGCCTCAGCGATGTCCTTCTGAGTTTTCTTTTCGTTGTTTTGCAAACAAGCGATGTATAGCGCTGCAGCAGCCAAACCCATGGGGTCCTTTCCAGCTGCAGCCCTCCGCCTCTTGGCTTCCCTTAGAATTTGAATGGCAAGCCCTTGGGTTTGGCCAGAAATTCCAGTTTTTTCTGCAATTTTTGATATGTATGTTAGGGGATCAGCTATGGGCATCTGTACATCTAATTCGCGGAGTAAAAGCCTATAGCATCGGGCAACATCCTTCTTGTCAACTAGGCTGGCTTCCGCTATTTCCCGCAGAGTTCTGGGGGTTCCGCTTCCACGGCAAGCGGCGTACAAGGCTGCTGCGGCTATGGCTGCTATGGACCTGCCCCTTACTAGGCCTTTGTCGAGGGCTTTACGGTATATGACGGCGGCTTTCTCTTTTATGGGTGGTGGAATGTAAACCTTGTCGGATAGGCGGTCGAGTTCAGCCATTGCTTGGGCTAAATTGCGGTCTATTGAGGAGTGCACCCTTGAGCGTATCTGCCATTTTCTTAGACGCCACATTTGCAGACGTGTGGAGAGGGGAAGTTTTCTTCCAAAGGCGTCTCGGTCAACTTGGCTTATGGCTGTTGAAAGTCCCTTGTCATGAACGGAATATGACGTTGGAACCCCAACGCGGCTTCTTGAAGCTTTCTCCTCCTGTGTGAAAGCCCGCCATTCTGGCCCCTTATCCATCATCTGCTCGTGGAGGACAAGTCCGCATTCTCCGCAGACAGTTTCGCCAGTGTCATAGTCGTGAATAAGGTTTACACTACCGCATTCTGGACACTTGTCGACTAGACGTTGACGAGTTCTGGCTTCTTTTTCACTCATTTTCTCACCTTGTTCGCGGCGTAGAACCGTCGCGCTTTTCACTTTCCTCATCAAATCGGAATAGAAGACAGCCATCCGGTCCGCGCGTGCTTATCCAGATGAAATGTTTCAATATATAAATTTTACGGTTTGAGTTGGAATATCTTTCACACAAATTTTGAGTACTAACAGCAACTATTGATTATTAAAAAGAGCGATGCGCTCTATGATGAGGCTCCCAGAGAAGATAAGAAGGGTGCTTGAAAAAACTGTCCTGAAGATGATGGCGAAAGAGGATGTTTACGGCTTAGCCTTGTTTGGAAGCTGGAGCAGGGGAGATGCAACCACGGCAAGCGACATTGACTTGATGGTTCTCACACAAAGCAGTATTCCAGACGAATACGTGGAAAGAATTGTGGCCGACAATTTAATGATTGACTTGGATTTCATCCCTAAAGAGTGGATTCAAGGGCTGATACCGCCAGAGCTAGACCAGAAACTCGCTGAAGCCCAAATATTCTACGATAAAGACTGGACTTTAACAAATGTTAAGCTATTGATGGCCAAGTCTTACGGCTCACCAGAAAGGGTGGAAATCCGAACAAACGCCCCCATAATAGATGCAGATATCTATTTAAGCAGAGCAACCTCAGCCCTTTCGAAAGGAGACCCTTTAAGCGCTTGGCTTTTCGCCGCCACAGCCATGGAAAACATTTTGAAGATACCTTTGGAAATAGCCCTTGAACCCCTCTCCAACAGCCACTTCATAGAGAAAAGTGAAGTTGCCACAGAAAAACTTGGCTTGAAGAAGACTTTTGCAGACTACATGGAGTTAGCACGGTTAAACGGGGTGGATGAAACGGCTGCGGAGGAGAAATTGAAGCTTTTCAAGGCTCTTTGGGATGAAATGAGCTTTTTTATTAGACAAAATCCCATTGCCGTTGAAAAAGCCCCTTTTAAGGTGAAAAAGAGCTTGAAATACTATTTTAACTTGGCTTTCATGCAAGGCGCAATTTTACGAGCCACCTCAATTATTGGCGCTAAAAATTTCGCCGAAGCAGCCCACTACTTAGACAGCATATTCCTTAACATGCTGGAAAACTACGCTTGGCTAAAATCAAAAAAGGAACAACAGCCTATAGATTATACAACGCTGATGCGTTCCATGGAAAGCCTTGAAAAGACGAATCCGAAAAACTACCAAAACATAGTAAAATTTCTAGGCTTAACAGTCGCTGACAAGGCAAAAGCGGCTGAAATGGTCGGGAGGGCTAAAAGGAACATATTAAAACTGCGAAGGGAAAGGAAACGTTTAATCAAAACCCACATATCTAAGAGTTAACGCAAAACCTATTAAAGAAGCCCGGTGGTGTAGCGGACAAGCATAGCGGGCTTTGGACCCGCCGACGGGAGTTCGAATCTCCCCCGGGCTACCATTTCCACAATTCACAATTACTCCTTTTACTCTGAAAATTCATAAAAAAGGAGACAAAATTTATAGTAGTGGTCGGGCGGGCAGGATTTGAACCTGCGACACTCCGGTTTCCACACACTTGTGCGCTTGGTAGGCTGAAGGGACGCCTACCATGGGCAGGCGTCTACAGCCGGAAGCTCTACCAAGCTGAGCTACCGCCCGAAGCTTTACTAAATCTTAAAATTGGATAAAGCTGATTTATACGTTTCGCAGTTCGCAGTTTACAGTTTCATGTGGTTCGGTGCTTTCACTTAGCCTTTTTGGACGCTTTGAGCCACAAAGCGCCCCAAATTACAGCAAAACTTAACGTGGCCCAGAAGAATAGTATTAACATTTTAGCTGCGTCTGAAGCCATCTCCTCAAACATTCTAAGCCTTCTCCTTGCTATAACCAACCTCCTTTAAGGCTAAAAGCAAAGTTTCCGCTCTTAGAATAAGCCTTCTAACAAGCATATTTTAGATGAGGATATATACCAACATAAATAGTAAGCCATTTATAAGAAAATTCTCTAAGAATTTTTCAGCCGGAAAAGGGGGAAGGGGAAGGCTTCCATCACCTTTTATTATTGTAAATCCAAAGATACGCCTTATTTAAACTCGGCGAATTTTGCCCCGCAAATTATGGCCATAATACCAAGCAGCCCAACCCCTCTGAAATGCGGACTCTCCAGCCTTCGCCTTCTTCCTTCTACGGTAAATCAAGATGCAAAGCAGCACAATTATTAAGGCTAATAATAAAGGCAAAATCCAATAAAACCATTCTAGAGTAAACCAGCCAGCCACATGTTCACTGTAATGAGCCGTAGCTCTATGGGGGCCATCCATATAAACAGCTAACTGGTAAACGCCAGCTTGCTGGGGAACACCATCAACATCCCAATGGTTAAAATCATATCCTTTCACTGGCGGAGCAGACAAGGAAACATTGGTGTAAGCGTCATACCACCAGCCACCAGCCGAACCAGGATCGCCGAAAGGATTCCTAGAAGGCTGAGGGCTCAAACCAGCAGGCTCCGTAGCCACAGTTAGGAGATGCTGGGTTTTCCAGTTTGCCACAGCAATTTTCGGCTTATTCATAAGTATTGGCTCACTTTTGGTATAATTTGTCCCATACGCGTCTCCACTCCAAGAGGCAAAAACCCGTCGCGTGCCATTACCATGATCAACAACATCCACATTCAAAAAGGCATAGGCCGTCTCATTAGCTTCATACCAGCCACCGCCCCCAACAACACCATAAGGTGAAATCACTTCCAAGAGATATTGGACGGAGTAATGGGCGGTTGCTGTATGATTCCCATCTATGACAAGGGTAATCGGGTTGCCAGCCAGCGCTGTTCCGTCAACATCCCAATATTTAAACTTGTAGCGCATGCCCCAAGAAACTGGAACAATTTCCAAGGCGGTTAAAGAAACATTAGTCCCCTCATCATACCAGCCCTCGCCGGGAATAGAAACAACACCTAGAGGCTCCGTCTTAACGGTTAAATAATACCGGATTCTTGGGGGCATGAGAACATTAAAAAATGATGAACATGGAGGGCTATAAGGGACGCCGCCATACTCGGGCAGAGCGGTATACGCAACAGCGAAAACTGTTGCTCTACCCACCGTCGCATTTTCTGGTATTTTTGTAACAACTTGGATGATATTTTCGCCAGGCTGAAAAACAACAGGCTTTCCAGTGCAAATTTCGTGGATTATCGGGTAGTCGGCGGCGTCCAAAGCATTGACGATTATTACCGCTGATTTATTAGTTAAGGCGATGTTTTTAACAGATAAATTGAAAACTATGGTCTCTCCTTTGAAGAAACTTGTTTGAGGGTTAAGCGTTGCATTCAATGTTTTTATGTCGGTTATCTGAACAATCCACCCAACCCTAAAAATTAAAGTGTCATTAAACGTTTTACCCGCTATACTGACCGTTGCCACAGTCTTCCAGTCGCCAAAAATCGTTTGCTCGGCGCCTTCCGAAGGCCATGGAATTCTAAAACTAAAGGTGGCTATTCCATTATCATCTGTTAAACTGGTATGCGAAGTAACCGTTTCGTGTAGGGGATTTAAAACTTGAAAGGCCACAGGCCAATTCAATATTGGCTCATCGTTGTATGTCACTTCAGCATATAAATTGACGAGTTCTTGAGGTTGAAAAGCGTCGCTCCACTTGTTTAAACCCCTCCCATCAAAAGGCACTTTATCTGTAAATAAATCAATTTTCCCTCCATCATCGCAAACTCCCAAGTGTAAAGTTGCGTGTGCAAACGTAAAAATTAGTATAGAAAACGTAAAGGTTGCCAGTAGCCTTCTCCTTCTCATCATTGTCATCAAGCTTATGTTTAATGTTTGCTTCTTTAACAAATATTTCGTAATCATGAATATTGCTACAAAAGATACATTTCTGTTAAGTCATAAACCTATGTTTTTTAACTGAAAATGTTAAAAGGTTTGTTTGGCGGGCCCGCCGGGAATTGAACCCGGGACCTACGGGTTAAGAGCCTCAACCCACCCCGCGCAGCGGTTTGGTCCGCCGCTCTACCTTACTGAGCTACGGGCCCTGTTTTGGCATATTCTAGAATATGCATTTTAAATAGCGCTTTAATAAATTTAGCTTTCTGATGTGGGATTTATTATGCCAAAATAGATTCTTATGTAGGGTTGTATGAGATAAACCAGGATAAGTATGTCAAGTAGGAGCGCTATGATTCTAAGGATAAAGAGTATGTTGAAGTTGGGCATTAACATTAACTGGTTGATGGATAATAGTATGCCCATTAAGGTTGACGCAAAAACTGTAAACCAAGCCCATCTTAGGCCCCTATAGAACCCGTAGGCAATGAAAAGGCATGCAATAGATAAAATGGAAAGCACCACAACTGTCAATGTTAAAAGGACGCCTGGAAACCATGCCGCTCCTAGGCGTTAACTGTTCCCATTTCATGTTTAGATAAGCGGCGGCGCATGCACCAAACTCCGACAATAACATGCTGACTGTGAAAAGTGATGGAGGTTTTGGAAAACTTGAGGATACAAATAAGCCTAATAATCCTCAATCCAATAGCCTACAACAGTGCCGATAATAATTGATATGATGATGCTTGCAATTTCTTTCACGAAATTGCGTCTACAGATTAAATATAAGATGACAAAAAGCAAAGCGTCCTGCTTTTAAGTTATGTTATAAAAAGTATTTTCACATGGATTGCTTTTAAGTTATATTTAGTCGACAACTCTCTTTCAGCACCCTTACTCATAATCACCATTAAGGGTCAATAGTTTTTAAGAGTTGCTTCCATTTTGGTTATTGAGGGTTGCGGTTGTTGGGCGAAATCGTCTTTGTCGGACTCGGTTTGCACGACGAATCGGGAATAAGTTTGCGTGGTTTGGAGGAACTTAAAACGGCGGACGCCGCCTTTATAGAGCTTTACACGAGTTTTATGCCCGAATTCTCAATAAGACGGTTGGAGGAACTTTGTGGGAGAAAAATCCAAAAAATTTCAAGAAAGGAGTTGGAGGAGGAAAATGGAAAAATCGTCATAGAAGCAGCTAAAAAAGGTAAGGCTGTTCTTCTCGTTCCAGGCGACCCATTAATTGCAACTACCCACATAGCCTTGAGGATTTACGCTGAAAAGCTTGGAGTAAAGACACGCATTGTTCATGGAGCCTCAATAATTTCCGCCGTTATGAGCTTATGTGGCTTGCACAATTATAAGTTTGGGAAAAGCGTTACCATTCCTTTCCCAGAAAACTTTTCCGAAACCCCTTATTCTGTTTTAGCCCAAAACATGAAATTGGGGCTTCACACCCTCTGCCTATTAGATATAGATGTTGAAAAAGGCCGTTACCTAACTATTCGGGAAGCTCTTGAAATGCTTTTAAAGGTTAAGAAGAAAAGGCGAGAGGATGTTGTAACAGGCGAGACGCTTGCCATTGGAGTGGCCAGAGCTGGAAGCCTCAATCCGACAGTGAAGGCGGACTTTGTTAGGGAGTTGCTAAGCTACGATTTTGGCGGCCCACCCTATAGCCTAGTTTTTCCCGGGAAACTTCATTTTATGGAGGCTGAAGCCCTTATAGTGTTTGCCAAAGCTCCTTTAAGTGTTAGGAGGCTTGTGGAGTGAGTCTAGAACAGATTGTTTCACGATATATCGCTTCGGCGGAGCATGTTTTAGGCGAGTTGGAAATAGTGGCTGATAAAGATTTGCATCTGGGCGAGAATTCCATTCTAAGAGTTGTTGATTTGGCAAAAGCCTATTTGCAGGATGCAAAATATTATAGGGACAACAGAAAGTTTGAGGTAAGCCTTGCTTCAGTGGCCTACTGTGAAGGCTTGCTAGACGCTTTAAAAATGTTGGGAGCGGTGAGGTTCGAATGGCCAGCCAGAAAAGCGGACAACCCGTGAAGAAGCGAACAGTGGTTTTGGCTTCCGGAGTATTTGATTTACTGCATTTGGGGCATGTGCGGTATCTGGAGGAAGCCAAAAAGGCAGGTGGAGAAAACGCCGAATTAATTGTGATTGTGGCGAGGGACAGCACTGTTGAAAAACGGAAAGGCTATAGGCCTGTCATCCCTGAAAACCAGAGGCGGGCGCTTGTGGAATCCTTAAAGGTGGTGGATGAGGCCATTTTGGGCTATGAGGAATTTGACATAGGCAAAGTTATTGAAAAAATTAAGCCGGACATAATAGCCGTGGGCCACGACCAAGATGGAATGGAAAAGGCCGTAAGGGACTATATCCGCGAGAAGGGCTTAAAGATAAAGGTTGTGCGCATCGGCAAGTTCAGCGAGGACGAACTGGATAGCTCCTCTAAAATCAGACAGAAAATCATCGAACATTATAAAAGATGAGTGAGAGGCTATCTTCAAGGAAGGGTTAAGACTTCCACTTTCACCTTGTGACCATCTTTCAGCGCTAAGTGTTTTCTTAGGCATATGGGAGCGATTAACTCTATCACAGAAGCGTCGTAGTGGCTTCTTAAAGCGGATACAAGGGCGCCTTTTACCTTGTTTTCTATTATTGCCGGATAGCATTTAACTGGTCCAAAGGTGCGGTTCTCGTTTTTGAAGCCTTCAATTTCTATGGCTGGGTAAGCCTCCAGCTCCGAGCGGGTTTTAACATCATAATCTGTTACAAGCTTTAGGTTCAACGTTCCGGGATATGGGTCAAAACCCAGCTTCTCTATAAACTGCCGCCTGTAATGGTCCCGTGACACGTAGTAGGCGCCTTCGCCGAGCCCTGTGAAAACAACGCCTTCAAGAGTTACGGAGGGCGGGTAAACAGTCTCCATCAAAAAGCGCAGGTTGGAATAAAGCCTCTTCAACTCGCTGATGCCAGACTCTGTAACTTGTATTAGGCATCCTTCCGGGGTTATGTTCCTCTTAATCCAGCCCTTACGTTCAAGCTCTATCAAGTGGCGGGAGGCCGACTGCTGAGAAACGCCAAGTTTTCCAGCCAAAAACTCTGTTGAAATTTTGGCTGTTCTACGATGGGCCCCCATCTCCGCCAACTTCAAAAGCGTGTAAAGGTGACGCCAACTCTGTCTCTCGCCCACCACAACACCTCGCCTTCTCAACAGAAATAAATGGCTTATAATATATTTAAGGAAAGACGAAAATTTAACCCAAAACGTGACTTGGCTGCTACATAGCAGATATCTCCAATTAAAGTTTAAACATATCTAAACAAAATATACGAAATCTTTATTTTAAATTCAACCTTTAGCTGACACTTGGCGATAAAATTTGAAGCCTACAGAAATTGCGGAAAGCGCCGTCTGCGGAGCG
>Ga0185307_1002089_pt1 | contig 10569 bp, 11 predicted proteins | sample LHCtaG_FD_128010 | JGI IMG/M metagenome (GOLD analysis project Ga0185307, IMG submission 128010) | Hot spring microbial communities from Little Hot Creek, USA to study Microbial Dark Matter (Phase II) - LHC4sed_matched (SPADES... | ecosystem: Environmental > Aquatic > Thermal springs > Hot... | reverse complement strand
AGAAAGAGCGGTACTTTGCATACTTATTAAAAAGACAGTAAACATCAGATATAACTATGGTAATAGTAGGTGCCAAGAAAATGGTTTTAAGGTAGGTGTTGGAAATGGTAATATTAAATTGGGTAAAAATAAGTTTATTAATAAGATAAAAAAGGCAGATAATGATTGAAAATCATAAATTTTAAGTATACTTTAAAAAGGCAATTATTAAAAGGAAAGGGAAGGCATTCCCTGGACGGTCGGGTTATTAAAAGGGATGTTTTTTCTTTTTGACAATTCCAAGAGAGGTTAAGGACTTACTTTTAGTTTACATAATGTTTCTTAAAGAAAGTGAGAAGTTTAATATAAGAAAAACTTAAGCCGGAAAATTATAATTTAAGATGGAATGAGACGATAAAAAAGTTATTGTGGGATTTATTTTTTTATTTAAAGACAAAGATTTTAGAGAGATTAAAAAGACGATTATTTTATTTTGATGTAAAAATTTTTCCATTAAGAGCAGGTCTAATAAATGGTAAATAAGATTTTTTTAATTGATTAAAAATAAAATAGATATTTATTGACTTTTTTGTAAAAATTTCTATACTTTTTCAATGTTTAATAATCCAATTAAGGAGGAAAAAAATGAAAAAAGCGGCATTTTTTATTTTTTTAATCTTTTTAGCTTGCTCACTCTTTAAAAAGGAAGAAGAGGTTATGCCTTTAGAAGTTGACAATTGGTGGGCTTATCAGGTTACTACTCAAGGTAAAATGATGCCTAAGGAAATTCTCAAAGCCTTTAAAAAATTCTCTTCACCAGGTACTTATATTGACACGATGAGAATAATTGGTAAACAGACGATAGAAGGGGTTGATGGTTATGTTAATTATTCAACTTATAATGAAGATACCACTGGAATATTTTATTACAAAAATGATTATCTTTGGTATTATTATCCAGATGAGAAAATAAGCGAAAAGGTATTTCCCCAAAAACCAAAGATTGGTGATAGTTGGGTTGGCTATGAAGAGAAAGAAGATATTGGTGATTGGGATATGGACGGAATAAATGATTCAATGGCAATAAAGACTGAATATACAATTATTAGTAAAGAGAATATTAATGTAATTGCTGGTAGTTTTAAAGATGCCTACCGTACACAAATAGTTGCCAGCGTAAAAGTTTGGTATTCCAGTAGTAATCAATGGCAGACGGAGGCTGCTTTAACCGGCACTATATGGTTAAAAACTAATGTGGGTATATTAAAAATGGAAATTCCTGAGTTTGAAACTCAGGAGCTTATGGCTTATAAAGTGAAGTAATTTTTTTATCTCTTAAAAGAGATAAGGGCTTGGTTTAAGATAATTAATATTTAAAATTAAAAAGGAGGGAAGATGAAAAAAATATTATTCTTGGCTTTTCTTATTATCTTTTCTTGCTCACTTTTCAAAAAAGAAAAGGAAGAGGTAATGCCTTTAGCGGTTGATAATTTTTGGGTTTATCAATATCTTGAGGAAAAAACTTTTAAGAAAGGAAGTTCTTTGCCCAGATATTTCTTAAGAAGTTTAAGCAATTTATCACAGTCAGAGATTGATACCTTAAAATTGGTTGCTAAAGAGAGTATTGAAGGGGTTGATGGCTATGTTGGCTTTTCTACTTTAGAAGAAGATACCTTAGGAATATTTTATTACCAGAATGATTATCTTTGGCTCTATTCTTATGATGAGGAATTAAGTATGAAGCTCTTTCCGCAAAAGCCAAATATTGGTGATAAATGGATTTCTTACGAGGATAAAAGAAAAACAACGGATTTTGATGGCGACGGTAAAGAAGATTCAATAAATTTTATTTATGAAGATTCAATAATTGGTAAGGAAGAAGTTTCGGTTCCCGTTGGTAATTTTAAAGATTGTTATCGGGTTGAAGAGAAAGAGATTTATAAAAGGTGGTATTCAACTAATGGTCAATGGAAAATTGAAGCTACTGAAGTTTTTCGTTATTCTTGGGTAAAAATGGGTATTGGATTTGTAAAAATAGAAATACCGGAAGAAGGGACTTACGAATTAATCGTTTACCAGATAAAATAGTTGCTTTTAATAACCTTAGGCGAGATTTCGGGAATTGGTCCAGAAATTACTTTAAAGGCAATAAGATATTTTCCGCCGGAAAAGATAAAAATAATTGGCTCTTTTGGTATTTTAGAAAAGACAAAGAGAAAATTAAAATTAGCTATTGATTTTGAACCTTATCTTTTAAACTTAGTCAAAGATACTGATTTCTCTTTCGGAAAACCAACAGAAAAAACTGCTAAATATGCCTTAGAATCCTTAACAGTTGCCCTTTCTTTGATAAAAGAAAAAAAAGCCTTGGGGATAATAACCGCTCCCATTTGTAAAGATAATTTAAGAAAAATTGGTTTTTCTTATCCCGGTCATACCGAATTTTTTGCCGAAAATTTTAAAATAAAAAAATATACCCTTTTGGCTTATACAAAATATTTTAAGGTTTGTTTTGTTACTTTGCACTTACCACTTTTTTTGGTAAAAAAAGAACTTGGTGTAGAAAAAATTTTTCATACTGCTTATTTACTTTATCAATTTCTTAATAAGATTGAAGGGATAAAAAGACCAAAAATTCTCTTCTTCTCCTTCAATCCTCATCTTTTTGAATTTTCTTTGGGTGAAGAGGAGATGATAAAAAAAGCGATAAGAAGATTAAAAAGATTTCCGGGAGATTATGATATCAAACCAGCCGACACTTTACCTTATCTTTTAGGAAATTATGATGGTTTTGTTGCTTTGTACCATGACCAAGGAATGATACCAGCAAAACTCTTGAGCCTTGGAAAAGGAGTAAATATTACCTTAGGATTACCTTTTATTAGAACTTCCCCTCTTCATGGTGCCGGTTTAGATATTGCTGGAAAAAATCTTGCGGAAGAAAAAAGTATGGTGATGGCAATAAGATTGGCTCTTAAATGGTATAAAAAATTTTATAAGTTATAAGCGTCTACTTTCTCTAAAATCAATAGACTCCTTACCAATCGGATATGTTCGTAACGAAATTTTACAATATCTTTCTTTTGGTATCCGGTTCGGGCTAAAAGCTTTTCGCTTTCTTTTAACTCCCTTTCAATCACCTTTGTTTTTTTATAAAGAATAAGCATATTCGGTTTTAGATTATTCTCCTTACTTTGAAGCCATTTTAAAGTCTTTCTTAAAGGCGCAACCAAGCGAGAGATAAGGATATCAAATTTTATATTTTTAATCTCTTCCAATCGTTGATTGAGAACATAGCAATCTTTTAAATCCAATTCGAGGACAACCTTTTCTAAAAAAACGGCTTTTTTATGTTTTGATTCAATAAGATATACTTTTAAATCCGGACGAAAGATTCTGATAATAACACCGGGAAAGCCGGCACCGCTACCTAAATCGGCCACAGTTTTATTTTCTGGTAAGAGCTTGGTAACTACGGCTGAATCAACAAAATGGTATTTTATTAATCTTTCGGTGTCTTTTAAAGAATAAAGATTAAGCCTTTCCCGTTCACTTAAAAGGAGTTTATGATATTTTACCAGTTTTTCTAATTTCTCATCGTCTAAAAAAATTCCGAAGGAGGCGAGAATTTTGTCAAACTGGCTCCAGGTTATGTCCGCCATTTACGGATGGATGGTAGTCACATAGGTTGCTTTACCATTTTTATATTGCATAATTACTGCATCCTTTATTGGATTACCATTTTCGTCAAAAACAATCTTGCCGGAGACAGTATTAAACTCTTTTATATTTTCTAAGGCTTCCCTTATCTTATCCGGTTCAAAAGAGTTTGCTTTGATGATTGCTGTCAAAAGTAAATTAGTAGCATCGTAAGCCAAAGTGGCTAAGGCATCAGGGACTTTACCGTATCTTTCTTGATATTTTTTCACCCATTCCTGGACTTCCTTTCTTGGGTCTTCGGGTGAATAATGGTTGGTGAAATAGCCTCCTTCAATTGCTTCGCCAGCAATTTTGATAATATCGGGTGAATCCCAACCATCACCACCCATTAAAATAGATTTTATTCCCAATTGCCTTGCCTGTTTGGCAATCAAACCAACTTTCGTATAATAATCGGGTAAAAAGAGGATGTCAGGATTAAGTTGCTTTACCTTCGTTAACAAAGCGGAAAAATCAACATCATCTTTGGAATAAGATTCAAAAAGTAAAACCTTGCCACCCCCTTCTTCAAAAGATGCTTTAAAATATTCTGCCAATCCTTTCACATAGTCATTACCAACATCATAAAGAATAGCGGCGGTTTTTTTATTTAGATTTTTTAAGGCAAAAGTTGCGGCTACCTTTCCTTGGAAAGGGTCGATAAAACAAGCCCGAAAAACATATTTTTTCCTTGTTCCGTCTTCCCTTACAGTTACCTTCGGATTGGTTGATGTTGGGGTAATCATCACAATTTTTGCCTGCTCACAGATTTCCGAAACCGGAATTGACGCCTTAGAAGCCACTGAGCCGATAATTGCCTTTACCTTATCCTGATTAATTAGTTTGTAAGCCGCATTAGCCGCTTCGGTTGGGTCATTTTTATCATCACAAATAACATATTCAATCTTCTTATTTAAAATCCCGCCTTTCTGATTGGCTTCTTCAATTGCTAATAAGAAGGCATTTTTTACCGATTCACCAAAGGTTTTAACATCACCAGTTAAAGGAGCAATCAAACCAATTTTTAACTTTTCTCCTTTTTCACAAAAAAATATTAATGTTGAGAAAAGAATTAACAAAGAGTATAAAAATTTTCTCATTTTAACCTCCCATTAAAATATAATAATAATGATGATTAGCCAAAAATCAATAATTTTAATTGAAAATGGCATAAATTTTGATATAATAATTATCAATGATTTTTCTTTCAGTTATTTTAATAATTTTTCTTATTTATCTATTTTTCGAGATTGAAACTCACCAGAGGAATGTTAATAAAATAAAAATAAGAATTTTGGTTAATGGTACCCGGGGTAAGTCATCAACCACCCGTTTAATTGCTGGTGGTTTAAAAGAAAATAACAAAAAAGTTGTTTGCAAAACTACCGGTACCCAACCAAGATTAGTTATCTTTGGAAAAGAATATCCGATCGTTCGGTTAGGAAGGGCTAATATTATTGAAGAAAAAAAGATATTTAAAAGAATTGCCAAAGAAGAAGCCGAAATTAGTGTTACTGAATGTATGGCCTTAGTTCCGGAATATCAAAAAATCTACAATGAGAAACTGGTTTCTCCTCACATTACGGTAATTACCAATGTGCGCAATGACCATTTGGAGGTGATGGGGCCAACCTTAAAAGATGTGGCCAGCAACTTAGCGAAAACAATTCCGAAAAATGGCGTCCTGTTTATTCTGCGTGATGAAAACTATTTAGAAATATTTGAAAAAGAAGCCAAAAAGAAAAATTGTCAAATTTATTATGTTGATAAAAATATAGTTGACGAAAAGATGATGGCTGGTTTTTCCTATTTAGAACATAAAGAAAATGTGGCGCTTGCCTTGGCCGTCTGTGAATATTTGGGTTGCGAAAGAGAGAAAGCCCTTTTAGGAATGAAAAAGATTCCTCCTGATCCTGGGGTTTTAAGAATCTACGAAATAAAAATCAATAACAACTTTTTATATTTTGTCAATACCATGGCAGCCAATGACCCGGATTCTATTTTTTATCTTTGGGAAAGGTTTCAAAAATTTAAATTTGATAAAAAAATTATCTTAATGAACTGCCGTCCTGACCGGGTAGAAAGGAGTGAGCAGTTGGGCGTTTTAATAAACGAAAAATTTTCTGCCGATTACTATTTGGCTACTGGTTTTTTAACCAAACCTTTTTTAAATAAATTAAAAAAGTCTAATGTTTTTGATTTAGAAAAAAAGGAACCACAAGAGGTATTTTCTTTTGTTAAAGAAATTGTTGAGAATTATAAAGAAAATAAAAGGTGGCTTCTTTTTGCTACCGGTAATATTGTTGGGTATGGAGAAAAATTAGTTTTGGAATTTCAAAAATATGGCAAGGAGGTTGATTATTCTTTATGGTGGTAATTGAAGGAATAGGTTTAGGAATGTTTTTAAGTTTTTTTATGACCGAGACAATTGGTTTGGCAGCCGGAGGAATTGTTGTTCCTGGTTATTTAGCCTTAAATCTCCATTATCCCTTTAAAATAATTTTGACCTTGGCGGTCGCTTTATTAGTTTATTTAATTAATTGGCTATTAGGGAAAAAGGTTATTCTTTATGGAAGAAGATTGCTTTTGCTTTCGGTTATTTGGGGTTATCTTTTTGGTTATCTTTTTAAACTTTTTCCACCAATAAGTTTGCAAAAAGAGGTATTAAATTGGGAAGTGATTGGTTATGTGATTCCCGGTCTTTTGGCTTATTGGTCAGCTCGGCAAGGAATTATTGAAACATTTTCGACAGCCGTTGTTGGGAGTGTAATTACCCGTTTATTATTAATTCTGATTAATAGCGGAAAGGTCGCAATTTTTAAATGAGAAAAAGGGTAGGCAAGGTTAATAAATTTATTTTGCTTTTTTATGCCCTTTTAGCGATTTTTTTCTTTTTTATTTTGACAATAACCATTAAAGATAAAGAAGGTAAATATCTAAAAGAAAAGAAAACTGCGGTTTTATTAGCCGATTCGGCTTTTAAAATTGTTAAAGCTTATCGGTTAAATAACGGGATTCCCCTTGATATTCTTAATGACCCGAAGGAGACTGGACTTATTGGTGTTCCTTATTCAATTATTACTTATGAGGAAGTTAATTTAGATTTAGTTAAAGCTTCGATGACGGCTAATTACGCTGCCCTTTTTGTTGAACTTTTAAAAGAAAAAAAATTAAAAGAGAATGATAGTTTAATCGTTTATCTTGACGGTAGTTTTCCGGCTTTAAATATCTCCCTTCTTTCGGCAATAAAAATCTTAAAAATAAAACCAATAATCTTTTTGAGTGTGGCTTCTGCTTCTTATGGTGCCAATCTTCCTAATTTTACTTTTTTAGAAATATTAGATACTTTAAATAAGGCTAAAATTTTTGAGTTTTATGTTGATTACGCTTTAATTGGTGGTCATGACCAAATGGGTAGCGGTCTTTCTTTTGAGGCGCGGGAGTTTATCAAAGAGAAGGTTTCTTTTTATAAAATAAAATTGATAACCAAAGAAGAAAAAGATATTTTTTTAGCGAAGTTTAAAAATAAACCGCTAATAGAAATTGCTTATGATAAGATAAATCCGAAAAAATTAAAAGAAGAATATGAGATAAAAGAAGAGTTGTTTAAAGGGAGGTTGTTTTATGAAAAAAGGTATTCTTTGTTTTTGACTTTTTGTTTTTTAGCAATTTTATTAATTCTTCTTTATTTGATTATCAAATATGATTGGGAATATTACTTGTTAAAAAAGAGCGAAGAGATTTATAAGGAGGGAATATGAGTTTGCTTTTTTTACTTTTTTTATTTGCCGAAACCTTAGAAGTAAAAAATGCACCGATAGTTAAAATCCGGGTTTTAAAACCAATAGAAGAAGAGTATTATCTTTTAACCAAAGATAATCCAATTAAAATTAAGATAAGGGGACCAAATATTTTAAAGATTTATACCCGTTTACTTTTCTTACCCGAAGGTCATGAGGAATTTTCTAAAAGCAGGAGCTATAAGCTTCTTTTGAAAACCTATGAGAAAGAATATATCTACCATTTTCACACGGAAATTTCTTATTCTGCCTATGATAAAAGGAAAAGATATTATGGTAAATGGCGTTCGATAACTTACGAAGTCCCTTCGGGAATCCACGAATATCAGTTATTTCTCTTTGATAGTCAAAAGGAGACAGTGGCCGTGAGGATAGAAGTAAAAAAACCGTCAGTATTTAAGGAGATTAAGGTTATTTCTCATCTGGATACAACACCAATCAGAATAAAACTTTCTGGACCAAATGAATTCCAAATCAGATTTTTAACGAAAGAGAAGATTAAGATAAGCTATGAGATAAAAAAAGATAATGAAGTGATTTTAAAAGATACCTTAAAGAAAGTAATTCTTGACATCAAAGAAAAAGAAGCTGATATTTTAATCGATGTCCAGCCAATAGAAAAAATAAGTAAGATTAAAGTTTATGAGAAAAGAAGGTTTTAAACTTTTGTTATTGATATTTGATTTTGTTTTTGCCGCTACTTTTAATTTTCAGCAAGGGTTTATTTACGATGATAACATCTACCGATTTTCTAAAAAGGATTTACAAGCCTTTGAGCGCGGAGAGAAAGATAAAGATTATAAGACAACCGATGATTTAATTGGGGAAATTATTTTAAAATTAAATTTCTATCAAGAGGATTTTAAATTTTCTTTTGAAAGCCAATATAAAAACTATTTTCAGAACCGAAAAAAGAGTTATCAAGGATATAAATTGACTATTAGTTTTTTAAAGGTTGATTTTGGCTATTCTTTTATGCCTAATTATTATCTCCGCAATTTTTATCAAAAACCCTGTTTTTATACTGAACATGCCTTCTTTTCTTTTATTAGGTTAGATAATTTTACTATTGGTTTAAAAAATGAGATTGATTTTTATAATAAGGATTTTCAGTATTATAATTCTAATATTTTTTCTACTCTTTTAAAATACGAAAAAGATTTTGATAGTAAATACCAAATAAAAACAACATTGGCTCTTACGAAAAATTTCTTAATTAGCAGATTGAAGGAAAACGAGCCAGACATTGCCTATTTCCAAATTGGTAATCAGTGGCAGATAAAAAGAAGAGAAGATTTTTTTGACCTCAGCGGGTTTGTTGAAATTAAAAGAAGAAATTATTTAACGAAAAGAGATATTTTCCACAAAGATCGGCTTGATTATCTTTTTGCTTTTGGTTGGGAAATTTTGCTAAAATTGAAAAAAGATTTACAATTAAGCTTTGGCTATGAGTACGAAAGGAGCGATTGTAAGATACCTTATAAAGAAGAGTATGAAGATATTAAGAATTATTATAAAAATATCTTTTATTTAAAATTGGCAAAAGGAGGAAAGTTATGAAGAAAATTCTCTTTTTGCTATTAATTGTTATTTTCTGTAATTACCCCATAAAAGAAGAGGCGGTAAAAATTTTAAAACCTTCAGAAGATGAAATTTTTTCACCCTTCTCAGAAATTGAGTTTCTTTGGGAAGATAAAGCAAGCGCCTTGGCTTATTTTTTTGTCTTAGATGATACCAATACTTTTAAAACACCGGTTTTAGAAACTACCTTAACAACTAACAGTTTAATTTTAAAAGAACTAAAAGAAGGTTCCTATTATTTTAAAGTGAGATATTTAACAATTGATTCGGTCTATTCTGATTGGAGTGAACCCCGAAGATTGACAGTGAAACTTTTAGATTTGCAGAATAATTTTAAAACCGCCGGTTATCCTAATGATATTTTAGTTTTTAACAATTATATCTTTACGGCTTCTTCCCAAGCGGGATTAGAGGTTTTTAATGAGCAGGGAAAGATTTTAAATTTTTCTGACAGAAGAAATGTTCTTTACGGATTGGCTTTAGATACTTTAAGAAATTTTTTATATCTGGCTTATGGGGAAAAAGAATTAAGTATTTTAAATTTAGCTTTTTTACCCGATTCTCTTTACGAAATAAATTCTTTATCTTGGCCGATTGCCTATGCCTATGATGTGAGCATATTAAACGATAGTTTAGTAGTAATTGCGGCGGATAGACAATTTTTAGTAGTGAATGTAAAAGATACCTCTTTTTTGTATACTATTGCCCAAATCTATTTCCCTTCTTCTTTAAGGGGTTCTTTCACAAATAAAGATTTTATCTATCTTGCCTGTGAACAAGAAGGAGTTTATATTTATCAATTAACGGATACTATTAGTTTTTTAACTAATATTGATACCCCAAATAATGCGAGAGATTTGGTTGGTAATGATACTTTATTGTTTGTTGCTGATGGTAGGGGGATAAGTATAATTGATATTAAGGATAAGAAAGAGCCAATATTTAAAAAGGAAATTCCGATTACTGGTTATTGTAAGAAAATTTATTTAGCCGATTCTTTGTTATTTGCTGCCTGTGGCGATGGCGGTTTAAAGATTTATAAACTTACTAATGATGAAGAATATTTAAAATTGATAAGCGAAAGAAAATTTAGTGACTGCCGAGCAGTTTTCTTTGATAATCGTTATCTTTACGTAGCTACTCGGGATGAAGGAATATTAATTTACCAATTGATTTATTAGGGTTATTCACTATAATTATTATATGTTTAAAAATATTTTATATTATCACTTTTAATTGTTTTTTTAGTAGCCTTTATTGGTTCTTCATTTACTACCAAAAGTATTGCTAACTGGTATCGCTTTTTAAAGCGACCTCCTTTTGCCCCTCCTAATTGGTTGTTTGCTCCCGCTTGGGGTCTACTCTATTTATTAATGGCAATTGCTGCTTTTCTTATCTGGCAACAAAGAGGTGCATTTGTTGTGAAAACGGCCTTAATCTTTTATTTTAGCCAATTGATTTTAAATACCCTTTGGTCGATAATCTTTTTTGGTCTGCGTAAGCCTGGTTT
>Ga0185307_1002088_pt1 | contig 10572 bp, 9 predicted proteins | sample LHCtaG_FD_128010 | JGI IMG/M metagenome (GOLD analysis project Ga0185307, IMG submission 128010) | Hot spring microbial communities from Little Hot Creek, USA to study Microbial Dark Matter (Phase II) - LHC4sed_matched (SPADES... | ecosystem: Environmental > Aquatic > Thermal springs > Hot... | reverse complement strand
GCTTCATATCATAGCTAACGTTAATGCTTGGATTAATAATGAATCTCAACTCGTTCGGTAAAATATACACTGTTGCTAAGCTGTCTCCAGTCTTAGATTTTAGAATCTTAACTCTACCTTCTTCGATTTCAGGTGTAATAGGTATCTCAGGTTTAATGGATACTTCCCTTTGAGCTTCTTTAACAACTTCTTTAGCTTCTGAGGGTATGCTAGGCTTCTTAAAACTTTTCTCGACGAGTCCTTTATCTACTAATTCTACTATCTGTCTTAGAAGACCCAACTCTTTTTCTAGCTCGTTAATCTTCTGCTCTAGGTATTCTTTTATCTTTGCTAAACTCTTTACCTGTTCTTTCTCTTCTTCTGACATGCTCTCACATCTTCTTAACTAGTTGGTGTTTCGATTATCTTCTTTAATTGAGAATTATACATCTGTACTAGTTCTTTGATAGTCGTAGCATCTTCTGGAGCTTTATCAAATCTATACTTCCCTGTGAATCTTGGGAACCTTATAGCTAGCCCTGTATCTTCTTTTATGATATTCCATCCTGCACGATGTATTGGGCTTAGAGTTATCTCCGCACCTATAATTTCCAATACAAGCTTTGGCTCAAACCATACATCTGCTTCCATGCCTGTCTCGACTCTCGCATGTCTATGTGCTATCTTATACTGCTCAAGGATTGTTGGTAGTTTCTCTAGGTCTTCATCTGTGAATCCGCTTCCAACTTTACAAACTGATGGGAATACATCTCTCTCAGGGTCGTAAGCGGCCATGAGGAGTGCACCGTATTTTCCACTTCTCCTTCCTCTACCATAGAATGCACCAACCACGACCAAGTCTACTGTATCTATCATCTCACTCTTATAATCCCGTTTATACTTGATCCACAGCCATCCTCTTGCTCCAGCTCTATAGATTGCTTCTCTACCTAAGCTTTTTACAACAAGCCCTTCGCATCCCATCTCAACTGCTTCATGGAAGAATTTTTCAAGTTCAAGAGGGTTGTCCGTAAAGATTGCCTTACTTAAATTGACCCTCTCATTTGTTTTAACGATCTGTTCGAGTATTTTTCTCCTCTCTTCAAGAGGCCGGAGAGTCAAGTCTCTTCCATCAACGTATAATACGTCGAAGAAGTATAAGCTTACAGGATATTCTTCAACTGCTTTATCTATCTCATGCTTCCTTTTACGATGCATTAATTCCTGGAATGGTAGAACATCTCCTGTATCTCTATCAATCGCTACTACCTCACATTCTAGAATTGCTGTATCTGCAATGATGCTCTCCTGAACTATTCTTACAACATCTGGATATTGTGAAGTTATGTTTTCCTGTCTTCTTGAGAAGATTATTACATCATTACCTTTCTTATGTATCTGCATTCTTTCTCCATCATACTTGTACTCGGCTATGCATAATCCACCCATCTTTAAGAGTATCTCTTCAGCTGATGAGAGTCTCTCGGCAAGCATAGGTCTAATAGGTCTCCCAATCGTTATCTTTACATTCTTTATTCCTTCTAATCCTTCAGTAACAGCAATCTTTGCAACATAACCTATATCAGAAGTTATATTGTAAGCTCTCTCAAATAGCTCCCTAGCTTCTTTCCCACCACCATACAGTATTGCGAGTGCATCAAGTATAGTCATGTCAGCTACTCCTAGCCTCAGCTTACCAGTAACTATTCTCAGAATGTACTTAGCCTCCTTAGGTGTCGCTGAGGATAGTAGACCAACTAAAATCTGCACTTTTGCATCCATAGCTCCTTCCCCAGCAGTCTTAGCAATCTTCTCTAACGATTGATATACTTCTTGAACTGTTAATTCTTCCATGTGGAGCGTTATCTGACTACGTTTCTCGAGGAGCTTCTCACTTACTAATCCTATATCTCCAAGCTTACCATATTCTTCTTTAACGAGTTTGTCGGATTGACCTGAAGCTAACTTAACAGCTCTTAAAGCTAGCTTGTCAGCTACGCCTAGTTCGATTCCTACGAAAGGTGGATAAATCTCTCCAACCGTAAGGTAGACGATCTTATCAATAACTTCTGGTGGACTCTTCTTTAACAATTCTACTAGAAGATTAGTCATCTCAATCCTGCTGGTAGTCGCTTCAATCTTCTCATAATAATGTACAAGCTGAGAAAAAAGCATCCCAATAGAGCTTGCTCAATCTCTAATTAAAAAGGTTTCTTTCTCTTACCTCCTCCTCATAATTTCCAAGATTTCAACAGTATAGCTCCTTAGAATACTGTAAAGTTTACTCTCAACTTTCCATGTGATAAGTCCTTTAACTTCTTCTTAACCACGGCGTATCTAATCAATTGTATTGTTTACTGATTTCTAAGATACGGTTTATAGTAGCTAGATAACCTCATCCTCTGGGAATTCGAAGGAAGATGTATACAACTATTCCCTAACATCTAGGTTGTGTTGCAACAAAAGGGCATTAAAGAATAAGGAGGTCTTACTAAGGAGCCTTTTTAGAAGTCTGAGTACGGTTTATCCGCCATATTCTTAGTCTCACGAGACAAAGAGTTAAAGATTGCATTGTAAAAACTCGCATCCTGATGCTTATCTCCATCTTTTTGAAGAATTTAATTAGGATCTCCATGTTCTGTATGGTTACACTAAGTATATAAGAAAGAATAATGAAAGTATTATCGATGGAATTTTCAAATGTAACCGAGATATTTAAAACATATAAAGGGAATGCAACAATATGGAATCCAACTAGAATCAAGGAAGTAAATCTATATTCAATACCATACTCTATAAGAATTCTTATTGAGAACACTCTCAGAAACCTAGATGGAAAAGTCGTTACTGAAGAAGATGTAAAATCGCTGATAAATTGGAGAGACAATATCGGGAGAGAGATTCCATACTTTCCCAGTAGGGTGATCCTACAGGATTTTACAGGTGTTCCAGCACTTATTGACCTTGCAGCAATGAGAGATGCAGTAAGGAGGCTTGGAGGAAACCCTAAAATTATTAACCCTCTTGTCCCTGTACACCTGATAATAGACCATTCTGTCCAGGTAGACTATTATGGTACAGCCTATGCTCTTGAACGTAACATGGAAGTAGAAATTGAGAGGAATATAGAGAGGTACAGATTCTTAAAGTGGGCTGAGAAAGCATTCAAGAATTTGAAGGTTGCATCTCCAGGTTTTGGGATAATACATCAAATTAATATTGAATATCTCGCACAAGTCGTACATTTAACCAAGTTTAATGGTAGGCTTGCAGCATTCCCAGATACTGTTATAGGTACTGACTCACATACAACGATGGTTTCCTCTCTAGGGGTTCTCGGATGGGGTGTGGGAGGAATAGAAGCTGAAGCAGTAGTGCTTGGACAACCATACTACATATCGATACCTGAAGTTATCGGAGTAAAATTGGTGGGAGAGCCGAGGGAGGGAGTAACACCTACAGATTTAGTCTTAACGATTACAGAGATACTTAGAAAGAAGAACCTAGTAGATAAGATAGTTGAATTTACTGGGCCTGGGGTTGGCAAATTATCTGCACCAGATAGAGCAACTATCTCTAACATGTCTCCAGAGTATGGTCCTAGAACAGCGTACTTCCCAATAGATGCTGAAACACTAAAGTACCTACAGCTTACCGGTAGAAGTTTACAGCATGTCAAGCTTGTCGAAAAATACTCAAGGAAGATTCGGATTTTTAGAGATGAGTCATCCCCAGAACCTGAATACATAGATATAATAACGATAGATTTAAGCGAAGTCGAACCCTCGATCTCAGGTCCATTAAATCCAGAAGATAGAATATCATTAAGCAAAGTAAAAGAAAGATTCATTCAGATATTAAACGAATATATTGAAGAATCTAAAAAGAGAGGGACCAACGTCGACCCGTCTGTAAGAGCACCTCTAGAATTCGACGGGTTAAAGACGGAATTAACACATGGAAGCATAGTTATAGCAGCTATAACGAGTTGTGTAAATACTTCTAATCCTACACTAATGATAGGTGCAGGCCTTCTCGCTAAGAAAGCTGTAGAAAGAGGTTTATCTACTAAACCATGGGTTAAAACTAGTTTTGCACCTGGAAGCCCAGTAGTAATTGAATACCTTAAGAAGTCGGGCTTACTCCAATATCTAGAAGCTCTGAGATTCCATGTTGTAGGATTCGGCTGTACAACATGTATAGGTAATAGTGGACCACTCCCACCAAAGATTTCAGATGCAATTAAATCCAATCAGCTCTACGCTGTAAGCGTACTAAGTGGAAACAGGAACTTTGCAGGCAGGATACATCCATTAACTAGAGGCAGCTTCCTAACTTCCCCACTACTCGTTGTTGCATATGCTCTAGCAGGAAGACTCGACATAGACTTATACAATGAACCATTAGGATTAGACCCGAATGGAGCGCCAGTGTATCTTAAAGATATATGGCCAAGCAATAGAGAAATTAAAGAAGTCATAGAAAAGGTGATCAGCCCATCTGATTTTAAGAAAAGATACAGCAAGATATTCGAGGGAAGCGAGAAGTGGAGAGAGATACAGGTAGAAGCAACAGATCTGTACCCCTGGGATGAGAAATCTACTTATATACGGAAACCTCCATTCTTTGAAGACTTAGCTCCCGAACCTTCAGAACCTAGAGATATAAGAAATGCTAGAACTCTAGTCTTACTAGGTGACAGAATAACTACGGACCATATATCACCTGCAGGATCGATCCCAGTGGAGAGTTTAGCAGGCAGATACTTAATTGAGAGGGGGGTTAGACCAGAAGAATTCAATACGTATGGTTCAAGAAGAGGAAACCATGAAGTAATGGTTAGAGGTGCTTTCGATAATATTAGGTTAAGAAACCTCTTAACCCCTGAAAGGGAAGGGGGCTGGACGATACACCTTCCAACAGGTCAATTAATGAGAGTGTATGAAGCTTCACAGAAGTATATGGAGGAGGGCATACCTGTGATTGTAGTTGCAGGAAAACAATACGGTGCTGGAAGCTCAAGAGATTGGGCTGCTAAAGGACCACACCTCCTCGGTGTAAAAGCTGTGATTGCAGAAAACTTTGAAAGTATACATAGAAGTAATCTAGTAGGCATGGGTATACTACCACTACAATTCGAAGAAGGACAAAACTGGAAAACTCTTGGGCTAACCGGAAGAGAAGTCTTCCATATCGAGGGGATAGAAGAAGGATTGTATCCAAGAAAGAAGCTTAGGGTAAGAGCGGTAAGGGAAGATGGTCTAGAAATAGTCTTTAATGTAATTGCAAGACTTGACACGAATATAGAGATTGAATATTATAAACATGGAGGGATACTAAAGTACGTCATAAGGAATATCCTTAAGAAAAAAGCTAAAGCAAAATAGTACTCAACCATTCATACACATATGATCTCCAATACTTTTTTCATGATTCTGTTAGTTGTGCACCATGATTACGTGTCTCTGTAAATACATACCTAAAGGCGTTTACAGGTTTAAGCCTTCCAGCAATACATTCTACTTCGTCTTTTCTTACGAAACCATAGACTGTCGGCCCCCATGAACTCTGACCAACACCACGTACACCAATATTCTTCATTAATTCTACCACCCCCTTAGATAATGGATGATATACTCCAAGCTGGACATCTCTAAAGAAGCTAGAAGTTAAAGTATCCAATTCTTCTACTGCCTCAGTAAATTTCAAGAAATCTTTTTCTATTATCGATGGTATTAGTTTCATTAAAATGATTGTAGAAGCATCTTTAAGGGAAGCTGCATTGAGTTTGTTAAAACTCTCTTCTTCAACTCTACTATGCAATCCCAACCCTTCAAAGGTCGGTATAGCTAGTAAGACTTTCCACTCACTTGGAATCTCATATCTAAATAATAAGGGTGGAAGCTCCGTGGAAGGGGCTCTCCCACCATCTATGGTTAAACCGCCTTTCTGGAAGAGCCAGTAACCTGCTCCAGATCTCTTACATCTATTAAACATCTCAGCTATTTCTTCTAATGTTAAGTCTAATCCATAGAGTCTTGAAGCCGCTAAACCTATAGAAAGGATAGTTTGAGTACCAGACCCAAGCCCTACATGCCTAGGGATGTATTCTTCACATGTAATCTTCAAACCATTTATCTTCAGCTTCTCTGAAATCCTTGAAGCAGTATCCTTCAACCATCCAGGTCCATGAATAACAAGATTATCAGACTTCTCGACTATGATCGATAACTTAGGCTGATTTAGATATAGTCCTACAGATCCCCATCTACGTCCCGAGACTCCTAAAGGATCAACAAATCCAAGATGAATCCTCGAGCCAGCATCTATCTTAATCTTCAAGTTTCTTCTCCCACAAATTATGAAAATGACCAGGTATTCATCTTTTTGTTTTTAGGATTAACTTATTATTTGGGTAAGCTGAGGATAGGTGAAGATGTCTGAGATTCCAAACGTTCAAGATGAAGAAGCAGAGATACCTATTCCGATAAACATGGTTGGTTTTAAGAATATTAGGATGCCTACTGGAAGGATATTCTTAAATGAGCTTGAAATCATCATAGTGCCAAAGTTTGATGTTTACGTAGATCTACCTGTCGATAGACGCGCCGTACATACCTCAAGACTGTATCATTCAATCATGGAGATTATGAAAGATTATTCAGGAAAAGTTGTAAAATTGGAGGAGATGGGGAGGAGAATTGCTGAGAAACTCCTTATAGATAATCCTCATTCTAGTAAAGCATACGTTAGTATTGATTCAAATGCTTTTTACAGAGCGGAGTCGCCAATTACAAGATCTATCTCTTATGAACCTTTCAATTTATTCGTAAAGATAAGAGCAGCCAATAACTTGGATAGGATTGAGATACTACAATCTATCGGAGTGGAAACTTATGGATTAACAGCATGCCCCTGTGCAAGAGAAGTAATAAAAACACTGTATCATGGGTTGGAAGCGACCCATATGCAAAGAACCAAAGCCAAGGTCTTCATTCAATTCTCTAACAACCTTGAGATAGATATAATTGAGCTATTAAATGTTGTCAAATCCTCTTTCAGTTCTCCATTATACTCTTACCTGAAGAGAGTAGATGAAGCAAAAGTAGTGATAGACTCGATAAAGTCAACAAGATTTGTTGAAGATACGCTGAGAGAGATCGTCAAAAAGATAATTGAGAGATGGAGTAATCTTCCAGATAATTCAAGAATCTACGCTTATGTAGAAAGTATTGAAAGTATTCATCCTCAAAATATTGCTGCATGTGTCGATATAGATGTGAGGAAAGCAAGATTGTATCTTAAGAGATAGGTGGTGAATAATTGGACTGGAGAGAATGGGAGCCGCTATACCTTGAAATAGTTAAAGAAATGGGCTACTCGGTGGATGAAGACTTCTCATCAGCTCAACTATTAAACAAGCTATTATCGGGAAGAGCTATCTCGTTAGAGGAATTGAGAGAGAAAGTCCGCGATAGAAGTACTGCAGTAATTTTTGGAGCAGGACCATCACTTACGTTGGATATTTCAAACTTCGTCGATTCAGAATTGCTTAATAATGTAGTTATTATTGTGGCCGATGGCGCTTCAAAAGCATTCTTAGAAAGAGGGTTAAGGGTAGATATTGTTGTAACAGACCTTGATGGAGGCGACGAAGTATTAATCGAGGTTTCAAAGAATTGTTTAGCGATGGTCGTTCATTCACATGGAGACAATATCGATAGAATAGAAAGACTTGTACCTTTACTCCATAAAAAGATACTTGGGACAACACAATGTAAACCATTCGGCTTCCTCTACAATTTTGGAGGATTTACAGATGGTGATAGAGCTGTATTCCTAGCAGATACTTTAGGATTTGAGAAGATAGTATTGGCAGGAATGGATTTCGGAGAAGAAATAGGAGCATATTCTAAGAATACTGGGGAGATTGATGATGAATGGCTTAAAGCGAAGAAGAAGAAGCTCTCTTTCGGCAAGAAGCTTCTTGAACTCTATGCATTAAAATCTAGTAGAAGACTATATAATGCTACATGTAGAGGTGAAGAGATTAGAGGATTCATTAAAAAATCCTTCAAAGAAATTGCCCAAATGCTAGGCTAGCATCTATAAAATTTATCTTAAAGTATATTTTCCGTAATTTGTGAATAATCATGGTCGAAGATAGAAGATGTAGAATAGGATTGATTGGTGGATCAGGAATATATGATCCAGGTCTTCTAAAGAATGTAGAGAAGATAAAAGCCTATACGCCATATGGTTCTCCAAGCTCCCATATTACTGTCGGAGAATACTCGGGGATAAGGATAGCCTTCATCCCAAGACATGGAGAAGGGCACACTATCCCACCTCATGCTATAAACTATAGAGCAAATATCTGGGCTCTAAGAGAGCTTGGAGTTGAAAGAGTTCTAGCTCCAAGCGCTGTTGGAAGCCTCCAAGAGGAATATAAGCCTGGCGAACTTGTTCTCCCAGACCAGTATATTGATAGGACCTGGGGTCGAGCTGGAACATTCTATGATGGAGGGCAGGTAGCCCATGTAAGTATGGCCGACCCATTCTGCCGAGAGCTTACAGACATAGTATATGATGTCGGAGTCTCAATTAGCCTACCTATACATAAAGGTGGAACCTATATCTGTATCCAAGGACCAAGATTCTCAACTAGAGCTGAATCAAAACTCTATAGAAGCTGGGGGGCACATATAATTGGGATGACTCTAATACCTGAAGTTAATCTAGCTAGAGAAGCTAGAATGTGCTATCTAACAATAGCTATGATAACAGATTATGATGTATGGGCCGAGAAACCTGTAAGCGCTGAAGAAGTTGTAAAAACTATGAAAGAGAATGTCGAAAAAGTTAGGAAGCTATTAGAGAAAGCTATTCCGAAGATACCTGACGAAAGAGGATGCCAATGTGGAAAATACCTCGATGAAGCATTGATGTAGAAATTAAGGATAACTCGATATTAAAAATTGAAGGTCATAGAAAGTAGAAGACACAAGGATGAAGGGCGGAAACCCACAGCAGGCGGGCTGGGGGTCGACCTCGGGGAACCATACCACTAACGCAACCCCGTGAAACATCGGGGGACCCCCACCAAGGGGGTCATAATGTTTAGTAGTTGGATGGTTTCGGGAAACCCCCGAGGTCGCCGAGCTCCCGGCCTTGAAACTCAAGCAGTGATTAATCACCGCAGGAGCCTGCTGTGGGGATATGGGGGCGTAAATATATGTCCCACAGCAGTACCCGCCCCCGACGATGATGCCATTGAAGACTTTGACCTTATCATTGACTTCCTTAAAAGCGATGAGGACTTTGAAGATGCTGATTTCGAAGAATTCGTAGAGTACCTGGACAATCAATGGTGGTGAGAGTATGAAGATGTTGAAGAAGATCTTAGAGTTCTTTGATAGACTCATAGACAGGCTACCACCATATCCTGTAGATCCATTTCCATGGATGTGGTGGATTATCTTCTGGCTAATCCTACCATTACTATTATTGGGGTTGATATAGATGGCTAGAAGAATATTCATTGATACTAAGTGGAATCCAAAGAAACACGAGAACTCTAAGAAGCATGCATGCTATGACCCAGAGAAGGACGTATTCATTGAGGTTGACAACCTCACCGAACTCAAAGAATATGATGAAATATACATGGACTCATCAATATTCCCAAATATTTGGAAGCAGTTAAGAGAGTTAGTCAGTAATGGTAAGAGTGTCTATTATTTTACTAGTCCTTGGAAGTGGTGAGAGATTAGGGAGAGATTCAGAGAAGATCTAAAGACTAGGACTGGCAGTGTGTCGAAGAGTGATGATGGTGATGCATATCTTCTATGGAAGGTCTATGAACTTTCACTTGTCAAGAATAATACTCATAGATACTTTAGGCTTTTAACTATTGTTGATGTTGAGCTGAGACCACTATTGATGAAGGAGGAACTATTATACAAGAATCTTCAGAGAGTTCAAAGATCTAGCATGATTGGCGTTGATGTTGGAAGCGATATTAGGATGCTGGAGAAGATGGTTGAAGATGTTAGGAGAGAGATCGTTGATAGAGCTACTAGACTGATTCCAGGATTCATGGATATAGCTAGAGGTCTAGGTCTAGATGTGGATGATGTTAATGGATTAATAGGGCTAGCTGGACTACTAGTATACAATAAATCTACATCATATCAGAAGTCTGTTAAATATCTTGGCCTATATAAGGCTAAGGGTAGAGATGCTTGGAAGATAAAGAATTATAGTAGTAAGGCTCAGAGATATCTAACAATGCTTACAAATACAATTCTATTGAAGAATGGGGAGATAAATGTACCAAGATATAGAGGTCTCAGGAAGATTCTGAAGGTGGTAATTGAGTCGAGAAAGCGAATGAGGTTCGCCGAGAGAGGAGCTGGGGTATAAGCTCTAGCAATACTCATATGGTTAGATTTATAGCTCTCGGCGAGCCCAAGGCTTGAATCGAGAGCCGAATAGATTTATTTATGAGTGGCTAGGGCTACCAAACCAGCTCCTCCCTCAATTATTAAAATTTAAATCTAACTGAGTTTGGTAAGTATTGTTTAGAGGGGT
>Ga0185307_1002087_pt1 | contig 10572 bp, 7 predicted proteins | sample LHCtaG_FD_128010 | JGI IMG/M metagenome (GOLD analysis project Ga0185307, IMG submission 128010) | Hot spring microbial communities from Little Hot Creek, USA to study Microbial Dark Matter (Phase II) - LHC4sed_matched (SPADES... | ecosystem: Environmental > Aquatic > Thermal springs > Hot... | reverse complement strand
TATAGTAGCTCTCAGGGTCGCTTTTATAGAGCTCGTATATCCTCAAGAATTGATCGCGGAATTGAGCATACTCTTCCTCGTTTATCTTCATGGCCTCAGGCGAGTAGTAGTCGACGAGGACCCTGACGTCCTCTCCAAAGAGCCAGCCGTTTATGCCGTCTACGACGAACTCCAAGATCCCTCCGTCCCTCGAGGACAGCGTGGGGACGCCGTTTATCGCAGCTTTCATGTAGCTAGTGCCGCACGCCTCCCAACCGGAGAATGGCGTGAAGAGTAACAGGTCAGCCCCCGCCAATAACGTCCTCGCTATCGCCCTCGAGTAGTTTGGTATGTAGACGACGTTCTCGACCTCCTTGTGCAACCTCCTGAACAACTTCATGTACTCCAGTCCCTTAGCGTCTTGCGGATGGGCCTTGCCGCTCAACACGAGTACCACGGGCAGATCCTTCAGCTCACTAATGAGTCTAACGGGGAAGTCGGGCCTCTTGTACACTACTATTCTCCTCGACCACACCGCTATGAACTTTCCATCGTAGTCTATGTCCTTAAACCTCCTCAAGAAGTCTATGAGCTCCTCCTTGAGCCTCAGTCTTATGTCCATGAACCTGTCGAGGGTGAGCTCGTGGTTCTCGTACTTCCTTCTTAGCTCAGGGTCCATCCACTTCTCCAAGTTCACGCCGTTGGTGACGTAGGCGAGCTTCTCGCTGTGGTGGGGGAATACCTTCAACAGTATGTCGAGATGCTTGGCCGAGACGGCGAAGGCCTGCTTAGAAGCGGCCAGCCCCAGCTCAGTCAATACTATGTCTTGGTCGACGAAGGTGTATCCGTATTCTCTCTTGAAGAGGTCTCGAGGGAACGTCGGGTGCCCCCAGGGGCCAGCGGTGTGTATCACTAGCCTGTACTTGCCCGGTATCCTCAAGAACAAAGGAAGGAGGGCCGCGTAGGCCTCTTGAAGGTCTATGTACTCTATGCTGTCAAGAGGTATGTTTCGACGTATGTAAGTCTCAGAGGCCTTGGCTAAGAGCGTGTACTTGTAGAAGCGCTCTTCGAGGCTGTCCTCTATATAGAGCCTCTCCGTCAGCCTCATGGCCCACTCTGGTTCCTCGACGCTGAAAAACACAGCCTTGGCCGTGCCCTCTGAGTACTCTAAGGCCTTGACGTGCACAAGTTCTCCCCTAAGCTTGACCCTCATCTCATCGGAGACCCTCAACTTGTCGAGGAGTTCTCTCGGTTGCGGCTGTGGTTGCGGCACTGGGTTGTCTTGCTCGTCGAATTGATAGTCTACGTACCCGCTCCTGTAGAGGAGGCAGAAGACGAGGTAGTTCAGCCCGAGCTTCGAGGCTGCGTAGAGCTTGTCCCCCTCGAACACGCCCAAGCCGCCAGCGTAGGTGTTGCCAACGTCCAAGCTCAGGTCGGGGGTTATGCTGATTATCGCTTGTCTGCGCTGGTAGCCCGGGGGCATGTCAGTAACAGCTCCTTAAAAAACTCATTGTTTCTTCACTCTTAAAGGACTTATATAATGCTTTCTGCGAGTCTAGTGGCTGGCAACCTATGAGCAAAAGCGTAGTCTTCATGTTTGAGCTCCACCAGCCGATAAGGCTTAAACCCCATAGCCCTTCGTGCTTAGGCGAGCGAATCGCAAAGGGCATCGACGTCATATATGATTGGCACCTAAATGAAGAGGTCTTTAAAAGAGCGTCTTCAAAGTGTTATCGACCAGCCCTCGGAATACTCGGAGAAAGCATTGAGGGTTACGACTTCAAGTTCTCACTGAGCATGAGCGGCGTGTGGATAGAACAAGCAATGAAGTACTCCCCAGACCTCATAGACTTGTTACGCAAAATGGTCGACTCAGGAAGCGTCGAGCTCGTAGCGCAGACGTACTACCATAGTATCTCTCCTCTGTTGTGGAGCTTAGACGAGCTTAGGGAGCAAGTGGAGGAGAGCAGAAGGGCGCTGTGGGAGATATTCGGCTTCAGGGCGAGGACTGTCGAGGCCACGGAGTTCATCTACAACAACGACATAGGGAGGCTCTTCTGGAACATGGGCTTTAGGGCATCAGTAACGGAGGGCGTTGAGAGGGTATTAGTGTGGCGCAGCCCCAACTACGTCTACTCGGCGCATGGTTGTGACCTGAGGCTTCTGTTAAGGAACTACAGGTTGAGCGACGATGTGGCCTTTAGGTTCTCTAATCGCACGTGGGATCAGTACCCTCTAACGGCCGATAAGTACGCCAGCTGGATAGCGACAAGCCCTGGCGACCTAGTGTTCATAGCCATGGACTTCGAGACCTTCGGTGAGCACCACTGGCCAGAGTCGGGCATACTGGAGTTCCTAAGGTGGTTGCCCCGAGAGCTCAAAGCACGAGGCGTGGAGCCCATGACTATAAGCGAGGCTGTGGAGAAATATAGGCCAGTGGACGTCTACGACATACCTCCTTGGAGTACAATAAGCTGGGCGGACCTAGAGAAGGACTTGAGTCCTTGGAAGGGCTCTGATTTGCAGCTCAAGGCCATTGAGCTCTACGAGGAGCTTGGGATGTACGCGAAGGCGGTAGGGGGCGAGTATTTGAGGCACTGGAGGAACATGGGGATGAGTGACAACTTTTACTACATGTCGCCGAAGGGAGGTCCGTCTGGGGAGGTGCACCTCTACTTCAGCCCCTTCAAAAAACCTCTCGAGGCCTACACCAGCTACGTGTCTTCGCTGTTGGCGCTCTACGAAGAGGTGTTGAAGGAGTACTTAAAGGACGTCCAGAAGTACGCTTGGAGGCTCAGAACGCCGCCGAAGTATGCTTTCAAGTTCATCTGGGATGGGAGGGAGGTTTGCAGGGCGCACTCTCTGCCAGAGGCCCTCGAGGCCCTCACATCGCTGGACAAGAGAGTAGTTGATGCCCACTTGGTCAGCGGTCACCTGCAGAGTTGGATTAGGGATGTGCTGCTTTGGAGCGACCTTGCAGACCTCATAGGCAGAGCTATTGAATATAGAGAAGATTCGCTTTTAGAAGCCATAATCAAAATCTTAGAGAGCTCGAGGCCTTAGTCTTCAGACCTAAAAATTTAATTAATTCCTACTACATCGAACTCTGGTCGTTGAAAGCAGAATGGTTAAGGTCTATTTTTCGAAGAGCTTCAAGCCTCTCTGCGAAGTCGAGACATCCGAGGACCCGGACTGGGACTACGCTAGGAACAAGCAGGTCCTCTTAAAGGACGCCTTGGTGGAGTACTCCACGTCTAGCTTCGACGCCCCGATAACAACTCCTGTTGGGGTACTTCACGGCGGCAATAGGGACTTCTCGTGGCAAGGGCTGTTGGTAGGCCCTGTAGGCAACGCCATATACAAGGTCTTGGACGCCATTTATTACAGGCCACTGGACTCTCAGGAGCTCAAGCCTGTGCGCGTGATCGCTGGGAGAGACGCGGCTCGCTATCTTTACGCGGACGAACACGAAAGGCCTTATGAAGTCGAAATAGTAGTTAGGACCAAAAAAGGCCGTTGCCTCGTTAAGGCATCGGCCTCTAGACCGTCGATCTTCGCTCCTCTCTTCGCCTTCTACGACATGGAGTCGGGGGTCAGAGCGCCTTTCTCGATCGTCCGAGATAGCAATGCGATGGAGGTCAAGCCAGAGGGGATGTCGTTGAAGCTAAACGTGAGGGGCTTCTCATCAGTCATCGATATAAACCAAGAGCTCGACTGGGTGTACAAGCTGGGCGACGGCTTTCGCGCGATCAGAGACGGCAAGGTCTTCTTCGTCAGGCACGTGCGCCGTGTGAGCGCTCCGGTGGCACTGATCTCCGAGGAGGGAGCGATAAGCGTCGAGATCCCGTTGGACAAGTTAAGGTTCAAGAGGATTGATTACAAGGCAAGGAGCAAGTTGGAGGTCCTGCGCAAAGAGCTCAGTAAGAGGGTGAAGGGCGAGGTACCTCAACAAGTCATCGATGCGATAGTCCTTAGGGTTGATAGGTTGCTGAGCTTCGGCGTGCCATCAGGCCCGATATTGGTCCCAGAGGCTGGCTCCATGTGGTTTAGGAGGGTCTGGGCTAGGGACTTAATTGAGGGTCTGCGGTGGAACCTATTGACCTATACGAAGGTCTTAGATCTATCGGAGTGGCTGGTCAAACTAGTGAGAAACCTCATATCAATGGCCTATTATCATCGAGGGCTTAGGGTCTTCGTGGACAAGGGAGACTACGTGAGCGACGCGGTTCCTCAGCTGATTAGCCTCTCAGCGAAGCTCTACCAACTGACCCGCTACGAGAAGCTCGTCAAGGAGGCCTTGAAGCTTGCCTCAACCGCCTGTAAGCTCCTGAAGAGCGAAGAGGGCTTCTCCGGTTGCAAGGTCAGAGATGGGCTGGTGCTTTCTAAAGCCAACTCCTCTTGGATGGACGTTCTCTACGAGGTCGAGGGGACTAAATGGCCCCTAAGATTGCCGTGGGGTTGGCGGGCCAAGTTCTCCTCTGAGGACCTCTTCGCCTTAGTCGAGGTGAACGCCCTCTTCGTAGAGGGCTTAGACAGCTTGCTCAACGCTATGAGAGGGACCGGCTTGAAAGGCGGCGAGGAGATCCGAGAGTTAAGGGACGAGCTCGTAGAAGGCTACAAGAAGTGGTTTTACGCAGAGGATAGTCTTCCGCCTTTAACCGTGGAGCCTTCTACTGGAGCAAGGGATTGGACTTCGAGCTCAGCCAGCATCGCGGCGCTCGCACTCCTTAAAAACTCGGTCTACGGAGTAAATGAAATCTCAAAGGCTTGGGGGCACGTCGAGGAAATGATAGTGAGGAGGAAGCTGGTGCTCTTGGGGGACGGCTGGGAGGTCTTCGGCGTTGTCGCCAAGAAGGTCGAAGAGAGGCCCTACTTGGGGGATCTCGAATATCATGGGCCCGTCGTGTGGCCTCGGGACACGCCTTACCTGATAGAGCTCATGAAGTGCTTGGGCTTAGACCCCTACGGCGTCTTAGTGAACAACTTGGACCACATGGCCTCTGAGGGAGCGATCGGATATGTGAGCGAGCTCTTTAGCTTGCCGGTGGGCCTAAACCCGCACGAGTCTGGCGAATACTCGCGCAACCCCGTGCCGGTCAAGAACTACGCTCAGTATTGGAGCCACTGGTGCGATCCATACATAGAATATTTCATGGGGCGATGGACGTGAGAGAGGGAATAGCGTCCTTACTCCACAGAATATTATCGGTAATGCACTTCCTGTCGGCCGTAAACGCCGAAAAGGCCGTTGACGCCGATGAGATAGCCAGACACGCGTACCCGTTAGAGAGGTCTCAGGTCGAGGACGCGCTAAGGTGTTGCAAGGACTTGGGCTACGTGAACGAGAAAGAGGGGCGCTTCTACCTCACTTATAAGGGGGTCCTCTCAGTCCTCTCAATAAGCAGTTGACGAAGTGCGGTGCAAGCCGTTGATACTTGCGTTCACGTGGCATATAGACGGAGCGATCGGGTCTCAGGTCAGGGAGGACTCTAAAGAGCTAGCAGATCGAGGATACGACGTCGTGGTCCTGCATCCGTGGCACGACGACGCGAGCATCAGAGATGGCGGCGTCACGTATCGACATGTCGCGATAACGATTAAGAACAACGTGAACATAGTCACGAGCGTGATATCGGCTTTGGGAGACTTCGCTAGGGCCATGTCCGAGCTGTTTCACGAGCTCTACGATCCCTCTCAAGTCGGGCTGATAATCTCCTACGAATGGACCGGCTCCCTCCTCGGCTCCTTGGCCAAGAGGTTCTTGGGAAGGCCGTTGATAACTTCGATCCACAGCGTAGAGAGCATGAGGACTAGCGAGAAGAGCCTGTTGAGCCTCAGCATTCGTGGCTTGGAGATGTGCTCCCTACACTTTTCTGACCTAGTTGTTGCTAGGTCTGAAGAGGCTTATGCAAGAGCATTAGCAGAGTACAGAGTGCCCGGCGACAGAGCGAGAGTGGCGCTGACCTCGAGGGACATGGTCTCCATAGTGATGGAGGTGCTCGAAGGTCTGTGAAGGTGCTCATGCTGAGCTGGGAGTACCCGCCGAGGATCGTGGGCGGGTTGGCTCGCCACGTGTACTGGCTCTCAAAAGCGCTAGCACAACGAGGCGTAGGGGTGACTGTGATAACTCTCGACTACCCCGAGACTCCGAGGGTTGAGCATGAGAGGAACTTAAAAATCGTTAGAGTCACGAGCTACGGCTTTACATCCAGCGACTTCGCCTCATGGGTTCACCAGTTCAACTTGAACATGATCGAGGCGGCTCTCGAAGAAGAAGACGCGTCACTGATCCACGTCCACGACTGGCTCACGGCCACGGCTGGCATAACTCTTAAGCACCTCTTGAGAAAGCCGCTGATAGCCACGATTCACTCAACGGAGCGCGGGAGGAGGCGCGGGGAGCTTCGCGAAATGCTTCAGAGGCACATACACGAAGTCGAGTGGTGGTTGGCCTACGAGAGCTGGAGAGTGATAGTCTGTAGCAATTACATGAAGGACGAGCTCATGAACTACTTAGGAGTGCCCGAGGACAAGATATCAGTCATACCCAACGGAATAAACCCCTTTGAATTGAAGCTCCAATTCGACGTCAGCAAAGTAAGGAGGAGATATGCTGAGGACTGGGAGAAGATAGTGCTCTTCGTTGGGAGGATGGTGTACGAGAAGGGACCTCACGTCTTCGTCGATGCCGCTCTATCCCTTTTGTCGAGGAGGCAAGACGTGAAGTTTGTGCTCATCGGCGAGGGGCCGATGCGCAAGGACCTCATGGACAAGGTCTACAAGAGCGGGACTTGGCACAAGTTCTACTTCACGGGCTTCGTGGAGGACATCGAACTCTTCAAACTCTACGAGGTATGCGACGTCGCAGTTTTTCCAAGCCTCTATGAGCCCTTCGGCATCGTGGCCCTAGAAGCGATGTCGATGGGCAAGCCCGTGGTGGTCTCGGACGTGGGCGGCCTCTCCGAAATAGTGGTCGACGGCCTCAATGGGCTAAAGGTGCCTCCGGGCGACGTTTGGGCACTGAGTAGCGCGATAGAGCGCTTGATCGAGAATCAGAGAATGGCCAAGGAGATGGGGAGGAACGGAGCTCAAAGGGTGAGGGAGCTCTATTCTTGGGACGTCGTGGGAGAGAGGACCCTCAGACTATACGAACAGGTGCTAAGAGAATATTCGAGTAGCCCATGGAAGCCTAAGAAGTTTGCGAGGAAGTCATCTTAAGCCGTCACCTGCCTAGTTTTTTAGAGACCTCTCGATAGACCTCGAGCGTCTTCATGGCCGTGCGGTCCCAAGTGAAGTTCTCTAAGACCCTCCTCCTGCCATTGATGCCCATCCACCTCCCTCTATCCGGGTTCGAGAGCACGGCCGATATCCCCCAAGCTATGTCCTTTGGGTCGTGGGGGTTTACGTGGACTCCGCACTGATCGGCACCTGAGGGTATCACTATCTCGCGAAGCCCGCTACAGCCTCTGGCACCGACAACGACTGGTCTCTCCATGGCCATCGCCTCTAAGGCGACTATCCCAAAAGGTTCGTATAGGCTGGGGAAGACAGCGACGTCGCAAGCAGCATAATAGGCGACCTTCTCTTCATCGCTCAAGAACTTGTCAACGAGGCTAACGCGCCCCATTACGTTGAGCTTGTTGGCCAATTGCAGCAGATGGTCGCGGAGATCTCCTTTGCCGACTATCAGAAGCCTGGCCCTTGGGAATTCCCTCACCACGTAGGGCATGGCCTCTATAAGTTTGTCCACCCCCTTCATCCTGACAAACCTGCCGATGAAGAGTATGAGAGGTCCATCGGGTTCGGCGTATTTTTCTCTCACATCTCTCACGAGCTCTCTCGGAGCCCTCGCGGGCGAGAACTTCTCCGCATCGACCCCATTCCAAACCACGCGAACCTTCTCCATGGGGAAGCCTTGAGGTGCCAGGTCGTAATCTCTCATGGCGTAAGAGACCGTGACTATGGAATCGGCCATCTCAGCGCACGCCCTCTCTAAGGCGATGACGGTGGGGGAGCCGCCGCCGAAGTTCCTCCCCCTCTCCGTAGAGTGAATGTGAAATACCAAGGGCACGTCGCTCACCTCGTCCTTTATTATCATCCCCGCTACGGCCGTGAGCCAATCGTGGACAGACACTACGTCGAACCTCATTCCGCCAAGCTCCATCTTTTTAATGACGTCGAGGGCAGACGCGACGTTGTACATCAAGACGTCGTTCAAGTACCTAAAGCCAGGGCCCCAAGACCTTAGCTCGTCGTTCACCAATATCTTGAGAGCCGAGGTGGCGTTGACGAACTTCAATCTGTGCACGTGAACCCCATCGTCAATGGAATAGCTCGGGAGACCTCCGGGGTTCATGGAGAAGACGCAGACCTCGTGGCCGAGCTTAACGAAGCGCCTCGCTAATTCGCTCGAGTAGACCCCCAGCCCGCCGTACACGTTCGGCGGATACTCCATGGTCAGGAGGGCTATCTTTAATCGCTCCACGACTCTTTTAGAAAAGGGCAGGGTTTTTTGTTTTTTACGCGAGCGCCATTTAAGGCAGAATGCATCGTCTCAGTCTACGACCCGTTATCGGCATTGAGAGTGCGCTTTGAAGGCCACAGCTATGGCCACTTAGAGACCCTATAGCTGCTCAGCGACAGTATTCAAATGCCAATATACAGCGATTAGCTCTCCTCCAAGAGGCACTATATCGGTGTAATGGTACAAATTCCCTTAAGCTTGTCTTTAAAGAGATAAAGCACGGGACGGAGAATGAGCAAGAAGGCCAAGAAAGAGGAAAAGAAAGAAGAGAAGAAAGAGGAGAAGAAAAAGAAGAAATAAGGTGCTCGGCACAACCCCCACCTCTTGCAACGTCTACCTTTTTCCTATAACATCAGCTCAAGTTATATGAAAGACCTTTAACAATCGTATCCCTACTTTGTTGTTAGCAAGCTTAATGTAAGCCTCCCTACTAAGTTGCACGGCTACCAGGCTTTGTTTGTCTATCTTCGCCCGCCTCATTATCCCTGACACGGCCTCTACGTGGTTTGGGTCATCTAAGGCTATGTCCAGCATTAAGGCGCTCCCCTTCCCTTGTAAACCCTTCCTTGGCATGGCGATTACCCGGAGCTCCTCGTCCCTGGAGGAAGTGTAGTGCGCCACGTAGAAGCCCTCCTTCTCGTTCTTCACGTTATACGTCATGACCGGGCAGAGAGCCTTCTCCAACTCCATGGAGACTACAGAGGCCAAGGGGATGGCGTATTCGGATAGCGGGACGACGACGTCTACCTCCACTCCCTCCTTCTCGACGAGTTCCTCTATTATCAGAGAGAAGAGCCTCAAGAAGCTCGGCTCTCTGGCCAAGCTCCATATCTCCACGTCGGTCTCTGACAGGGCTTTGCGAACAGCTCCTCCCACCAAGTTGAGCTCTTGGATCCTGCTGAGGATCTTCTCGGTTGTCTTCTCCTCTGGGACGCTCAGCAAGTTGACGTACCTCCACAAGCTCTGAAAGGGCACGCCGAGGGCCTCTTCGAGGTCCCTCAGGCTATAGAAGAAATTCAGCGCATGCAATAGCTCCAGAACGCGAGAACGGGCACTCCTCTTGACCATATATTCAGTGCACCTACGCTCAAGTAGCGCTGGGCCGTCCTTTCAAGCTAAATCGACAGGCCTTGGGCTATATTAATTTGTTGCCCTAGTGTGAGCCCTCTAGCCCTCGCACTTGCTCTCGACTCTCTACGAATCTAAGCTCTTCGAGCCTCTTTAAGCAGTAAGCAGTAATGTACCATATTAGCAGGCATCTCGAGCTCTCTGACGCCTAGTGGCCTATCGGACTCTAGGAGTTTGACGTAGACCCTCAAGGAGCTTTTGCTGAGCTTGTTGACGTCCAAGCTTCTCCCCTGGCTCTCTATTAGTTCAACGCGTTATATTAGCCGTCTACGCTCTGAGGGGCACAGTTAAGCCTGCTGAACAATGCCGCTCCAAGTCTAAAGTAATATAGGGCAAAGCCCTCTAGAGCTTCGAGGAAAAATGGAGTGAAAGGTCTTGGTATTAATGGTGATAGCGCTGCTGGCAGGACCCTCGATGCCATTATTGATGGAAATGGCCCTCAGGGAGCAGGTAACAACGTGACGTTACCGCCCTACTTGGCCAAGCCTTACTCCGACGCCCTGCTTGGCGTAAGGACCTTTAACAGCTACGACGAGGTCGCGGCTCGAGTGATCATCGAAGGCCATTAGCGGTGCAGTCGCCTCCTAAGGCTTAAACCATCGAGCTCAAGTCAATGTTGTAAAAAGCAGAGGTCGGCATCGACAACGAGTCTCGCGTGACGTCCAAAGTTCATCGTTAAATCTCAGTTTTTAAGTTGTAATGGCGCGAAGTGGATCATCGCCGACCAACTTTCGTGCAAAGGCCCTCGAAGACGGTAAGAGTTATAACTAAAGGGCCCTCACGAAGTAATACGCGAGCTTTTTAGGAAATGCTGAGCTGTAGTGGTGGCTCATGGGGCTTGACGTGATAATATTGGCGGGGGGCTTCGCCAAGAGGCTGAGGCCCATATCCGACGTGATGCCCAAGCCCCTCTTACACATAGATGGCGTGCCCCTCTTGAA
>Ga0185307_1002086_pt1 | contig 10574 bp, 11 predicted proteins | sample LHCtaG_FD_128010 | JGI IMG/M metagenome (GOLD analysis project Ga0185307, IMG submission 128010) | Hot spring microbial communities from Little Hot Creek, USA to study Microbial Dark Matter (Phase II) - LHC4sed_matched (SPADES... | ecosystem: Environmental > Aquatic > Thermal springs > Hot... | reverse complement strand
CTCCTTCTCCCTCATCACCTCCACGGCCTCCGGCAGCTCCGGCCCTCCCACGGGTCTTCCCTTTTCCACCAGCACCACCTCCCCTCTCCTGCTTTTCACCTTCAGCGTTAGCTTCCTCGGGTCGAACCTGGCGCCCGAGTACCCTAGGGCGGCCACTATCCTGCCCCAGTTGGGGTCCCCTCCGAAGAGGGCGGCCTTGAGGAGATTGGAGCCAGCCACGGTCAGGGCGGCTTTCCTGGCCTCCCCCCTCCTAGCGTTTTTCACCCTGATCTCCATCATCCTGGTGGCCCCCTCCGCCCCCCTGACGATCATCTTGGCCAGCTCGGTAAGGACGAAGTCCAGCCCCCGCTGGAACCCCTCATCCCTCTGCCTCAGCTCCCTGTTTCCCGCCCTCCCGCTGGCCATCATGAGGACCATATCGTTGGTGCTGGTGTCGTTGTCCACGGTTATCATGTTCAGGCTTCGGTCCAGGGACTCCTGGAGGCAGGAGCGCAGGAAGAGGGGATCCGCCCTGGCATCCGTGGTCAGGAAGACCAGCATGGTGGCAGTTTTCAGCCTGGGACGGATCATGCCGGCTCCCTTGGCCATCCCCGCTATGGTCACGGCGGTCCCATCCTCCGTCTCGACGCTGACCGCCACCTCCTTGGGGGACCGGTCGGTGGTGAGGATGGCCCTGGCCGCCTCCCGGGAGGCCCTGCGGGAGGAGGAGAGTTTGGTCACGGCCTCCCTGATCCCCCTCTCCACCTTTTCCATGGGAAGGTACTTTCCTATCATCCCCGTGGAGGCCACCCCCACCTGGTGGACCTTCAGGCCTAGGAGCTCGGCCGTGAGCTCCGCCATCCTTCTCGCATCCTCCATCCCCCTCTCGGCCGTGAAGGAATTGGCGCAGCCCGAGTTGGCCACGATGGCCCCGAGCCTGCGCTCCCTGCGGAGGTGCTTGGCGGTGAGGATGACCGGGGCTGCCCTGGTCAGGCTGGTGGTGAAGGCCCCCGCCGAAGGAACAGCCCCATCCTCACAGCACAGGAGGGCGAGGTCCAGGCCCCGGGGGCGGATTCCCGCCCTCACCCCCGCGGCCAGGAAGCCCTCCGCCTCCGTCACGCCCCCTTTCAGCCTTTTGACTTCCATACCCTCACGGCCTCATGGGAAGGACTTCCAGACCCTCCGTTTCCCTGAGTCCGAACCTTATGTTCATGTTCTGCACGGCCTGACCCGACCCCCCCTTGAGCAGGTTGTCGATGGCCGAAACCACCACCACCCACCTCCCGTCCTCGGCCACCTCCAGCCCTATGTCGCAGTAGTTTGAGCCCACCACGTACTTGAGCTCCGGAAGTTCCTCCCTCACCCTCACGAAGGGCTCCCCCTCGTAGAACCTCCGGTAAAGGTCCAGCAGTTCCTCCTTCGAACTCCTTCTCCTCAGGAGGACATGGGAGGTGGAGAGGATGCCCCTAACCACGGGCGCCAGGTGGGGGGTGAAGCTCAGGCCCACCTCCTCCCCCGCCAGCCTCTCCAGTTCCTTCTTAATCTCGGGCAGGTGCCGGTGGCGGGTTGCGGAGTAAGCGCTGAGGTTCTCCCCGCATATGGGATGGTGCAGGTCCTCCCTCAGTCCCCTCCCCGCCCCTGAGGTCCCGCTTATGGCATCCACCACCACCCTCGCCGGGTCCGCCAGCCTCTCCGCGAAAAGGGGGGCGAGGGAGAGGATGGCCGCCGTGGGATAGCAGCCTGGATTGGCGATGAGGTCGGCCTCCCTTATTCTTTCCCTGTAAAGCTCGGGTAGCCCGTACACCCCCTTCACCTCCGGGCTCTCGTGCTTCCCGTAATACCTCTCGTAGACCCTGACGTCCTCGAAGCGGTAGTCGGCGCTCAGATCCACCACCTTGGCCCCCTTGGCGAGCAGCTTGGGTACCACCCTCATGGCCACCCCGCTGGGGGTGGCCAGGAAGACCAGCTCGGCTTCCGAGCCCACCCTGTCGTACTCTGGCCTTTCCACCCTTCGCTCGCCCACCAGGTTGGAGAGGTGGGGGTGCAGGCTCCGCAGGGGGGCCCCCGCGTGCTCCTCCCCGTAAACCCCCACCAGCTGCACCTCCGGATGCCTGAGGAGGAGCCTGAGAAGCTCCCCTCCCGTGTAGCCGGCTGCCCCCACCAGCGAGACCCTTATCATCTTCCCCAACCCCGCAACCTGCCGTCGAGGCCGTAGAACTTGGTTACCGAGGCCGCCATCCGCTGGTCGAAGCCCGGGAGGTGGAAGGAAATGATGTCCCGGCGGTAGAGGGAGTGGGGGGAGGATCTCCCCACCACCTGTGCCCTGCCGGGAGCGAGCTCCACCTTCACCTCTCCCGTGACCCTCTCCTGGGTGGCATCGATGAAGGCTTCCAGGTCCTCCCGGAGGGGATCAAACCATCTCCCCCGGTAGACCATCTCGCTCCACTTCTGGTCTATGGCCCGCTTGACGGCCAGCTCCTCACCGGTGAGCACCAGGGCCTCCAGCGCGGCATGGGCTTGGAGGATTACCGTGGCGGCGGGGGCCTCGTACACCTCCCTGGCCTTCAGGCCCAGGATCCTGTCCTCCATCATGTCTATCCTGCCCACCCCGTACTCGCCGGCCAGCCGGTTGAGTTCCCCTATCAACCCGACCCCGTCCATGCGCTTGCCGTTGAGGGAAACGGGTACCCCTTTTTCAAAGCCCAGCGAGAGGAGGATGGGCTCGCGGGGGGCCCTGGAGGGGTGTCGTGTGAGCTGAAAGGCCTCCTCCGGAGGGGACTGCATGGGATCCTCCAGCTCCCCTCCTTCTATGGACCTTCCCCAGAGGTTCTCGTCCACGGTGAAGGGAACGGAGGGGAAAGACATGCCGTACTTTTCCAGGTACCTCACCTCCTCGTCCCTGGTGAGGTTGAGCTCCCTGATGGGGGCCAGAATGCGCAGACCCGGTGCCTGCGAGGAAAGGGTGAGGTCGAACCTGAACTGGTCGTTCCCCTTCCCCGTACAGCCGTGGGCCACCGCTTCCGCCCCCTCCTGCAGGGCCACCCTGATCATCCACAGAGCGGTGGGATAGCGGGCGAGGGAGATGGAAAGGGGATATCCCTCATAGCACCCGTTGGCCTTTATGCTCCTGAACACATAGTCCTTCACGAATTCTTCCCTCGCGTCGACGTAAACGTGCTTTACCGCCCCCAGCTTCCTGGCCCTCTCCTCCGCCTGCTGGAAGAGCTCCCTCCTCTGACCCACATCCACCGTAACGGTGATCACCTCGGCCCCGTACCTCTCCTGCAGCAGCTTCAGGCAGGCGCAGGTATCCAGCCCCCCGCTGAACCCCAGCACCACCTTCATGTGACCCCCCCTTTTCCACTCCCCAGCATATAGGCTTTGGGGCTGAGAAGGAAGTTTTTTAACGGGAGAGACCGTTTTTAATTAAAAATCCGAGGGTGTCTGGACGAAGAAGCGCCCCAAAACCCCAGGCGACAGGATGTATGTGGTGGTTAACCTACAGGGGGAGCTCAGCAAGAGAGCCGGAACTGGAAACATAAGGATACCGATAGACGAGGAGGAAACGCTGGACTCCCTCCTCATGAAGCTGGGCAGGAGGCACCCCTCGGTGGTGGAGAGCGTTCTGGACCCCACGACGGGGGAGCTGAGTAGCAGCTGTCAGGTTTTGCTCAACAACCGCCCCGTGAGACCCCTGCCGGGGATCCACACCAGGCTCAAGCACAAGGACGAGATCACCATCCTCCCCCTCTCCCAGGAGGAGACCGATCAGGAGACTCCATAGAAGGGGGGAGTCCTTGAGGGTGGTGGGGCTGGTGGGTCTCCAGGGGGCGGGCAAGACGGAGGTGGCCCGCGTGGCCCTTTCCCTGGGAATCCCCTGCATCCGGATGGGGGAGGCGGTGATCGAGGAGACCAGGAGGAGGGGACTGCAGGTGAACGAGGAGAACGTGGGGAGGGTGGCAGACCTGCTCAGGGAGAGGATGGGTAGGGGGGCGGTGGCCAAGCTCAACCTTCCCCTCATAAGGGAGAAGCTCGGGGAGAGGGGGGTGGTGGTGGTGGACGGTCTCAGATCCCCCGAGGAGGTGGAGGAGTTCAGGAAGGCCTTCGGGGAGGGGTTGGTGGTGGTGGCGGTCTGGGCCAATCCCAGGCTGAGGTACTCCAGGGTGCTCTCCAGGGGAAGGGAGGATGATGCTAGGAGCTATGAGAGCTTCCTGGAAAAGGACAGGAGGGAGCTGAGGTGGGGGGTGGGGGAGGTCCTCTCCCTCGCCGACCACCTCCTTCTGAACGAGGGGAGCCTGGCGGAGCTGCGGGAAAAAGCCCTGGAGCTTTTCAGGGGGCTCCTGGCCCATGAGGATCCTGGTCAGGGCTGAGGTCAAGCCGAGCGAGGATCCCTCCAAGGTGGAAAGGGCCCTCAAGAACCTCTTCCCCTCCCTCCCCCTGGAGAGGAGGGAGGGGGAGGTGGTTGGTGGTTCGGAGGATCCCTCCGTCCTCTCCCACCTCAAGGAGCTCCTGCGCCTGCAGGCCATAAGGGATGCCTCCAGGGCCGTCCTCCTGAGGGGTAGGGGAGAGGGCAGGCTGGAGTTCTGGCTCAACAAGCAGTCGGCCTTCGTGGGGAGGGTCAGCTTCACGGAGGGGGAGACCCCACTGGGCCCCATCAAGGTGGTCATAGAGGCCTCGGATCCCGGGCTGGTGGTGGACTACCTGGCACCGAGCACCACCAGCAAGGAGCAGAGGGAGGTCTCGCTGGAGGAGCTCAGGGGGTTATAGCAGGGAGAGGAGGAGGCCCAGCGAGAAGTAACCCAGTGCATTGTAGCCCTCCAGCAGGAAGACCCTCAGCAACAGGGTCCCCTCCTTTCCCCTCAGGAAGCCCCAGGGGGTCCTCCCCCTCCGCATGAGGAGGAGCTCCAGCGGTCCTCCCAGGCCCATCCCGGCCAGGAAAAGAAGGAGGGAGGGGAGGGGGCCGAGCCAGCGTCCCAGCAGGAGGCCCAACGGGAGGTAACCCGCCCATCGCTCGACCATGGCCAGTAAAGCATGGGGTCTGGGAACGCGGATGCCCCTCGCGGCGTAGTACCCGAGGATGCGGGGAAGGGTGAAGAGGTCGACCACCGGGAGGAACCAGAGGAGAAGTTTGAGGGAGGGACCCTTTCCTGGGGACACCTCAACCGCCCGCCAGCGGGACCTCCAGCACCATGAGGTCCTCCGCCACCACCGTGTTGGGGAAAATCCTTCTCGCCTGCTCCAAAAGGCGAGAGCTCTCCCTGTACCGGGGGCTTATGTGGGTGAGGACGAGCAGCTTGACCCCCGCCTCCCTGGCCACCCAGGCCGCCTCGGCCGAGGTGGAGTGCCCCCTTTCCTTCGCTTTTTCTCCCTGCTCCTCCTCGAACATGGCGTCGTGCACCAGCACATCCGCACCCCTGGCCAGGGCCACCACCTCCTCGCAGGGCCTGGTGTCGACGGCGTAGACCACCTTTCTGCCGGGCAGGGGAGGGCCCACCACCTCCTCGGGCCTTATCTCCCTCCCGCCCGGAAGGTGGACGGGCTTCCCAGCCTTTAGCTGGGAAAAGACCGGTCCTGGACTCAGGCCCAGCTCCACGGCCCTCTTGGGATCCAGCCTTCCTGGTCTGGGGAACTCCTCCAGGGAAAAGGCCAGGCCCTCCACCCCGTGTACGGTGGAAGAGGTGAGGATCCGGTAACCTTCCCTCCTCACCTCCTCCCCTCCCGCCAGCTCCCTCACCTCCAGCTCAAAGGTGGGGGTGTAGCGGGGGAGCCTGAGGAGAGTTTCCACCCTCTCCCCCTCCCCGCTGGGGACGTAGATGGTCAATGGCTCCTCCCTTCCCAGCAGGGACATGGTCTGGACCAAACCGGCGAGGCCCAGGAAGTGGTCCCCGTGGAGGTGGGAGATGAAGATCGAGCCCACCTTCAGGGGGCTTAGGCCCGCCTTGAGCATCTGCGCCTGCGTTCCCTCCCCGCAGTCGAAGAGAAGGAGCTCTCCCCCTCTCTTGAGGGCAAGACTGGGAAGGGCCCGGGAGGAGGGGAGACTCCCCCCCGTTCCCAGGAAGATCAGGGTCAGGTTCACCCTTCACCTCCTGAAGACGTAGATTCTCCTGGTGAGGCTCCGGTGCACCCTCTGCTCATACCTTTCCTTTTCCTTCAGGCCCGCTTTCAGGGCCATCTCCCCCAGCTCCAGATGGGAGGGAGAGGTGAGGCAGAGGTACCTGCCCCTCTTCAGCACGTCCGCCATGGCCTGGAGGGCCATCGGATAGAGCTCCTCCAGTTTCTTCCCCCCCGTGCTCGCCTGCCTTCCGTAAGGGGGATCCGTGGCCACCGCTTCCACCTTCTCCCCCCTCCATTGGCAGGCATCTCCCACCTCCACCCTGAACTCCTTTATCCCGTAGCTCTCTAGGTTAAGCCTGGCCTTCTCCACCATTTCGGGATTCAGATCCACTCCTATCACCCTCATTCCCATGAGGCCGGCCTCTATCAGGATCCCCCCCACCCCGCAGAAAGGGTCCAGCAGGGTGCCATGCCTGGGTGCCCTGGCCAGGTTGACCAGGCACCTGGCCAGGGAAGGGGATAGGGTGCTGGGATGGAAGGCCTTCCTGTGTTTCGGTCTCCTTCTCCACATCTCCCCCCTGGCCGTATTTGCCAGCTTTATCCCCACCACCCCCACCCCCTCCGTGAGTACCACCCCCACCTCCTTCTCGGGTCTCTTCAGGTCCACCTTGAACTTCACCTCCCTCCCTATCAGCTCAGCCAACTGCCTGGCGAGGCCCTCGCTCCTGAGCTGGGGGGAGGCCCCCTTCACCCTCCGCACCCTCACCGCCAGGCTCTTGCCGTGGGGGAGGAGGTCCACCACATCCGTGCTTGAGACCGCTTCCAGCAGCTCCCCTGCGGGCGCGGTGCATAGGTGCATCCAGACTTCGTGCGACATCCCCAGTCTGGAGGCCAGGACGAAGGGATCGGGGTTTTCCGCCTCCACCACCAGAACCTGGTCCCACCTTTCCAGCACCCTGGCCGCAACCCCCTCCGCCTGAAGGGCGGCCATGACCTCGGCGCTAGGTAGCTCCCGGTGCTCACCGGAGAGAAGGAAAACCAGCCTCACCCTTCATCCCTGGGGGAGGGAACTAATAAACCCCCAGAGAGCTCTGTCTCAGCCCCTCCGCTATGATGGGTGCCACCGACACCAGGCTGTGGGAGTTCTCGATGGTGTTGGTGCCCACCACCGCCTCCACGCCCGCCGCCCTCATCCTCTCCAGGGCGTTGGCCGAGAGCACGGGGTGGGTACAGGCTGCGAAGATCCTGCGGGCCCCACTTTTCTTCAGAATCTTGGCCGCCTCCACGATGGTTCCACCCGTGCTTATGATGTCATCGATGATCACGGCATCCCTGTCCTTGACCTGGAGTCTCTTCTCCGAGGTGACCACCAGCTCTGGACTGAGCCGTTCCTTCTCCAAGGAATCGTAGGAAGCCCCCAGCTCCCTGGCCGCCAGGCTCGCCTGCTTCGCCGCCTTCTCGTCGGGACCCAGGAAGAGGGGGTCCTTGAGGTTCATACCCCTGAAGTACCTGCCGAGAGCGGGCGCCGCCGTCAGGTTCTTCACGGGAACGGAGAAGTAGGAGAGGGATTCCCTCTCGTGAATGTCCACCACCACCACTTCCTGGGCCCCCGCCTTCTCGATGAAGCTGGAGATCAGCTTGAGGCTGAGGGCCTCACCCTTCTTGAAGATCTTGTCCTGCCGAGCGTAAGCGAGATAGGGCACCACGGCCTTGAGGGAACGGGGCCCCTGCTCCGAGGCGGCCTCCAGAAGGAGGAAGAGCTCCATCAGGTTTTCGTTCTGGGGGGGAGGGGTGGACTGGACCACGATCACCTCCTCCCCTGAGAGATCGTCCGGTATTCTCACGTAAAGCTCCCCATCCGGAAACGATTTAACTTCGGGCTGGGAGAACCGGCAGTTCAGCTCCCTGGCTATCTCCCAGGAAAGCTTCTGCGAGGCCCTTCCCCCCACCACTATCATCCTTACCGAAGTTTTCCTTTTTTGAGGGCTTTTATAAGTTTTAGGGGAGGAGGGATGGTGTGGAAGATCCTCAGGCCGGATGCCCTCTCCGTCTTGAGGGATGAGGGGGCCAAGCGGGCCTTTCCCAGGTACTTCAGGGTGATGAGGAGGGAGCTCCCCCCGCGCTTCCTCCTATGCAAGAGGATCCCCGCCCCCTTCCGGGCCTCATGGGAGGAGGAAAAGCTCTGGGAGCTGCACCGGGAATGCCTGGAGGAGTTCAGGGAAAAGCTGGCCCTCCTGGACGGGGGAAAGATAGGGCTGGAGGACCTGCCCAGGCCCACCCCCTCCCTGCTGGACCTCAAGGTGGAGCTCTGCCGCCGCCTCCTCTCCTCCTGCAGGCTGTGCGAGCACCGCTGCGGTGTCAACCGCCTCGAGGGGGAAAGGGGATTCTGCGGGGTCACGAGGTCCAGGGTGGCTTCCGAGTTCATGCATTACGGGGAGGAGAGCGAGCTCGTGCCCTCCTATACCATCTTCTTCTCCGGATGTTCCTTTCGCTGCTGCTTCTGCCAGAACTGGGACATCTCCCAGTATCCGGAGGAGGGGACCGAACTCTCGCCTAGGGAGCTCTCGACCCTCATAGCCAAGGCGGCCAGGGAGGGTGCCAGGAACGTGAACTTCGTGGGGGGAAACCCCGATCCGCACCTCCTCCTCATCCTGGAAACCCTAAGGGAGTGCGAGACCCCCCTTAGTTCGGTCTGGAACTCCAACCTCTACTACAGCTCCGAAAGTGCGGAGCTCCTGAAGGGAACCCAGGACATCTACCTGACCGACTTCAAGTGGGGGAACGACCGGTGCGCCAAAAAGTATTCCGGAATTCCCAGGTACTGGGAGACGGTGACCAGAAATCACCTGACGGCCTTCCTCGATGCCGAGGTCCTCATAAGGCACCTGGTGATGCCCGGGCACCTGGAGTGCTGCACCTTTCCGGTTCTGAGGTGGATAGCGGAGAAGCTGGGGGACAGGGTGAGGGTCAACGTGATGGCCCAGTACCGCCCCTGTTACAAAGCAAGCCAGTATCCCGAGATAAACCGTCCCATCACCGCCGAGGAATTCGAAAGGGCGGTGGAGGAGGCCAGGAGGCTGGGACTGAACCTGGAGACCTGAGCCCAAAGCCTTTATTTCCCGGGTTTCAGGAAAAAGGTGAAGAAGGGGTATGGCAGAAAGGGAGGAACCACGTAGCGTACGCGTGCTGCTTACGGAGATGAAAAATACCTCCGACTGGATGATGGATTTAGCCAAGGCCTCCCTCTTGTTCGAGAACCGGGAACTGGCTGAGAGAGTCAGGGAGCTGGAGGTTAGAATGGACGGGCTGATGTACGAGATTCGAACGATGGCGGTGCTGGCAGCCCGCAATCCGGAGGATGCCAGGAAGATCGCCGGGGTGTTGCAGATAGCCAGCTCGGCTGAGACCATCTCCAACGCGACGGATGATATGGTGGATCTGGTCCTCAGGGGAATGGACATTCATCCCTCCCTCAAAAGGGCCCTCCTCCTCTGTGAGGAGAAAATCCAACAGCTGGAGGTGGGGGAGGGCTCAGCCCTGCTCCACAAGAAGCTGGAGGAGCTGGAGCTTCCCTCCAGAATAGGGGTCAGGATCCTTTCCCTGAAGAGGGGCAAAGAGTGGTTCATTCCCCCTTCCCCGGACATGGAGCTGAAGGCCGGGGACCTGTTGGTGGCCAGGGGACCGAAGGCGGGGCTCTCCGTCTTCTTCAAGCTGGGCGGCTCCAAGAAGGAATGGACGAAAACGGAGAGACCTTCGAGACTGGAGTGGTGGCTGGCCAGGATGTACGATCTCAGCAGTATGATGGTGGACCTGGCCTACTCCTCCGTTCTCTTCACCTCTAGGGAACTGGCGGAGGAGGTTCGAAGATTGGAGGAGAGGTTCGATCAGTTCAACTACCACCTCTGGCTCGAGGCCCTGAAGAGCTGCAGGAGGGAACAGGATCTGAGGGGCATAAACAGCCTTCTGCAGGTGGTGAAGTGCCTGGAGAAGATCTCGGATGCGGCGGATGGCATAGCCGACGTGGTGCTCAGGGGGGAGAAGCTCCATCCCGTCTTTGCGGAGGCCCTCTCCAGGGCGGACGAACAGGTGGCGAGGATGAGGGTGGAGGAGGGCTCCCCGCTGGTGGGAAAGGCCCTGAGACAGCTGAACCTGGAAACCAGCGTGGGTGTGGATGTGATGGCGATAGAGAGGAAGAACAGGTATCTCTTCGAGCCAAAGCTGGGGGAGAGGCTGAGGGCCGGGGACCTGCTGGTGGTCAGGGGAACCTACCGGGCCCTCCAGAGGTTTGCGGAGATGTGCAAGAAGGCTATCGCTCCAGAGCGAGAAGGGCCACCTTCTCCAGCACCAGCCTCTCAAGTCCCATCTTCCTGACCAGCGAGGGTGAGAGGGAGAAGGCTTCGAGGAGGGCCTTTCGCTTGGAGGGGGAGAGTTCCATCACCCCGTCCTCCCTCCTCACCACCCCCGTCCCGAAGATCTCCCCCAGCGCCCCCTTCACGCTCTCCCTCCTCTCACCCACCGAAACGAGGGCCACCGTCCTTGAG
>Ga0185307_1002085_pt1 | contig 10579 bp, 7 predicted proteins | sample LHCtaG_FD_128010 | JGI IMG/M metagenome (GOLD analysis project Ga0185307, IMG submission 128010) | Hot spring microbial communities from Little Hot Creek, USA to study Microbial Dark Matter (Phase II) - LHC4sed_matched (SPADES... | ecosystem: Environmental > Aquatic > Thermal springs > Hot... | reverse complement strand
TCCAATTGTAAAAATTGCAGACAAAGCTGTTGAAAAGGCTATTAGACGCCTATATTTCATCACACTCATCCACGCATTTATTAAAAAGATTTTATTTAAAATTCTATACATTAGAACATTTTAAAAGTGGTTATGAAGTTGGGCATGCGACCCAACCGCAGTCTAGACATTTTATGCAATCGTCTTGAAAGATAAGATTTTTACTACCACACTCTTGGCATGTTACAAACTTTTTCTTATTTGGTACTATACTTTTTTCTTCTAGTGGTAACCTGAGTTCTTCAACAACAGTGTGTGGTTTTAATGTTTCCTCTGAAACCTTTTTACCTAAAATGTTTGTCACATCTATCCCTAGACTTTTCATAATCTCGATCGTTTTGTTCTCTGTTATGTTAGCGTACGTGCCTTGTTTCTGTGAAGGTGTAACCAGTACTTGAACACTTTTTGAAGTGTCCCTATATATTGTTAGGCTTTTTAAACCAATCTTGTAACTGAACAAGTAGGCTTTTTCAACATCTTCTACTGTAACCCATTTTGGCATGTTTACTGTCTTACTTATTGATGCGCAAATCCAAGTCTGAGCCTCTGACTGTGCTCTAATATGATCCCACCATGGTATATCGTATGCTACAAGGAACACTTTCTTCATGTCTTCAGGAATTTCCTCTATACCTTGTACTGATCCTCCATTGTCTGCAACCTTCTTTAAGATCTTGTCATCGTATAATCCTCTTTCCTTTAACGCTTTCTCGAATTCGATGTCCACATAAAAGAATTTTCCAACTGTAACCCTTTTCTCGTAAACTAGTGCAAACTGTGGCTCAATTCCAGAGGAAACATCAAATATCATTGAAATTGAACCCGTTGGCGCTACAGTAGTCACTTCCGCATTCCTTATACCATACAATTTAATATCTTCTGCTATCTTGTTCCAATCCAGCGTCCAATATTCTCTGTGATAGAAGCCTTCAAAAGGCATTTCTCCATCAACGTAAGCTGAGTCATTAAATAGCGGGAACACTCCTCTCTCTTTAGCCCTTTCAATAGAAGCCTCCATAGCATAGTAGGTCAAGTTTTCAGTTAAAGTCCTAATAAAAGAGAAGCCATCTTCACTGTTGTATGGTATTTTGAGCGCGAAAAGAGCATCACTTAGGCCCATAAAACCTAAGCCCACCTTCCTACTACGCTTTGTCTGTTCTCCAATCTTCTTGGTAGGATACTTGTTCACATCAATAACATTATCGAGAAAACGTAGGGCAACTTTAACACTTTTCCTAAAGTTCTCCCAATCAAAAGTATTATCCTCCTTAACGAAAGAGTAAACGTTCATTGAACCAAGATTACAAGACTCATATGGATATAAAGGCTCTTCACCGCAGTTGTGATTTAGCAACCCATTGGCTATATAATTATTATACTCGGGTACAATAAAATCGTAAAACTCGTTCTCTTCAACTTCTATTGTCGATTTTACTGTCGCAAATGTTGAATCTGGTTTTGTATTATCTAGTGTTAGCTTCTCTAATTTTTCATTACTTTCAAAGCCTAATATTTCTTTAAAGAGTTTGCGACTGTAACCATTTATCACTAATTCATAATATTTTTTCGTTTTATAAGTACATTTATTACCATCTTTTGTTCCATAAGAAAATTGTTTCGTATACGGTTTTTCATAGATTCTAGAAAATATTCCGAAAAGTGTTAGAAGGACTTGAACATCTTTTAGAAGCTTTAGGCTAGAGCTTGTCAACCTTATAGCTTTATCAGTGTCAACATAGCCGTCAGCTGTAAAAAGTCCTCTTAAAAATGATGTTAATGAATTCGAACTTAAAGACCAAACCATTTTTGGAATAGTTCTTTCTCCTTCTCTCTCTAAAAAGTCACCTAACAGTCCCATTACCTGTTTGTATACCTTGGTGTTATTAGTGTACTGGATCTTATATTCACTCTCACTTAATGTGTAAGTGTGTGAGTGAGGGTTTCCACCTAATTTTTCTATACCATTCCTTAGTCTTTCTTCAGCTATTCTATCATTTGGACCAAGGTACCATGCAACATAATGTTTGTTAAATTCACCATCGCCTATTAACCATCCAAGTGCAAACGCAATGTCAGAATCAATTCCAACACCGCCTTGATAAACTTCGTTAGCATGTTCTGGATGTATTCTGCCTAAGGCTATTTGTTCGCCAGCTTGCAAGTCTTTTGCCTCTTTCCACCCGTTTGCTGTTAGAAAGCGGTGCTCTGGAGTGACAGTTATTTCGTAACCCTCGTATGTTTCAATTTTTAATCCCTTTCTATAGCCTGTGCACCAAATCCAAGCCTCTACAGCCTCTGGTTTTATTAACTTAAGAATCTTATTATGACTGGTTTGGTATGCGACTTCTTCTCCAGCTGCTGTAACAAGGTTAACTTTAAAGGCGTCCACTTCTTTATCTCCAACTAAAATTTTTCCTGCAACACCAGCTTTTTTCGCTTCATCGAAAAGTTCAAAAGCAGCTTTCCAACCTTCTGGTGTTAATACTTTCGTTTCCCTTGAAACACATGGGTTTGTTGTCCTTATTTCGCCTAAAGCTTTTTTGAGAATGTTTCTTTTGTTAATGTGGTCTAAGAAGATTACTCCTGGGTCTCCTGTCCTCCAAGCCATTTCAGCTATTTGGTGAAAGAGTGATTTCGGGTTCACTTCTTTCCAAATTTTTCCATCTCTCGGATTTCTTAGTGGATATGGTTTTCCTTCCTCATAATATTTCCAGAAGTCTGGTGTTATTAGTACGGAAAGGTTGTAGTTTACGAGTTTTCCCTCTTCTCCTTTTGATGTGATAAATTTTTCAATATCTGGATGCCATATTTCGAGTATGCCCATATTTGCGCCTCTCCTTTTTCCACCCTGCTTTATCACGTCTGTAACTTTGTCAATTATTTGCATGAAGCTTGTCGGCCCAGAGGCTACCCCTCCAGTTGAAAATACTGTGTCCCCTTCAGGTCTTAGTTTTGAAAAGTTTATTCCTACCCCTCCACCCGACTTGAATATTAGGGCAGCATCTTTCGCCGTATCCATTATAGATTCTATGCTGTCTTCAACATCGAGTACAAAACATGCTGAAAGTTGGCTTAATCTTGCGCCAGCATTGAATAGTGTTGGAGAATTCGGTAGAAACTTTTTTTCAACCATCAGCCTATAATATTCTAGAAAATTTTGATAGTATTTTTCGAATTTGCCTTCTAATAGCATGTTCCAAAACTGGCTCCACGATACCTTCATTTTGCCAGCATCATTTAATTCATCATATAATGCCTTCATTCTCTCAAGATGGTGCCTGTTCCAAGTGAATGCGTAACCGTTACCGTTTTTGCCTAAACCAACTTTGTTACTCCATTCCTCAAAATTGAATTCTTCAAGCGGATGAGGACCGATTTTCCCATCTTTAGAAAAGACTTCCTCATCATATAATATGTCAGGTATGACAACTAATGCTGCGACACGTTGAAACATTCTTTTAGGATCTTCTATAAGCTTACCCTGCTCATTTCTTAAGAGATATCTTGAAACAATAAGCCTTATAGCATTTAAGCTTAAACTTTTATCTACTTCGTCAACGTAATCCTTTTCTAGTAAAATCATCTTCTCTTTTCTAATATTCTCTCTCTCACGTCTATAGAGAATGTATGCTTTTGCAACCTCATAGAGGCCATACTTTACAAGAGCTAGCTCTACAATATCCTGAATTTCTTCAACATGAGGGTATACGTTGCCTTCTCCAAATTTTTCATCAATAACCTTTAAGACATGTTGAACAACCTTCCTTAAACTTTCCTTATTGTATTTTCCTACACTGAACATGGCCTTCTTTATCGCATTCTCAATTCTTGATACATCAAAATCGACAATACGTCCGTCTCTTTTGATAACCTTTTTTACTCTATATCCGGTTGGCTGTGACAACTTTAACCCTAACATTAGTAGACAAGATATTGTTTTTAAAAGTTACCAATTGATGGCATTACGCTAAAAACAAAAATTTATATGCCTACGCATACACAATATCAAAAACATATATTAAAAATTTTTTATAAAATCGAAAATTAAAGCAATAAAATTCACATAGTTATTTTTTGATAAAAGAATTTAATAAAGACAATTTTTTATAATAAACCTTAAATATTAAGATTATATTACTAATAGGCTATGAGTAAATCTAGAATATATAGAAAAGTGCTTCCTGCTTTCTTTATAATAGTTATACTGGCAGTTCTTCCTATCAGAGTTGCCTACACACAGTATGAGGGTAATGTTTTCTCTGGAACATATCTTAGAGTTGGATTAAACGACTACGGTGTTCTTGGTGTTTTGAGTGAGGAAGAAGGCGACGTAGGTTTCCAGTATCCAATTGGTTATGAATTCGAATCTCTTGCTACAGGTTGGTGGGGTGACGGATGGTCTATTTTCTATGGAGAAAATGAAGCAGGCTTCAGTCCTGACGATGGTCCATGGGGTACAATTGAAGAAATTTCGCCTGTTGTAAGAGTTGATGCTGTAAAAGATGGTTACATTAAAACCTGTATTCTAACAACAAGCGATGAACAGTTACAGCTGACATTTAAGTTTAGGTTCATAAACGATAAAAAGTACCTCATCCTTGTCATGTTCATTAAAAATATCGGTTCAACAACAATCCAAAACTTGGAAGTTAAAAAGATAGTGGACTGGGATGTTTGGTGTCCCTACCTAGGATATGAATATGATAATTTCTGGGGTATGGATAATATTAGGAGGCCTAACATGAATCTTGCAGTAGCTTTCCTTAACTCTAGTGCATTTGGAGGAGGGGAAGATGGAGATTTTGGTATTGAGTCAACTGATATGCTTAAGCCTGTGTACATGGGTTTCGCATCACGCGAGAAACCGACCGACTATGACCTAGATTGGGATGATTACCAGTATAGAGGAATATATGCACCTTATAAGGTTTCAATATCCTATAAAGGTACTACTTCAGCGTACTTTGATGGCTGTTTGGTTTATCAGTGGCTCCTGGGTACTTTAAAGCCTGGTGAAACAAAGGTACTACACTTTGTCTACGCCGCTGGCGACTCTTTGGACGAGCTTGAAAAGAATGTTGCCCAAGCTTTTAAGATGGCTGTGACAATACGCTAAAATTTACCTCCCACCCTCATCTTCCTATTTTTTTATATCTTTATTATATAACCTTCTACCTTATGTTCAAGTTTTAATCCCTCTAAATCTAGTTTATAGACTGTTCCTTGACAAAGTTTATTGAAACCTTCTCTTTGTCCGTCAACCACATTCTTTAGTTTTTCCAGCATTTCTAGAGCTTCTTTTGAGTTTTTTGCTGGAGGGTCTAGAGTTGCAAAGATGTTTGGTGCAATAAGGTAGGAAAGGGCTAGCATTGTCCAGCATACGTCCCTTATTTCCCATTGTGCTGCAGGGTCGCATCTTAGACTACAAATGTGTCTTAATTCTCTTGGGTTTGCTGTTAGTGTTATGTGTGTTAATGTTGCATTGGGGAGAATAAATCTTGCATCTTCCTTACTAGCCTTATTTAACAGCCTTTTATAATATTCTGCCACAAGTTTCATGAACTTTTCATATGATATTTCAATTTCTTTTTCGTCATAAGAGATTTTTTCTTCACCATTTTTTAATGAGATTGGTATAATGTACCATTGTCCATCACCTCTAACGTTTACATGCCTTTGGCTTTGTTGCGAAAAGCTTGCCATTCTATGTCTTACAAGTTGATGTGTAAGGGCTCTACTAATACCTTGCAAAGAGAATGTCAATGAACCATGTTCTAGAACACTATAATGTCCTAGTTCTACAGCCTTTTTTATTAAAAGTTCAACATCCTGTTCTGTAAAATTCTGTTGATCCAAAAATAGTTCATGTGCTGGTTTATTTGAATAGCAGCTTCTCATTGCAGCTGCACATACTCTTTCAATCATCGGCGTATAGGAGAGTAGGTAAACTTTAGTGCTCATACCTGTTCCAGTCTATAAATTGACTATGATTATAAAACCTTTATTTCAGATTTAATTCATGTCATTTTGATATTCCCTTGAATTTTATTTCAGCTTTCTCATTTACTCTTTTAATATTTATACAATACGTTGGAAACAAGATTTGTCTTACCTTAAATTTACCCTCAAAATTTTTCACTAGATTACGTTCCTCGACAAACGCCCACTCTGTTAGACCATACAGCTCTTCTTTACCAATCTTCTTTTCTAAATACAATTTTTTTATCCACTCAGCATGCTCAATTATCTTCTTTTGTACACCATTTTTTTGTTTCAAGAAGATTCTCATGTTCTGTCTATAGTTGGTTTGAATCATTCTATGATATCTTTCGAAAACCCACCAGTAAGATTTACCATTATATTTGTTAGTAGGCTTCTCACCTAAATCTGGTAGCCCTGTTTCTAAAAATACTGGTTTGAATATGCTCATGCATGGCAAAGATGTTCCAGTAAACCAGTGAACTTGAAAATCTTCCCCTATTTGAGAAATTTGAGAGTTAGCTGTTTGAGACGGCCTAGTTATTCCACCATAGTGCATGCAAATATCTTTCATTGAACCTGTTTCTGGACTATAAGGCCTCTTAGAATGGGAACTTAATATGCTAATAAGATATTCCAAATCGATTTTTCCCTCCATCTCTTTAAGCATTTTAAAAGTAAAGGCTCTTCTTTCCCTTCCATGAGCAAAGTATGTATAGAATTTGTCTGAATAGCATTTAGCGAAACTAAAATCCTTATCATCCTTACACCATTTTTTCTCAATAGCGTGCTCAATAACATTTTTTGAAGCAAGATCCCAATCTCTATCAATAGTTAAAGCATTAGAAATACTGTATATTGTATCAACTTTTTTAGCAACCCAATACTTTCCAGCCGTCTCAAGAACCCAAGCTTCCCTCTTATCCATTATAACAAAAGAATTATGGTATAAAAGTTTATGCTCGTAGCTTCCACTTCCACCTTGACCATACTGCTCTATGATAGATACTATAAAGTTCAAGGCGTCTCTAGCCTCCTTTGTCCTTTCTAAGGCAAGCCTAATCATATCCATGCCCAAAATACCAGACTCTCTGTAAGGCTCTTTTGTGAAGACAGCAGTGTTTCCTATAACTAGCCCATGCTCATTTGCACCCATTTCAGCACCCCACATCCACCATGGTCTCGAAATGATTATAGAATACGTTTCCTTCACCTGAGGAAATTCAACGTAGGTTAGCTTAACCTTCTCTTCATCATGCTGTTGTCGGGGAATAAACTCTATAACTTGGGCTTCGTTAGGGTCTCTATCACTGTTTTTTGCAAAAAGGTTTTCGGCTTTGGTTGTAGCCTTGGAGGTAGCGACTAGGATATCACACATACCTACCTAGATATGGGTGAAAAATTAAATAAATTTTTACAATTTTTTTGCTTTGCCAGATTAAGCGAAAAGCTGGAAAGTCTTTGTTTCCTCGTCAAACTTCTTCTCCATTGAAATACTCTCGACTTCCATAATCATCACTTCAGCGAAACTGTATACTGTGCATCCTTCAACCACATGTCCTCCAACAACATTAATGTTATCACCACGATAGTAAGAAAGAATTGCATGAACATGTACAGACGATTTTCCCTCGACCATGCTAATATTACCTGAAAGGCAAAGAATTTCTAAAGGCCCGTTAAGTGAAACAATAGCCCTATGCTCTTCAGATATGGGAAAACGTTCAGGGAATTCTTTAACATTCCTAATACAAGCCTTCCCAAGCAACCCGACACCCGAAAGTATAATACCAGCCTTTATACCATTCTCTTCAACTATATTCTTTAGAGAAAAAAGCAGGTCACTTCCAGACTTTATTCTTGCAACTAAAATTTTTCCAGGAGTGCCAGACCTATATACAAATTTATCTTTCAATACAGCTCACACTAACTGATAAGCCAACTTTAATAAAAAAATTTTTATAACGGAATCTAAAAATTTCAATAGCATGAATGACCTTGCAACTGTAGAATCCATTTTAGGCCTAATTATGTCAATCATATTTGGAGCCATAATCGGCCTCGAAAGAGAGATAACCCACAAGCCTGCTGGATTGAGAACCCACATGCTTGTCTGTCTTGGCTCATGCCTTTTCACAGTCACATCTCAAGAATTTGGAATGGATCCCGCTAGAGTTGCTGCTGGAATTGTAACGGGAATAGGTTTCATTGGGGCTGGAACTATAATTGCTGAGCAAGGTAAGGTTGTTGGAATAACTACTGCATCAAGCTTATGGGTTACTGCTGCTATAGGTTTGACAATAGGTGTAGGTCATTACCTTTTAGCTGCTGTTTCAACCCTATTGGTGTTTCTAATATTAACTTCCAAAATAATCTTTAAAAAATTTTCAGTTAGCATCTTTAGTTCATAAAAATAAACTATAATATGCTTAGTATGTCATATTTTTTCGGCAAGCACTCTTATTATATCTGATGCTGTTATCACTCCTATGAGATGATTGGCTTGCATGTTATCTACAACATAAGCATGTTCTTCGCCACTCTTTAACATTTCTTCGATTACTCTTATCATTGGTTGATAGCTTACAACTATAAGGGGCTTCTTAACCTCTAACTCTGAAATAGGAATATCCCATTTTTCTTTATCTATTGCAAAGAATGTTTCAATGTCGATCGAGCCTACTATTTGACCATTATCGTTAAGTATTGGATATGTTCTATAAACGTTTGTTCGTATAATCTTTAATGCTTCCCTTACTGTCATGTTCACAGTAAAGTATATTGGCTTGCTTAATCTTATAGCTGAAACGTTCAAGTTTCGTAGTGCCTCCTTTCTTTCCTTGAAAATTTCTTCTAGCTCAAGCAGCGCTTCGACTTTAGTAGATGGCTTTTTGTTTAGTTGGCTTTCATAAAATGAATATTTTCCGGTGAGAAAGTAGCTTATTGAGGCGGAAAGTACAGTGAACATTATCGGGCCAGCGCCGACGGTCTCTGCGACAAAGATTATTCCTGTCAAAAGGCTTTTTGTACTTGCTGCAACTATGGAACCCATAGCTATTAGTGCAAAAATTGAGGCGGGATGCAGTCCAAACGCTTCTGCGTAAATTAGGCCGCATACGCCGCCCACATATAAGGCTGGTATGAAAAGGCCAACATTTCCTCCAGAGGAAACTGTTAAGGAAGTTGCTACAATCTTTAGAACTAGCATTGCTGCAAGTGCTTGAATGGCCATGCTATTATCTGTCAAATTAGTAAATGTCCTTATTGTATCATAGCCTACACCAAGAACCTGCGGATAAAAGAGACCTATTAATCCGATGGAAATGCCTCCAACTACAACAGGGATCCATAGGCCTGTCTTTGAAGCCAGCTTTCGAGAAAAAGTCTTAGCTCCATATAAAAATTTGATGAACGCAAGCGCTGTGATTGAAGAAGCTATTCCTAAAAGAATGGCGTGAATTAGCAAATTTGTTGAAATGATGACACTTGCTTGAGTTGAGAAAATACTTTCGCCTCCGAAAAAGAGGATTGAGAAAACGTACGCTGAAACTGAGGAAAGTGCTGCTGGAATAAAGGCATCCTTCTCGATATCCCTCTTATATGGTATCTCTAGGGCTAGAAGAATTCCTGTAAGGGGTGCTTTAAAAAGGGCTGTGAAGCCTGCGGCTGCACCACACAAGTAAAGGAGTTTGATGTCTTTTGGTTTAAGCTTAAGTTTTTGAAGTATGAAAGATGATATTCCTCCACCAAGTAGTAGACTTGGCCCTTCTAGTCCACCACTTCCACCAAACCCTAATGTTATGGTTGATGAAAGTGTTTTAATTAAAACGTCCTTTACATCAATAATGCCGTTCCGGTGATGGTATGTTTCAATCATTAAGTCGGTTCCGCAGCCACTAAACTTGTCTTTTGTAAAGTATTGATTTAAAATAAAGGATGCCACCAATCCAATAAGTGGTAGGAAAAAGATTAGGTGCCAAGAATATTCCACAATGGTTTCGAAAATGTAATTAAAAAGTCGGTATACTTGAACCATTGCAATAACTGCTATAGAAGATAAAAATCCTAAAAATATTGGAATCGATGCCATTTTATATAATTCTTTGACAGTATGATAGTCTTTCATTGTCAATCATCTCTATTTATTCTTCCGAAGAAAAGTGGGGCAAAATATTTGTTTTAAAGCTTTAATGCAACTCTTAACGCTTTCTTACAATTTATTGCTATATCAAATGCTTTTTCCCACTCAGCTAACGGAAAGACATGGGATACAAGAGGTTTCAGATTAACTTTTCCCGTTGACACAAGTTTTATTGCCGTCTCCCAAGAGCGCCACACATGCGATATTTCACCTAATATTGTTAATTCTTTAGCAATTAAATCATAGGTGTCGAGTGTTACATTAATGCCACCTACTATACCTCCACCAGAGACAACTATTCTTCCTCCTGGCCTAGCGGACTTGTAGCCTAACAATATTGCCTCAGCCGTTCCAGCTGCTTCCATTACAACATCGGCACCCCATCCTCTAGTGTATTCTCTAACTACCTTAACTAAGTCT
>Ga0185307_1002083_pt1 | contig 10589 bp, 9 predicted proteins | sample LHCtaG_FD_128010 | JGI IMG/M metagenome (GOLD analysis project Ga0185307, IMG submission 128010) | Hot spring microbial communities from Little Hot Creek, USA to study Microbial Dark Matter (Phase II) - LHC4sed_matched (SPADES... | ecosystem: Environmental > Aquatic > Thermal springs > Hot... | reverse complement strand
CCCATTACCCCTACCTCTCTCGGGACTCGGGGTTATAGACTCCATAGACTACACAGCTATCATTGCCCAAAGCTCACACATCTTAAACACTCATCACTAGACACTAAGATGCAGAAAACACCCTAAAAACCGCCATCCCCGCCCTTTAGGGCGAGGCTTTCAGTTGTAACGCACTACTCAGCTCTTACTTGACCTATATCATCTGGAAATCTATAGTACTCTGGGAACCTAGCTATGCGCTTCAAAAGATCTATATTTCTCAGTGCTCTGAGAAAATCTTTAACAATTTCCTTTTCAAGTCTGTTTTTAGGTATTAAGAAATCGTACTCTTCCCACTTTAGTGGTATAAAGTCCAGGTCATATAACTTAGCAGCATAGCCTACTGCTAATCCTACATCAGCTCTTTCCTGTTTAACAGCTAAAGCTACTGCTGTGTGGGTCTTAACCTCATAAGTGTAGCCTTTAATGCTCTCCACAACTCTGCCCCACTCTAAACCTCTCTCCTCCGCGTATTTCTTCAAGCTGAGATCTAGAAAGACCCTTATCCCAGAACCCCTAGTTCTATTAACAATTCTCACATCACTCCTCAAGAAGTCCTCTATACCATGTATGTTTTTGGGATTACCCTTAGCAACTACAAGTCCAATAAGCCTCTCAAAACCTCTAACAATTACAGCTCTACCACGTAACTTATATTTCTCGAGGAATAGTATATTATACGTATTAGTCAATGGGTCTAGTAAGTGCGTTGGTGCAATATCGGCTTCACCTCTAACTACAGCATGCCACCCACCAGTACTACCAGTATTGAGAATTCTACTCACATATACCAGCCCAGTAGCTCTTAGTATGTCTTCTAGAAGCGGATCATTACTACCGATAATTACTAGTTTTAACCTCGAGATTTCTCTAAAAGGGTAAAATGGCACTAGAGTATTTTCCTCTACAACATCTAAGTCTTCGCTAAGCTCAATAAACCCCTCACTATAGACAATAGAATATATACTACCACTACTCAGTGAGACAGGATATGCTGCATAACCACTCTCAGACTCTACGAGTATAGAAGGTATTAGCCACGTTCTTCCTACATGTTTCCTAATTGTGAACGGTAATTTCACGTAGAACTTCTCCTCGTAGAGTCTAAGACCTGTAAGCCTAGATATGAGTGGTTTAATAACACGTATAAGTATCATGTAGCAAGAGAGTGGAAATCCAGGTAAACCTATTAATAACCTATTATCTCTACTAATAGCTATCACAGTGGGCTTACCGGGCTTTGTCTTTAAGCCGTGAACAACAATCTCCCCGAGATCTCCAAAAACCCTATATACAATATCGCTCACACCAGCACTAGTACCACCACTTGTTATAACAACATCGTAGTCGCTGAGAGCACTGAGCACAGCGTCTTTAACATCATTATAGTTGTCTGGTAAACGCCCCGAGAAAACTGGTTCAGCACCGAGCTCTCTCAAATAACTAGTTATCAAGTAGCCATTAACGTCATAAACACAACCCTCTCTCAACTGATCTCCTGGACTCACTACTTCATTTCCAGTAGAGAAGATAGCTATTCTCGGCTTAATGTAGACAGGTATCTCTGAGAAACCTAAACCAGCTAGTAGTGCTATGTGTTCATGTTTAATTAGTGTTCCAGCTACGAGTACAAGATCTCCAGCTGAAATATCACTACCAGCAGTAGCAATATTTTCACCTGGAGAAACAGGCCTATATACTCTAACACTACCATTCTTACTCTCAGTGTACTCCTCCATTACAATAGCATCACACTCTCTAGGTAGTAAGGCCCCCGTAGAGATCCTCAGAGCTCCGTCTAGACAAGTTAAAGTAGATTTTTCTCCAACTTGTATTTCGCCTTTCACGTGGAGAACTACAGGTGAGATTTCACTAGCCCATGATACTTGAGAGCTCTTCACAGCATAACCATCCACCTCAGATCTATCAAAAGGCGGGTAGTCTATAGGAGCGTAAATGTCGCTAGCTAAAATTCTATATAGCGAATTGAGAAGAGGTATACGTTCTACGCCTTTAGGTGTTAATTTCACTCTATTCAGTACTAAAGAAATAGCCTCTTCTACGCTGAGAAGTCTGTGGAAGATCTTCTGTTGCTGCAGAGCCTACCACCTCTCTTTTAAAGTTCTCTTAAATTTAATATCTATGTGTGAGTTTCAGTGAAAGTTAAGGAACTAGTAAAATATGGGCTTCCACAAGCATATGTTGAATTACTGGGTAAGAGGGGTATATGTGAACTTAACCCTGTTCAAGTAGAGGCTATTAAGAGAGGTGTTCTCAGCGGTAGAAACATGGTTATTTCAACACCTACAGCTAGTGGTAAGACTCTTGTAGCTGAAATGCTACTTGTCAAGAGAGCTTTAGAGGGTAAGATAGGTGTTTACTTAACACCTCTGCGAGCACTAGCTAGTGAAAAGTATCAGGAGTTTTCTAAGCTGAGAGATCTTGGATTGAGCATAGGTATTAGTACCGGTGATTATGATCAGCCGGCTGAGTACCTCGGCGAGTACAATATCATAGTAGCTACTTATGAGAGATTTGACAGTATTATGAGACTACAACCACTATGGCTTAGTAGAGTAGGTGTGGTTATAGTAGATGAAATGCACAGTATTAATGATCCTGAGAGAGGGCCTATTATAGAGATTATTGTAGCTAGGTCTCTGAGAAGGGGTTTTCAGATCTTAGGACTCTCAGCTACAATTGGAAATCCAGATGTCATGGCTAGCTGGGTTAATGGCGAACTAGTAAGTATTAACTGGAGGCCTGTTAAACTAGTTGAAGGAGTATTTGATAAAAAACACAGTAAAATTGTCTTTGCAGATGGGAGAGAGGAGTGTGTAAGTATTGAAGGAGAACCTGTCTTAGATCTCGTAGAGCATAACTTAAAGAGAAATATGCAGACGCTAGTATTTATTCATAATAGAAAAAGAGTTGAAGAGCTCGCAGAAATGCTCGCTGAGATGAGTATTGTGAGTGTAGATCTCAGGGATCTCCGCGAAGTACTAGGAGAACTAGAATCAGCACCTACGAGATTTGAGAGAGAGCTTATTCCTGAGTTACTTAAGAGAGGTGTTGGATTTCACCATGCAGGTCTCTCACACACTTCTAGGAGAATTGTAGAAGAGGCTTTTAGGAGGAGAGTTTTGAGAGTAGTCTTTGCAACACCAACATTAGCTGCTGGTATTAATTTACCGGCGAGGAGAGTTCTTGTGTCTATTAAGAGGTATGATCCTGGTAGTGGTAGGCGTGTTAATATTAGTGTTTCAGAGTATAAGCAAATGGCTGGTAGAGCTGGGAGACCTCAATATGATGAACTCGGAGAAGCAATAATACTTGATGCTAAAGACGTTAAAGAAGGCTTTAAATATATTAATTTACAGCCGGAGCCTGTGAGGGGTAAAATGTTTACTGAGAGGAGTCTTAGAATACATGTACTCTCAACTATAGTTTCAGGTGAAGCTAGATCTATTAGTGACTTAGTAGAGCTCTTTAAATCTACTTTTTCAGCACACTATGGTGGTGACTTAGAGTTCTCGCGCTTAAAGATAAGTGAGGTGGTTAGTGTTCTAGAGGAGTCGAATATGATTAGTAGTGTTCAGGGGAAATTAGTTTCAACAATTCTCGGTAGAGTAACATCATACACATATTTAGACCCGTTCTCAGTAACTATCTACTTGAAGTATAAACCTAGAGTTTACAGCGACTTCTACATTCTCCACTTAATTACACTCACACCTGATTTTAAGAGGAGTAGTGTATATATTTCTGAGAGAGTTCTCTCACACTACGAGGATCTGGTCGAAGTGTTCAAGTACAAGACTCTACCAGTGAGTAGCGAGTTCTACGATTACGATGACTGGCTACTAGGAGTTGTCCACGCTAGTATACTCTACGACTGGATTAATGAGAAGAGTGAAGATGAGATATTAGAGAATTATATGGTTGGCCCAGGAGACCTCTACAATATGAGGGACACTGCGAGCTGGATTATAAGTGCTCTCTCTAGAGTTGAGAGAGTTCTCGGAGATGTGGAGTTAGCTAAAAAACTCTACACATTAGCACAGAGAGTTGAGAGTGGTGTTAAAGAAGACGCATTAGAGCTGGTCTCACTGAGATATATTGGTAGGACAAGAGCAAGAATACTAATAGAGCACGGTATAAAATCACTAAAAGACTTAGCTAAGACACCACGCAGAAAACTCCTCACACTCCCAACTTTCGGCTCAAAAATAGTAGAAGAAATATACACACAGCTCAAAGAGAGAGGATATCTAGTTGAAGAAAGAGAGTAGAACTAGACTCTAAATTATTAAAATTTTAAGTACTCTAATCTAAGAATATATAGCACTGAGAGCCGCCGTAGCTCAGCCTGGTGGAGCGCTGCCCTGGTAAGGCAGAGGTCCCGGGTTCGAATCCCGGCGGCGGCTTATAGGGTAAATTAATCGTGGTGTGTTTGAATTGTATATTGGTATTGCAGCGCATAGTGAGGAACCTAATGTCACACTTACATTGAAATCACGTAGATTTCTAGAAGAGTTGTGGTCTACGTGTGGTTCTGTAGTGAGGCTTGTTATTGGCGGTTACTGGGGGTTAATGAAGTACGTAGTTGATAAAGCACTAGAACTGGGGTTTACTGTTATAATACTTCCTCCCCTAGAACTCGAGCACGTAGAGTTTCCTGAAAAGGCGATTGTGATCAAGACAGGAGTTTCTTTTCGCTCTAGAAGTGTCTTCTTAACTAGGACTTCAGATGTACTAGTGGTTCTCGGTGGTGGTGCAGGCTGTATTCAGGAACTAGTGACAGCTTATACTGAGAAAAAACCCGTATATATATTAGTAGACACTGGCTGCTCAACTGATCTCGTGAAGAGTTGGCCTACATACTTAGATAATAGAATGCTAGCTCCAATACTAAAATACAGTGATCCGGTAGAACTTGCAAGAGAAGTGTGTAAGTTTAGAAGAGCGGGTAGTGTTAAAAAGGGTTTTGAGTACTAGTACTACTACTCTCCAAGTATTCTTCTCAGTTTAATACCGTTCTCATCACAAAAAGTCTTAACATCCTCTGGAACAACTACACTTCTACCATAGATAACTAGAATTGGCTTAGCCCTCAGCAATTTAGATTTTTCAAGAATATTTTTAGCGATCTCAACACTAACACTTCCAGTAGCAATATCTATAGCTAGAGTAGTGCCATGTTTCAATGCAACTACATGTACAGGACCGTAACGCGTTGGGTGAAATACTCTGACAGAGTAACCAGCAGTTAGATATCTACTAGCTACACGTCCAATAACACCATACTTCTCTACAAGCTTACTAGCTAAATATGTCTGTCTAGGTGTAACCATGTAGACCACCTTGTATAATTAGCTGTGGAAGGTTTTAAAGAGTATAGAATTGAGTATAAAGGGCCCGGGCCGGGATTTGAACCCGGGACCTCCGGGTGTCTATCCCCCTCATCTCGGGGTGTCCACAGCCCGGCGCTCTTCCAGGCTGAGCTACCCGGGCCACTTATATGTGCTCGTGGCCTAGGCTCCACACTAGTTGCGGTTCGGGCCCTTCTAGCTCTCTATGTGAATATTAGCCTAAAGGGTGTTAAAAAGGCTTCTTGTAGAATAATAATTAGGGCTTATTCTGTGTCTACTAGTGGTAAGCCTAGAGAGATATATTTACCGGTTCACGCTCTCTCATCGTGTGGTGAGAGAAGTGAGTGTCCTTATTTTGAAATTATACAATATGGTAGAGAGCCTGATGTCGTGTGTGTTGCATATTGTAAAGTTATAGAGAGGTATTTGACTAGATCAAATGTTAAGAAGTGTATAGTCTACTGGAGTATTTGTCCTTTTAAACAGTATGCTGATCACCAGTTGACATAACAAAGAGTCTTAATCTACCAATCCTCCTCTCAATTACAATACCTCTCGATATAAGGCTTTCAAGAGCTCTTAAGAGAACATAGTAGTTTAAACCAGTCTTCCTCCTAAGTGTGTTAATATTAGACTCACCGAGTTCTCTGAGAATACTTAAAACAAGTTCTTCTGGGTTTTTACGCTTAGACTTCAAGCTTCCTCCTCTTCTCAATTAACTCTAATACTAATTTTTCTAATGCGTCTAGAGGACCGTAGTGTATAGTTACTAGAGTAGTCCTCCCTCTCTGACCCTTTCTACTAGGATAAGAGTGTATAACACTAGCTTTTGTTAAGTTTTGAATATATTCATATAGTTGTGTGTGTTTACGTGGAATTTCACCATAGAGATCACATATAACTCTATACTCCTCTTCTATTTCGCCCATTTTTACTTCTCTTTTACCACTACGTCTCAGTAATCTCGTAATACTTAGTAATACGAGAAGCTCATGTAGTGTGAGAGTTTTAAGTACATCACTAGCGTTTACTAGTTCACGTGAGAGACTTGTAATAGCCTTTCTCACGTGTTCTAGTGTAATTCTCTTAGCTCCTTCTCTCTCAGCTATATCACCAGCTAGTAGTAGTACTTCGAGTACGTGTCTAGCATTACCACTACCACCTCTATCAGAGCCCTCATAATTAGCTATGAATTTCAATACGTCATCATCGTATGTTCCATCATATAGTGAGAGGTTAGCTCTGTACTTTAATATATCGTATAATTGTTGTGAAGTATAAGGCTCTAATTTAATAAAGTGTCTAAGTAAATAACCCTCAGTTGTAGGGTCTAAGAGAGCTAGTTTTGACATGTCAGTTGCTATGAATATGAAATTCACGTGTTTAGCTCCTTCAAAAGCATCATATGTCCTAGTTAAGAAATACACTGCGTCATTTCCAGCTACACTAGCAAAGTAGTGAAATTCGTCTAGAGACACTATGACGTGGAGATCTAGGTCTTGGAGATATGAAAGCAGTGCATCATACATCTCTTTAGCTGAGAGACCTCTTTGAGGTAGTGGTATAGCTAGTTGTAGAGCTATATCATATATAACGTTGAAGAGTGTTCTATTTCTGTGGCAATTAACGTGAACATATGCAACATTATATCCCTTCTCCCTTGCAAATCTAGTAAAACTCTTACCAAAAAGTCTTGATAGAGCAGTCTTCCCAGTACCCACACCTCCAATAATTAATACTCTCTGAGAGACTATACCTGGACTACTTACAAGGTGTTTAAAGTAAGAGGTAAGAGTTCTCAGCTCATCTTCACGGTGTGGTAATTTATCGGGCAAGTGTTCAGGCGTTAAGCTCTCTCTACTCTTAAATATTGAAGGTTTACCCAGCTCTTCTTCTACAATTTTCCACGCATCTATAGACATGTCAAAAACACCAATACTTTCACTCAACTATCACTAATAGATGCTTTAAAAACCGGTTTACAAGAGCCTACTCCAACATAAACATTACTCTTAATTACCTCTACAAAGAGACATGTAGAACTACTACTCTCCACGGTAACTCCGAGCTCTCTTAATATGTTAACTACTAATCTGTATATTTCACTACTAGTCTTCCTCACACCTCTAGCTCTGACTTTGAGCTTTATACGGGTATCTGGATTAGTGATTTTGGCGAGACACTCTCTGAGAGATAAGGGATCTAGTGGAAGTATTAAAGTGCAGTGTATTGGTATTATTGACTCTACAAAGCCGTACTCTCTAAAACTAGCTACGCGGTAAGCTGTATTTACATCTAAATTACTATAAACGAGTAAGACACCTGTAAATGCTGTCTTCTCAATTCTGACATTAGGATCTCTTATAAACAGTACATTGCCTATTTCATGCTCACAGAGAACAACACTACTAGTTCTACACGTAACTATAAGAACAGGTGGTTGCCCGTGCTTTATCTTTTGGTAGCTATGAGTATTTTGGAAACCTGCACGGGCTTCCCCCCTCAGCCACTTCATCTGTGTCGGTGGCTCATTGGAGGCTACATTGGCGGGCACCACTGAGCCCGCCTTACGGGGGACCACATAGACTCCCTCGCTCCTGATGGCTATATAGCCGTCATTGGAGCGGGAGAAGAGGTTTAAGCAAGCCACGTACTGAGCATTGAACTCTAAGCCGCACCTCCTGCACCTAAATGTATCTCTGCTTATCCTGTTTCTTCTATCAGTATATCCGCATACGGGGCAGGTGATAGATGTTTTCCTCGCGTCGACCTCTATCACGCTCAATCCACGCTCGTAGAACTTGTAGTCGATGTACTCTATGAACTTGCGGTATGGAAACGTGGACAACCTATAATTCAACTGCTTACTCCCCATCTTATTGCTAAGCCTTAGGTCTTTTAATCTCTCCCTGACCAAGTCAGCATTGTGCTCCCTAGCTATCTCTGCGAGTAGTGTTGTTATCTTCTTCAACCTGTCCTCGACGCAGTTTCTCTCGCGGGCACCATACTTGGCAAGTAGCTTGTTCCTCGACGCAGGGTTCTCCACTTTCTCCTGAATCCTCATCCTGATCCTCCTGTAGTTAGTGCGTATAGCCCTAATGTCGTGCATTATAGAGAAGAACGCTGCTTTACCATTGTCGTAGTCAACTAGTAAACAATCGACGCTGTCTTCGTTGATGTCCATGACGAGCTTATTCCTATGTTCAGCTATTTCGGCGTCTCTACGTATGGTTAAAAGTAGAAATATGCCATCACCGTCAATCACGATCTTAGAGTTGCCCCCTAGCAACTGTTTTTGATTTTATGTTGGTTTATGTGGGTTTATATGAGCTAGTTGTTTTCTAGATTTATTTGCTATTAGGTATGCTGATGCTGTGTGCTTGTCTAGCCCGTGCTTTAGCATTGCCTCTCTATGCTCTTTAGAGGTGGTTGTGCCTTTTGGGTCTACGAGCACTACTCTGAAGCCCATTCTGATAGCTCTAATGACTCCATGTAGCAGTAGTTGTCTCTTGGCGAACTTCGAGATCTTCCTGTTAGCGTTAGCACTCACAGCGAACCTCCTCTTTTTAACTAAGAAGAGGTTCTCGAAGGCGACAGTAGACGCACCAACCGCCTTCGCAACGTCTAGAGCAGTATATAGTGCTTGGAGCCTCGTCTCTCTAGCAAGGTCTCTCGGGAAACCGTGTGATGTAACTTCAGGGTACCAGAAGGTATTGAGGTGCACTATTCTACTATCCTCATCCATGACAACGAGGTTTAACCTATCCGAGTTCAAGTCTATACCTGCAACAAACCTTCCACCCGCAATACTGTTTTCGGAGAAGTGCTTCAAGTACAGCCAGATAGGTACATGCATGTGTATCTTAGGATGCTCTCTAAAGCTTATTGTTGCCCCATACCCCTCCTCCCTCCTGCTCGCTAAATCTACTAGCTTCTTCAACATCTCGACATACCTGTCGCCGAAGAACGCTTTTGCTTTAATCCATGAGGAGTCCCACGGATACCTAATAAGCACCTTGAAGAACCCATTCTTCGGCACTAGCTTGATGTTCCTGTTTCCATAGTCAAACCTATTCCCCCTTGAAGAGACCCAGAACCTCCTTATCTCGCACCTTTCGCCGCCAGTCTCCTTTAACCCCTCTACTATCGCTTTAGCGTTCTTGTAGGCGGTTTCTAAGTAGACGTAGTTTGGCAAGATATTATATGCCGTCTTCAACGCCTCTGACTGTGGCACACCCTTCAAAATACTGTTGATCATCGCCTTGACAGCCTTGGAGTAGGCTCTAGCAAGCTTCACAAGCTTCATGTGGTCAACTGGGTCTTCGATTATCAGCTTCCCGTTAACCGTCACCGCCTCAACGAGCTCAAAGATGTTGTCTCTAGTCAACAGTAGTGTAGACAACAACGACCACCTCTCTACCGTGGAGGTGGCTCATCTTCTCAGCCACCTTCTTGGGGATGTAAATGCCTAGAGACTTGCCTCTACCAAGCTTCGATATAGTCGCCTTAAACACGTAGACCTCTGACATACTCCGTCCCAAATAAGAGTAATAGACAGAGACCTTTATAAGCTTCCACGCAATCACTTAATGATTGAGGAGCTAGCTGTGAACTCAATGAGCAGTTGCGAGGGGGAGCGCAGGGCTCTGAGGAAGCCCCCGAGTTCGCCCTAGGGAGAACGGCTCCCCAAGGGCGGGCTCGGGGAGGCGGATAGGGGGGATGAAGGAGAGGGGTTCACATAAACCCACATGAACCCCTATGAACACCTAACCCCTAAGCTAAACACAACACCACTGAGAGACCACGTCGAGGTGTATGCTATAGTCAACAACACAGTCCTAAAGTCCTACCCTTAAAGCCTCCACAACATGATTTAAGCACACCACCCACCCTTACGGTGTTAAATAGCTATAACCTGCAAGCTGAGATAAAAATATTCAGCAAGCACCCCCTTTGGCTCTCTTTAAAAGAAGGTTAAGTCTACAGCTTGCCTATGTAAGCTCGTCTAGACCTGCTACTTTAACTACTCCCTCGGCTTTTGATCGTAGCTTAGTGTCTTCTGTGACTAGTGTGAGCCCGTGAGCTTTTGCCAGCACTATGTATGATGAGTCGTAAGCTGTGATCCCAAGCTGGTTTGCAGTCTCTAGTATCTCCTCTTCGAGGCCCCTCACGTCGAGG
>Ga0185307_1002082_pt1 | contig 10597 bp, 14 predicted proteins | sample LHCtaG_FD_128010 | JGI IMG/M metagenome (GOLD analysis project Ga0185307, IMG submission 128010) | Hot spring microbial communities from Little Hot Creek, USA to study Microbial Dark Matter (Phase II) - LHC4sed_matched (SPADES... | ecosystem: Environmental > Aquatic > Thermal springs > Hot... | reverse complement strand
ATTATTTTTTTAATTTTTCTAGAATTTTATTTAATATTTCTTTTTCTATTATATCTATAGGTTTTAAAGCATCTATTTTTATCCATCCTTTATTTTTTGATAATTGTAAAAATATTTTTCTTACTTTTGAAAGATATTCAATATTGCTTTCATATCTATCTGGTTTCTTTGTTTTTAATATTCTTTTTATAGCTTCTTCAGCAGGAATATCTAAGAGAATTGTAATTAAAGGCTTAGGTAAACCTTCTTCAAGAGATATTACCCATTTTTTAGGTAAATTATTTGCTATTCCATAAGCAATTCCAGAATATATATATCTATCTATTAAAACAATTTTATTTTTTTCTAAATTTTCTTTTATTATACTTAATTTTTCCCATCTATTTGCAGTATTTAAAAGTTGTAATATATATGGATTAAAAGATATTTCTCCAATTAAAATTTTCTTAATTATTTTCCCTATTTCTGTATCATATGATGGAAAAGATATTGAAAAAGTTTCATAACCTTCTTTAATTAAATTTTTATTCAATAAATTAATTTGAGTTTTCTTACCTGCTCCATCTATTCCTTCAAAAGCAATTATAAACCCTTTTTTCATTTTTATTACCATAAATTATTCTTTAATTATTTTTTCTTGAATTTTCTTACTTTCTTTTAATACATTTAATAATATATTTAATACTTCTCCAATATTCTTTATTTCATTTAAATCGAATGTTTTTGATAATTTTAATGTAAGTTCTTCTATTTTTTGTATTAATGTTAAATCTAAATTTCTTAAAATATATGGAATTGTAAAAGTTGTTGCTTCACTTTCATCTTTTACTTTAATTACTTTTTTATCGCATTTTATACAACGTATTTCTCCTTTTATTTCAAATAAAGGGCTTTTACATATTGGACATATTTCAGAAAGCATTTTAGCTCCTGCTCTTAAAGCATCAGCCATTTTTTTAATATTTTCAGCATCAATATTTTCCATTTTTTCACCGTTTTTAATAGAAATTATTTTTATTTATTTCTTTTTATTTTTCTAAAAAATATTTTAAAAATTTATATATAAATACTTAATAATTCTTATTTTAAATTTTAGTTAAAAAACATTTTTTAATAAAAAAGGTGATTTTTATGTCAAGCTCTTCAGATTGGGAAGCAAAAAAATCTCAAGTAGTTCAAATATTAGAAACTGTAGCAAATGATACTGGAACTCCTAGAAATATTAGAAGAGTAGCAAAACAAGCAGCTGATATGTTATTTAATGAAAAATTTTCACCTCCTGTTAGAGCTGCAAATGCAATTGAAATGATTGAAGAAATAATGCAAGATCCAAATATGCCACCATTAACAAGAGTTCAACTTTGGAGTGCAATTTCTCTTTTAGAAAAATTAAGAGCATAAAATTGAGGATAAAAAATTGTATAGTATAAGTATAAGAGGAATATATGCAACTGCATTAGTTAAATTTGCAATAGATAATGGTTTAAAAATAGTTAATCCAACAATTAAACAAAAAGAAAGATTTTCAATAAAAGAAAATAATCAAAATGAAGCAGATATATACATAATACCTAATCATAATGATTTAAATAGAATTTTCTTAATAGGAAAAAATGAATCAATAAAATTTTTCATAGAAATATTAAGAAAAAATTTTCTTGATTTAATTATATGGAAAAAAGAAAAAATTTTAAATCAATATATAAAAATGATTTCATTAAAAATAAAAGAAAATATAGAATTTTATGAAATAGAATTTCCAGCAATTTCAAAAAAGAAAATGGATGAAATAAGAAGCAATATAGTTTTTACTTTACCATACCATCATTCTTTAAGAGCAGGAGGACAAAATATTTCAGAAATGGTTTCTTTTATTGAAAAACTTGTTCATAAAAAATTAATAAATGGAAATATAGTTTCAGAACTTTTTTCAGAAAATTTTAATAATATGCTACCTAAAATAAATCAATTAGTTAAAATTCAACATGTAAAATTAAATGGAAGAATAATAAATCTTACTCCAGGAAAAGTAATTTATAGAAATGGAAATAAAATAATATTAAAAAGGAAATTTAAAAGTGAAGGAATTTATAATGGCTTAGGAATAAAAAAGAATATAGGAGATTATGCATTAACAGAAATTTCAAGAGAAAATTGGTTTGTTTATTCTAAATATTATAATTTTATGAATAATTTAAAAGGAGAATATTATAGTATATGTACTCCAATAGAAATTTATGAAAATTATATTAGATATGTAGATTTAGGAATAGATATTATTAAACTTCCAAATAATCCTCCAAAAGTAATAGATATAGAAGAATTAGAAGAAGCATATAAAAAAGGAATAATATCTGAATGGCTTAAAGAAAAAGCTCATAAAGAAGTAGAAGAAATATTAAATATGATTCAAAAAAAATATAATATTGCAGGGGTACCCTAGCTTGGTAAGGGGGCAGGCTCAAGACCTGCTGGCGTAGACAAAGGCGCAAGCCATCGTGGGTTCAAATCCCACCCCCTGCATTTTAAAAATTTTTATATTCAAGAATATTATAAAATAAAAAGAAAAAAAAGATGTTATCTTTTAATAAAAATAAATTTTTATTAATATGCGGCATAATTTCTATTATAATAGCTTATTCTTCTATTATATTTTCTATAATTATTTCTAATTGGTTTTCTTGGATTAATAATGCTTTAAGTGATTTAGGTGCAAGAGAACCTTCAGCAATAATATTTAATTCAGGATTAATTTTATCTGGATTTTTCTTAATTTTATTTAGTTTAAGTTTATACAATTTCTTTAAAGGTTTATTAAATAAAATTGGAATATTTTTATTTTTATTAGCTTCAATATCGTTATCTTTAATAGGAATATTTCCTGAAACTGCTGGAAAAATACATTTATATGTTTCAATAATGTTTTTTACTTTTACTCCTCTTTCATTTATATTTTTAGGATTAGCATCAATTTTATCAAAATTAAAAAAATATGGTTTATTTACAATAATTATTGCAATACTTATGATTATTACATGGCTTATTCCATGGAAAAATATAGGAATACATGGTGTAGCTATTCCTGAATTTATTTCTTCAATTTTTGCTTCTATATGGGCAATAAATACAATTTTAAAAATTTATAAAGAAATAAAATAAATTAAAAGTTTCTTAATTTTTTAGGTTTTCTTTTAAGTTTAGATCCACATATTTGGCATATTCCATTTACTTCATTATCGTATTTTTTAAAACATGATGGACAATACCATTGCCATTCTATACTTTTCTTTATTTTTGGAAAATGTATACCTTCTATTTCTATACCTAAATGCTTTGCTGTATTTTGTAAAGAATAATCATCTGAAACTATTATTGCATTTTTACCTTTATTTTTTTCTTCTAAAGCTATTGCAAGAATTTCTATATCTGTTTCAGATAATTTTTTAAAATCACCTATTTCTTTAGAAGCTTCAATTATTTTTTTAATATATTTTTCTTTTGGTTTTACAATTTTTACTAAACCTTTTTTTATTATAATATCTAAATTTTTAATTAAATTTCTCGATTTTATTTCTTTTATTACAAGATTACTTGTAATAAATTTTTTATTAATAAATTCTGTAAAACCTGATATAAAAACAGGAGAATCTAAAATATATATTTTTTCATTATTTTTCATTTTAATACTTAAGCCTTTTTTCTATTCTTTTTATAAAACTTTCCTCAATTTTCCTTCTTACAAAATTTATAGGATATTCTGATTCTTTTATTATTATTTTTTCTTCTTTAATATTATATCTAAGATGTCCATCTATAACAATATCTGCTTCTCCATTTAAAACTTCTATTTCTAAAATTTTTGAAGAAGATATTACTATAGGCTTTAAATTTGATAAAGGACATATTGGAGTTATTAAAATAGCTTTTATATAAGAATCTACTATTGAACCTCCTGCTGAACAAGAATAACCTGTAGAGCCGATAGGAGTAGAAAAAATACATCCATCAGCTAATCCTTGCATTAAAATATTTCCATTAAAACTTATTTTAAATTCTATTAATTTTCCAGTAATATGAGAAATTAATAAAGCTTCATTTAAAGCTTCTCCAATTTTTTTATTATTTAAATAAATAGATAAACGCATAGCTTTTTCTATAATATATTTTCCTTCTAAAATATCTTTAATAAAATCTATTGATTCTTTTGGAGAAACTTCTGCTAAAAAACCTTTTCTACCAAAATCTATTCCTAAAATTAATGTATCTTTTTTATTTATTTTAGAAATAGATCTTAAAAATAATCCATTTCCACCTAAAATAATTAAAAAATCTATTTCTGAAAAAATTTTTTGAATTTCAATATTATCTAAATCAAAATCTTTTATTAATCTTAATTCTAAATTTTTTTCTAATAAAACTTTTTCTATTTCATTTATTAAAAGTTGAGATTCATCTTTTTTTAATGAAGAATATACTAAAGCGCATTTTTTTATATTCATTTATTTTCACGTTATGTATTTTTCTTTTAAAATATATTAAAAATAAATCCTTATTTAAACTTTAAATAAAAATAGAATTCAAAGTTTAAAAACTACTTTTGCAAGAATATTTTTGAAGAATTATGAGTAAACCAACTTCTGTAAGTTCATTAAAAGTTGGACATAATATTATAATTGATGGAGAACCATGCAAAATTGTTGAATTAGAAAAATCTAAACCTGGAAAACATGGATCTGCAAAAGCAAGAATAGTTGCAATAGGAATATTTGATAATCAAAAAAGAACAATAATAACACCAGTAGATGCTAAAGTAGATGTGCCAATAATAGATAAAAGGAGTGGTCAAGTAATTTCAATAACAGAAACTGTAAGCATAATGGATAATGAAACTTTAGAAGTAATAGAAATACCAATTCCTACAGATGAAACATTAAAATCAAAAATTGAGCCTGGAGTAAATGTAGAATATTGGAAAATTTTAAATAGATATATGATTACGCAAGTAAAAAGCTAGAATTTTTATTTATTAATTTTGCTTTTTTAATTATATAAAAACCATAATATCCTTTCCAAATTTTTTCAGCTTCAATTATAGAAATTATTTTTTTAAAAATTGGACCATCTAATACGAATGTTTCAGCTTCTCCTCCTTCAAAAGAAATATTTACATTATATTTTTTATTCAATTCTTTTAAATCAATTATGCATTTTTCATCTAATATTCTTCCAAGCCAATTTTCATTAAAACCTTGAGCAGAAACGCTTGTAATTATAGCTTTAAAACCTAAATTTATAAATTCATTTAATAAAAAAATAGGATCTTTATTCCATAAAGGTGAAAAACATTCAATATTTAATTTTTCACAAATTTTTTCAATCCTATTTTTTTGATAATTACTTGCAATAACTCCACTAAAAACCCCTTTAATATTATATAATTGCTTTGCTTTCTTTAATGCAATAAATAAATCTTCTATTTCTTTATTACCTATATTTTTTGCTTTTAATTGAATTATAGGTAAGCCTATTGATTTTGCTTGCAATTTTGTAAATTTAATATTTGGAAAATGAAATAAATAACTATTTTCATTTTTTGGAATAATTGAAATTAAGCATTTTATTTTAAAATTATTTTTCATAGCTATATAAGTAGCTAAATTACTATCTTTTCCACCAGAATAAAGTATAGCAACTTTCACAAAAAGCAAAAATATTCTTCCTAGAATAAAAATTTATAAAGTTTAAGTACTACTTACTAAAAATTTTCATTTCGATAAGGTAAAAAGAATGAGCGGTATAGAAAGCTTTGGAGAAAAAATAAGAATTGCAATAAATAAATTATTAGGTGCACCTATAGCAGATAGAAAAACAATAGAAGAAGTCATAAAAGAATTGCAAAGAGCATTACTTTTAGCAGATGTAAATGTAAATATTGTTTTAAAAGTTTCTGAAAAAATAAAAGAAAGAGCTTTTAAAGAAAAATGTCCTCCAGGAGTATCTAGAAAAGACCATATATTAAAAATTCTTTATGAAGAATTAATAAACCTTTTAGGAGAAAAACCTTATCCTTTACAATTGGATAAAAATAAAAAATATGTTTTCATGTTTGTAGGAATTCAAGGATCAGGAAAAACAACAACTGTAGCAAAAATTGCTAATTATTTAAAAAAGCAAGGATATAAAATTGGTGTAATATGTGCAGATACATACAGACCTGCTGCATATGAGCAATTAAATCAGCTTTTATCTCCTTTAGGAATTCCAGTTTTCTTTAATGAAAATAGTAAAAATGCAATTGAAATTGCTAAAGAAGGTTTAGAAAAATTTTTCTCAAGTGGAATAAATATTATTTTAATAGATACTGCTGGAAGACATAAAGAACAAGAATTTCTTTTAAAAGAAATGAAAGAATTAGAAAAAGAAATTAAGCCAAATGAAGTAATTCTTACATTAGATGGAACTATTGGTCAACAAGCAAGTATTCAAGCTGAAGCTTTTCATAAAGCAACTCCAATAGGTTCTATAATAGTAACTAAATTAGATACTTCTGCAAAAGGTGGAGGAGCATTATCAGCAGTTGCAGCTACAGGTGCTAAAATAAGATTTATTGGTGTTGGAGAAAAAATAGATGATATTGAAGCATTTTATCCAAATAGATTTGTAGGTAGACTTTTAGGAATGGGAGATATAGAAGGATTAATTGAAAGAGTTAAATTAGCTGAAATGCAAGTTTCAGAAGAAAAAGTTCAAGCATTATTATCTGGACATTTTACTTTAGAAGATATGATATCACAAATAAAAGAAACAAGGAAACTTGGACCATTAAGAAAAATAATAAGCAAATTCCCTTTACCAATGTTACCAAATATTTCTGATGAACAATTAGAAATTGCTGAAAAAGAAATGGATAAATGGAGTGCAATAATAAATTCAATGACTCCAGAAGAAAGGAAGAATCCAGAAATACTTAATTCATCAAGAATAAAAAGAATTGCTAGAGGTGCAGGAGTTTTAGAAGGGGATGTAAAGAAGCTTATTAAACAATATAATTTAATGAAGAAATTAATGAAATCTTGGAAAAAGAGGAAAGGGGTGCCTAAATTAAAAATATGAAGAATGAAAAAGAAAATTTATTAGAAATTATTAAAAATATTCTTTTAAAATATTGTCTTTGTGATAATTGCTTAGGAAGGCAATTTTCTAAAATTATACCAGGTCTTACAAATGAAGAAAGAGGAAGAATACTTAAAATTTCACTTTTAATGAATATTCTTTATTCTTATAAAGAAAATGAAAAAGAAAACTTAAAAAAAATAATTTTAAATAGCCAACTTTTTGATATTATAGAAAAATTAAATTTATCTATAGAAAAAGAAAAAATTAATGAAAATAATTTTAAATGTTATTTATGTGAAAATAAAATTAAGAAAGAAAATATAAAAAATTTTTCTCAAAAAATTTTAAATGAATTAAAATCTATTGAATTTAAAACTTTTCTTATTGGAGCATCAATTCCAGTTGAAATACATGAAAGAGAAGATATGATAAGGTCTGAATTTAGTCTTATAACAGGAGAAGATATAAAAAGTGAAATAAATAGAGAAATAGGGAAAAATTTATTAAATTTAACAAATGCAAAAGTTGATTTTTATAATCCAGATGTAACAATTATTACAAATATATTTAATGATAATTTTTTTATTCAAATAAATCCTGTTTTTATTAAAGGTTTTTATAAAAAATTTGTTAAAAATTTACCTCAATCACCATGGATATGCAATTATTGTAGAGGCACAGGATGTGAAATATGCAATTGGCAAGGTAGAAAATATCCTTCTTCAATTTCTGAATTAATTGGTGAAATTTCTGCAAAAATTTTTGAAGCAATAGATTATAAATTTCATGCAGCTGGAAGAGAAGATGTAGATGCATTAGTATTAGGTTCTGGAAGACCATTTGTTTTAGAAATTATTAAACCTTTGAAAAGAACAATAGATATGAAATTTTTAGAAAAAAGTATTAATGAATATGCAAAAGGAATGATTGAAGTAAATAATTTATGTTACACTACTAAAAAAGAAATAAATGAATTAAAAATTAAATCACAAAAAGCTTCTAAAACATATTTAGCTAAAGTAATTTTTGAAGAAGAAGTAAATGAAGAAGATTTAAAAAATCTTGAATTAAAAATGAATAATATAACGATTGAACAAAGAACTCCTACAAGAGTATTAAATAGAAGGAAAGATAGAATTAGAAGAAAATTTTTATATTATATTAAAGCTAAAAGAATAAATTCTAAAATAATTGAATTTGAAATAAAAGCTCAAGGAGGACTTTATATAAAAGAATTAATTACAGGAGATAATGGTAGAACTATACCAAGTATTTCAGAAATACTTAAAAATAAAGCAATCAATATAGAATTAGCAGTAATAGATATAGAAATAATATAGAGAATAAAATATTTAAAAGTAAAACATTTTATAGAAATAATTAAAGATTATATAAAGATATTTGGGGATAAAGAATGCCTAAATCTAAAGGTTATCGAAATCGTACAAGAAGCTTATTAAGAAAAGAAAGAGGAAGTAGAAGTATTGTTTCTCCAGATATTTATTTACAAGAATATAAATTAAATGATAAAGTAGTAATTTTAGCAAATCCAAGTATTCATAAAGGATTACCTCATAGAAGATATCATGGAAAAATAGGAAGAATTGTAGAAATTCGTGGAAGAGGATATGTTGTAGAAATAATTGATGGGAATAAAATAAAGAAAATAACTACTGGACCAGAACATCTTAAACTTTTTAGAGGTTAAAGAAATGCCTAGAAAAATAATTTCTATAAAACCTATTACAATTGTAGAAGCTAAAAAAATTTTAGAAGAAAAAGAGAAAAATCTAAATGCTCTTCAATTAAGAGTACTTGATTATGGAAAAAAATTTAGTAAAATGGATATTGAAAAAAGTTCAAAAATATTAAATATTTTAATAAATGAATATCAATTATTGCCTGAAGAAGCTATTCAAATAATAGATATTTGTCCAACAACAATAGAAGAATTAAGATCTATTTTGAGTGGATATCGTAGATTAGTTTCATTTTTATTATTTTCAGAAGATAAAATGAAGAAAATAGTAGAATTAATAAAATCAAATTTAGAAGAAAAGAAAGAATCTTAAATTGAATGGTGTTTTTAATGCGTAGATTAGAACAAGACTCTAAACAGAGAAAACTATATGAAGAATATGCTTATATTCTCGATATATATCCTTCAGATGCATATAGAGGTACTCCTCCAGTTGCAAAAAATGAAGAAGTACTTCAATTAATTGGAGAAGATTTTTTCACTTTATTAGAAGCAGCTGCTTGGAAAGGTAAATTCTCTACTGGAATGAGAGTATATGTAGGTAGAAATATAAGTAAACAAATATTAAGAATACTTAGAAGAATTAGCTATAATGAATTAACTCTTAATGCAAAAAGTGAATTAGAACAAACAATTCAAAAAATAGTTATTTCTAAAGAAAATAAATTTGTAGAATTTTTTAATAAAGCAAATCCTTTAACACCTAGATTACATTCATTGGAATTACTTCCAACTATAGGAAAAAAATCATTAAGAAAAATTCTTGATGAAAGAGAAAGGGAAGAATTTAAATCATTTGAAGATATAAAAAAAAGAGCTGATATATCAGATCCTATTAAGCTTATTACAAAAAGAATAATCGAAGAACTTTCCAATCCTACAGAAAAATATCGTATTTTCTTAATTTCATAAAAAATGCAATATTATAACATTAAAAAAATTTTATCTAAATATAAAATAAAAATTAATTTTAAATTAGATCAATATTTTTTAATAGATAAAAAAATAATTAAAAAAATTGTTTCTTATGCAAAATTGAATGAAAATGATATTGTTCTCGAATTTGGAACTGGATTGGGTTTTATAACAAAAGAAATTGCAAAAAAAGCAGGAAAAGTTTTTTCTATTGAAAAAGATGAAAAAATATTGGAAGTAGCATCAAAAATATTATCAAATGAAAAAAATATTCAATTTATTAAAGGAGATTTTTTTAAAGTAAATATTCCTTATTTTAATAAATTTATTTCAAGTCCTCCATATCAATTTTCTAGAAAAATTATTGAATGGATATCAAGAAGAAAAATAGATTTATGCATAATAGTTTTTCAAGATGAATTTGCAAAAAAACTTATAGAAGAGAAGGGAAGAAATTATACATTTGTTTCAGTATTACCTTCAATTTCTTATAAAGTAGAGCTTTTAGATATTATCCCATGCTCTTCATTTTACCCTCCATCACCTTTCCCTTCAAGAATTGTAAAATTAGAATTTATAAATGAGAATTATAATGAAGAAGAAATTAATAATTTAATAATATTTTTAAAAAATATTTTTTCTCAAAAAAATAAAAAATTGAAACATCCTTTAAGAAATTATTTAGAAAAAATTGGAATAAAAGATCCTATTAAAATAAATGAAATTATTAATTCTATACCTTTAAGTGAACAAAAAGTTTGCTTAATTCCAAAAAAATATCTTATACAAATAGGTACTAATATTATT
>Ga0185307_1002077_pt1 | contig 10622 bp, 9 predicted proteins | sample LHCtaG_FD_128010 | JGI IMG/M metagenome (GOLD analysis project Ga0185307, IMG submission 128010) | Hot spring microbial communities from Little Hot Creek, USA to study Microbial Dark Matter (Phase II) - LHC4sed_matched (SPADES... | ecosystem: Environmental > Aquatic > Thermal springs > Hot... | reverse complement strand
GAACCTTCAGATGAAAGCTTCTTTATGAAGGCATCCTCCTCTAAGACTTGTTTGACCTGATTCACGGAGACGTTGAGCCTTACTTCTTTTGACAATCCATGGCGCCCCCTGCTTTTAAGATGAGCCACAACCACCCCCAACATGTCAAGCTCATTTATAAGACTACTAACTCTCCTTTGTGTCAATGGCTCAACGTGAAGACGCCTACAAATGTTCGAGTAGTAGCTGTATATGTCCCCGGTCCTAGCTTTACCCCGTCCCTGTTTCGTCAACTCAAAGATGGTGTAAAGTACAAGCTTAGAGTGCATAGGAAGAGTTCTCAGAGCCTCGACTAAATGGTCTCGCTCAATAACGTGCTGCGCAGCCCTCACATGATCCTCAGAAACTTTTTCCGCGCCTTCCCGCTCAGCTATCTCACCTGCAACTCTAAGCAAGTCTAAGGCACGGCGAGCGTCTCCATGTTCCTTAGCCGCTATGGCCGCGCAGAGATTAATAACCCCTGGACCTTCAAGAGCGCCTTCCCTGAAGGCGAGCTGGGCTCTTTGCCATAGAATGTCTCTGAGCTCAGCGGCAGCGTAAGGCGGAAAAACCAGTTCCTCCTCTCCTAGGCTACTCAGCACTCTAGGATCAAGGTTATCTTTGAATGTCAGATCGTTTGTGATACCTATTATGCTGACGCGTGCCCGTTTCAAAACAGTATGGTTCATCCTAGTTAGGTCATAAAGAATGTTACTCCCATCCCGCTCGACTAGTCGTTCAACCTCGTCGAGCACAATTATCATCAAAACATCCCTGCTGTCAAGCGCATCCCTAAACCTGCTATAAACTTCATCTGTAGGAAGACCTGTAAATGGAACCTCGACACCCAAGTAGGAGCAAAGCCGGGCTAAAACACGATAGTTAGTGTTAACGATCCTACAGTTAAGGTAGGCAGGTATGGGGGGAGGCACATTCAACTCATGACACTTAGCAACGAGGTGTTTAAGAACGAAACGCACAACGGCGGTCTTACCTGTACCAGTCTTTCCATAGATGAAAACGTTTGAAGGTGTTCCGCCCTTGAGAGCGGAGGCAAGAATCAACCCGACTTTCTCAATCTGCTCGTCACGGTGAGGTAACTCGTCAGGAACATAAGTATGACTTAAAACGTCACGGTTCTTAAAAATCTTAGTAGAGAGAAACCTCTCGAAAAGTGCCTCAAGGGAACGCTCACCCAAACGAACCACCACTTTCTACTTCCACCAGAAACAAAGGTGTGTAATGCTTAACGCTCAGAAAATATATCCATTAATATTACATTGGAAACACATTCAAGAAGCTCGAAGAAGCTCAGAAAATGGATCATGGAAGAAGCTGAAGAAGCTCGCCAAATTTAGAAGCCTTAAGCCGGCCAATTTCCTTAAGCCGATAGTAATATTGCTTCTTTGTCCCCTTACGCTCCAATAAACCCTCGCCACGAAACCTTGCCAAGTAAGTTGAAACCACGCTCAGAGAAGTCTCGCCGAAAACCCGGGTAAACTGCTCATGGACGTCGCTGGAAGTAAACCATCCATACTGGAAGTATTTCAATAATACAAGTTCAATTTTATCCTTCATTGAAAGTCCTTCGGGGTCAGGGAACCCGGCGTCAACTTCGGAGGCCTCAAGTTTAGTCGCTTCCTCCGCCACCTCGCCTCCGGACAATTTCTCGGAAAGTTCCTCCACAAGAGACGCTGCCAGTTGGGGGGGAACATCACCCTCAATAGTTAACGTAGCCTTAACATTGCGTGAGAGATCAGCTATCTCGATCTTGTAACGCTTCGCCCCCAACTAGCACACCTTCCACTGGAAATGAGGTAAGTTAAATTTACGCGTACAAGTATATATGTCTATCTATTACATCCGAAAATCCCCCAATCACTTTAACTCGCATAATTGCTAGAGTTCATGGATATTAGTCATTTATCGTTCCCTTTGTCAGTTTACGTCCCCAATGACCTTCAAAGGTAATCATACACCCGGCTTTAAATCGTCACCTTCTCTGAAGTCAAATTACCGGGCCCTCTCAAGTCAAAAGGAGGGAGCATCATAAATATTGAGAAAATCAGTAAAGAAACCAGGCTATTCCCAAGTTGAAGTGTTCACTTAAAAACACTTTAACAAAAAGGTTGAAGAAGTGAATGACGTGAAGATGTGAGTCTGTTAACATGAAAGACGTGGAAAAGAAAAAAAGGGCAAAAAAAGGCATATTCTCGATAAATAAAGTTTTTAGATAACATTAACAAGAAAATAGTTGAATAAAAATGTAAATCTTCAAAACAAAGATTTTTTCCATTGTATTTTTTTAAAAAAGGTTAACAAAGTGTGTTAACATAAAAATCAGAGAGAAAAATTCTCGGAAAAATGCTGCAGTTGAAATAAAGGGGTTAATTTTCGAGAACATAATTTGCATCATTCACAGCAAAAACAGCGCATTAACGACTTGAAAAACTTATGTTAACATCGTGTTAACATGTCAAGCTGTTGGACGAGAAGACGACGAAAATACAAGTCTTCAAGGAGAAATGCTACGACGTGTCAAAGGGAGGGAAAAACTTGAGAGTATATGTTTACGACGTAAAGACGGAACACTCAAGTGACCCACGCAGGGTGAAATTCTTCAAGGAACTCTTCGGCTACGCGTACACATGGAAAAACAAGGAAGGAAAAACGTTAAAGGGGCAAAAGCTGGGACTTGTGGACATCTATGGCTGCGACAGAGCAGGGGACAGCGCAATACTAGTTCGAGACGAGCATGCAGAGGTCTTCAATGCGTTCTTCAAGAAGTACAAGGATATTGTCAGGTGTCGAGTTTTCTTAATTGTGGGGGAAGAAAGTATTTAGAACATATGTTCTAAAAAGAGAAGCTCACTCACCCCTCTATTTCAACTGGAGAAAATAAAACTTGTTTGGAGTTTAACTATTAAACTTTAAAAATAAAACTTCCCCCCCAGATGTTGAGGAGTCTAAATATATAAGTTTTTTGTAAAAATTCAAGTTTTAGTAGCTAATTGCAAGTTAACTTGTTGCAGTAGAAACGAGGGGGTGTTTGCTACCCCATACACCAAACATGTTGTCTGGTGTCGATATCTAATTGCGATACCTGTTCTCGATTACTGCAGTTGTCATCTACGCTGGAAATCTTAATTAACATTTTATCCATATTTTTAGTTAAAAACAGGGTGGTTGTTTTGAGCGAAATTGAAGAATTCGTGAAAGCATTAGTCAAAGGTGATCACAAGAAGGCCGTTGAAATCGCTAAGGCTGTCTTAGAGGAATCACAGTTGAAAGACAAATGGGTCGAGCTGGCTTGGCGAGGTTGGCTTGCAGGTCTTGAGAAACTTAGTCAGACTTCCCTGATTGTTTCTTTAATGAACGGGCTTTCATCAGAGGACGCTAAGAGGTACGCGAATTACCTTGAGTCTCTAGCGCAAGTTTTTTCCCGAACCTCCCTGACAGGTCAGGTTTTGCTAAGGGATTTCTGAAGTCTTGGGTGGACCTTCTTAACTCTTATGCTGCACTTAAAGAGGACAGGAGCTCACAGTGATATTGGAACACATGTTCCAAAAATAGAAAAAACCTCTATGTGCTTCTCGTAATATTGGTGCATTCTCCCTGTATTTCTGATATTTATCCTTTTCGTTTGGCGTCTTCCTGCTTTAGGGTTCCCTGTGGGTATACTTTCTTGTAAACCCGTCTTGTTTCCTGATCTCTCGTTCAGCTTACCTGAGACCTTTCAGGTTTGCATCGTCATTGTTGTAGTAAGTCTCCGTTTGTATTCCCTGTGTTCTGTCCGTGTTCTCTGAGTATTACGATGGTTTTTCTTTTGTGTTTTCCTGCATCGTTTTCTGGTGTTGATATCGGTTTTCCGATATCCTTTTCTGGTGTCGATATTGGGTGTCGGAGGTGGTTGTATGGAACGCATAGGTGCTGTTGGTCGTATTTATCCTTCGGTAGCTGAGATTAGAAATGCGTATTACTCTTTCTTCGGGTGGAGATGGAACCCGTTTTCGAGTGTAAGGTTGAGCGACCCCGAGCTCTTCGTGGCTCCTCATGATGTGATCGTGGAGATTGACGACTACATTAAGGCTAGGGAACGGCACATACTGATAACGAGCGAGTTTCCTGGAATGGGTAAAACGATGCTTCTCGAGCTAATTTACGGAGACCTCTTGGAGCTTTCTAAGCAGGGTGATCAAGAGTACCGCTTCTACCCCGTGATGGTGTCTCAGAGTAAGCTTTACGTGAGGCAGATGGCCGAGGTTTTGGCAAAAAAACTTAGGATTCCATATCCTCGCTCTGCTAATGCTGAGGACATTTACGTGTTGATCAAGTATGATATCATGCTTCGATATCTTTTGAGTGGATATCTTACGTTGATATTCATTGATGATTTCGGCGAGAACGACGTCGAGGTTTTTGTTAAGATTAAGGAGATTGGCGACTTAACGCTGAAGGACGCAAAACGCTTCGTAGTTGAGGAGGAAGACGAACTCAGGCGTTTCCTCAAACTTAAGAAGATGAAGCTTGATGAAGGGGAAATCAGTGCGATTAAGCAGGTTGCGGAAGAAGGCGATGAGGATCAGATGATATGCATGCTTGTTTTGACTGGTACTAAGACCCACGCTGTAGGTCTCAAAGAAGGTGTACCTCACCTCTACGATAGGTGCTGGGAGATTGAGCTTGAACCGTTGGATGAGCGTGGCGTCAGAGAGTTTATCGGTAGGCGACTTTACTGGGCTAGCGGCCGCCTTAAGGAGTTTGACGAGTCTTCTTTTGAAATACACCCCTTCACCGATGACGCTATTCCTGTTCTGAAACGGAAGTCGATGGGCGTGGGACGTGACCTCCGTATGCTCTGTAATCAGGCGGTGTTCGTCGCTGCTAGCAGGTTCAGGGATGGAGGAAGTCCTGTGATCGACGGGGCATTGGTGGACGCTTTACCATGCATCGAGGAGGTTCCAGAGTAACCTGACTTCATTTTCAGATATCGATATCACGTATCGATGTTGGTGGTATGATGACGCGGCTGGTCGATATAGCAAAGAAAGTTAAGGAGCAGGAAAGGTATGGGCAGCCCTCACAGTCTCCTGCCCCCCTAAACTATGCGGAAGTTGCTGCGGCTCACCATCAACCAGCAGCCTCATTCTCTCTGGGTGATGAGGACAAAGGACACTTGCCCGTTCAAGTGGTGGAGAAGATAGTCTATGTGAGAAAGGATCCTAAAACTCGACTTGATCAAAACTTCAACGTGAGGCTTCCCAGTAACTTTATCTACTTGCTTAAGAAGAAGTTTGGAGAGCGCGGAGCAACAGTATTCTGCAGACTTGCCATACTGGAGAAGATGAAGACGGTGTTCGACGAGTTAGAGCTAAAGGAACTTGGTTTATTCCAGCTACTAGAAGAGCAGTACACCGCACTCGGCAAGTTGAAAAATGAAGGTGGCTGAGGTTGGACAAAGTGGACGGCGAACTTAACGAGTTAGAGAGCTTTCTGCAGCGTATCCTCAACGACCCACTTATTTCTCGCCTCCTACCTTCATCTAGTCTCACTCGGATACAGCTTGAAACGCTGATCATCCATTTCCTTCTAGATGAGAACGCTGGAAGAGAAGTCCAGTATTCCCTTAAAGGCCTCTTGAGGTTCTCTAGAAGTGCAAGAGGTCGAAAGCCACGTTTTGCCCGCGGAGTTACAAAGGGTGCTTTTAGACGCGTACTCGAGCAAGCTTGCAGGAACGTTGTGAAGTCAATTTACACGTTAATCCTCTTAGGATACATTGGACTACTGGACACTCCAAACTTAGCACCCTACATTGAACTCTCAAACTTCATCTCGAGTTATCGCGAAAGGTTGGGGTTAGAGTACGGGGATCCCAGTCCTCACCTCAAAAAACTAGAGGAACAATTGGTTCAGCTAGTCGATGAGTATGCTAAGCCATTTATGGTTGCTGGCAAATTCTAATACTGTAACCTGCATGCCGCCACCACTGCCTGCCCTATGCTCACTCCGGCGTCGCCTGGAGGTATAACTGAGTGCTGTATAAAAACTAGCCCATTTTTCTCGACGTGCTTTCTTATGGTTTTTGTTATGGCTTCATTGTAAGCTACGCCTCCCGTAAACCCTACGACCTTCACGCCTTCTTTCTGCGCTACGTTCACGGCGATATCAGCCAGCCCTATTGCTATAGCACGCTGAGCGGATGCTGCCAAGTCCTCTATTCTATGCTTTCCCAATGATTGTAGCACCTCAAAAAGTATTTGACTTGTGTCCAGTACATACCGTCCATTTGAGCTACTTATTCTGGGTTCTATTTTCAGGGTTGGTTTACCTTTTGTTGCTATTGCTTCAAGCCTCATTGCTGGTTCTCCTTGATATGTTTTCTTCATGCATACCTTCAGCAGGGCTGCTATGGCGTCTAAGACGCGCCCCGTGCTAGTCGTGAAAGGCCCCTTAGCATCCCTTATTTGTTTCAAGACAACTTCCACCTCTTTTTCCCCATGTTTGAATCCATCGATGTATTCTGATGTGAGAACGTCTCTCAGCTCGCTGTCAGACAAAATTCGACTGAGAATGGATGCCGCCATCCTCATGGGATACTTAGTGGCTTGGTCGCCTCCAGGCATTAGCTGTGGGGCGAGGTGCCCGAGCCTTTCGCTTGACGCGTAATCTGAGAGCAATATCTCTCCGCCCCATATTGTTCCATCTGGCCCGTAGCCAACGCCATCACATGTTATGCAGACTATTGGTTCATCCACCTTGTGCTCTGCCTTTAGTGCGGCCGCGTGGGCTTGATGATGCTGAACTCTCACTAGCGGGACCTGCCACTTTTCAGCGTATTCTTCCGCTATTTTCGTCGTCACGAATTGAGGGTGTAGGTCGCATGCCACAGCCTCAGGCTTTACGTTTAAAAGCTTTAACAAGTGCATTGTGACGTTTTCGTGGAACTCCACCATGTCAAGGTCGCCTGAGACATCGCCTACATGCTGACTGGCATAGCATCTATTTCCCTTCATGACGGTCACAGTCACAGTCAGTTCCGGTCCGACTGCTAGTAGTCCCCTCCCTTTACATGGAAGAGGAGTCTCTATTGGTTCTGGCACGTAGCCTCTTGATCTGCGTATCAGCTTAGCTTTCCCATCAACTATCTTGACAACCGAGTCGTCACACCTCTGGTATATCACTCTGTTGTGGAGTAGGAAGTAGTCTGCTAGATTGCTTAGATGAGTGAGAATTTCCTCGTTGCTTGCAGCTATTGGCTTCCCTGACACGTTGCCGCTGGTCATTATGACTGCGGGGTCTGCGACCTCCCGTAGCAGGAGTATGTGTAGTCCCGAGTATGGTAGCATCACGCCAATGTTGTGTAGTCCAGGGCTAACCCACTCAGAAAGCGGAAAGTCCTCTTTCTTCCTGAGGAGCACTATGGGCCGTCTGAAGGATGTCAGGATCCTTTCTTCTCTTCGAGTGACTTCTGCGTACTTCCTTACTTCCTCGATGCTCAGGGACATAACGGCGAAGGGTTTATACTTTCTATCTTTTTTCCTTTCCCTTAGCTTAAGTACGCATTCGTCATCCGTTGTTAGCGCCGCTAAGTGGCTTCCCCCTATCCCCTTTATAGCTAATATGGCTCCCTCATTTATCAGTTTGGCTGCTTCTGCTATGGGGTCCTTGCAGTCTATGAGCTTGCCGTCATTTGAATGGAGCGTGAGTTTTGGTCCGCAAAGGGGGCAACATATTCCTTGGGCATGATACCTTCTATCCATAGGATTTGTGTACTCCTCCATGCAGTGAGGGCACAGAGGGAAGTCCCGCATTGTGGTTAGTTCTCTATCGTAGGGTAGGCTTATTATTGACGTGTACCTTGGACCGCAGTCTGCGCAGCATGTGAACGCATACTTGTAATGCCTATCGTCGGGATTTAACATATCCTGTATACAGTTATCGCATATTGCCACGTCTGGAGGTATGTACGAGCTTTCAAGTATCCTTTCACTGCTGCTTTTCCCTATGGCGAACGTCTTGAACTCTTCGCGTGCCTCCCCCCACTTTGTCCTTACTTTCTCGAACCTTGCCAACGGAGGCTTTTTCTCCTTAAGCTCTCTCATAAACCTCTTAATGTCTTCTTCCTCTCCTTCAACAACTATTTTTACTCCAGCATCACCTAGGTTAAGGACGTAGCCTGTTAGGCTGTTTTTGACTGCTATCCGGTACACGAAGGGGCGCATGCCAACTCCTTGGACTATTCCGCTGCACAGGATTTCGCATCTTTTCTTCACACCGTAACCCTTCTGAACCCTTTACGTTATCCACGTTTAACGACTCACTTGCCCCTATAAATCTCCTTCTAGTTTAAAAAACAAACAGACCGTGGAAAAAATAAAAGTAAAAGTCTCCTAATTATAAGTAGCTATAAGTAGCGACGCCCTGCTTTAAGGGAAGAGCCTTTTCTCCTCTTTGTAAGGTGATGTCGATGTTCTACATTCCCTCACCAGAAGATCTTAAACAAGCAAGGAAACGTTTAGGCATTACGCAGGAGGAACTTGCAAAGATGGCTGGTGTAAGTCAGTCGTTAATAGCTAGGATCGAGTCCGGCTCCGTTGATCCGCGTCTCTCAACGCTTAGAAAGATAGTTAATGCACTAAGCGAGTTTAACAAGGGTAAAATATGCGCTAAGGACATAATGTTCTCCCCTGTTATATCCATTTCCATTAGGGAGTTAGTTAGGAACGCCATTAGTCTCATGGAGGAAAAAGGCATATCGCAACTGCCAGTCGTAGACGAGGGACGCTTGGTTGGCAGTCTGAGTGAGGGCACCATAATGAGATACCTATCGGAGGGAAAGGACGTTTTTGATAAAACAGTCGGAGAACTTATGGAGGAAAGCTTCCCCACAGTGAACCCATCTACCAGCGTAGACGTAGTCCGTCACCTAATAGTATCCGGGAATCCCGCCGTCCTAGTAGTAGATAAAGGAGAAGTACTAGGAATAATAACAAAGATCGACTTGATCTCCGCATATAAAAAGTGACCAATCCCATCTTTATGGCTTTTGATTCTTCATGAGAGCCAGACTTTTTAGCGTGCGGATCATAGAGTTAAAAATTAGAGTGGGAATCTTTGAGTATCTGCTAGAGGTTTCCCTCTGCGAGATGGTGGCCATGAAGGTTAGAGTGGGCGGTGAGGTGAGAGAGTACCAAACGGTCTGGATGGAGGAAGACGCCGTTTGCATGATCGATCAAACAAAGCTCCCGTTTGAATTCTCAATATACAAAGCAAAGAGCGTAGAGGAGGTTGCTGAGGCTATAAGGACGATGAAAGTTAGAGGAGCGCCAGCTATAGGAGTGGCAGCGTGTTACGGTCTAGCTCAGGCAGCCCTTCAAAACCGCCACCTCCCCTCAAACGAACTTAAAACTTTTCTTAGCAAGGTTGCTGCCCGCCTCCTTTCCACGAGGCCTACAGCTGTAGATATGCAGAACATGATCACACGCGTCTTGGAAACATGTGTAGACTTAAACTCTTCCGACGCCATAGCTCAAGTAATTCTCCGTGAAGCGAAAAAAATTGCTCAAGAGAACATTGAAGCCTGCAGAAAAATAGGAGAACTAGGAAGTAGCTTAATATCAAAAGGCGCTAGGATCTTGGTTCATTGTAACCCGGGCGCGCTTGGAACAGTAGATTACGGAACCGCGCTAAGCATAGTTCGGTTTGCACATTATCAGGGAAAGAACATTTTTGTTTACGCTACTGAAACTCGCCCTTGGCTACAGGGCAGACTTACCGTCTGGGAGCTAATTCAAGAGGGAATTCCCCACTGCCTTATAGTTGACGCAGCTGCAGGCTATTATCTCCAGAAAGGGGAAATCGACTCCGTCCTAGTGGGCGCGGACAGGGTGCTTCCAAACGGAGATGTAATAAACAAAATAGGAACTTACATGATTGCAGTTGCAGCGCATGAGAATAGCGTTCCATTCATAGTTGCGGCGCCCACTACAACCTTCGACCTTTCAGGCTCATCTTTAAGGTTCGAGGAACGTCCGCCAGAGGAAATCACACAAATGAAAGGATATGATCCTGACTCAGGAAAATTTATTCAAGTCAAAATACATCCTGACGTTAGAGCAAGAAACTTGGCATTCGACGTGACTCCTGCAAAATATGTCACATTCGTAGTTACCGAGAGGGGAGTCTTAAAGCCAAACGAAATAAAACTCAAACTGTAAGTTGGAGGTTTCCCTTTGGGAGAGCTCATCTTCATTGGCTTAGGATTGTGGGGTGCAGATGACATAACTCTTAAAGGACTGGATGCCGCCCGTTCCGCAGACGAGGTATACTTTGAAGCCTACACTAGTCTTATAGGCGACTTAACGAAGGATAGCTTAGATAACTTGATCGGTAAGAATGTCCGTTTTCTCACCAGAAAAGATGTTGAAGAAAACGTGAGAGAACTTCTTTATCGCGCAAGAGATAAACGCGTAGCAATTCTTGTTCCCGGAGACCCCATGGTGGCTACGACGCACATTGCGCTTAGACTGGAGGCCGAAAAACTAGGAGTAAAAACGCGCGTGATTCATGGTGTATCCATTTACTCAGCGGCCCCAAGCATCTGC
>Ga0185307_1002076_pt1 | contig 10623 bp, 8 predicted proteins | sample LHCtaG_FD_128010 | JGI IMG/M metagenome (GOLD analysis project Ga0185307, IMG submission 128010) | Hot spring microbial communities from Little Hot Creek, USA to study Microbial Dark Matter (Phase II) - LHC4sed_matched (SPADES... | ecosystem: Environmental > Aquatic > Thermal springs > Hot... | reverse complement strand
GGCGCAAGTGCTCCGCAAATTTGCTTTATAGTTCGGATGGTGGTATAATTTTTTTCAAATTTGAACCCAATGGAGGGTTCGCTAAGGAGGGTGATATGAAGAGGTTAGCCTTACTTGTGGGTATAATCGTGGCTCTCAGCCTAATAGCCGCATCGTGCGCCCCTAAGCCTGGCGTCATAAAGATAGGGCTCAATGCTGAACTCACCGGTGGAATACCGGTGGTGGGCCAGTCCTGCAAGAATGCGGCTGAACTCTTTGTAGAAGAAGTGAACAAGGCTGGGGGCATAGAGGTAGGAGGCCGCAAATATACCATCCAGCTCATCATAGAAGACAACGAGGACAAGGCTGAATCTGCGGCGGCTGCAGCCCTTAAGCTCCACACCGCAGGCGTTCTCCTGATGATAGGTCCCAACGCAAGCCGTAACGCCATCCCTGCGGCTGAAGTCGCCGAAGCTAACAAGATGCCTATGATAAGCCCCTGGTCTACTAACCCCAAGACCACTATTGATGCCAAAACAGGCAAACCCAAGAAATACGTGTTCAGGGCTTGCTTCATTGATGACTTCCAGGGCGTTGTGGCCGCTAAGCTCGGGGTGGAGCTTGGTGTAAAGAAGCCTGCTGTCCTGTTTGACGTGGCCTCCGAATACAACAAGGGCATCGCTGAGGTCTTCAAGAAGACCGTGGAGGAGCTCGGTTACCCTGTAGTCGCTTATGAAACCTACACCACAGGCGATAAGGACTTCTCAGCTCAGTTGACCAAGATCATAGCCTCGGGGGCCGATGGCCTCTTCCTCCCCAACTATTACTCCGAAGTGCCCTTGCAGGTCCAGCAGGCCAGGAAGCTTGGCTTCAAGGGTATAATCTTCGGGAGCGACTCCTGGGGTAACTTGGAGCTAATTGACCTCTGCGGCATGGATTGCGATGGCCTGTACTTCACAACTCACTATGCCCCGGACATCGCTACTCCGCAGGCCCAAGCCTTCATAAAAGCTTACGAGGCAAAATATGGGAAGACGCCCGATGACGTGGCTGCCCTCACCTACGACGCTTTCGGCATTGCGGTTACAGCTATAAAGCAGGCTGGGAAGATTGACCGCGAGGCAGTGGTGGAGGCCCTCCGTAAAATCACCCGCTACGAGGGGGTGACGGGCGTCTTGGAGTACAGGGGCACCGGTGACCCCGTTAAGAGCGCCGTGGTCCTCAAGGTGGATGTTCCGGGGAAGAAGTTCACCTATTACACCACAGCCAAGCCGTAATATGGAGATTGATTAAATCCAAGGTGGGGGTGGGCGGAAAGCCTACCCCCACTTTTCTGATGGAGGGCTTATGCAGACTTTCTTCCAGCAAATCCTTAATGCTTTGCAATTGGGAAGTGTCTATGCTCTCATCGCTTTAGGCTACTCAATGGTCTACGGGATCATCACCCTCATAAACTTCGCCCATGGCGATATCTTCATGGTTAGCACTTACGTGGCTTTCTTTGTCGGCTCTGCTCTGATGGCTTATGCTTTCAAATTGCCCGGTATTATCACTTTCCTCCTGACAATGTTGGCTTCTATGTTCTTTACCGCTTTTCTGGCTGTAATTATTGAGCGCTTTGCCTACAGGCCATTGCGGAAAGCCCCCAGGGTTTCAGCGGTAATTACAGCGCTTGGGGTTGGGCTCTTCTTGGAAAACTTTACCCTTGCTACCATAGGCCCCCATCCTCGCTTCCTCCCACCCATAATCCCTGTCCACCGCTTTACAATCTGGGGGATAGCTACTTCCAACATCCAGCTCATCATAATTTTTGTTTCGGCAATTGTCATGTTCCTTTTGGATACCATCGTCCGACGCACTATGGTTGGGATGGCGATGCGGGCCATCTCCTGGGATAAATTTACTGTTCCCCTAATGGGGGTCCCGATGGACCGAATAATTTCCATAACATTTGCCCTTGGAGCTTCTATCGCGGCCGTAGGCGGAACATTGTACGGCTTCGTCTATACTATTGACCCATACATGGGGATAAGGATAGGGTGGTGGGCTTTCATTTCGGCGGTTATAGGGGGTATAGGAAATATCCGCGGCGCAATGCTGGGAGGGTATCTCCTGGGGTTAGTGGAAATCTTCACCCCAGTAATTTTGCCCTCCTCTACGTATAGGGACTTCGTAGCTTTCTCCTTGCTCCTTCTGCTGTTAATCTTCCGGCCTTATGGGCTTCTTGGCCGGCCCGTGACTATGAAGGTGTGAGGTATTCTCATGAGCAAAGTCAAGAGCTTGATTTCCGCTTTTAAGGAACGCTGGGATGCTTTCTACTCCTCATGGCCTGAGCCTGTAAAGAAAGCCACCGTTCCAGGGCTTTTGGTCTTCTTTTTCCTTGCTTCCATCTTCTTCCCAAAGTTGGGAATCATCAACCTCTACTGGCAGCAGGTATTAATCTACGTGGGTATAAACATCATCCTCACCCTAAGCTTGAACCTGGTTAACGGCTACATGGGGGAATTTTCGGTTGGCCATGCAGGCTTCATGGCTGTGGGAGCCTATGTTTCCTCCATCCTTACGGTTTGGGTATTCCCCAAGCTTGGACTTTCGCAATATATCCCTTACCTTTTCCCCTTAGCCCTAATCATCGGAGGATTAACAGCAGGGCTTACAGGCTTGATAATTGCTTTCCCCTCTTTCCGGACAAGGGGGGACTACTTGGCCATAGTCACCCTTTCTTGGAACATGATAGTGAAGAGTGTTTTGGAGAACATAGAAGCGATAGGGGGGCCAAGGGGTTTCATGGGGATGCCCAAGCTGACTTCCTTAGCTTGGGTTTACGTCTGGGTGATAATAACCATTTGGCTTATCCGTAACCTCGTCTACTCTAACTATGGGAGAGGAGCTCTTTCCATCCGCGAGGATGAGATAGCGGCTTCCTTGGTGAGCGTTGATACCCGTACGGTCAAAATAGTCACATTCGTGATTGCTTCCTTCTTTGCGGGGATTGCGGGCGGGCTTTTTGCCCACGTCCTTGTTTTCATCAACCCTAGGGCTTTCAGCATCCTTAAGTCCACCGATATCCTGGTGATGGTGTACCTTGGGGGAATAGGAAGCATAGGCGGTTCAATCCTTGGAGCTACTGTTTACACCGTCCTTTTGGAGCTTCTGAGGCCTCTCCAAGTTTGGCGTTGGGTCATTGGCCCACTCCTCCTGGTCTTCCTTATGATTTTCAGGCCGCATGGCATCATGGGGATGAGGGAGTGGAAATTCCTTGTGCCTCCGGAAGAGAGGGCAGAATCTTGGCGCAAGGAGAGAGAGCTCTTCGTCTTGCCCAAGCTTGCTTCCGCTAAAACAAATCCTCTAAATCCTGAGAAGTGAGGGGAGAAGATGCCTATCCTCAAGATAAGAGGCCTTACCCATTACTTTGGTGGTCTGCGAGCAGTGTATGATTTCAACTTAGACCTGGAAGAGGGCGAGCTCATAGGGATAATAGGGCCGAACGGTGCTGGCAAGACCACAGTCTTCAACCTCATAACCGGGGTTTACCGGCCGACTGCTGGGGAAATAATTTTCAACGGGCACAACTTGGTGGGGAAGCGGCCAGAGCAAATCATATCCTTAGGAATAGCTCGCACCTTCCAAACCCTTCGCCTCTTCAAGAACCTTACGGTCTTGGACAACGTGCGCATTGCCAGGTTCTCAAGGCTTAAATATTCGCCTGTAGAAGCAATGTTTAAGATTGGCAGAAGGGTAAAGGAAAGCGAGAGGGAAACGCGGCTCAAGTGCATGGAGCTTTTGGAGATAATGGGCCTGGCCGATAAGGCCGATTGGATAGCTTCGGGCCTTCCATACGGATTGCAAAAGAGGCTGGAGATAGCCAGGGCCCTGGCCAGTGAACCCCGCCTACTCCTTTTGGATGAACCAGCGGCAGGGATGAACCCGGCCGAAATCTCAGAGCTTATGGAGCTTATCCAGTGGATTCGTCGGGAGTTCGGCCTTACCATAATCCTCATAGAGCACCAGATGAAAGTAGTCATGGGGATTTGCGAAAGGATAAAGGTGTTGGACTTTGGGGAAACCATAGCCGAGGGGCCTCCAGCTGAAATCCAGAACAACCCCAGGGTTATTGAGGCCTATCTTGGGGAGGAGGCAGCGGTATGAAAGGGGATGTCTTGCTTAAGGTGGAGGACTTGCACGTATCTTACGGGGCAATTAAGGCCCTCAAGGGCATTTCCTTTGAGGTCAGGGAAGGGGAAATTGTGACCCTTATCGGAGCTAACGGGGCTGGGAAATCCACAACCTTGAGAGCAATATCCCGCCTCGTCCCTTACGAGGGTAGGATTATTTTTGACGGGGTAGATCTTAAGAATGTTCCCCCGCATAAAGTGGTGGAGATGGGAATATCGCATGTCCCGGAAGGGAGAGGGATTTTCGCCAACCTTACGGTTATGGAAAACCTCAAGCTGGCTACATGGGCCAGGAAGGATCACAAGGAGGTAAAGAGGGACTATGAACGGGTTTTTGCCCTCTTCCCTCGTCTCGCTGAGAGGAAGAACCAGCTGGCTGGGACCCTATCGGGAGGGGAGCAGCAGATGCTGGCGGTCGGCAGGGCTTTAATGAGCCGCGGCCGCTTAATGCTTCTTGATGAGCCATCCATGGGCCTTGCCCCAGTTTTGGTCCGAGAGATTTTCAATGTCCTAAGGGAAATAAACGCTCAAGGCACTACAATCCTCTTGGTAGAGCAGAACGCTCGCCAAGCCCTGCGGCTTGCCCATAGAGGTTACGTATTAGAGACTGGCACGATTGTCCTTTCAGGGCCTTGCGAGGAATTAGCCAATAACCCCGAGGTCAAGAAAGCTTACCTTGGAGGCTAAATGGCCAAGGGGGAAGTTCTTTCTCCTTCTTGGGCTGAAATCAACCTTGACGCCATTGAAGCCAATGTAAAGAATATCAAGGCTTTCATAGGCGATAAAGTTGAGCTCATCGCTGTAGTAAAGGCCAACGCTTATGGTCATGGAGTTATTCCTGTAGCCCAGGTTGTACTGGAAGCCGGTGCTTCCAGATTAGCAGTAGCCAGGGTAATTGAAGGGATTAAGCTCCGCCAAGCTGGGATAAAAGCCCCAATTTTGGTCATGAATTATATCTCCTTAGCCGAAGTGCCCCTCGCCGTTCAACACGACCTTACTCCTACCCTCATAACCTTAGAGCAAGCCAAAGCTTTCTCCCACGAAGCCACCAAAGCTGGGAAAAGGCTGCCTGTCCACATCAAAGTTGATACAGGGATGGGACGCTTTGGCCTGTTGCCAGAAGAAGTGGAAGGGTTCGTGAAAGAGGTAGCTTCGCTTCCCGGCTTGGTGCTTGAAGGCCTCTATACCCATTTCTCCGTAGCTGACGAAACCAGCCAAGATTCTACCCTTTATACATTCAAGCAGTTTGAAACCTTTATGGATGTGGCTGAGAGGTTGGAAAGGGCTGGCTTTCTTTTCCCCTTGAAGCACGCTTGCAACAGCGCAGCCACAATTCGTTTCCCTCAAATGCACTTGCAAGCTGTCCGGGTGGGGATAATCATCTATGGGTTGCGCCCATCGCAAGAAGTTGAACCACCTTTTCCCTTAACCCCGGCCTTGTCGCTCAAGAGCCGTGTGGCCAGAGTAAGGACTCTTCCCCCCGGTTTTCCCATAAGCTACGGGCGCACTTATGTTACCTCTCGGCCTACTAAGGTTGCTCTGGTTCCTGTGGGCTATGGTGATGGCTACCACCGCCTTGCTTCCAACCGAGGCTTTGTCTTAATAAGAGGTGTAAGGGTGCCGATTGTGGGAAGGATTTGCATGGACCAATTCGTAGTGGATGTCAGCGAAGTGGACGGGGTTGCCGTGGAGGATGAGGTCGTCCTTATAGGGGAGCAGGGTGGGGAAAGAATAGGGGCGGAAGAAGTGGCCCGCTGGGTTGAAACTATAAACTACGAAGTGGTGGCATCATTGACTTCCCGCATCCCAAGGGTTTACATAAAACAAGGGAAAATCACTGGCATAAGCTCAAGTTAGCCTATGGCGATTTTAGCGGAGCAGGAATTCATTAAGCGCTGGGGCGATAGGCCAGAAGTTGTAGCATTCGCCCCCGGCCGGGTAAACCTAATAGGCGAGCACACCGACTACAACGGAGGCTTCGTTCTCCCTGTGGCAGTTAACCGTTACGTCTGGGTAGCGGCTTCTCGTAACTCTGTGCCTGAGGCCACTTTCTACGCTGTCAATTTTCAGGATGAAGCCTCTTTCCCTTTAGATGGCATTACTTTTAACCCCGTTAAACCCTGGAGCAATTACGTCCAAGGAGTGGCGTGGGTTCTTCTGCAAGAGGGCTTCAAAATTCCGGGCATAAAGGCCGTCATTGGTGGCGATGTTCCCATTGGGGCGGGGATGAGCTCTTCAGCGGCAGTGGAAGTAGCCACAGCTCTGGCTTTCCTGGCCCTGGCTGGGGTAGAACCTGAGAGGGAGAAGCTTGCCCTTCTATGCCAGCGTGCGGAGAACGAATTTGTTGGGATGCGTTGCGGAATAATGGACCAATGGACATCGCTCTTGGCTCGGGAAGGCCATGCCATTTTCTTGGACTGCCTTACCTTGGAATACCACTACGTCCCTATCCCAGCTGGCATATCCATAGTGGTAGCTGATACTCGGGTTCGGAGAGAGCTGGCCAGTTCCGAATACAACATTCGTAGGAAGCAATGCGAGGAAGCAGTTGCTATCCTTCAAGCCCGTTGGCCTCAAGTTCGTTTCCTTAGGGATGTTAAGCCCGAGGATATGCCTGGGTGGGAGGAGCTTTTGCCTGAGCCCATAAGAAGCCGGGCAAAGCATGTAGTGGAGGAAAATGCCAGGGTATTAAAAGCCAAAGAGGCCTTGGAAAGGGGGGATTTGGAAAGCTTTGGCCAGCTCATGGCCCTTTCCCACTGGAGCCTGCGGGAACTTTATGAAGTAAGCTCGCCCGAGTTGGATTTGCTTGTAGAAACGGCCATGGCCTGCGAAGGGGTATATGGCTCCAGACTTACAGGGGCCGGTTTTGGTGGGTGCACGGTGAATTTGGCAGAAGAAAGGGCAGTTCCTGCTTTGCGGGAGAAGCTAACTGAGGCCTACCTAAACCGCTTCGGTTTTGCCCCAGAAATCTACGAACTTAGCCCCGTCGGGGGAGCATTTACGCTGATTGGAAATCAGCCTTTTTGAAACTTTTGCTAAGAAGGTTAACCAGAGCTTTGGGGCTGTGGTTTTCGGCATAGCCTTATGGTTAATGTGAACGGGTATGTCCCAATTTCGTCGGGCCTCTTCCTCCGGCTGTCCATCCCGAGAGGAGTCAGCATCTTTGGGCCTTTGGCCAAAGGGTAGCATAGGCCAACCTTGATTGAAAACTGGGGGTGGAGGGAGTGCAACCCCTTCCCAGGGGGCTTGGGGGATGTGCTCCCCAAGTGGCAAGTCGCCAACCTTTTCCAACCCACCACCGAGTGGGGCTAAAAACGTTGGCAGACCATCAGCAAACGAGGGCAGGAAAATAAAGGCCCACAATTCTGGGGGTACACCCGTGTGAACGATTGGTTTGACATTCCATGCTCGTCAGGTTACAATTCCCCAAAGATTTAGGGAGGAGTGGGCATTCCTTCAGTTGATGCTCTTCTCCTTTTCATATTGGTCCTGGCCAGGGTAAGGATTGATACTTTGGCTCAGCTTGTCCTGCCCCAGCGTCACCAGGACGTAGCCTCTTTGCCCATCACCAGCCTCCTTCTCAATCCTAAAGCCCAAGAACTCCTTAAGGATTGGCTCACAGACCCTTTATCCCTTCTGCTTATCTCCACTGCCTTTGGCCTTTTGGCACTTTACTTTGTAGTGGATGCTGTAAAACCCCGCTTCTACAGCTTGAAGCTCGGGATAATCTACGGCATTATCCTCGTTACTGTAGTGGCTGAATCAGTGCTTTACATAATGCTAAGGCACCAAACTGGCCCTGCTGCCTACACCCACGATGGCGGTGTCATCCAGACGGAGGAAGCCATCAAGTTTTTCCAATCGGGGAAGAATCCTTACGTTGAGGATTACACTAAAACCCCAATGGCAGAGTGGGGGTTGGATTACAAGACAGCCCTCTACCATTATCCGTATCTTCCTTGGACTTTCCTCTTCTCTTGGCCGTTTTACCGGGGTTTTGTGGCCGCGCTTGGCTGGTACGACCAGCGGTTCGTTTACCTCTTTCTTTTCATCTTGACCTTGATTATGGCTCCGGCTTTGGCCTTAAGGCCTGAGGAGAAGCTCATGTTGGTGGCAGTGCTGGGCCTTAACCCCATCATGGGAAGCGATGTTATCTTCGGCCAAAACGATTCCTTCGTCCTTTTCTGGGTGGTGCTGAGTTTGTGGTTATTGGTGAAAGTGCAGAGGAACGAAGGGAAGTGGGCCTCGGCTGCAGCCTTAGCTTTGGCTTGTGCTTCTAAGCCCACAGTTTGGCCTTTTGTCCCTTTTTACTTTCTTTACCTCTGGAAGGGAAGAGGGGGGGTACGGTTAATCTTTACTCCTGCCATAGTTTTTGCCTTGGTCTTTTTGGCCATCGTTGCTCCTTTCTTCTTCTGGAATCCTGAAGCCATGATGGACGATGTCTGGCGGTGGGCGACTGGGACGGCAAAAATTTCCTACCAAATTCGGGGCTGGGGGGTGGCTAATTTCATCCTGGCCTTGGGCCTTGTGGAATCACGCCTAAGCTATTTCCCATTCTGGCTTCTTGAGTTGGCCTTTGCCCTTCCAGTAGCCCTTGGCTTTGGGCTGTGGTTATACCATCACCCTTCAATCAGGAATGCTCTCTGGGCTTACGGCGTCACCTTGTTTGTCTTCCTTTACTTCTCCCGCTTCCTGAACGAAAATTACCTCGGTTTTATTCTCGCCATCCTGGCCTTGGGCTATTTCACGAAGACCACGGCCTTAGAATCCTCATAAACCTTGCGCCATTCTTCTCTAAGCTCAAGGAATCGGACAATGGGCAATTCCCTCTCCACTATCACAATTTGCACTTTGTATTTTCCCAGCACTTCTTCCCACCCTTCCTCGGCCCTGGCTGCTCGGAGGTACTCTTCCAACACTTCATCCCCATAAAGGTCGGTCCTGCCATCAACGAAAACGCGGCAGCTTGGGTACAAACGCCAAATCAAGTATCCCCCCCAGTTATAGCTGTTGAAAAGGTTGCCGGTGAATCTTTCTTTTAGGATAAAATCAACAGCTTTCGCTGGCAAGTAGGCCTCCTCCTGAGCTCGGATGGCTTGTTCCCCAAGCACATAATATCCCCTTAAGGCCACAGCCACCAAGGCTAAGCTCAGGAGTATGGTGTTGATTAGGCTTCTTTGGCCAGAGGGCCGAAAGGCACCAAAACGTCGCAGGGCTACTTCCCCGTGCCGGAAGAGGATTTGAGCCCCAACCAAAGAGTAAAAAGCCACGTTCCGGACAGCCATAAGGTAGAGGTAGAAGAAAGCCGAAAGGGGCAACAATTCCGACCACTTGGCCGGTATCCCAGAGAAAGCCAGAACAAAGATAAGGGCAATGGTCAGCCAGATAGCGGGGTGGTTGGCCAAGAGGTGAAAATTGGGTGAAGCCCATTCTTGGATATAGGCCTGCAAGGTTTTAATCCTCAAGGTAGTGAACGGGTAAGATAAGAGCTCAGGGCCCCAGGGGTTAAAGCACACAGCCAGAAGCGATAAAAGCAGGATTAAGGTTAAGCCCCCAGCTCGCCGAGAGGAATCGGCATCGCGGTAAACGATGGAATCAATCAAACTGCCTATTAGGGAAAGGAAGAGGAGCAAGAGGCCAGAAGCGTATCCAGCATGGAGGTTAGCCCAGAGGACGAAAACCAGCGGGATGAGGAAGAAATCGGCCTTTCCTTTAAGGTTTTCCAATCGCTTCAGGAGGAAAGCAAAGGCTAAGAAGGAGAAGAGTTGGGGGCGCGGAGTCCAAACCCCGGAAGAAGCCAAGGCGGCCAGAAGCAAGGAGAAACCTTTTATATAAGGGTTACCCCGGCCCGGATAAAGGGTTAAGAAAGTGAGGGTTATAAGGCAAGCTGTTGCCAAAGCTATGGCTTGTAAGCCCCCAAGCCTATAGAGGCCATAGAGGAAATGTTGGGCCAGCCAGCTGTGGTTTAGCCATGAGTTCCCTTCTACAGTATGGGAAAAGACATCAACCTTTAGGGGCTTTAAAGTAGGAGAGAAACGGCCTGCGGCTAAGTGCCACCACATATCTGGATCAACAGGCGCCCCCAGCGCCATCGCAAATATTGAGAGGAAGAGGAGGAACTCAAACAACCTTGAAGTTTCAAACACCATGCTCTTCGTGCAATTCATGGCAAACACTCAAACAAAGTAGCCAACTTAGTTTGCTCGGACCCATTTCGGCGGAATTCACGTAAGGAGTAAAGCCAAAAGATAGCCCTGTTGCTGGAAACCGATGGACAGCCAATGCGCTATTTTCCCCGTTCCAATATTACCTCCTCGGGTGGTGGCAAAGGCTCCCCTTCACGAACTACCCATACCTCACGTGCCAGCTTGATTCCTTCCGCCAGTACAGACTCCCAATCTTGCGGCTGGGCCATTGCCTGCAAATGCTGGTAATCCTCATAAGAGAGGAGCACAACGTATGGGTGTCC